>WNGA01014044.1_pt1 | contig 14134 bp, 9 predicted proteins | sample 5400061 | NCBI WGS metagenome assembly WNGA01 (sample SAMN13153366, study PRJNA577476) | soil metagenome | isolation source: 100 cm soil or saprolite under grassland replicate 2 | place: USA:California | collected 2016-06-15 | reverse complement strand
TCGAGACCAAGGCCACCCCATCGTTCACCCACCTCGGCTCCCATGCTGCCGGGATCCTCGAGGAGGCCGGCCAGTCGGCCGAGAAGATGCTGCTGGACGCGGCCGAGCGGGCCCAGGAGGCCATCGATGGGGCCGAGGCTGAGGCGGCCGAGATCATCGAGGCGGCCGAGGGTCGGGCCGGCGAGATCCAGGATGCCGCCCGCCAGGACGCGAAGCAGCTTCGCGCGGAGGGAGCCCGGGTCGCGGAGGAGACCCGCCAGGCGGCCGAGGCGTTCCGTGCGCGGACCGAGCAGGAGGCCCGAAGCCTGCTGGAGGAGGCCAGGGAGGCGACCGAGGCGCTGTGGCAGGAGGCGGAGCAGGAGCGGGTGGCGGTCGAAGGCGAGACCAGGCGGCTGGAGGCGCTGCGGCGGCGCACCCACGAGCAACTCGGGCGGATGTACGGCCACCTGGAGTCGGTCCTAGATGAAGTCCGTCGCGGCATTGGCGGCGCCCAGGTGGAGGAAGAGGCCGAGCCCGACCCGGCCGAGCCCGTGACCCCCGAGCCGGCCGCGACCCGGCCGGCGGCCCAGCCGGGCGCTGGAGCAGCCTCTCAACAGCGGGGCGCTCAGCCGGCTTCGCGCTCGCGGCCGCCGCGCTGACGCTCATCAGTTCGGAGCGGCAGCGGCCGGACGGGTCGGCATCGATGATGCAGACCTGCCGGACCTCCAGATGGTCCATACGGCCGAGGCCCACCGCCTCCGACCACGACCACCACCACCACCACCATCCCGTGACGGCGACCACGGCCGCCGCGGCGGGCGGCTAGCTCGGTCCGGCGGGGAGAGGAGCGCTGGCGGAGCGGCGGGCGACGAACGGCGACAGCGCCGCGTAGAGGACCGCGGCCAGGGCGAAGGCGATCCAGAGGCCGATGCTGCTGGCGCCGACCGCGCCCTGCTTGCCGCCGAACGGGCCCAGCAGATACCCGGTCCAACTGAAGATCGCGGCGAACGAGGTGACCAGGCCCAGCCCGACCACCACGGCGACCAGCCAGGCGACCAGGGCCGCCGGGTTGGCCGCGCCGTAGCGGCCCGCCGGGTCGTAGAGCGCGGGCTCGTCGTAGCCCTGCCGCCACCGGTGCATCGCCAGGTCGACCAGGAAGATGGCGCCCCACGCGGCCAGCGGCACCCCAAGGGTGATCAGGAAGCCCTGGAACGGCCCGACGAAGTCCTGGGCGAAGAACAGCAGGTAGATGTTGCCGACGAGCATGATGGCGCCGTCGATCAGGATCGACTGGTAGCGGGGCAGGCGCACGCCCAGCGTGAGCAGGTTCAGTCCGGAGGAGTACATGTCGATCACCGCGCCGGCCAGCAGGCCACCGACGGCGGTCAGCAGGTACGGCACCAGGAACCAGGTCGGGAGCGGCTCGGCCAGCGCGCCCAGCAGGTTCGACGAGCCGGCGAGCTGGTCGTTGCCGGCGGCCAGCAGGATCCCGAACGCGATCAGCAGCACAGGCGCGAGGCTGGCGCCGAGCACCGTCCAGCCGACGATGCCCCCGGAGCTCGACCGGTGGGGCAGGTAGCGGCTGTAGTCGGCGGCGGCGTTGATCCACCCGATCCCCAGGCCCGCCGCCACCACCGACATCCCGCCGACGAAGCCGGCCATGAAGGTGCCGCCCGGCAGGGCGGTGACCCTGTCCCAGTTGACCTCGCCGAGCTGGAGGGCGAAGAAGACCACCGTCATCGCCCCGAAGGCCCAGGTGAACCACGTCATGAGCTTGACGATGGTGGCGTGGCCGAGCAGGCCGATCGCGACGGTGGCCGGGGCCACGATCGCGAACGCGATCGCGAGGCTCACCTTGCCGCCACCGATGCCCAGACGGTCGAGGATCGCCTGGGCGGCCAGGCTCGCCAGGGCGACCAGGATCGTCTCCCAGCCGACCAGCGCCAGGTAGCTGACGACCGTCGGGAGCGCGTTGCCGACCACCCCGAACGGCGCCCGCGACAGGGTGAGCGTCGGCGCGCCGCCGCGCTTGCCCGCCAGGCTGATGAGTCCCACGAGCGTGAACGAGACGACCGTGCCGAGCACGCCGGCGATCAGCGCCTGCGGCAGGCTGAGGCCGTAGAACGTGACCAGGGCAAGCCCGTAGAACATGCCGAGGATCGAGACGTTGGCGGCGAACCAGATCCAGAACAGCTCGATCGGCTTGCCGTGGCGCTCCGCGTCGGGGATCGCGTTGATCCCGTTGGTCTCGATGCTCCAGACGCGATCGCTCTCCGGCTGCTCACGATCCCGCCCGACGATCTCGGTCCCCATCTGCTGCTCCTCACGTCACGACAGCGCGATCGAGCTCCTCGCCGCACATTATGGCGATGCCGCCGGCCCGCCAGCGAGGGCGGGATCGCGGCGTCAGGGACGAACGGGCTCGCTTGGGACGCTCGTCCTTCCTATGATGCTCCGCGGTTCTTGTCGGGAAGGACCACGGCCGGTGGGGGGCACGATGGCGCTGGCGGGCGGGCGAGCTGGCGAGCGGGGGAGCGTCGCCGTCTTGATGGCGCTCGCGCTCACGGTGCTGCTCGGGTTCGCGGCGCTGGTGGTCGACGTCGGGCTGAGCTGGGCGGTACGGGCGGAGGCGCAGACCGCCGCCGACGCCGCCGCGCTGGCCGGCGCGGGGCGGCTCGCCGACGGCCCGGCCGGGGCGGTCGCGGCGGTGCGGCAGTACCTCGACGCCAACGTGCCGGGCCTGGCCGACCGGCCGGCCGACCCCAACTGGCCGCTCAACGGCACCGACGACGACGGCGAGGTGGTCTGCTGGACGCTGCCCGGCCCGCCGCCCGCCCCCGGGGCCGGCTGCCCGGCCGGCTCCACCGCCGTGCAGGTGACCACCCCGCCGATCTCGGTGCAGTACGCGTTCGCGTCGGTCCTGGGGCCCGCCGCCAACTCCATCAGGGCGCTGGCGGCGGCGACGGCCGGGGGCCTCCCGGGCGCACCGGGGCTGGCCTGCGGGCTCTGCCTGCTCGATCCGCTCCACGGCGGCGTCTTGGCGGTGGCCGGCAGCGGCGACATGGTCGTCGAGGGCGGCGGTGTCACCGTCGACTCCAGCCATCCCGACGCGGCGATCCTGTCGGACAGCGGCGACGTCATCGCCGACCGGATCGACGTCGGCGGCGGCGTCGTCCTCACCGGCAGCGGCAGGTTCCTCCCACCCCCAACCACCGGCGCCCCCCCGGCGCCCGACCCCCTGGCGGCCCTGCCCACCCCCGACGCGCTGCCCGCACCGCCACCTTGCTGCTTCGGCCGGGTGACGGTCAGCACCGACCGGACCCTGGCCCCCGGCGTCTACGAGAGCATCACGGTCACCGACCACGCGACCCTCACCCTGGACCCAGGCGTCTACGTCCTGACCGAGCTCCCAGGCCTGGCCGTCCTCGAGAACGCCTCGGTCCAGGGCACCGCCGTCACCCTCTACCTCACCTGCAACGACTACCCAACCCCCTGCACCACCTTCGGCGCCGGCTTCACCCTGACCGCGAGCGCCCGCTACACCGCCACCGCCCCCACCACCGGCCCCTACGCCAACCTCACCCTCTTCTCCGACCGCGCCAACCCCACCCCCCTCCTGCTCGCCACCACCGCCGACATCCCCACCGCCACCATCTACGCCAGCAACGCCCGCCTGCTCCTGGCCGCAACCGGCGACCTCCGCACCACCCACCCCCTCATCCTCGCCAGACTCACAACCCTCAGCACCGGCTCCGTCAAGGTCACGCTCGACCCCCCGGCCAGCGCCACAGCGCCCTCCAGCCCGGTGCTGATCCGATAGATGGACCGGCCGGGGCCCCACCCTTCCTCCGGGAAGTACAGTCGGGCGGGTGGGGCCCCGGCCGGCCCTACCCCCGGCCGGCCCAACACCCCGTGAGCGATCCGTGAGCCAGGGGGTGTCTGCTGGGCGGTAGGCGAAGGGGGGCCGGCACCCCGGCTGGAGAAGTCGGGCCGGCTGGAGGCGCCGCAGAGCGGCTACCGCAGATGCGGGATGACTGCCTGCCGCCGAATTCCTAGTATCCCTGTCGGAATCGTACCCAGAGTTCGACGAGATCAGGGGCCATGCCGTTGCACCTCGACTTGTACGTCGCCCTCGCCGGGCTGTTCGTCGGCTTCACGGTCGGGCTGACCGGCATGGGCGGAGGCGCCCTGATGACCCCGATCCTCGTCCTGCTGTTCAACGTGCAGCCGCTCGCCGCGGTCTCCAGCGACCTGGTCGCCGCGGTGGTGATGAAGCCGGTCGGGGGCGGGGTGCACCTGCGCCGCGGCACGGTCAACTTCGCCCTGGTCAGGTGGCTGATGGTCGGGTCGGTCCCGGCGGCGTTCGCCGGCGTGCTGATGCTCAGGCAGCTCGGGGACGGCGCGGTGGTCCAGGAGCGCATCAAGCTGACGCTCGGGGTCGCGCTCCTTCTGGCGGCCGCCTCGATCGCCGCCAAGAGCCTGCTGGAGGTCCAGGCGCGCCGGAGCCAGCAACCCAATGACCGGAGCGCGGACCGGCCATTCCAGGTCCGGCGGCTGCCGACCGTGCTGATCGGCGTGACCGGAGGGCTGGTGGTGGGCATGACCTCGGTCGGGTCGGGCTCGCTGATGATCGTGCTCCTCCTGCTGCTGTACCCGATGCTCAGCTCCTCCCGGCTGGTCGGCACCGACCTGGTCCAGGCCATCCCGCTGGTCGCCTCCGCCGCGCTCGGCCACCTGCTGTTCGGCGACTTCCGCTTCGACCTCACCAGCAGCCTGCTGGTCGGCAGCCTGCCCGGGGTCTACCTGGGCGCCAAGGTGTCCTCCAGGGCCAAGGACGGGATCGTCCGGCCCGCCCTGGTGCTCGTCCTGATCGCCTCGGGCCTGAAGCTGGTCGGGGTCGACAACCTCCAGCTCGGCCTGGTCGTCGCCGGCCTGGTGCTGCTCGCCGCGCCCGCCTGGGGCGCGCTGGACGCCGCCGTCCACCCCGCGCCGGCGTGGGCGTCGGCGCCGGTCGGCCGGCGCCTCGTCATCGGCGCGCAGCTCGTCGGCGCCCCGGTCGGGCTCGGCTTCCTGGTCGCCCTCGCCTACTTCGGGCTCATCCGGCGGCACCTGGCCGTCCCGCTGGTGCCGGAGGTCGTCCCGGTCGCGGCCGAGCCCTCCGGCGGAGGCTGACCCTCGGCCGAGGGCGCGGCTGCCGTTCGGGCGCCGGGGCGGCCCACCCCAGGTCGCAACGCCCCCGCGGGTATACTGGCCGGCGCCCGGGTGACGCCGATGGCGCCCCGGGCCGCCGTCTTTCCAAGCGCCGCTCGGCGCACCCGTTCCCAACCGGAGGCACCCGTGCGCAGCACCGTCGAGCCCGTCGAGCCCACCAAGGTGCGGATCAACATCGTCGTGGAGCCCGACGAGCTCCGGCCCGCGATCGACCGCACCGCCCGGCGGCTGTCGCGGGAGGTGCGCGTCCCCGGCTTCCGCAAGGGCAAGGTGCCCCGCCAGGTCATCGAGGCCCGCATCGGGCGCGAGGCGCTGATCGCCGAGGCGATCGAGCAGGAGGCGGTCCCCGAGTTCTACGCCAAGGCGATCGAGGAGAACGGCGTCAAGCCGCTGTCGCGGGCCACGGTCGACCCGCCCGACTACAAGGACGGCGAGCCGCTGGAGTTCTCCGCCACCGTCGAGGTCAAGCCGGTCATCGACCTGCCCCCCTACCACGGCGTCCACGTCGAGCGGCCGACCCTGGAGGTCACCGACGAGCACGTCGACACCCAGCTCGACCGGCTGCGTGAGCGCGTCGCCCAGCTCGAGGTCATCGGCCGGCCGCTCGCCAAGGGCGACTTCGCCCAGATCGACCTGCGCGCCACCCGCCACACGACCGAGATCCCGGAGCTGACCAGGACCGACTTCCTGTACGAGGTCGGCTCCGGCACGGTCGTCCCCAAGCTCGACGAGGAGCTGGAGGGCACCCGCAAGGGCGACATCCTCCGCTTCAACGCCACCCTGCCCGAGGGTGCCGGCGAGGAGCTCGCGGGCCAGGAGGTCACCTTCCAGGTGCTGGTCAAGGAGGCCAAGACCAAGGTCCTGCCCAAGCTCGACGACGACTTCGCCCAGGAGGCCAGCGAGTTCGACACCCTCGAGGAGCTGCGGGCCGACCTGCGCCAGAAGCTCGAGGAGGCGGCCACCGCCCAGGTCGCGAGCGAGCTGGAGACCCGCGTGCTGCAGGCCTACCTCGACGTGGTCGAGGTGCCGCTGCCGGAGTCGCTGGTCCACGACGAGCTGCACTACCGGGCCAACCGCTTCGCCCAGCAGCTCGGCATGATGGGCGTCACCTTCGACCAGTGGCTGGAAGCCACCGAGCAGACCAGGGAAGGGATCGAGGCGGACCTGCGCGCCCAGGCGGAGCGGGCGGTGAAGGCCCAGCTCGTCCTGGAGGCGCTGGCCGCCGCCGAGGCGCTGGAGACGACCGACGAGGAGGTCGAGGCCGAGATCCGCCGCCAGGCGCAACGGGTCGGGCGCGACCCCGAGCAGGTCCGCGGCGCCCTCACCGACGGCGGGGACGGCATGATCCGCGGTGATATCCTGCGATCCAAGGCCTTGGCGTTCCTGGTCGAGCATGCCGAGCAGGTCGACCCGACCGGCGACGCCGCCGAGCCCAAGGAGTAACGGCATGCAGGAACCCTCGAGCTACCTGGTCCCGGTCGTCGTCGAGCAGACCAACCGCGGCGAGCGCTCGTTCGACATCTACTCGCGGCTGCTGAACGAGCGAATCATCTTCCTCGGCACCCCGATCGACGACACCGTCGCCAACCTGGTGATGGCGCAGCTCCTCCACCTGGAGAGCGAGGACCCCGAGAAGGACATCCAGCTCTACATCAACTCACCCGGCGGCTCGGTCACCGCGCTGCTGGCGATCTACGACACCATGCAGTACGTGAAGCCCGACGTCGCCACCACCTGCATGGGCCAGGCCGCCTCGGCCGCCGCGGTGCTGCTGGCCGCCGGCGCCAAGGGCAAGCGCCTTGGCCTGCCCCATTCCCGCATCCTCATCCACCAGCCGTCCGGAGGTGCCGAGGGGCAGTCGGTCGACATCGAGATCCAGGCCCGCGAAATCTTACGCATGCGGCGCATGCTGGACGAGATCCTCGCCGCCCACACCGGCCAGGACGTCGACAAGATCGGCCACGACACCGACCGCGACTTCATCATGACCGCTCCGCAGGCCAAGGAGTACGGCATCATCGACGAGATCATCGAGAGCCGAGCCGCGGCCGAGGAGCTGGTCGCGCTCGCCGACGCGAGGTAAGCCGGGAATTGCCGGTGGCGGGCGGTCCCACCGGGCAGGTACGCTCCACCAGTCGACGACCGTAGCGGCGGGAAGCGCAGCACGAGAGGACTCGACCAGATGGCCAAGTTCGGGGACGGCGGCGACCTGCTGAAATGCTCCTTCTGCGGCAAGTCGCAGAAGCAGGTCAAGAAGCTGATCGCCGGCCCCGGTGTCTACATCTGCGACGAGTGCATCGACCTCTGCAACGAGATCATCGAAGAGGAGCTGTCGGAGACCTCCGAGCTGAAGTTCGACGAGCTGCCAAAGCCGCGGGAGATCTACGACTTCCTCAACGACTACGTGATCGGCCAGGACGAGGCCAAGAAAGTCCTGTCGGTCGCGGTCTACAACCACTACAAGCGCATCCAGGTCGGCGCCAGCGCCTCCGGCGACGTCGAGCTGCAGAAGTCCAACATCATCCTGCTCGGCCCCACCGGCTGCGGGAAGACGCTGCTGGCGCAGACGCTCGCCCGGATGCTCAACGTGCCCTTCGCGATCGCCGACGCCACCGCCCTCACCGAGGCCGGCTACGTCGGCGAGGACGTCGAGAACATCCTGCTCAAGCTCATCCAGGCGGCCGACTACGACGTCAAGAAGGCCGAGACTGGGATCATCTACATCGACGAGATCGACAAGATCGCCCGCAAGAGCGAGAACCCGTCGATCACCCGCGACGTCTCCGGCGAGGGCGTGCAACAGGCCCTGCTGAAGATCCTGGAGGGGACCACCGCCAGCGTCCCGCCGCAGGGCGGCCGCAAGCATCCCCACCAGGAGTTCATCCAGATCGACACCACCAACGTGCTGTTCATCTGCGGCGGCGCGTTCGCGGGGCTCGAGAAGATCATCGAGTCCCGCATCGGGCGCAAGGGGGTCGGCTTCGGAGCCGACCTCCGTCGTATCAGCGACAAGGACGTCGGCGAGATCCTCGCCAAGGTGCTCCCCGAGGACCTGCTGAAGTTCGGGCTCATCCCGGAGTTCATCGGCCGCCTGCCGGTGATCAGCTCGGTCCACTCCCTGGACAAGCAGGCCCTGGTCCGCATCCTCGTCGAGCCCAAGAACGCCCTGGTCAAGCAGTACCGCAAGTTCTTCGAGTTCGACGGGGTCGAGCTGGAGTTCTCCGACGACGCCCTGGAGGCCGTGGCCGACCAGGCGATCCTGCGCGGCACCGGCGCCCGCGGGCTGCGCGCGATCCTGGAAGAGGTCCTGCTCGACGTCCAGTACGACCTGCCCTCCCGCGACGACGTGCGCCGCTGCGTGGTCACCGCCGACGTGGTCCTCGGCGGGGTCAACCCGACGCTGGTGCCGCGCGACCGCGACAAGGGCACCGAGCGCCGCGAGCGCTCCGCCTGATGAGCAGGTTCGCGGCGACCCTGGCGGCCCAGACCGCCTCCGCGCTGCGAGTATCGGGATAGAGCGCCGCCAAGTATCGGCGTCGCACATCGACTACGCTGGGCGAGTGAACAGCGGGTAAGGTGCGCGCCGGGCATACTTGGCGGCGCTCTAGGGGCTCTACGCCAGCGGCGCCACCATCCGCCGCGCCCGTTTGCCATCGAGGAGCGCACCACCGTGACCACCCCACAAGGGCGGCCCGAGCTGCCAAAGACCTACGACCCCAAGGCGGTCGAGGGCCCCACCTACCAGCGCTGGCTGGACGCCGGCTGGTTCCGGGCCGACCGCGACTCCGGCAAGCCCCGGTTCAGCATCGCCCTGCCCCCGCCCAACGTGACCGGGTCGCTGCACATCGGCCACGCCCTCGACCACTCCATCCAGGACTACCTGGCGCGCATGCACCGCATGCGGGGCTTCGAGGTGCTGTGGCTTCCCGGCATGGACCACGCCGGCATCGCCACCCAGAACGTCGTCGAGCGGGAGCTGGCCAAGGAGGGCAGGACCCGCTTCGACCTCGGCCGCGAGGCGTTCGTGGAGCGGGTGTGGGGCTGGAAGGCCGAGTCGGGCGGCCGCATCCTCGGCCAGATGCAGCGCCTCGGCGACTCGGTCGACTGGTCCCGCGAACGCTTCACCATGGACGAGGGCCTGTCCAGCGCCGTCCGCGAGGTGTTCGTGTCCCTCTACGAGCAGGGGTTGCTGTACCGCGGGCGGCGCATCATCAACTGGTGCCCGCGCTGCCTCACCGCCCTGTCCGACATCGAGGTCGAGCACGAGGAGGTCCCCGGCGAGCTGGCGCTGCTCCGCTACCCGCTGGCCGACGGCTCGGGCTGGATCGGGGTGGCCACCTCGCGGGCCGAGACGATGCTGGGCGACACCGCCGTGGCCGTCCACCCCGACGACCCGCGCTACCGCGAGCTGGTCGGCAGGACCGTGCGCCTGCCGCTGGTCGACCGGCCGATCCCCATCGTCGCCGACGACAGCGTCGACCGCGAGTTCGGCACCGGCGCGGTCAAGGTCACCCCCGCCCACGACCCCAACGACTGGGAGATCGCCGAACGCCAGGGCCTGCCGGCCGTCGACATCTTCACCGAGGAGGCGGTCGTCAACGAGCACGGCGGCCGCTTCAAGGGCCTGGACCGCTACGCCGCCCGCCGCGAGGTCAAGCAGGCGCTGCGGGAGCTGGGGCTGCTGGAACGGGTCGAGGAGGCGCCGCACCCGGTCGGCCACTGCTACCGCTGCCACACCGAGGTCGAGCCGAGGCTGTCGTTGCAGTGGTTCGTGGCCACCAGGCCGCTGGCCGACGAGGCGATGGCGGCGGTCCGCTCCGGGCGGACCCGCTTCGAGCCGGCCCGCTACGAGAAGACCTTCTTCGCCTGGATGGAGCAGATCCGCGACTGGTGCGTCTCCCGCCAGCTCTGGTGGGGGCACCGCATCCCCGCCTGGTACTGCCCGGACGGCCACGTCACCGTCGCCCGCGACGACCCGGCCGCCTGCGGCGAGTGCGGCAAGGGCGAGCTCGTCCAGGACGAGGACGTGCTCGACACCTGGTTCTCGAGCGGGCTGTGGCCGTTCTCGACCCTCGGCTGGCCGCGGCAGACCGACGACCTGGCCGCGTTCTACCCGACCTCGGTGCTGGTCACCGGGTACGACATCATCTTCTTCTGGGTCGCCAGGATGCTGATGCTCGGCTGCCACTTCCAGCCGCCGACGCCGTTCGACGTGGTCGCCATCCACGGGATGGTCCGCGACGCCCAGGGCAAGAAGATGTCCAAGTCGTTCGGGAACGTCATCGACCCGATCGAGCTGATGGACCGCTACGGCACCGACGCGCTGCGGTTCGCGCTGGTCCGCGGCGCCAACCCCGGCGGCGACGTGCCGCTGGCCGAGGAGTGGGTCGAGGGCGCCCGCAACTTCGCCAACAAGCTCTGGAACCTCGGCAGGTTTGTGCTGTCATCCACCTCGGGCTGGGCCGGGCCACCGGAGACGCCCAGCTCGGCGCTTGCCGACAGATGGCTGTTGTCGCGCCTGGAGCGGACCAGGGCCGCGGCGACCGCCGCCTATGACGCCTACGACCCGGCCGAGGCCGCGCGGCTGCTGCACGCCTTCGCCTGGAGCGAGCTGGCCGACTGGGCGGTCGAGCTGGCCAAGCCGAGGCTGGCGGCCGGTGGCGAGGACGCCGCCAGGGCCGGCGCCACCCTCGCCTACGCCCTGGACGTCACCGTGCGGCTGCTCCACCCGATCATGCCGTTCGTCACCGAGGAGCTCGGCCGGGCGCTGACCGGCGCCGAGACGGTCACCCTCGGTCCGTGGCCGGCCGAGCGGCCGGGCGACCTGGACCCGGACGCCGAGACGGGCATGGTCGACCTGCAGGAGACGATCGCGGCCGTGCGCCGGTTCCGCGCCGAGCACCGGGTGCCGGCGGCGGCGCGCCCCCGGCTGACGGCGCTGCCGGCCGGCGAGCGCCAGGCCGCCGTGTTCCGGGCGGAGGCCGAGAGCATCCGCCGCCTCGCCAGGCTGGAGGCCGTCGAGGTGGCCCAGGCGGCGCCGAGCGGCACCCCGGCGGCCAAGCTGCTGGTGGCCGGGGCCGAGCTGTACCTGCCGCTGGAGGGCCTGCACGACCTCGACGAGGAGCGGGCCCGGTTGGACCGGGAGCTGGCCACCCTCGACGCCGAGCTGGCAAGGGCCGAGGCGAAGCTGGCCAACCCGGCCTTCGTCGAGAAGGCCCCGGCCGCGGTCGTCGCCAGGGCCCGCGAGCGGCTGGCCGAGGTCGAGCAGGCTCTCGCCAAGGTCCGCGCCCAGCAGGCCGAGCTGTCCGGCACGGGGTAGCGCGGAGCCGACCGGCCAGGGAACGTTCGGCGACCGTTCGCCGAACGTCACCCCCGAACCGGGCGAGCCACCCGGACGGGCCGCTGGCCGGGCGCCGCCGCACCGTACGCTCCGCGCCGTGCCAATCGACCTCCAGGCTCGGGAGCGCCGAGGGCTGCGGCTCGGCGTCGCCGGTGCGGTCCTCGCCTTCCTCGCCCTGACCACCGTGCAGGCGGTCGCGATCCGGCCGTACCTGCCGCCCGACGAGCTGTACCACGTCGGCTACGCGGCATCGCTGCTGGAGGGCCGCCTGCCGACCCTGACCACGCCGCTGCCGGGCGACCGGGTGCCGCTGATGCCCGACGACCGGCGGTCGCGGCGCGTCTACGTCGCCAACCACCCGCCGCTGTTCCACGCCCTCGCCGCCGTCCCCATCGGCATCGGCGAGCGGCTGGGCGCGCCTTGGGCCGGCTTCCTGGCCGCCCGCTTCCTGTCGGTCGCGCTGGCCGCCGCCGGCGTCGTCCTGGTCGCCTGGCTGGCGCTGCTGCTCGTCCCCGGCCGGCCGCGGGTCGCCGTCGGCGCCGCCTGGCTGGCGGCGCTGCTGCCGGGGCTCCCGCACGTGTCGGCGTTCGTGTACACCGACGGGCTCGGGTTCCTGGCCGCCACCGCGGCGCTGGTCGCGGCCGCCGCGACCGTCCGTCGCGGCCCCACGCCGGCCCGCCTGGCCGGGCTGACGGCGGCCGCGTCGGCGGCGGCGCTGACGCGGGCGCCCGGGCTCGTCCTGGTGGGGTTCGCCGGCGCCGCCGCGGCCGCCGGCTTCCTGCTGCACGGGCACCGGTGGGGGGCCAGGCGGCTGCTGGCCGCCGCCGGCGCCGGCGCCGCGGTCGCCGGGATCGCCGGCGCCTCGGCCATCTGGTTCTACCTGCGCAACCGCTCCCTGTACGGGTCGCTCACCGGCGCCGCCTACAACCAGGCGCTGTTCCGCCTGGTGCCGCAGGACCACGCGATCGCCCTGCTCACCTCGCCCGCCTACGCGCTGCGGCTGTACGACGGCCTGTGGGTCTGGACCAGGTTCAGCCTGCCGCGGCCGCCGACGCTGGCTGCGCTGGTCGCCGTGCCCCGCGTGGTCGGGCTGCTGGTCGTGGCCGGACTGGCGGCGGTCGCCGCCCGCCGCCTCCGCGGCCCCGGGCCCGGTGGGGGATCGCGCCGGGAGCCCGGCAGGGGGTCCGGGGGGCTCAAGCCTAGCCCCCCGGTCGGTAGGGGGTCCGGGGGGCCGGCGCTGGCGGCCTGGGCGCTGGCGGTCGCCTGGCCTCTCGCCGTCTTCGCGATGGTGGCCTTCTACGACGGCAACGGCGGCCACACCCATCCCCGCTACCTGTTCCCCGGCCTCGCGGTCCTGGCGGTGGTCGCGGCGCTGGGCCTGGACGGGCTGCCCGGCGCGCGCCTCGGCCTGTGGATCGCGGCGGTGACCCTGGCGCAGCTCGCGCTGACGGGGGTGGCCTGGGCGGGGTTCGTCACCGCCTCGCGCAGCCGCCGCCCCAGCGACCCCTTCGACCTGCTCGGCGCCGTCGCCGGCATGCTGGACGCCGCCGGCGCCCACCCGCCGTGGCTGCTGCTCGGCCTGGCCGGGGCCACGCTGCTGGCCGCCCTCGCGCTGCTCGCCCTCGCCCTTGACGGCTTCCGGGTCGCCCGCGCCACCGGCCCGGCCGAGGCCGACAGCGCCGCCGGGGCCGCCGGGGCCGCCGGGCCGGACGACCCGGCCCCGGCCCGCGGGGTTCCTCAGCCCCCGCCGGTGGCGCCGCGGGTCAGATCACGAGCCTGATGGTGAGCGGGTACCGGTAGGGCTCGCCGTTGTTGGCCCTGACCGCCGCGATGATCGTCAGGATCAGCCAGGCGATCGCGACCGCCGGGAGCAGCAGTATCCCGATCACCACGATGATCAGGATGGCGCTGGCGATGATGTAGATGAACACCGAGAGGTTGAAGTTCAGCGCCTCGCGGCTCTGGTCGGCGATGAACGGGTGCTCGTCCTTCTTGACCAGGTAGACGATCAGCGGGCCGAGCCAGTTGAGGCCGATGACCAGCCCAGCCAAGGCCGACAGGTGGGCGATCATCGCCCACTGGCGGGCGTTGGCGTCGGCGGCCCCCGGCGACGGCGGGCCCGCGGGCGACCACGCCGGGGGCGACCACGCCGGGGGCGGAGGTGCCGGGGGCGGGCTGGAGGGCCAGGCCTCGGGCGAAGGCGGCGGCGGCGCCGGCGGGCCCGGCGGTGGCGGGCCCGGCGGTGGCGGGCCCGGCGGTGGGCCGGTCCGGCCTGGCTCCCCGCCAGGCGGCGGCGGGGTCGTTTCGCTCACGTTCTGCTCCTCTCGGTTCTGTCCTGCGCGCCCAGCGCGGGCGCGCCACGCCAACCTAGTCACCCCGGGGGCTCCCTGTGAAGCCCGGCGGCGTATTCGATGGACCCGGCTCGGCCGGCCGGCCGATCATGGGCTGTCTGGTCGGTCGAGGATGGAGGGCCGGGAATGAGCGCGCGGCTGCCGGAGCGGCCGTCCCTGGACGGGCTGGAGGCCGCCTGGTCGGCACGCTGGGAGTCGCGGGGGACCTACCGCTTCGACCGGGACCGGCCCCGCGAGGAGGTCTACGCGATCG
>WNGA01010340.1_pt1 | contig 14135 bp, 12 predicted proteins | sample 5400061 | NCBI WGS metagenome assembly WNGA01 (sample SAMN13153366, study PRJNA577476) | soil metagenome | isolation source: 100 cm soil or saprolite under grassland replicate 2 | place: USA:California | collected 2016-06-15 | reverse complement strand
CTGCTTCGACCGGCATCATTCCCCGGAAGACGATCACGCAAATCATGCGCGTCGGTCGACGCCACGCGGTTCTGCACCGAGCGTGAGGGCTGGTGCTGGTTCTTCGGGGTCATCGATCACCATGTCGATGAGATCGTCGGCTGGCACACAGCCAAGCTCGGTGCTCTGCGGCGGTCCTCCTGCGATCGTGTTTTAGTCGCGTCGATTTCTTCGGAACGAAACGAGCCGTAGGGTGCTGCGGGCGGTAGCGAAGACGTGGTCGCGACTCAAACACGGGTTCGAGGCGGTAGACGCCCGTCGCGAGGCCGGGCGGCCCGGGGAGCAGGCGCTATAATTCTGCCTATCGTGGTTGTCACCGGGCCCGAGGACCTTGTCCCCGATCAGCTCACCGAGCGCCTACGCGTGCGCGGCGCGCTTCCGTTCGGGCGCGTCACCGCGGTTCACGCCGGAGAGCGCCGCACGACGATCCTGTCTACGATCGTGCCCTTCCGCTTGGAATACTCTCCCAACGTGCCGAGCGAGGCCCCGATCCGCTTGCTCTTAAAGGCTACGCGGGGCGGACTCGATGCCGGCCTCCAGTCTATCGGCGAGCGCGAGGTAGCCTTCTACAGCCAGGCGGCGCCGCTCATGCCGGGCGGCCCGTTCCCGCGTTGCTACGACGCGGAATACTCGTCGGGGCGCTTCCACCTTCTGCTGGAGGACCTATCGGAGACGCACATGGTCCTCACCGAGTGGCCTCTTCCGCCGAACGTCGAGGCGTGCGAGCGGATCGTCGACACGTGGGCGATCTTCCACGCGTTCTGGTGGCGCCACCCGCGCCTCGGTCGGGAGGTGGGCACGTTCCTCGACGCGGCGGCGTTGGCGAAGATTACAGCGGAGTATCGTGAACGCTACGAACGCTTCGCAGGTACGCTCGGTGACCGTCTGTGGTCGGGCGCACGAGCGGTCTATGCGCGCGTGTTCGACGCGCGAGAACGTCTGTACACGCCCGCGCGTCTCTACGCGGTCTACACACTCGCCCACGGCGATGCCCACGTTTGGAACCTCCTCTATCCACGTGATCGTGCCGCTTCCGGCATCCGCCTTATTGACTGGGATGGCTGGCGCGTGGGGCGCGGCGCTTCTGACCTCGCCTATATGATGGCGGTGCACTGGTATCCGGAGCGGCGCGCGCGGCTGGAGGCGCAGCTCATCGAGCGCTACCATGCCGGTCTCCTCGCCCACGGCGTCACCGGCTACGGTCTCGATAGTCTGTGGGAAGACTATCGACTCTCAGTCATCGGGCACTTGGCGATACCGGTATGGCAGCAGTCATACGGGCTCCACGCGAGTATCTGGTGGCCCCATCTGCATCGCATCCTTGCCGCTTTCGAGGACCTCGACTGCGCCGCACTCCTCACGTCGTGCCGAGACCGGCCTGCTGGAACAAGGGCACGCCGGGAGCTACTAAGCATTCGGAGTGAGAGCACTTCCGCGTTCATGTTTTGATCGCGTCGAGCTCGACGTCCGCCACGGCGGCGCAGGTTGCTATGAGCGTGAGGGCAACCAGCAATCGGGCGACGACGGCGCGGTGACCATGAGATGTCATGGGGCTCCTCCTTTGGACATGCCTGGTTGCGGGCCCCCGATTCGAACCAGCGAACGATGGGATACGAACGACGGGGGTGCCTGCAGAGCAGCCGACGCGGCGTAGGGGTAGGATACGTGGGCTGACACGTTGAAGCATCGCGGAGGACGATATGCCGAGCGTCGGCGCAGAGCAGCCGACGCGGCGTAGGGGTAGGATACGTGGGCTGACACGTTGAAGCATCGCGGAGGACGATATGCCGAGCGTCGGCGCCGAGGACTTGACCGGGTTCGCCAGCGTTGCGTACGAGGCGGCAGGCACACCGCCTGAGCACGCGCGGATCGTCGCCACACACCAAGTCGGGGCCAATCTGGTCGGGCACGACTCGCACGGCGTGGTGCTGCTCCCCACCTACATAGACCGCATCGGTCGCGGCCACATCGTGCCAGTGGCGCGACCGGAAATCTTGAACGAGTCGCCGACGACCCTCGCGGTGAATGGAAGGTGGGGGTTCGGCCCGGTCATCTCGGAGTGGACGATGGAGCGCCTCGTTGCCAAGGCGCGGGAGACGCGGATCGCCGCAGGAACGATTCGAGAGCAGAGCCACGTCGGGCGGCTCGCCGACTATCCGCTGATGGCCACGCGAGCCGGCTTCATCGGCCTGATGATGGCTGACTCCGGCCAGAGCGCCAAGGCCGTCGCGCCGTTCGGCGGCCGCGAGGCGCGACTCGGTACGAACCCGCTCTGCATCGCCTTTCCGAGCGATCTTCCCGGACCGGTCTTCATCGACATGGCGACGAGTGCGGTCGCAGCAGGCAAGCTGAATCTGGCGCGTGCCCAAGCGAAGCCCATCCCGCTCGGCTGGCTGCTGGACAAGGACGGCAAACCCACCACGAATCCGAACGCTCAGCTCGAGGGTGGAGTGATGCTGCCGCTCGGCGGCCCCGAAGGGCACAAGGGCTATGGGCTGTCCTTTGCGGTGGAGACCCTGGCCGCGGTGCTTCCGGGCCTGGGCTTCGGCGTCGATCCGAAGGGGCGCCACAACGACGGCACATTCATGCTGGTCGTCGATCCGCGGGCGTTCTCGCCGACCGACTTCAAAGTCCAGGTCGAGGCCTTCGTGCAATACCTCAAGGCCACGCCTCCCGCCGACGGCTTCGACGAAGTCTTCTACCCCGGCGAGATCGAGTACCGCACCGAGCAACGCCGCCGCCGCGCGGGCATCCCGATCGAAGACACGACATGGCGCCGGCTCGGCGAGATCGCCGCACGCTTCGGAATATCCCCGCCTCGAACCATGCGGCCGGAGTGACCGGGAGACCAATACTCAGGCCGTCATTTGGGTGTTGGCTGAGCGGCCCCGCGCCGGCGATCGCCTCCCCGTAGCGTGGCGCCGTCCCCCGAGACCGGAGGCCGTCGCCCGCGAGGTGCGCGCCGAGCGATCCATGCGCGGTCGAAGAGTGTGAGCGCCGGTTGCGGCTACCGGATGCGCCGGGCGAGCGGCAGCGCCGCACCGATGGTGACCGTGAGCAAGGCGCCGGCCGCGTCCATTGCCGCAGTTGCCCACCGCGCACCCACGAGCGCGGCGAGGGTCCCCGCCAGCATGCTACCCAGGGTGAAGACGACCTCGCTCATGTGAAAGATCGCCATCGTCCGCCCACGCAGGGCGGACGGGGAGTACGTCTGGATGACCGTCTGCACGAGGGCGTAGGAGCTCACGTGGGCGAGGCCGACCAGCGTCATCAGCCCCATCGAGACGCGGAACGAGGGCGAGGCCGCGAAGGCGACCACGCTGAGCCCGTACATCGTCACCCCGAGCCACCTGGTCCATCCAGCTCGCCATGGCCGTGAAGGCCTGCCCGGCCCACAGCAGACGGAACTCGCGGTGGCGTAGCGCCGCAAAGGTCCGCGGACGCAGACGGCCGAGGCGGTCAGTCACCGGGGCGCGCTGCTACCCCTTGGTGCCGACTGCACAGTGGAATGGCAGCGCGATGAAAAACGTTCCTTCTGCCTCAGCCTGGGTTACAGCCGTGTGCCATTCGGCTAGCTCTTCCGGGCTGAGCGCAGCCTCGATGCGCTCGTCGGCGGCATGCGCGCGGGCGCCGGCATAGGTAGCCAACTGCGGCAACATTTGCACATTCTGGAGACCGGCGTTACAGAAGCGTTGGTAGAGACTGCCATCCGCGCACCCTTTGGCGCCTGCCACGCCGTTCGGGAGCGCAGCGATTTTCATCTTCAGCTCAGCGCGCACGGGGACGTTGACGAACGACTGCATGTCAACCGCCCGGACGACGACCCCGACACGCCCACCAGGTCTGGTGACGCGCACCATTTCACGGAGCATCCGGTCAGCGTCCAGGAGTTCCATAACGGTCGCGGACATCGTCACGTCGAAGCTACTGTCCGGAAACGGCAGGACTTCCGCGTTGCCTTCGCGAAACTCGATATGACCCGCCAGGCCTTCCTTCTTGGCCAAAGCAGCGGCCTCGCGCAGCAAGGTTCGGTGAATGTCGATCGCCATAATCCGATGCGCTCCACCGGTATGCCGTGCCAGCCAGCGGTCGAGGACGCCTGAGCCACACCCCACATCCAGAATCGTCTCGCCCGGCTGCAGGTGTATTTCGGCGATGAAACTCCGCACCAACCCCAGGTAGCCGGTGCTCCGACCGCGTGCTTCAAGACTGGCGACCGACCCCAAGATGGCACCGCCGAGCGTGAGGGTACAGTACTGGGCGCTGAGCCTGGGGAGTAAAGGCTCCCATTGCGAAGCGGCGAGGCCTAAGGGCAGCAAGACCAGCGGTGCGCCAGCACCCTGTATACGATACGAGATACCGTCCAGCTCTCCCTCCTGCGCCGGAAGGCGTACGGGCTTGGCTGTATGAAGCTGGTCCATGCGTGCCAGAAAAGCCAGCATCGCTGCGCCGATATCCTCTGTACGGTCCGTAAGGAGATCGGCGCGCGGATGGCCGTAATAGTCAGTGAGTGTGATGATCGAAGCTTCCGGGTGAGCCGCCATGGCCTTCGATATCGCCTCGGCGGGCGTTCCTTGATCGCCTGTCAGCACCAGGACGCGGGAGGCCAGTGCCCCGAGCGGCGTGGCATCCACGCCTGTTGGACACACGAGCGTCAGGGAAGCAATCGTCTCTGGACAGGTAGCGGCGAGACCACGCCAGTCTGCTGTCACACGGGCTGCGATATGCATCCGATCGAGACCTACGTGTCGGAAGAGTTGCACCAGTCTCTTGTCGACAGGACTTTTCGCGTCGGTCGTCATGTGCTCACAAGAGGGGCGCGTCAGGCTATGCGCTCTCTACCCCACACCGACAACCCGCACCCGGTGGTTCATTCCGTCGGCGATATACAGATGACCCTCGCGGTCTATCCCGCAGCCGTGCGGGCGCTCCAGGCCGGCTTGCGTGGCGGGTCCGCCGTCGCCATCGCCTCCCCGGTGCCCACCGGCGATGGTGGTCACGATGCCGGTCACCGCATCGATGCGGCGGATCGCATGGTTCTCCGTATCCACGACGATGACGTTGTCCTGATGGTCGCACCGGATGGCCTTGGGCGCACCCCAGGTGGCGGCGAGGGCGGGGCCGCCGTCGCCGCTGTACCCCCGCTCACCGGTACCGGCGAAGGTGGACATGATACCGTTGGCATCCACTTTCCGGACGCCGTTGCCCTCGCGCTCGCAGACGTAGGTGTTCCCCTTGCTATCCATGCAGACCGCCCGGGCGCCCATGATGGAGGCTTGCGTGGAGGGCTTCCCATCTCCGGTCCGTCGCTTCTCCCCATTACCGGCGAAGGTCGTGATGATGCCGCTTCTCAGATCTAGACGGCGTATCCGCTGGTCCTGAATGTCCGCGATGAGCAAGCCGCCTTTGCCATCCAGGAAGCAATCGTTCGGCTCTCGCAACTGGGCCAAGACGCCGAGGCCGCCGTCGCCACCGTAGCCCGGTTCGCCGGTCCCAGCCACCGTGCTGATGATGCCCGTGGCGGCATCGACTTTGCGGATGGCGGCGTTCAGCCGGTCTACGATGTAGATATCGTCGTTGGTATCGACCTGGAGCGAGTACAGATTGTTCAGGGTCGCCTCGGTTGCCGGACCGCCATCTCCGGAGTAGCCCTGACGCCCGTTGCCCGCGACGGTCATGATGATGCCGGAATTCTTGTCGATGCGGCGGATGGTGTGGTTGCGCCCGTCGCAAATGTAGAGGTTGCCCTCCGTATCGAAGTCACACCCATATGCTTCGCCGATTAACGCCTGCGTCGCAGGGCCACCGTCGCCTGCGTAGCCTCCCTCTCCAGTCCCGACAACCGTCTGGATCTTGCCGATCTCAAAAGCCATGCGCGATTCCTGCCTCGAGCTCCTGTGCCGCGCGCTCGATGTCCCACAACGAGATCATGGCCAGGCCCCAGAGACGTTAGGAGCGGCACTGCACAATTCGATCATCCAGTCGTTGTAGACGCGGCAAGCGGCCGGTCAGACTACCCGTCAGCCATGCGGGCGGGATTGTATCAGGGGCGAACCGGCTTCAGCAGGGCGTCTGTATGTTTTAGTCGGGTTCGCGGCCCCTTCGCTCTCCCGGGATTTAGCCTTTCAGGGATGCGGTCCCCACGGGCCGCGGTCAGCAGCTTGCGTGTAGGTCCGCATCTCATAGACCGTCATGGAGATCCTCCGGGGGGGGTGGACATTATCGCGGAGACGCACGAGGATAGTCCTCACGGAGGAGGAAGCCATGAAAGGCGTCGTGTTTCTCGGAGATCGAAAGCTAGAGCTCAGGGAGTTTGCCGATCCGACACCAGGTCCCAGAGAGGTGATCCTCGAGATCAAGGCATCGGGCATGTGCGGCAGCGACCTGCACAACTATCGCGCCCCGGCCAATCCAGGCGGGGCGGTGACGGGCGGCATCAAGCGGGAGGCCGGCATGATCGGCGGCCACGAGCCCTGCGGCGTCGTCGCCGCGGTGGGCGCCGGTGTCACCGACAAGGAGGCTCGCGTCGGCCAGCGCGTGATGGACCATCACTACGACGGTTGCGGCACCTGCAAGCATTGCCGGGCGGGGTGGACGCAGATGTGCCTCGCGGGCACGGTGGTCTTCGGCTCGGGCGGGCACGGCGGGCACGCCAAGTACATGAAGGTGCCGGTGTCGACGCTGGTGCCGCTGCCGGACTCGCTCTCCTTCGTGACGGGCGCGGCGATCTCCTGCGGCACCGGCACCGCCTGGGGCGCCCTGAAGCGGATCGGCCTGCAGGGCGGAGAGACGATCGCCATCTTCGGCCAGGGACCGGTGGGCCTGTCGGCGACGCAGTTCGCCGTCGTCATGGGCGCGCGCGTCATCGCCATCGACGTCGCACCCGAGCGGCGCAAGCTCGCCCAGGCCTTCGGCGCGCACGAGGTGATCGACCCCAAGGTCGGCGACGTGGTGGCAGCGATCCGCAGCCTGACCCACGGCGAGGGCGCGCACAAGACGCTGGACGCCTCCTCGGCACCGGACGCCCGCGCCGCGGCCGTGCGCGCGGTGCGCTCGTGGGGTACGGCGTGCTTCGTCGGCGAGCAGGGCCAGGTGACGCTGGACGTGAGCCCTGATCTCTTGCGACGGCAGGTGACCCTGGTGGGGTCCTGGACGTTCTCGAAGCAAGGCCAGGCCGAATGCGCCGAGTTCGTCGCCGACAGGAAGGTGGACGTGGAGAAGCTCTTCACGCACCGCTGGAGACTCGAGCAGGCGGAGGAAGCCTACAAGCTCTTCGACACGCAGACGACAGGCAAGGCGGTCATCCTGCCGTCCTGAGCGGGTTCGTTCGGGGGGTGTTAAAGAGAGCTTCGCCGGTGCCTTCGTGATCTCTCATGAGGAGAGCGCGCGCGCCGAGACGTCGGTCGAGGCTCCGCTGAGTTGGTGAACCAGCGAAGAGCGGACACGACCACGGCACGGAGCCCCTTGTTCTGTTCGGTTGTCTCAAGTCGCCTCCTGGTCTCGTACCTCGCCGACTCCTGCAACCGCGCGCGTATGGCGGCGTCTATATCGCTCAGAAGCGCGGATAGCTGGCCTGCGAGATCGTGGAGCGTCTCCCGCGCCACGCGGTCAGGACCTCAGAAGCGCCTCGGCGGCGCTGACAGGCTGAAATAGCTGGCGATTGCCCGGCGTGCCGGCTCGTAGTCGCCGGCCCGGGCGCGTGCATCGTAACTGAGCTCGGCCTTGAATGAGCACGGAGGGTGACGGGCCAGGCCGTGTTCACGCCACGACCGGAACAATGATCCAAACTGCTCGACGGAAAGAGGAACGCCGATCGCATCGGCGCTGAGCGGTTGTTGGTCTTGGAGCTCTCGCGCGTGGCGCCCTCGCGCGACGACAATTTTCCCTTCCCGGTCGATCGTCGCTTCGGCCACGATCATTTCGACGCCAGCCGAATTTCGGCATGGAGGGTTACCCGGACCTCTCCCCGCTTGCTTATCACACGCGCCGGTTTTGGCGTCACAGGCGAGCAGATCGTCTTTCGCTTTCTCGTACTTGCCCTTGATCTCCGTGACCTGGATGCCCGCGTCGCGGATGCTCCGGGGATCGATATCGAAAATGCTGATCAGCGTTTTCCAGACTTCGGGTGTCACCCAGCCTCGCTCGTGCGGCTCATTTCCCATCACGTCGACGGAGATCAGTATCAGCGTGAACACGAAGATGATCTGGACGAGAAGATCTATGAGCGTCGTGAGCGCGATGTCGCGATTGCGTGCAAGTCGGTTCCTCCGGATCACCGCCGCTATTCAACCTTGCTCAGAATGAAGCGTGAGGCATCGATGAGATGATGATGGACCTTTCTCACGGCTTCTTCCGACGTGCGGAGGTCTTCCTGTAACCGATTCGCCAGAGCGCCGGCGGCCTCACTGTGTTTGCGTAGTTGATCCGCCAGGGGACCGGAGATCTGCGCGGACAGTTGGGCCTGGGTGGCGACGGCGTCCTTGCCAAGCCGCACTGCGCGTTCCGTCATTTCGGTCAACGCCTGCAGGCCAACCCCCGCCTTCATCAAGCCGCCGCTCCAGTTGAGTACCGACTGCTCCGCCGCCCGCGTCCCCTGTTCGAGCGTGGACAATGCCGCCCCGGCTCTTGCCATCGACTTGCTCGCTCCATCGGTGACGCCGGCGACCTCCGCCCATGCGCGGTTCGCTTCGCCGAGGTGCGTGCGCAGGTTGCTGAGCGTGGCAATGATGCTCGCCGCTTCTTGCGGTAACTTCTCGAGGCCCGTCGCCAGCCCGCCGAGCTGGCTCAGATGCGTGGCGAATTGCTCGACGTTCGTCTTCGCCGACGTCACCGCTGACGTTGCCGCGTCCGCTGAGAGAGCCAGGGCGCTGAACGCTCGGCTCCCTTCTCGTGCGCCCCCCACCGCGTGGGCCAGTGTCCCTTCGAGCTCGGTGTAGGCAGCTCCCACGATCGCGGTCGCCCGCCGGAGCAGGTCAGCGCGTTCGGCGAGCTCCGTCAACACGGCGATGAGCTTCCCACCGATGTCCTCAGGCGGTAATCGAAGCGCCCCGAGACGTGCCTCGAATTGCTGGAGGGTTGCGGTGACGTTGCCGTTCGTTTCACGGAGAAACGCGGTCAGCTCCGTTGCCGATTCTCGCGCCATCCGAGCGAAGTCCTGAACAACTTGTTCCGTCACATTGCGAACCGCACTCGCCGTCGTGGCGGTGAGGCTCTCGACCTGCTCCTTGGCCATGTCGTGAGTCGTCGCCGCGTGGCGGGAGGTGGCGTCGATCTCCCGGACCGCGCGATTGCGGACCTCGGCGAAGGCAGATTCGGCGTCGGCGCTGACGCGTTCGATAACGGTCGCGAACTGCTTCAACACCTGAGCGCTCATCGAGTCGAACTGCTGCGTGACCCGATCCGATAGGATGCGAATCGCCTCGACCGCGCCGGTATACGACTCGCTCAGGTGTCCCTCAGCGCGCTGCTGGGCGTGCACGATACGAACCGTGCTCCTCTCGATGGCGCGCGCGGCTTCCGTATAGGCGTCCCCGAGCCGTCGCGCGTCATCCTCGGGGCTCGCGAATGCCCCACCCGAGGTCTGTGCGAAGACGACGCGGCCGGCCAAGCCGACGAACGTCGTGATGAGGCCGAGACCAAACAACCCCAGCACATGTCTGCTCTCGGGCCGCTCCGACGAGTTGAGCAGCGGCGCAAACGTGGCGACCAGGGTCGCGAGCGTGTAGATGAAGCCGAGGTAATAGAATGTCTCCCCATCGGTTTCGGAGGCATACTCCGTCCTCGACCTGATCCACAGGACGATTCCGTACACCACCATCAGCCCCACGACGAGGGCGATCATGGTCCAACGGGTTGCCCCGCCCGGGGTGTTCCGATACCACCAGCTGAACGTCAAAATGATGCCGACCCCGACCCCGATGAAGGCCAGGAACGTGGAAGGCAGACTGGCGACGACGCGACCGACCATGCTCAGTCGACTCCGGCCCAGCGAGTGATCTTTCCGCCCGCCTCGTGGAAATAGCGCTGCCAAAAGTCGATATGCGCCGCCTGCTGCAGCTGGCGATCGTGATAACGACGGAGATAGATGACGATGATGTTCCAGTCCCTGAAATCCGCCTTCACGTCGGTGGCGAATCCCGAGCGCAGAAAGTCGTCGTAGCTGCGACGAGGCCTATAGTGATTGAACGCGCCGGTGTGCTGAAGCATGTCGGAGACGAGAATGAGGGTCTTGCGGCTTCCGTCTTCGATCTCCTGCGAGCGCGAAATAAGCTGCAGCGTCTCGAGAATCGGTGATTGCTCGCCGACCTCGGTCGTCAGACTTTCCTCCAGCGCCGCGGTCACGGGGACCAGAAAGCGCTGGTAAAAGTCCTTCGTGATCTTCCGGTTATTTTCGTACAGGTCATTCCCATGCGACGGCGGCCGGCACAAGTCCGAGCTCGGGCGCAGGCGCGGGCCGTTGCGAGATTCGAAGGTCGCCTTGCTGAACGTGAACAACGCGATCCGCGAGCGCACGGCGAATTTGGAGTCGTCGGCGACGTAGTCCTTGATGAAGTTGAGGGCGAATCGTCGATGAGTCTCCGTCAGGGCCTCCGACTGATCGACGAGAATCACGGTTTGGTTCGTCGGCGCGCGGCCCAGGAATCGCTTGTCACGGTAGACACAGTTATCGGGCCCGATGATGGGTCGGCTCCACGTGACACCGACCACGGTCGCCAGCAATGCGACCGCGAAGCCGCCGATGCCGATCAGAATCAAGATGCCCCGCCGATCCAGGCTGCTCAACGGCACGGTGTTAGCTCTTGGTCTCCCACGCCTCGCGAATGAGCCTTTCCCGGACGTCTCGGTCGAGCTTGTTGAAGTAATAGTCGCGGCGTCGTATTTCGGCGGTGCGGAGGTTCTGGACCGTCGCGTCGTTCTGCCGAGCGATGTCGCTGAAATCCGTCATGGCGTTCTCATAGGACCGAGACAGTCGCTCGTCGCTCTCCGAGATGGCCTCGGGTGGGCTGATGAGCTGGCCATCGAAGGTGAACCTGTTGTTGAAATAGAACGGGGCGGGGGACGCGCGGACGCGCACGTTGGTCTGGCGGTAACGCTTCAGCACAATGTTGCACGCGTCCTGGATTTCGGCGGCATCGTGAACGAATGTTCGGCGCTGGTCGTCGCTCCGGCTGATGAGCTGCTGATAGTATTCGATGTTCGACTTCACGTCCGAGAGCAGATGCGCCTGCTCTTGAAGTATTCGGTCGAAGACCTGATCAACCAGGCGGCAGTATTCGGCTTTCGCGGCCTCGTAGGTCGTCCGTCTCGCGTTGAGCTCGCGATCGAGCTCGCCATAGCCCGGGTAGGGGTCATCGAACCGGTACCCCTTGTAGGAGGCGAAAATGCCGAATATGACCGCGAGCACGACCAGAATCCAGGAAAAGACATCCTCGAAGCCGACAGGGTTGCTGGCGAAGCGTTGCCACGCCAGTCTCGCGGCTCGCCATTGATCCAGGTCAGAGACGACGTGAGGTGGCGACGGATTCGTGCTTTGCGCCGACACGCCCGGTTGCGACTGCGCGATGTCGTTGGTGGCAACGCGATAGTGTGCGGCGGCCAGAGTGACGAGGAGGAAGCACGTGTAAAGAAACGCGACCGCGGTCAATGCGAGCGCCTTGCGGCGGGGGCTTCGATGGTTCACATACCGAAGAAGGCCCCCCGACAGAATCGCCAGGCTGACATTGACGATGGAGAGCGTCATGGCGATCAGCACGCCGCCCAACAGACCGAAGTCGCTGCCCTCGGCGTAGAATGCCGCGAGCGACACCCATTCGACGAGTGCCAGCGCGGCCACGATCGCGAAGTGGTAGAGCTGAGATTTTGGATACGACGCGGCCCGGTGATGGAGGCCATGCTTCTGCTGGAACCAGCGAAGATGCTTGAGGGCTCTGGCCTCGTTCTCCTTGGCCTGATAGAGCGCCGTCGAGTGGTCTGATCTAAGTTTTTCGAGGCTCGGTTCGACGGCTGTCAACAGGCGCGCAAAGGAATCCCGTGTCTGCTCGACGTCGATCTTCGCCGCCGTCGCCTTGCGATCGAGCTGCAGCCTGGCGAGGCGCTCTTCGCAACTTTCCCTTCGCTGTCGAGCCAGGGCGACGAAGTGCGCGCAAATCTCCGATTCCGTGACGTCGAGTGAGGCGCTCAGCGTCTTGGGATTGTCGTGACGGGCTGCGTCGGCCGCCTTCTGATCGATATCGAGGGTGCGGCGCGCCATTTCAACGAGCTTCTGCATCTCGGGAGCTCCTGCGGTCAGCGTCTCTTCGGTACGCACTGTCGGGCCCCGGCTTCCCCGGGTGGCCTAGGTTTAGGACATCGTTGGCACTTCGGCAAGTCTTTTCTGTTCCGCATTCCGTTCTTGACGCGGGCCGTGGGTAGTGGTTTCATGCGGCTGACCGCAAGTGGCAAGAGGACGTATGAGCACGAGAGTCTGGATCGCCATCCTCGCACCGATCCTGCTCTCTATTCCAACGGCCGCGGCGTCGCGTCGGCATCATGACTGGAAGCGAGAACACCTTCGCCGTCTATCACCGTCCGGCCAGCCGGTTCTGCATCGTGCAGCCCGACATGCTGGGGTTCGTTGTGGGTCTCGGGACCGATCCGGGGAGAAGCCAGTCCTGAACGCCATCAAGAGCATTCTGGGTGACTAGCGGCGCGGCAGCGGGCGCTGCCCGACAATCGGCGGCGGCACCAGAATTCAGCCTGGGCCTTGCTGGTTCCGTTATCAAGGCCCGCTACCGCGTCAACGCCGTCTCCTCGGTGAGCCGCGACGTGGTCCTCTATACCGCCGAGGACATCCGTAATGGCCGATCGATCGCGCTGAAGGTACTGCGGGACGAGTTTGCCCGTGACGCCGCATTCGTGGCCGCGGTGCGGACGCAGGCCGTCGCGCTCGCTGTAGCTGCCCACGTTCTCCGTGGCGTGCAGCGGGTACACGAATTTGACGTGACGGACACCGGCCAGTTCTTCGTCGCGCTCGAGTGGGCCGAGGGTGCCACCCTCCGTGAAGTCCTCGATGCGGGCGGTGCGCTCGTTGTGCCCACCGCGCTGCGCGTCGCCATCCGTGTCGGCGAGGCGCTCGAGGCGCTTCATCACAATCGGCTTCTTCACGGCCACCTCGGACCCGACTCGGTGCTCATGGTCACGGACGGCGAACGCATCAGGCTCGTCGGCGCCGAGCTGACCGCGGCGTACCGGACTCCGATCGGCCTTCGCCTGCGCGACGCATTCTCGCTGGCCTATCGCGCGCCCGAACAGATCCAGCGCGGAGAGACAACCGAGGCGACCGACGTATATGCGCTGGGAATGCTGCTGCGGGAGTTGTTGACCGCAGGCAGGACAGGCCAGACTCCCGGCGCCCTCACTGCGACGCCACCCCTGTCGCCGGCTATCGAGCGGATCATCACGACGGCACTCGATGCACAACCCGAGCGTCGCTACCCGGACATCAGCGTGATGGTGAACGACATCTGGGGCGCGACGGCGGTGCTCCCCGAGCCGGAGTCACGCCCGCGTTCCGTGAAGGCCCGGGGCAACCCCCGCCGACGAGTGCGCCAGCGCCGGCTACCATTTACCCTCCGCATTACGGCCGCCGCCGTGACAGCAGGCATCATCGCCGCGGTCGTCTGGGTCGCGGGGTTTGACCGAATTGTCTCGCGCTTCTACGACCGAGTCACGCCGCCCCCGGTCACAGCCGTTCCTGTCGACCGGGACGCTATACCGCCATCCGACGTGCCTTCGTCGGCATGGACCACTCGGGACCAGACTTCGGCGCGCCCCGAATCCCGCGCCGTCAAGGACGACTCAACCGTGGAACGGCGCGCTCCCGCGGTCGCCAGACCGCTTCCCGCGCCGGTGATCGTTCGGCGGCCGCCGGTCGCGCCGTCAGTGGTTGGCAGCCCCCTGCGTCCTGTCGTCGAGTCCCGGGCTCCCGCCGCGTCCCGGGCTCGAATCGAGCCCCCGGCTCCGGCCGAGCGGCCAGCAAGAATGGAACGAAGCGACAAGGATGTGGGCGACGGCAGTGCCGCCATCGACTGGCTGCTGAAGGATCGGCGCTAATTAAT
>WNGA01008419.1_pt1 | contig 14135 bp, 10 predicted proteins | sample 5400061 | NCBI WGS metagenome assembly WNGA01 (sample SAMN13153366, study PRJNA577476) | soil metagenome | isolation source: 100 cm soil or saprolite under grassland replicate 2 | place: USA:California | collected 2016-06-15 | reverse complement strand
GCATGGCAACTGCACACAGTGAATAGAGGACGGCCAATTGCTCCGTCATGAACAATCCCACGCAGTAGATCCGTATTAAGAATGTGACACAAGCCAAAAACACTGCCGCGGCGAGCCCGCCCAACCGAAGCCGAATTACTTCGAAAGCTGACCACGTGGCTAGGGCCATAACAATGGTAAGGACTAACGTCACCACACGGAAGTCGTGCCTTAGTATTTTCAACAGGACCGCTAATAACAGAGGAAAAGACTCCCTGGCCCCAAACATAAGAGTCATCTGTTGCCCATTAAGCAGTTCGCAAGCCCCACTGTAATAGAAATTCGAGTCGCCGAGCGGAAAGATACCCCAGATTTGAGACGGAGTAACCGCAGGATGTGAACCGGTATTGTAGCACCATGCTTGAAAGGCGGCCTGGGTTAACGCTATGACTAATAATGACCATGCGCTCGTTCCTTTACGGCGAAACAAGAACGGCAGAACTGCCGCCAGCGCGCAGGCTGCCAGGACAGTCCAAGTCTCCTTACAGAGAGGACGCAACCACACTACTGACATAGGATGGGTCAGGACCCAAACGGCAGGAAGAAGTGCTGCCAATGGAGGGACGACCGCAAAACCTTTACGAATCCAGTACAGTCGAGTTTGCTGTGACATCTAATTATGATCTGCCAACGTCAGGCGGTTGCACGAAGGAAGTCAAGAGGCAAGTTCTTCTCCTTTTGGTAACAATGAGCGACAAATGTCTAGGCTGGATTACTCAGTGAGGGTGCAGATTGATATGTGAATTTATTCGCGTCTGGCGGGCGGATGGCACTAATAATGACGCTTTTCATGACATTGTCACCGCAAGTTGTGCTCTCGAACAAGCTCTTAGCTTAAACAGCTCCTCCTCTTGCGTGGCTTAAGGTCAAACAGACCAGCCTGATGGTGGAACGCTTTAGCGGTTGCTGGCCTCGTCGCCGAGACCTGCACAGGAAATCTCAGTGAGGCACAAATTAGCGGCAGTCGCCGGGACAACCACTCACCGCGGGAATTCATTCGCGTGGTAAGCGGAAGCTATAAGAGTAAATCATTAGTGTCCTGTAATCGGCGACAATTCTTTTGGGCGTTTGGAGTCGTTGCCCTCGGGAAGCATTTCCTTTGGAACGTCATAGACTAGAAACGAGTAGGCAATGTGGTCCACAGGCGTGAAATGCTCTCTTAACCATCTGTACTCCTCAGGATTTCGATTAACTCCGACCAAAGCGTTGACGGGCACGGCAATCCGACCGGCCTGCGGTTTACGAGGGTCCACGATAACTCCAGGATGACGGCGAACATATTCGTTTAGATACCATTCATTGCCTCGCCAATCCAAGTTCGAGTCTGCAAGGTGTCGGTATGCTAGCTTCCTGTCCGGAACAAATTCATTAAAATACGAGATAAAATGTGGATAATATGAAAGAGCAGATGCAGCAACCCAGACGACGAAAATCACCGCGGTATATTGTCGAACCTTGGAGTCCGGGGCAGCTAGGAATCTTCCGCAAAAGACCGTAGCCAGCGCGAATACGGGTAACACATGACGAATGCCGATCTGCGCGTTAAAGAAGAAGTTGAAGTAGACCCAGTAAATCAGAATCGGAACTAACAGAAAAATCTCGTCTCGGCGAAGTCCTCTCGCCGCTGGCTGGGCGCGCCTCGAAAAATAGCCGAGCAATGCCACCAAAAATATGATTTGCGTCGCAATCGGCACCTTGAAGAAGGCCGCGTAAAAATAATACCCGGGGAACCCATGAAGTGTGCCGTCATGATGATTCACTCGAAGGTGCCCTGCCATGTAAATGTTTCCCCAAGCTTGCCCCATCCTCTCCTCGAACTTGACCAGATCCAAGCCTTGAACGTAAGGCACTGGCAGTGGAAGCGGCAGGTTGGCGACGATCGGCGTCCCCTGGAGTTTTTTGAAAAATGGGTCCTTCAAGGTATACCCAGACAAGGGCGTTCCAACGCCATTGAAGCCGAATCCCAGATTGATTTTCACGATGCTCACAGCGGCGAAGAACAATATGACAATAAACCAGCGGCGTAGATTCCAGGTGAGGCTATGTGATCGGTCAGGGTTTGTCAGTTCGGTTGCCTGCGTAAAGCGACAATAAATCGCTGCAATCACCAAAAAAATCGGATACAAATAAACGCACGAGTATTTGGCCAGTTGGCTTAAACCGAGCGTCACCGCGCTAAAAAAGGCGCGTCGTTTGCCGCCTAACTTTAGAAAATGCCAAAAGTGGTAGAGTGCCATGGTCGTCATCAAGGCGGCCGGCAAGTCAGCCGTCACCAACTGGCCGTGCGCCAGCAGAGTGGGATCGAAGACGTAAAGACTCAGCGACAGAAGAGCTCCGTTACGGCCGTAGAGTTCATAGCTCCACTTCAACACATACAGCGCCAGCAATAGCGAGAGAAGAACGGTCGCGTACCGGCCGCGTTTTACCTGACCGATCCACGAAGTGTCTAGTGACATACCTGCCGTCCGGCCAAAGACGGCGAGATTTCCGCTCGTCATGGCATGGACACTTGAAAAAGGCATGGTGCTGCTGTTTATGGCTCCAGTTCGCTCGGGAAAGCCATTCAATACGCGATAGCCGTACTGGTAGTGAAGAGGCTCATCAGTAGTAAGCCCCTTGTGACGCAAGCTCGTCGTTTGTATCAGCACGAACACAGCTAACAACGTGCCGCAGACGATCAACCAGCCCGGCCTCGTGATCGCCTGCCATGCTCGACTACTCATTGATAAGCTCCGTAACCCGATGCGGCGATTGTAAATCGCCGATATCTCTCTCTTGTGAAGGGGACCAACTTCTTAAAGTCTGGGGCCGGCCTCTTAGTCCGACTGTGGAAGCTTGGGCGAACGGATGACGTCTGCGTCGAATTCACCGACTGAAATGATGTAATCGACGTTCGCCTGCTGTTGTGGCGTGAGTTCATTTACATTCTCGACCCAAATACGCAGGGAATGATCGTTCCACACCAGAGAAGCAATAAAAAAAACATTCCATTTGTTTTGGAAGATATTTTCCTTCAGCAAAAGGAGAATGCTGCTGCCATGTGATGGACGGAAACCCAGGGAACGGAACGTGTGGATAACATGGGAGGTTTTTGCGCCGACGTTGAGCCAAGGCGCTTGGAGCCCCTGATTCTTTCGCTGTGTAAAGGCTGCGAGAGCGAACGCCACTAAGAGCGTTCCGACGATTCGGAAAATCCGAGGGGATGCTTTCCTGAAAGCAGCGCCGACAATTGTGTTTGTTTCTGCAGGCAGGAGACGGTTGCCAACGAATACCGAAAATTTTGAAATCAGAGTGATCAAATCAAACGCAACCTTTGCAAAGATTATTGCCCATCCGAACAGCAGAAGATAAAGGGATGCATTGTCGCGGATGGGGACGATAAACGCCAAAGGAAGGGGCACGATCACTATCCAGAATGCCATGAGCTGAAGCGTGCGGTCTCGGCGTAGAAAAGCATAAATGAAAACCAGCGACCACAAGAGTAGCAGCTCTATTGGTGTGATTGTATCCCCGGCAAACAACAATTGACCAACAAACCTGGCGTTGGAAGCTGTGAAATTATGCCATGAATATTCGGGTCGATAAGGATCTAGAGTTGCCAGCGAGCCGCTGCCGTGGGTTTTCCCGTAAATATAAAAAACTGTGAGCAATCCAGCAATCAGCTGCGGTGTGACGTAAGACCGAATCCAGCGCGAGAAAGCTTTCCAGTCTGCCCAGGCAGGAGATTTCAGAAACTCATAAATTAAAACGATTACTGGAAGCGTAACTGCCATTTCCTTGCAGTTAAGCGCCATAACATAGAGGCCCAGAAATCCCAGCAATTGCGGCGGCCGCAGAAAGATCTGTCTCTCGCGAACATGTATGTAGTAAGCCAATGCCGCGAAATAAAAGAATCCAGATAACACGTCATAAATAAACGCACCAGTAAACACCAGGCCGGCAAGCCGCGGGTGGTAACAAAGAGCGAGGACAGCAATGAAAGCGATCGAGCGCGAGGAGGCGAGACGCCGGCTCAAGTAATAAACCAGGGGAATGGATGCAACGAGAATGGTGATCTGGACGATTCGATAAGGAAGAGGATCCAGGTCGAAGAAGTGATAGAGCGGCAGATAGTAAAGAGCGCCTCCTGGTCGATAAAGATAGAGAGGCAGATCGTAAAGGGCGTCTCCCGGACAGAGAAATAGCTTCCAGAATACGATATTTGCGAAAAGCGATTTCAGCGCTCCAGCACACCAGCAGATCCCGATGTTCCCCATCTCGTCTTCACGGAAACCCCCGCGTAGCGCCGGAAGAGCAAAGTGAAGGAAATAGGCGATGAGAACGGCCACGCAAACCGCGTCAAATATGATGCGTTGATACGTCCGTCCTCTCTCCGCGCTCTCCATATCACCCGAAGTTGGAGCAGAGACGGTACGATTGCCGACCGAAATGAGCTCTCATTTTCGACTCTGCGGTGTGTCGTTTGGAAGCATTAACACCAGTCCGCCTGCCTGCAAAACGCGATGCCAGCCCGGATCTAACGATTGAAGCATGGCCAGCACCCTGACGCTCTCCGATTCAGGAGCAGCCACCGCATTTGCACGGCCGCTTTCTATCAGCAGGCGAAACCGAGCGGCCAACCATTCCAGCCGTTTCGGATCGTTATTTTTCTGTTCCTCTACGAAGGCTTGCGCCTGGCGGCGAAGAAGGCCCTCCTTTGGGTTGCCTGCGTTGGCGAAATAATGCGTGACGAGCCGAGGAGCTACAGCTTTCATTTTCGGGAAGAGAAGCGGCAACTCGCAGCTGGCAGTCCAGTCTGGTGCGAGCAGTTTACTGTGCGCAATGTATTTGCCTGCAGCCCTGGCGAAATCGGTGTTCGCTGGGAGAAGCTGGTATTCGCTTGGCGACTTCCAGCCGATTCCGGACTTGGGATTTCTCGGCATAATTGACAATGTGCGATAGCTGTAAACGAAACTAGTAATTACTGCCAGCAGAGCTAGCGTAATCATTGCTCGGTCTTTAAGGGAGCGGCGGCCCCATTCGGTCAGCCAGGGAGCCCCGGCCGCCAGCATCGCGCACAACAACGGCAATTGCAGGAGGTAAACAAGTCGAAAATAGCTTAACGCCAGAATATTCTCCATCCAGCGATGCGCCAGCAGAGGATTCAGACAAAACAGCCACACCGCGCCAAGATAAAAGAACAAAAACAACCCAGTCTTTCCTCGAACGATCAGCAGCGGCACGACAATCATAAGCACGATATTGCGCAAGTGCTCGCCTCGCCTTCCTGCAACATAATCTACCTGTTGGAGCCATGGCACATATTTGGGACCAAAGCTGCGAATATCGATTGGCCTTGGAATAAGATTGAACCTGAGCAATGCAAGTATGCCGATCGGATAGACAAGAGGTATTATTAACCACAGGCAGCGTCGAAATTGCTTCCAAAAATGATCTTGTCCTTTCCATGCGACGAGTTCCACTGCCAAGAATGAGACACAAGAACACCCAAGAACCGCTGGAATCAAATAAAGCGCTGTATTACCCAAGCCTACTCCGGCAGTTGCTAAAAGAATAAGCCATAACAGGTCGCTTTGGTTTTCATGAAGCAGGAATCGATAACTGAGAGAAAGAGCTATCGGCAAAAACAAAATCCAGACGATCGCCTTGCCCTGCCACATTCGGCCAAAAGCGGTATTACCAAACCCGGCTGCCCCGGTGGCATCGACAAGTAAGAATACCACTGCAAGCAGAGCACCCACGCTCGCTGTCCAGCGATTCAGCCCGAATCTCCGGACGCACCAGTAAAACACAAAGGGGATCGAAAACGCAGCAAATGCTTCACCGATTACCTGATAAAAATAGAGAGGATCGATCCTAAGATAATGCCCCAGGAGCGCCATGAGCATTTCATGGCTTGTTGCCAGATGCACCGGCGAAAACGCCGCAGCTTTCATATCGACAGTCGTCTGGTGGAGGTAGACCGGTTTGTGTAGAGCAGAAAGCTGAGCCAACGCTCGATGAAAATAGACTATATCATCCTGATTCGGTCGCCGGACAAAGAGCACTGTAATAGCGCAGCCCGCCGCCACGGCCAACAGAAGAATTTGGGACGGATGAAAGCGATATCCGCAACCAGGCGTGGCGTTCGTTTTCTTCCAGAGCCGGGATAGCAAAAACGAACCAACGAAAGCGATAACAAAGAAACACCACACCATCGTTACGGCTGGCCATCGGACGACTAGAACGAGTTGATAAGACAGTGTCCAAAATGCACTCAGCGCTACCGGTATGAGAAGAATGTCTCCCGCTCGAGACTCGGCTGCTGGTGTTTCAGGAACCGTGGCGACCTTGTTCATCTCGAAGTGGTGTAGGATCGGACGTTGCAGCCAGGCGATTTCTGTACAACAGCAAAACCAAAAAACCCACAAGCAATACCACCGTGATTCGATTCAAATATCATTAAAATTCGATACCATAAACGTGGACCATCACGCGGAAGCGCTCGTCGGCCAAGTGCAACTGGATTAATTGCCCGCGCTGGCGTTTCCAGATTGTGCTGGTGTGCACCGCTAGTTTTGATAACTTGCGCGTGCATTCTGACCACAAACGTCGATCCCTGCAGTCAAGCACACCCTTTTTTTTTTCTCCAGTGAATTTGCGTACCGGAAGCCCTTTTTCACGCATTGAACGCCGCTCAGATTTGCGTCCAGTCGACTATGATCCTGCGATGAGGCCCATTGAATCCAAGCATAGGGAACCGCATACGAGTCGTGGAGATTCACTACGTCCGGCCGAATTTAGCACTGAAAACCAGCAATGAGCGAAATCGCGCGCATAGCAGTGCTCATTCCTTGCTATAACGAAGAAGCAGCGATCGCTAAGGTTGTGAGCGATTTCAAGGCGGCGCTGCCGCGCGCGGACATTTACGTGTACGACAACAATTCGAAGGACAACACGAGTGAAATGGCGCGAGCAGCTGGCGCAACTGTACGCAACGAGCCGCGGCAAGGGAAGGGTAATGTTGTGCGTCGCATGTTCGCCGACGTGGAGGCGAACGTTTACGTTCTGATCGATGGTGACGGCACATACGATGCAACGATAGCGCCTTCGATGGTTCGGAAACTGGTGCAGGAAGGACTCGACCTCGTCTCCGGGCGGCGAATTGCAACAGGAGGCGCCGCGTATCGAAGCGGCCACGTAATTGGTAATCGGCTTCTCACCGGGCTCACTGCGATGATGTTCGGTGTGAAACTGTTCGACTTGCTAACGGGGTATCGCGCAATGTCGCGACGGTTTGTGAAATCGTTTCCTTCCACGGCTGGAGGTTTTGGGATCGAGACCGAACTGACCGTGCATGCGGCGCGCCTTCTGATGCCGATGGCAGAGATGGATACACGGTACAAAGAGCGGCCACACGGCTCAGTCAGTAAGCTCAATACATGGCGGGATGGATTGCGCATTCTCTCAACCATCGTGGGATTACTACGGAGAGAACGGCCTCTCGTGTTCTTTACGGTAATCTGTGCATTGTTAGTTGTGCTCTCGCTCGTATTTGGCATTCCTGTAGTCGTCGAATACGTGGAGACTGGCCTTGTGCCGCGTCTGCCGACGGCGGTTCTTTCGACTGGGTTGATGGTTCTAGCCTTTCTTTCGCTCGCGAGCGGATTGATTCTCGATACCGTGACACGCGGACGATGGGAGCTGAAGCGCCTCGCCTACCTCGCCGTCAGGAGTCCACACGATCTAAAATTACCGTAAGCCGTAGATTATCGCGAAGCTCGTCCGCACAGGCTGTCGGATTTGTGAGGTGGGTATCTCCCGCAGCGGACGGACTTCTGCAGAGGGAAAGAAGATCAACTGGAAGTCTGGCGTGAGGGCAATTTGCGCCATTTTTACATACAATTTGGAGGGACGTTGGCATTGAACGAAACCGCGCAAGACTCAGCAGTGGGCTATCGGCAATAGGAGATATTGGTGAGGCTTGAATTCGGTTTACGTCTCGTTTCGAAATTTCTGGCTTGTGCTGGAATTTTGGCCGTGAAAAACAAAATCGTCGGGAACGGGTAGGTCATATCGTGAGGAAATCGCGCAAGGTCGAACCGTTGCCCGAAAATCTCTACAGTAACGTTATAGCTCTTTTCATATTTGAATACTCCGTGTGCCTCAATTGCTCTAATAGTTGCGCTCAGAAGCGTTGGCTCGATCGGGCGTGGAAAGCCTACAAGAAAAAAGTCGGCAGTTTGCCAGGGCTCTTGCAGCTGAACCACCACCTTGTCGCTCTTCAATGGCGTGGCAGCGGGCATTACAGTGTGGAAATAAGGTCCGAAGCGGGAGATGCCGATGGTCGCTGGTGCGTTATCAATTAATTTTTGGAGATCCTTCCGAAGAACTAGGCGAGCGTCCTCGTGCCGCATAGCACGAGCGTACGCGATGTCGAAGAGTACGGATGGTCCGACAACGAGAAGGAGCACAGCTGCCGAGACAAGAGTAACAGTCCGTTTTTTTTCAAACCCCGACGATAGGTCACTCCAAGCCATCCCCGCAAGGACGCAAAATCCCGGAAACAAAAGCATGGTTGCGCGAGCGAAAAATGGTGCAAGGTAGCCTTTGCCCATGAAGTAAAGATACAAAAGCGAGAAAATCAGGAGAGGGAGGAATAAGCTGTAAAGGCTGCGTCTAAAAACTAGATATAAGATGGCGCAATAAGGAACGGGCCATAGCAGGGGATACATCGCGAATGGAATCAAGTATGTTATGTATTTCCAGACTACGGATAAATTAACAAGCTGGCTCGTACTGAACTCTTGTAACGACGCGTATTTTAGTGTTTCCGAGGTGATAGTTTTTATAACGCTTAACGGATTCAAAAACAGCATCGGATGGCCTAGGAACAGCCCAATTAGAAATCCCAGAGCGATTAACCAAACGGAACCTGCAACGAAGGCTTTAGTGCGTTCCCAAAGCCGAATTCGGCTGCCCGGCGAGTTGTCAGAGCCATCAAACAATAGATATAGGCACGGAATCAGCACGATCATCCCAGCCGGGTAGCGGGTCGCCATTGCTAAGCCTGAAATAAAGCCCAGCGCAATAAGCAGCTGCCAGCGTCGGGATCTTCGAAGCTTAAATGAGAGCCAGATCACCAGTGCGCATAGCAAGTTGGTCAGGATGTGTGTCCGCATGAAATGCGCATAGATCACCTGCATTGGCACAACAGCATAACAAAGCGCGCCGGCGATGGAGGGATAGAAATGGTGAGTCACTTCCTTGATTGCGAGAAATACGATAACAATTGTGCAAAGATCAAAGAGGACCGACATCCATCGGCAAATGTACAAGAGATTGGAAATGTCCTTGCTGTCCGTCGAGTCTTGAAGCGTCACTTCTTTCTTACTGGACAGCTTAAGCACCGCTTGTGGCACAGCCCAGAGGTAATAGTTAAAAGTGCCTTCGAAGTATGCTCCGGGAGACTGGATGCGGCCTTTTAGCAAGTCCAGCTGAAGGAGTCCCCTGAGACTAACGAATTCATCCGGCTGAAAGTTCTGGTCATGACCATATCCGCCGCCGAGGCCCCAGGCTAGTCCGGTTAGTCTAAGGTACGCGGCTAACAGAAGCAGGCCTGCAAAAAGAGCGGGTCGAAGAGCTTTTTGCACAAGTCAAACTTTCGAATCGACACGACGTAAAAAAGGTATTAAGCGCATTAGCTCGGCGGTACCATCGTTTCGTTGTTTGCGACAGGAGTCAGCTTTAGAATTGCTGGCTTTGGACGTGCGTTATTTAGCATGTGCCACTCATATCCTGGAATGGCTGGTAGGCGCGACTGCGCGCCGACGATTTCGTCCGGCGAAACGAATAATGCATAAATCGCAAGCGACTGCCTCAGGCCTTGTTCGACAAGGGCCAAGGCTTGCGGTCGATCATAGGGCCAGACTTTGCTCCACCTGTAGGAGTGATTTCCATCAATCGGAGCGGCGATAAACGATTTTGGTAAAAGCGCGTTCAGGTAAACAGGATTAATATCGGAGAGGACGATTCCGGGTTGTCGTCGCAGCAGTTTAGCAAAACGCCTTTGTGCGATAAATCGGGTGGACGGGAGAGGCCGAGTAGGAAAGTGAACGGCGTCCCACGCCTGTGAGCGGTTGGTCTTGGGTCTGTTATAACCGGAGCGCGAAGGATAGCCGAGACAGGCGGCGCTAAATAGGACGAAGATTGCCAGTGAGGCAAGGATCTGTGTTTTAGCAAACATGTTTTTGGCGGCCCAAATAACGGGCAACACGGCGACCGCGACTAAAAGAATTAAAAGGGGTAGGTAAAAGCGTGCATCCCCCCCAAACTTGTAGGTTAGCAACGCCGCAAGTGTGGTCAAACCAGCTAAAAAGGCACAGATAACAAAGCGGTTGATCCTAATGAAGAAAAAACCTGTAGAGACCAAAAGAATAAAGGCGGGAACAAAGGATGTGCCTGTGCCAAAAAGGTTGGCAGCGTAGTAGTCGCGCGGCGGCTGCAAAGCGAATTCTCTCCACAGGGCGTCTACGTTGGCCGGAAAGTAGCGAAGCGAAAACCGAATGTGCTTCTCGCTCCAAGGTGGGACCCAGAAGTCGTAGCCGGTTTTGAAGGGCGAATGAAATTGGATGGTATTTAGCACCAGTGTCGGACTAGCAGCCAGCGCAAAAATGATCGGAATTGCCGCGCAGTGAAGGAACCAGCGCAGGCGCATCCCTCTCACTGGGAACAGAGCCATGGCCAATAACAATGGCGCCAGAAAAAGCGACTGAATTCGAATGTTTAATGAAAGACCGAGGAAAACTGCCGAAGCATAGATCTTCCAGCGGCGTTCCTCCTCTAACCCTAAGTATGCGAACATAAAGGCCAGAACAATGAACAGTGACGCGCTGATTTCGCTGATTGACGAACGACAGAAAGTGAAGAAACCGGGAAGTGTTACGAGCAGAAGCGCTGCAAGGCCACCGGTTAGCGGCATCGCCAGATAGGTGTAAAACCCAAACACCGCCAAAAGCAGCAGCAGACCCACTGTTTGATTCGTTCGAAACGGCGCCAATATCGCATCTGTACCGCCCAGAATCTTCAGCCAGGGAAGCATCAGCACTGGATAGCCGCAGGGATACCTCGATGGAAGTTTATCGTATCCAATCCGTATCGAAGGCCACCCGTCCTTACGCAGTGCTTTCGCCTGCGCGAAATATTCTATTGCATCTGGATTTGGAGCAAGATCGAGCCCCTCTGTCCTGTTGTAATCAATTTTAAGAACTGCGAAGTAATAGAATGTTAATGCGGAGAGAAGAAGCATCACACCGGCGAAGAACGGTACGGTTGCAAATCTTCTCAACGAAATAGTTTTGGGGTCGATCACCCGGTTCATTCCTGAGGCGCTCTGCTTTTATCGAGGATCAAAACTCCAAAACACCAACATTGGCCACAAGCTTATTCAAGATAAATTCTGCGAAGAATGAGCGAATTCATCCGCTTCGAGCGCTTCTCGATGAAGTACTCCGGCAATCGACTATCACGTACCTTGCTCGAGATAATTCCGCAGAAAAAGCTCCATGATATGGTGCGCTCCTGCCCCTTTTACGTGTCTCAGATCCCGTTCCCACGCAGCGGCACGGTCTGAGCTTTGAACTATTTCGTAACTTGGAAAGTAATCAACATTCGCGTGTGCGGCAGCCCACTCTTGGGCAACTGCTCTTAAAAGCGACTTGGCCCAGGTGTTGGCGACGACAATATCCATTGTTGAAAAGGTGTTCATCAAGGGGACTGGCGAGACTGTGATAATGACATGAACGTCGGGATGTCCGTACTGGGTAAGCAGCGCGTGTACAGCCTCCAGATTCGCCAAGTTGTCGGCGAAACCAGTAAGATGAAATTCGTATCGGTCTGGTTCAGTTTCGAATAGCGATGGGATTGGCGTGCAATTGACGTAGACGTCTGCTTGAACATCGCGCCACACCTCTGCCAGACCAAGGGTGACAATCACGGCGCAACAGCGTTTTATGCGCTCTGTAACCATTTGCAGGAGCGCGCGCCGCTCCAGAGTTTCTTCCCGACCGACAAGATCCAACATCGGGGTTGTGTGCGGATCGTACCAGGTGGTGTTTGTCAGTTGAACAATGGAATCGACAGGAAACACTGCGTCTGGATCGAGCGCCCAGCGCAGTTCGTTCAATATCGAGTAGGTGTTGTATTTGTTGGTAAATCCGAGCCCTGAGAGTTCCTTGTTGACCGGCTGAAGCTTTGCAAATTCTGGCGCAGCACTTTCCACGGTGATCTTGTGCTTTACCAAGGCGCTCTCGAGGCCGCGCGCAAAACATGAGCCGATGGCATAGAACTTATCGTCCCGGCGCAGTTTGAACTTGGGATCAACTTTGGGCGTGAACCAGGTATGGCGCAGTCTCTGAAAGGCATATTTGCCGGCGGGATCGTCCGGGTCAGCGCTGCTCTTGTACCAACAGCGTGCCTCATTTGCTTCATAATTCTTAATCGCCTCGGCCGCAGTCCACACGTAAGGCGATTTTGTCGTGGATCGGTGATCGCTCGGTGGATTGAAATCGATTGTTTTACCAAGGCATGTCTCTGACATAGTTCAAAAGAATTCTAAGAGTTCACGACAAATTGAAGCGGAGCCCTTTGTTGATGGGAATACATCTTATGGTCGTACGTCACGTGGAAGCGTTCAAGTGTCGTTTTAATTCGACGGGATCGAGGACGGCGCGCACGTAGCAGGCTAATGCGGTCGTTCGGCCCCGCGACCTAGTTAACAACCGCGAGCTTCGCCTTCCAAATCGAGGCGGCCACCAGGGGCAAAGCACCGGCGTGCCAGACGTCCGCAGCGGTTTCGCACTTCGGACCGGTCGAGCGTAAAATTCGAGTCTCCATGGCGCCGTTCATGGTCGCTTCAAACGGTCCTGTAACTCCCCGTCGAGTTCGGGATCTCAGCCAAGTTGCCTCTCATCTATATGCTGTAGAGCGTAAGGTCGAACAGACGGTCTTTCCGGTTTCCTTGCGACCAAGATGATCCGCGCCATGTATTTGGCGAGACCTTCGGTAGGCACAAACTTCAACTGTCGAATTTCGCTGAATCCAACCAATTCCAGACACTTTGTCAGCACACTCCTGCTCAAAGCCCAAAAATTCGTCGCGTCGTTGTTCTGCATGTACATAAAATAACAGATATTCGGGTCCTCCGGATGATCGTATACCTGCGTTTCCAAAGCGAGGTAGCCGCCGGGCCGCAGGTTGTCGAAGGTGGTTCGTAGAGAGAGCACTGGATTCGGAAGATGATAAAGCGTGCCAAAATGAAGGACGACGTCGAACTCTTCTGGACGGCTGAACGTCTCCGCACTCGCAATAAAGAATTGCGCATTTACGCCGGCAGTTTCCGAGAGGAAACGCGAGATTTCGATCTGTGGAGGGACGACATCGATGCCGGTGCAGCGCGCGCCGTATTTCATGGCCGCATGAATAGAGTTGTAACCCGCGCAGCAGCCGATATCGAGCAGTCGCCCGTCAGAAATTTTTGCAAAAGGGATGGTTTCTTCGACCACACTGAACTTGTTCAACGGATGCTCGTTGAATGGGATGCGGCGGTTGAAGTCTTTTGTTGAAACCCCGTTATCGAAATCGATCCGATGTCCCCATGGCTCCCATAGCCGGAGTTTTTCGCTTAGCGCCTCAGGCGCGAGCGTCGTGTGTAGGGTGAGAACACCGTTTTCCATTTCAACCTCGGGTAACATCTGCCGGTAAAATCGAACAAGGGAGTGCCATTATGTAATTCTATGCCGCCGGTGCCGTGACACCATCTTCGGCTTTCGCCGGAATTTCATTAGCAGTCCTCGGACGCATGAGGTATTGCCCGCCGGTTGGTGTCACAATCCTTTCTTCAATACACAAATTGTCGAGTAGCAGGAGGAGCTCAAAAAGCGGTCGGGTGTCATCATTTTCAACATAAGCGACGCGGGTCCCTGGCGGCGCGACCAGATGCAGGAATGCGTTAAACTCCAGTTTCCATTCGATTGTAAACCAGCGCTCAAAAATCGGAATGATCTCGCCTGATCGAATCGATTCGAAGGGAGAACCCAGTGTGCCGGGCTCAGGCCGCT
>WNGA01027307.1_pt1 | contig 14137 bp, 24 predicted proteins | sample 5400061 | NCBI WGS metagenome assembly WNGA01 (sample SAMN13153366, study PRJNA577476) | soil metagenome | isolation source: 100 cm soil or saprolite under grassland replicate 2 | place: USA:California | collected 2016-06-15 | reverse complement strand
CTCGGCTGCTAGCGCCTCGACGTCACTATGGACGAGTAATGTTCTCGGCTGGACGAAACGATGGCGGAAACAGGCGGTCGCCTGCGCGGAGCCGGTGAGCCGGAAGTCTCCCCAATCCTCGGAGCGCAAAAGGCGCAGAAAATGCAGGATCGCCTCGCGGAGTACGTGAACGTCCGTCGCGCAGTGTTGCCACCATTCCGCCATCGGCGCGTCCTGCTCGGGAAGCGGCGTCTTATTCAGGCGGAGCAACTGCCCGATCCGTTCCAGCTTCGCCGGGAGGAATGAATGCGAATCACAAAGCCATAATGTTCGTTTGCCGTCCGATAGCCTCGCCCAACACGAGTGGGGGTTGAGCCCGATCCCCTTCACCTTGAAGCCGAGCCGTGGCAGATGTTCGAGCGCGGCGGTTAAGCGAATGTCGTAGCCGAGGTTATGGGCGAAGGCAACGGTACGGTGACTCTGCGCGGTGCAGGCGACTAACGCCTCCCAAAATAAGGCGGGTGAATCGAGGTTGTTGAATCGTGGCGGGCGAGTCGGATTCCCGTCCGTATCGAGCAGGTCGAAACTGAGGCAGGCGAGACGGAAGGAATGATTTTCCTCGTTAGGTGTGCGGGTGATGAAAGCTTCTGAGTCGAAACAGACGACGCGGCGCGGGACGCGACTGGCGCGATTATCCCGCAGCCAATGAGTTACCCTGTTCACTATTCGTCGGCATCCGTTCCGCCGCATTCAACGCACCAGTAGCCAAGATCGTAACTAAACCGGATGGCAGTATCGGGAGCGCCACATTTATGACAGTATTTTGGCCATCCCTCCTGGATTTCGGGAGACGGTTCGTTATCTGGATCGAAATCTCTCATAGCGCGAATTCCTCATCGGAAACGGCCGGGATCATATCCCGAACCTCCATCGGGATCGCGTCGATAATGCGCTCCTGCTCAAGCGTTCCGCCTTCGACCTGCGCCGCTAGTAGCGTGTCCATTACTTCGGTGCGGGCGCGATCATAGGAAACAAGTCGGTCGAAGGTAGTAGATATCGGTGTACGATAAACCTCGCCGGTGGCGCCGAGTTGAACGAGCGCATGGAAATGATAGAGATAGCCAGTCTTGGAGCGGGTCGTAAGCGGCGTAATTTCCTGCGCGGTTGGCCTGCGATCGAGCCGCGCCGCTTGCACGTTCTCGCGTTTCTCGATCGCGGCGCGCGTCTCCCCCCAGGCGCGCAGGAACGTCTGCCGACGAATCCCTAGGCCCTGCTCGCGCAGGTAGAGCAGCGCCGCGTTCGCCGAGAGTCCACGCGCCTGTAGCTCGGGAATGTAGCTCGTCGGCCACGGCGCACGACGTGGCATCGGTTAGCCGTAGCATTTCATCGCTCGACAATCCGTCCGCCGCGAATCAAGCCGCGTCGCTCCGCGAGCAGCGCATCCGCGATCGCGTTCCGGTAATCGTTCGAGTCGTCCGCCATTTGGATTGTGACGACGTGGCGCGTCCCGTTCGGGAGCAGCCAAAAAAGCCGGCGCCGATCATTATGGATATCCTGCGTCTCCGTCAAAAGCGGACGGTCAGAGCCGGTGAAAGAGTCAGGATCTACCGGCATTCTCAAGATCTCGGCGATTATGAACGTTCATCCGGCGCGCGATTGCCTTAGCCTTACGGCGCATTTGCTCACGGTCGTAGTGAGTGGCGCGGTCACGGTTTTCGATGATATGGACGATGCGCGCGTTATCGAGCAGGTCGAGAATGTAGAACGAGGTTTTATAGTTGCCGCGCTGGCCGCTTCCGTTCGGGGTGATCAGGTAGCCGCCTAGCTCCTGGACGACGTAGCGCGGTTCTCGCTTGTCGATTAGCCAACTAGCCACGGCGCGGCCTAAACGGGTCGGCTCGAACCCTCGTCAGCGGGTCGCCGATACAGCGGGGGCATTTGGCTTTTTCCGTCCAGGATGCATAGGAGCCGCCGCACTCGCGGCAACGCCAAAGCGGAGGATAACGACGACGCTTCACGGAAGATCGGCCCCCCACTCGGTTGCCCGAATGTAGTTCTCCACTCCGGTAATCGTTCCGGTGCGATGATCGACTCCGAAGAGGATATAGAGCATTTCTACGAGCTTAAACGCCTTGGCCGTGTCTCGCTCCATGACCAGCTGGCCGGTCTTCGTTTTGATCGGGTGATAGTAGGCCGCGCGATAGAGTCGGCAGACAATGCGGGATCGAGCAGCCAACTGTTCGGTCGTAGTCGATCGTCACGCCTTACCCTCGCGCTCTGCCTTGCGTTCCCGGTACTGTTTATGAAACTCGTTATTGTCGAAGCGAAAGCCGCATTCCCGCGCGATCTTGGCGACCGCGCGACTGGAAAGACGTAGCGTAATGCCTGCGTCGATGATTTCGTCTAGGGTGATTAGTTCGGCGCGAATGCTCATTGGGTTTCGATCATCCCCCCGCGCAGTCGGCGGAAAGCGCCATCAGGTGACTTGGGTTGTAGTCCCCATATTCCGCGTGGAACTGGTCGAAGGCTTGATAGGTAAACACGCTCCCATCGGTGCCGAGGTAGAGATAGCCTGGCCGGACGACAACGTCCATGTATTCGATGCAGCGCGTATCGAGTTTCCCTGAGACTTGCACTCGTAGAGCCCGGATTTGTCGCTGCAACCCAGGGACACGGGGGTCGAGAACTGTTGCGGTAGCAAAGCCGCTACCGGCGCAAATCAGGGCGGTTACTATGATGGCAAGAAGTGTTTTCATTTTCCCTCAGGGTTTCGATCATCCCCCCGCTTTGCCCGTAGCCCTCCCAGGCGACAGAAAGCGGGGGGATCGCCGCAACCCTAGGCCGCCTGCACGGCCGGTGTTTCCTTGGCGGCCTTCAAAGCCGCATCACGGTCGGCCTTCGCCTTCCTGATCGCCGCTTTACGGTCGGCCTTCGCCTTGTTGACGACGGCCGCGTAAGTGTGCTCGATTTCGCCCATCTTCTCGCCGAATACTGCCCACGGATTCGGTGCGTTCTCGGTTTCGTTTGCCATCGGTTACCTTCCTTTGTAGAGTTCATGCAGAGGGATTTCATGCGCCGGCGCCTTGCACTCGGCGCAACCGTGCGAGAGAATCACGGCCGTCGGATCGGGCGCGTAGTACGCCGCTCCGCAACGGTCGCAAATCAGGTTGAGCAGGCGCTCGATCAAGCTAGAGCGCCCTGACGACGTAGGGTGTGAACCCGCGTGCCGTCTCCCGGTCGGCCTTCTCGATCTTGAACGCGAGCGGCAGCCAACCGCGATCCTTGGCGACGCAAACACGCAGGACGACGTTCTCGGCGCTCGTCGTCAACACGAATTGCTCGCCGTTGTCGCCGCGAACGCAATCCATGATCGCGAAGACGCCGAGTCCTTCCCCCTCAAACCCGGACTTGCTCAGTTGTACGTCGTGAACCTCGATCGGGACGCCGAGAATGTCACCGGCGCCGACCGCCTTCCCGGCTTCGATCAGTTCCTCGGGCGACTGCACCGCGAAAATTGCCTCACGGATCCGGCGCGTCGCACCGGACGTGTCCGACTCGGGAATCGGGCCGTGGCCGGTGGCCGCGAGCATGAATTCGCCGGGAGCCGGAATCTGCATTAGCTCCGTTCCCGCTTCCTCGTTTTCCTTCGCCATATTCCCCTCCTAGGGGTAGACTTGTGAACGAGTCAGAGCATAGCAGAGCATGGCAGATAAGTCAAGCCGCAAGGGGTTAGAGTCCGCGCCATCCGTGCGCGAGCAGCGGCACGATCCTGGGCGCGCTGGACAGATCGACGCGGCCGGAGACACCGGCCACGCGTCCCTCCGACGTGAACTGATGCGCTAGCGCTTTTTTGAACGGCCGGGGGACGACGAAAGAATGCTCTACCCCGTCGTTGCGACCAAAAGACGCTAGCCACAATCCGCGTCCGATTACCTTCGTCGCGCCAAGGTTGGCGATGAAGGTGGGGAACGAATAGAAAAGCGGCCATGCTCCGGTAATGCCGTGGAATGCCTGGTTAAAGGCCCTCGCCCAAGCGAGCAGTTCGGCGGGCGGAAGATGCTGCGGGTTGAGCTCAAAATCAAGGACGGGAGCTAGGTCGCGGCGCTGGATCTTACCGAGCAGGGTTGCGAAGAATTGTGCTACCCGTCGCGCGTCGCCATGACCGGGCTGTGCGAAATGATAGCCGCCGACGCGCGCCCCCACTTTCCGAAGCTTGACACTACGCGCTTGCCAGTCTCCATCCTTGAACGACTCTCCCTCTGAAACCTTATGCCACACTCCGGCGAAGCCGGCGCGCTTGATCGCGCCAAGATCGGTGACGACGTTATTGTTGGAAAGATCGAGGAGCAGGAATGGCCGACGCGCCACTATTGTAATGGCCTTTGCTCGGGAATGATCCCGCGCGCAATCGCGGGGATTTCCTTGGAAGAAACCGCCGTTAGCGCAGCGTGAAAAACCTGTTGCAGTAGCTCGCTCGGCGGATCGACTTCGCTCACGATCCCAAGTGCCTCCGTCAGCATTTCGACGGTTTCCTCGCGGGTAAACATGCGGCGGCCGGGACTGTTCATTCTGCGTTCTCGTTTTCCCACGGACTCGGTTCGCCGGGGTGCGCGACGATCCAGTCTTGCTTTTTGACGAAGCCGTTACCTTGGCAGGAATCGCAAGTGATGTTTGCGGTTTCGCTCAGGCGTGAGCCGGTGGAAACACGTCCCCAGCCCTGGCAATGGGGACAGGGCGCGTACAGCGGCGACAGCGGCGCCGCCTCGGGGATAACGGTCGTCCCCCGGCAGGCGGGACAAATCTGGAACCCCTCGGCCGGGACGACGTTCCCCTCGTCGTCAAGGTCGAGGTAATCGGGAAGCCCTGCGCGCAGGTTGGCTAGGTGAAGTTCGAGCGCCTCCCGTTCGGCCGCTTCAATCTGCGCGTCGGCCGGGTCGTCGGCGGCAGGGGGATCGGGCGCCGAGGGCTGCGTGGTTGCGCTCACGCGGCCGTATCCCCCTCGGCCTGGGGGCTCGGCGCCCGACTCGGGGAGAGCGGCGAGGCGCTCTCGGGCTAGCTGAGCGGCCGTCTGCGCGGCCGTCTCCGTCGCTTGACGGTAGCGGCCGATCCCCTCGGCTAGCTTGTCTCCTGCCTCGCTCACGGCTCAGAGCATAGCAGAGCGCTAGAGGGTTGTCGAGGTAGGCGAGGGTTCGGAGCCGGCTGGATGAACCGTGATCGCCGAGAGCAGAATCGCGTCGTCTTCGGGGTAGCCCTGCCCGATCCAACGCTGAATTGCATCTTCACGTGTAATTAGGCCGAGCTTGAACGCCTTACCGATTTGGGCGGGAGTCAGCCGGTGGACATTCGCGTCTCTTTCCTCCGACCATAGCTCCATGTAATTCTGTGACTGCTCCGTGACAACCCCCAATTGGCCGAGCGCATCCAGCGCTTCCGACTCGTCAATCTTGTGACCGACGAAGGACGCCTTTACTCGATTGATCGCCGCACGCAGAAAAGCGATGATCCGTTTCGCCTCGGTCAAGTCAAGCAGAAGGTTCGATTCGTTGGCGTCGTAGCCAAGGCCGATCAGGTTATCGAGCGCCCATTGCCGTGACTCAAACCCGCCTTCGTATATTTCGGTGATTTGCTCGCGGCCGAGGTCTTTCGTGCCGCTGGCCTTAGCGGCGTGACCGCCCGCTATGACCGCTTGCACTAGCTCCGGCGCGTAGCCCTGTTTCGTCAGTTGCTCGGTCGCCAGTTCGTCCGTTAGCGTCCCGTCTCGCAGGAGCCGCAACACCTGGAAAAGCGGTAGCAGTCTTTCCTGCAAGAGTAGAAGGTCGTCGGCGTATTCGGTGCGAACGTCGGAGCGGGCAACTACCTCCGTGAAAAAGTCCTTCCCTCGTTTCCCTCGGCGAACCAAATCCAGCGCCTGCCCGATCGCCATTGGTCGGCCGTTCACCCGTGAGAGAATGTCGAAGTCGTCCGGGGAGACACCGGAAAGTCCGGCGATCCGCTTACCTTCCTCGCGCGGCAATTGTTGTTTGAGGACGGCCTCGGCCGCGACCGCCGGAGACAACGGCATATAACGAAGGTGTTTCAGGTCGGGTATGTATTTGACCTTCGTGTTTCCTTCGCGTACTGCCTGCTCGACTCGCTCCCAGGGGATTAGCTCGCGGCGCCAGAGCGCAATCATTAGCTCAATCCCAGGCGGTAGCCCGGAGATTTCAAACAGGTGTTCTGCGTTCTCGGGACTTACTCCCTGCAAGGCGGATAGCGATTTTTGTTCCCCCTCGCTCAAAAATCCTTGTTGCCGTAGTTGCGCGAGGTCGGCGGGTGAGAGTAGGACGTGCCGCAGTTGCGGGAGCAGCGTTAGCCAGTCTTCCTCGATTTGCGCCGAGCGCAATCCGCGCTCTAGAAGATCGTCGCCGATCAAGTTGCGGCGCCGCATTTCGAGTAGCTCGGAGACTCCCGGCGGCTGATCGGCCGCGTCCACGAAGGCGGAAAAGGCGTTATCGTCAAAGCCGAGGTTGCGCGCCTCGGCTTGCATCGCCTGATAGAGCGCGGGACGTTTGATCGCAACGACTGCGGCCACGTCGGCCGGAAGTGGCATCGTCGGTCGCTCTCGCCAAAACTCATTTGTAATCGGTTGCACGATCGGGATCAGGCCGGCCCCCATTGCCGTCCCGCCCCCGTAGCCAACTGCGCTTTGCAGCGCGCCTTGCCCGAAACGGCCGAACAATCCCCCCGCTCTAGCCACCATGGATGATGAAATCTCCTAGCGGTTGCGCGACGCCTTCGAGGATCGAGCCGGTTTCTCGCGTCAATTCTTCCAGTCCCGGCCAGAGCGCTAGCAATGCCAGTCCGGCGATGAATTGCTCCCAGGCGAACGGGTCGGAGGTACAGAGTGTTTTTAGCTTGCCGCGACAGGTGCCGAGTGTTTCGACCGCTTCGATAGCCGCCGTTATTCCGATCGCGGCGACTAGCGCCTCGATTACCTCTAGGGGAATGTCGAGCCTTTTGGCTAGTTCGCGTAGGTCGGCGCCGACGTTCTCGATTCCGCGCTCGACCGTCGCCACTTCTCCGCGAAGATCCTTGACGCGATCCATGACGAAATCGCGGAGCGCCGGTAGCGCCTCACTGAAAACGTCGTGGCGTAGACGGTCGATGCCTTGTAACGCTCGGGTGAGGATTGTTTCTAGTACCCAGTCACGCAGGTTGTCGATGCCGTGTTCGATCTTACGGTCAAGGCGGGCTATGTCGCGTGGGATTGTTTCGAGTGCCGCTTCCGCTGCGGCCACCCGCCGGATGATCGGGTTAACAAACGCCTTGATTACGTCATGAACTACGACGTGCGCGTAATGGTCGAGCTTAGAGACGAGCGCTCGTCCGAAGCGTACCGCTTCGTGCGGGAAGTCAACTACGGCGTCCGCTAGGTCGATCAGCCAGCGGTACAGCGGTGTTAGGTGCGGGCGAATCCAGTCTCGGACAGGTGAGAGCGCGTAGTCTACGATTGCGTTTAGGGCCGACCGTATTCTCCCCCCGATTAGGGGAACGTGATCGGCTAGCGCATTGCCGAGTCCCTTGAGTGTTACTTGAGCCGCGTACAGCCAGAGGATCAGGAAAAACCCTAGCCCGATAATGACTAGGTCGCCTGCGGCTAGCGCTGGCATTACTGTGCTTCGCCGAGGTTTGCTACTGCGATTCGTGCGGCGAGTCGTGCGCGAATGACGGCATCGACGTTTTGCACGGTGTAGTTTGCCTCGGGGATCTTGACGCGGTCGATGATTCCACCTGGGCCTTGGTAGGTGACTTCGACTGCCTGAATGACGTTTCCCAACACGTCAATGTCGGTTGTCGGCCGTTGCCCAATTACGGTGTAGTGCCTGTCTACCATTTCCCCTCATTTCAGCGCGTCGGTTAGGTCGCGGCGCGCGTCGGCTAGGTTTTTACTTGCGGCCGGGATTCCTCGGCCCAAAGCGTGCATTACGTCGTGCCAGCCGTCCTTTATATGCTCTGTATTGACCGGTTTCGAGGGCGCCGAGTCCCCTGTTTGCCCTGGGGGTGGCGCGAGCGGTTTATTCGGTGGCAGGTGTTTTCGGCGCGGGACTTTCAGGTAGCGGTCTACTTCGTCGGCGGTTAGATTCATAGAAACATGAATATGCGCGTTTTTACCGCTGTGGTTTGCGTATTCGGTTGCATTGTAGTAACGCTGTCCGTATTCATACAGTCCGGGCGGGCCGAGTAGTGAGCGTAGGTGTTTTCGCGCCGGCCAGAGTAGATTCCAGACCCACCATTCCCACAGAATATCGGCCGCTAGCCCGCAGTGATGCCAGGATTCTTTTACATGACCGGTTTTGGCGTAGTCGCCGTGGACGCGCTTGGGATTAATGATGAGTTCTAGCTCGCGGATACCGACGCCGACAGGCCCACTAACACCGCGTGTGTAACCGCCTCGTGATTTTTGGCAGTAAGCGGGAAGGTGAAGCGGCATTTTAGATCGGCTCGAATACTCGTGTGGGAGGCAGGAGGGACGATTCCGCTTCGTCCGGCTCCAAGTCTTCGTTTAGCCAGTCCGCAGCGATCGGGAAATCGGACTCGTCGGCTTCGTCTTCGTCATAGTCTGGATTGTCGTCTTCCTCGACCGATTCGGCCGCCAGCAAGGCCACTATCTCCGGAAAAAGCGGAGTCGTGTAATCCACATCGGGAACTTCCTCGGATGGTATTTCCTCCGTGGGGGTTTCTTCCGGCGCCGCAGGGGGGGCTTGCGGATAGGTGGGGGCGCTACCCGGCGAAGGAAGTGATCCAGAGGGAGGAAAGGGAGCCGCTGCGGCAATCACCCCTGCGTCTAGATGATCGGAAGTGTAGACCGCGATCTTCGTTACTCCCATCGCCTGTAGCACCGGTGGCGCGGTCGGAATTTGAAGTGGCGAAATCAGCGCGCCGATTCGGCTAACCGGGACGCCGTTGTCGATGACGCGCTGGACGACCGTGTGGGGATCAAAAAGCTTCGTTACGTCGGAGCCGTAGGTTTGTACCCAAATATCTTGTCCGCGGTCAAGGTACGCCTTGTAGTTGAAGTCGTCTTGGAGCGGGATCGGCGTGGCGAAAATGTAGATTCCTGGGAAACTGCCCGCGAACGCTTCCGCGAGCAGTTCCGAGTAGTGCCATTGCGGCGATCCCGGAAATCCCTTGGCCTTGTCGCCTGTTTCCGGGTCGAGCGCGATTGCGTCTGGATTCTGCCCGGCGAGTTTTACCTTGAGGTCATTCGCTGCGTCCTGAGGCGTCGGGTATTTGCCTGGATCAATCCAAACCCCGACCGCGAAACCATTGGCGCGGTCTTGCGCCATTCCGCTCGGGAGGAATGGGTCGTCAACCTCGGTCATAATCCCGGTCATTCCGAGTTGACGTAGGACGCCGTAGTCCGGGTGATTGCCAGGGTACTCGTTCCGGCGCCGGACGAAAAACCAGTTGATCGTTGAGGATGGCGACACCTTAGCTGGAAGTGTAGCAGCCCCAAGCGGTTGCCCCTGGTAGTACGGTTGCGTCGGCGTTGGCAGGTAGCCGGTTTGCGCCCGAACTTGCTCCCTCAGTTCGGGGGTCAGGATCGGGTGAGACGGTGGAGGGTATTGCGGCGCCGGTGGGGGTGGAGGAAGTACGGAATCTAAAAGCCGCTGGAATTCCTGCGGACTAATATTGTGGATCGGATCCCATTCGGGGGCGATTTGCGGTGACACTTTCCCCTTGCCTTACGCTAGATGCGAGTAGAAGTGCGAGAAACTCATCGCCTTAAACTCTTCTCCGTCCGCTCGTGTCGATAGGTTGAATGGAGACTAGGTCGCCCGAAGGCGTTTTCCCGAGTTTGGTTCGTCCGCCCGTGTCGATAGGCTGAATGGAAACTAGGTCGCCCGAGGATGGTATCTCAAGTTTGGGCGCGCCACTCGCAACTACGCTGGACGTAGATAGAAATTCACCGGAGGGAGCCAGGCCGAGCGCTTCCGTTTCGATCGGAGGGATAACTCGCGACGGCGCGACTTCCGGCCCGGTTGGGACGAATTCAAGTAGTAGGGTGAACGAGGAAATATTGTCTCCCGCCTGCCCACTCCCTAGCGCGGTTCGGATTGTGAAGCCCGCCGGAATGTAAACGTCCGGCCAAGGGGAAAATTGTTGCGCGCCGACTGCGCCGACCGCCGAACCTGCCGTTGGAAACCATGAGTAATCGAGCGTGAGCGACGCGCCTTGACCAGCCGGAGCGGGAACGATGCAGACGAAATTCGAGGATTGGTCGAGGATCGAGCATTGCGGGATACGTGTGGCGACAGTCGCATTCGTTACGACGACAATCTCAAGCGACAAGACACGTACCCACGCAGCCCCTGGAATCAGGAAATCTCGGCTTAGCGCTGAGCCCGTGGTTAGCCGAATCTCCCGCGTAAACCTCAGGTCGAAACGGCCATACTCGGGGATTGGACTAACTGAGGAAATGGCTACCCGCTATCCGACGACGGCGGACAAGTAGCTATTGTTTTTCGTGCCCGCAACCCCCGCGCAAATTAGGATGAGAACGTAGGGGAGAGAGGCAACGTCGCCGGGGAGGTCGTCCACGTCGTAGACGATCGCGACGATGCTGGAAGCGACGACGGCGATCGCGTCCGACTCGCCGACCACCGCTCCCGTTAGGCTCGTGCGCCGAATCCGAGGCGTGATCGTCGTCGCACCGACACCGGTGAGAACGTGCGCCGACCCGTGCAGCCGCACGGGCGAGCCGGGATCAGGAACGGAAATCCCGTTGAGCGTGGCGACGACTGTCTCCGTGCCGAGCGGGCAGGTAACGTCTCCTGCCTCAGTTGTAGACCATACCCGTTGAAAGGGTGGCGGCATTTATAGATCCTCCATTCGTTCGGCAACTACTGTTTGCGCGTCGGTCAGGGTTACCCAATCGAGCGCGGTTACGCGGATTAAGGAAATCTGATCAGCTGCCTGGATATTATAAACCGTCCCAGCGACAACCCAGCCAGACATAAGCAACCAACCCACGAGCGCAGTTGAGCTTGACGCAGACGTAATTACGGTCGCAGGAAAATAATCGGAGATAAATGAACAGAAGGCCGCATTGCCTGCCGGGATTCCAGCGCTCACAGGAAAGCGCGCTAAATCGTTTCCATCGCCGTCCCGATAATCAATCCGAGGGACGCGGTTTATGACGGTTGCGTCTGTTGTCAACGAGAATCGGATCGCTAGGATTTGCAGCCAACCGAGGCTATCAACCGTAAACGCGAACCCTGCGCCAGCGCTGCCGGTTGGGCGATCGTAAAGACCCGATATTGAGCGCGCCCCGAGCGAAGCGACTCTACAAGGTGGCGGGAGCAGTCAGGCATCGCGCCTTATGCCCCTCGACTTACGGCGTCGTGCCGGTGAGCAGCGCCAATTCCCAGGTGACGTTTACGGCTGCGGCGGCTGCGGTGTGAACCAGATCGACGCTGTAAGAAGGAACGTCGGCCGCGTTCAGGACGACGATATGCGGCCGTCCCGTTGCCTTCGACAGTTCCACGAACCAATCCGACGTGATATCCGGGTCGGTCGATCCCGGCCCGCCTACGCGGAAGGATGAAGTTGCGACACCGGAAAGTCCGACGACGCCGACGACCGTGTCCACCGTGTAACCCAAGACGGCGTAGTAGCGGTTTTTTCGGAGCAGGTCGAAGTTCGCGTTCAACGCTTGCGCGCCGCCGTACTGTCCGACCGTACCGCCGCTCGTGAGGTTGCACTCGACCCCGACAAGGTGCTCGATTCGCGGCTCGATTTCCTCCCAGGAATGTAGCGCTTGCTGCGCGCCGGGGAGGTCTTCGTACCAGATGAGCGCGGCGCCAACGTCGGTTTCGGCCGCGCCACCGGAAAGTCCGATCGTGAGTGCGTCCTGCGGCTGCAACGGCTGATCGACTTCGTAGCCGAGTAGCGGGCGCGCGGTCAGATCGACGCGCAGCCGGATTGCCTGGACGGCATCGTGGAGTAGGTTGGAGATGACGCGCAGCGTTCCGATCGTCGCCTCTTGTGCCCACACGTTTTCCAGAAAGACGGCGGATCCCTGGACGGCGTTTCGGATCGTGAAAGAGTCGCCCGTGTTCGGCGTCAGCGCGGTTACGGTTGCGCCTGGGTTCGTGACTCGCCCGGAGATGACCTGGTATGCGCGCGGCATTCCTTATTCCTCCGGGTTGAGCGGATGCGAGCTTCCGCGTTGACAACAGAAGCAAAAGAGACGGACGGCGCCGCCGGACGCGACGAAATGGTCGTGCGAAGTCGGGTCGCCTTCCTTCGTCGCCACCTGATCCTCATGGGTCGCCGCTTCGTCCAGTGCGATCGGGTAGAGCAGGCCGATTTTGCAGGCGGGACAGCGGGGAAGGTCGCTCGCGCTCGGAACGTCGAAGAATTCGGCGTCGGCCGGGATGCTGGCGTTTGACGCGGGCGCGGTTGCCTTTTCCTTGGCCGGCATCGCAGCCTATGCGCCTTAGCCGCCGGTGCGCTTCTTGTAGGCCGCCATCTTCCGCTGATACTCGGACGACTTGTTGATTCGCTGATCCAGCGAATCTGTCGGCATCGAGTCGATAGATGGCATGATCGAATTCATGTGGGAAAACACGGGCGCGATCCGATCGCTGTACTTCCGCGCCTTCAGGTCGCTGATTCCGGTGATGCGACCGAGCGAATCCTTGACGGACTGTTGCCAGTCAGCGAGCGGGACGGCCGCGACGCGCCGCGCCCACTCGTCCGCCATCGCCTGGACTCCGGCGACGTAGGCTGTTTTCTTCGCGGCGGCCTTCTGCCCCGGAGCCTGGGTGACACGATCGACACCGCGCTCGATCTTCGGGCCGGCGCGACCGAGGCCCTCACGCCAGGCCTGGGAAGCTTCCTCCGGTGTTGCTCGCAGCGGCATCGCTGGCACGGTAGCATGTGAGGCGATGCGGTCAAGGGTTTTCCGACACTACCCCCATCTCCCGGATATCAATGGCGAACGGCGCTCCCGGTAGACCCAGGCGAGTCACCTGCCGGAAATGCGAGCGGCACGTAGACGAGTGCGGCTCTCTCTCGGCGCGAGGGCTCTGCCTCGATTGCGGCATCGGTGAAACCGTCCGCAACGCTTACGGCCTGCACAACATGGAGCGGCCCTACCTCGATCGTTGGCGCCGAGGCGTGATCGAAGCGGCCGGAGGAATCCTGCCGGACGACCTAGAACGCAGCTAACATGCGCAAGTGTCAACGCAGCGTAACGGCCTTTTCGCCCGGATCGAGATTCTTGAACGGGAAGTTGACCAGACTAGAAACCGTGTCCATAATCTACGTGGAGACGTTGCCGGTATTTTTATGCTCATCGGCCGGCGCGGCGAGCGGATTAGGGAGCTAGAAAAACAGGTGACCGATCTTGCTACCCGCGATGAGATAGCCGATGCGGTGGCCGCAAGGCTTCACGACGACGGGCTAGCCGCATCCGATGCGCAAAAGGCGCGTCTCACGAAGTGGCAGACACGCGGCGTATGGGCTGCGATTTTTGGGGCGTGCGTCGGAGGCGTTGCCGAAGTTCTGCGGATCGCCGGAGTTATCGGCAACTAATCGCCCTATCCTGTAATCGTCCAGATCGGGCCGGCCTTCTTACAGTCGCCCTGAATTACTACCTCGATCGGAAAAGCCGCCGGCTCATCCTTCCATTCTGCGGCTAGACCCTTGGCATACATGATCGCCAATTCCACCGAGAGAAATGAGCGAATCGGCTCTAGGCTCCCGCCCATATAAACGTTGTATTCTCTCATGCTGGCTCCCTCGCGCAACTCTCCCAGCCGGAATCGAAGCCGTCATAAAAATGACCAACGAGAATAGTCGAATACCTCGCAGCAACCCTTTCTACCTCATCCTCTATCCGCCGCATAGCGTGATCGTCGGAAAGCGGTAGCTTTTCAGGCGGTAGGTAAAGGGAACGTCCTAGTTTGAAGCCTGCTGCGAAAGCATCATTCCGAGATTCCGCTGTCGACATTTCGCGCCTTTCTTTCTGAGATGGAATCATACCTCAGAACATAGCAGACTATGACAGAACGCGCAACCCCCTAGGGACTGTTGCCAGCCCTGCCAACCAGCCCTACCCCCTCCCTCTCTACTCTGTGGCCCACGCGGCCGCCCCCCTCCTTCCCCGCGC
>WNGA01021152.1_pt1 | contig 14139 bp, 11 predicted proteins | sample 5400061 | NCBI WGS metagenome assembly WNGA01 (sample SAMN13153366, study PRJNA577476) | soil metagenome | isolation source: 100 cm soil or saprolite under grassland replicate 2 | place: USA:California | collected 2016-06-15 | reverse complement strand
ACTACATCGACGTCGGGTCGGTGATTGCTCCAAGGCACGAACCACCTAGCTTTTGCTTCTACTCGTCAGCAGGCTTCGAGTTCCCCGAGGTAACGGGCGCACTGTTCGAGGCCCCACGTCGTGACGGTGTAGTCGGCGATGCCGTCGAAGTCGGCTTCGGCTCGCTTCGAAAGACGGTACTCGGCCACGGATCAGCGCGAGGACGGAAGGCCGTACTTCACGCGGATGCGATCGAAGACTCCGGGCTCAGCGTCGGGGCTCGCGTCGCCTTCGTCAATTGCGGCGCGGAGCTTGGCCATCTTCGCATCGTATCGCTGCTGTTCGCGCTCGAGCGCCGCGACGCCGACGCGCACCACCTCTTCGATGCTGCTGGCGCGGCCGGCGGCGACCTGCGCCTCGGCAAGGCGAACGACTTCATCCGGCAAGTCGATGTGGCTCATGAGTACTCCGTCGAAAACAGCCACAATTGTGCCAGAAAGAGCCGCTCGGAACAACCGAGCAACTGGTCGCTGGGGCGACTGGCCCACACGATCTTCAGCGCCTACCCTCGCCGACGCGCCGGTTAGCGTGACCTTGGAGAATCCGCTCTCGTTGAAGAAGAACGAAAGCGCGCCTCGGATGCGGGGCCGATACTCGCCGCGCACGCGGGTGGCGATCGCGACGGTTCCCCACGGTCGCCCGGCGTCGAGGCGCGCACGCAACTCGGCGACTGGCGGAAAGGACCGACGGCCGCAGGCCGGTGTTAGCGAGCCCTCACCCATAACCATCTCATTCCATCACCGGGGTCGCGTGTCGACTCGACATCCCGCGCGAACCGAGCCAGCTTCGACAAGGCTTGGTACCTCTTCGATTGGACCGGGGCGAGCGACGCCGGTCCGAGCGATTCCGACACATTGCAGACAGTGGTGTCGGGTCCCTGAGACGCCCGCCCGACCCGAGACACCAAGTTCCGCAAGTAGGCCGTGGAGCGGTCCCTCTCTCACGGAACTTGGCGGCGCGGCCATGTTCAGTTGGAGCAACCGGTGATGGGAACCGATGCGAACGCTAACCCGGTCAACGGGTCGTTCGTCGTGGGCGTCTTCTGTTCGCAGATGAGCTGCTGCGTGCTGGTGAAGATGAGGTGATAGAAGCGATTGTCGACGAACGTGGTCTGGCTCGTACCGCGATCGACCTTGCTGAAATCGTCGCAGCCCACGTCGAACGGAATCGCGCCGCCGGCCCGCCGTAGCGTCGGGATGAGCGTGGCATAGCCTCCTACCGGAATGGCGTTCGAAGGGGCAGGAGGAGCCGCCGGCGGATCGAAAACGACGGCCCACACCTGGTTTCCACGACGGTCCGGCGCGAAGGTGAAGCCCGAGCCCGACGTCGAAGTTTGCATGACGTTGGCGAACGTCCAGCTAACGACGCCGCCCGCTGCATTGAAAATAGGCACGGTAATCCGCGGGTGAACCGCCTCGATCTCGGTCGGTCCAGCGTTGAAGGCAAACTCGACGAACACCGAAGACAACAGGATCTCGAAGGTCTGTACGTTGGTGATCTTGAGCTCGGGTTCGAACGTGCTCAGTCGAATCAATCCGGCGCACCTCGATCGCCTCCGGGTCGGCTGTGAAATGAATGACGGTGGTAGATTCAACCCAGTCATCGGACCAGAGCAACCAGAAGTCGGCGATAGCAGCACTCGGGTCAGAAGACGCAATCCTGCCCCTTGGTCGGGTTGCTGTCGGAAGCGTTGGTGTCGTGGCGGAGCTCGTCGTCCACCTGGCTGGAGCGTTCAGGCGCTAGCATCATCAACGCGTGCCACCTGCCCGGGGCATATGCGGGCTGGACCACGCGGTATTGCGCGAACATTTGCTTCCGCGGTCGTCGTTGCGATCGCGGGCGTCGGCGAGGGGCCGAACTCGCGGCATCACGGAGAGCCCGTCGGGTGGGGCCGTCCTAGGTACCGCTCGTTGCCGAGCACGCGCGGAGGCTGGTGTGCCCCCCCGGCGCCCGCACCTGACAATCTCCAGGTTGTCACGAGCTTGTCGCGAGAAGTGTGCTAAGGTACCTCATCCTGCGTGGACGCCGTGACGCTTTGTCGTCGAAACGTTTGCGCATCCACTGGCCGCGGTGGTTCGGACCCCTGAAGCGCATCTCTGCAACGCACGGACCGTTGCTCCAGGCTTCCTTTTGACCGCGGCGCTTCCCCCGAGGTTCTATGACCCAAGCCGCCAATGAGTCGCGTTCGCTTTCATTATTTGCTCACACCGGTCGCAAGGATTGGGGTGTCGGTGTGCTGGCCTGGGAGGCCGACGGCAAGCGCGGCTACTTGTTCGCGAACGGCGAAGAACGGACGATGGCGAAAGGCTTCTTCGAGCTGATGCGGCGGGTGGAGCAGCCGAGCGCGGACGAGAGCGCTACGTACGCTCGGCTGCAACGGATTTTGGCCGCACGCGCGAACGCCAATGCGTCGCTACGACTCGGTGCAACCATCGCGGATCAGGTCGCGAGTTTCCGAGAGACGTACGTCGGCGGTCTGCAAGACCCCAGGTGGATCAGGGAGGTTCGGGGTGAGGGCGTCGAGCGGCGTACCCCGCGACACCGCACTGCGATGGTTCGCGATGCCCGGGAGCAGCTCTCCTCTAAAGTCCTCGATGCGCTGATCAGCAGTCAACGGTATGACGACCTTTGGAACCAGGTCACGAGCGTGCTCGGTCGCACCGATCTCGTGCCGGCCTCTCAGCTGCGGAAGCCGAAATCGGTAGACGTCCAACACCAACGCGGACTGGCTGTCGCGGTGCGCGACTTGCTGTATGGAGAAACGCCCTACGAGCAGCGCTTCCAGCGTTACCTCGGCGCCTTGGCCGGCTTCATGGGTGAGCCCGCGCGTTGGGAAATCGCGACAGCTCTCTCGGCGCTCGTGAATCCCACCGAACATGTCTGCATCCATCCGACGCTGTTCCGCCAGCAGCTCAAAGCCACCGGATCGCGCGGCACCGTCGCGGCTCGACCAACGAGTGCGGCTTACACGAAGCTGTTGGCGATCGCTCGCTTCATTGGCAGCCAGCTCGTCGGCCAGGATGAGGTGCCGCGAGACCTTCTGGATGTACGCGACTTCATGCAGGTCGCTCTCAAGCCGCCGCCCAAGACGCGAACCACCAAGGCGAACGGCGGCCATAGCGAGCGGCCGCCTTCCGACGAAGACGACTCCGCCAGCAACGACGACGATTGAACGTCGAGGGGTCTTGCGGCTGAACCGAGTCAACGGATTCGGAGCTCTGGTTTTTTTGGCCAATGTGTCGAATTGAGCGATTCGACGAATGATCCCCTTCGACAACACCTACGTTCGCCTCCCCGATCGCTTCTATGCGCGCATCGCCCCCACGAAGGTGCGCGCCCCCCGCATCGTCAAGCTCAACCGCGCGCTTGCGGGCCAGCTCGGCGCGGACGCCGATTGGCTCGGCTCCGCAGAGGGCATCGAAGTGCTCGCCGGCAATTCCATCCCGAACGGGGCCGAGCCGATCGCGCTCGCTTACGCTGGGCACCAGTTCGGCGTGTTCGTCCCGCAGCTCGGCGATGGCCGCGCGATTCTCCTCGGCGAGGTCGTGGGAAAGGATGGCCAGCGTCGCGACGTGCAGCTGAAAGGAGCGGGGCGCACGCCATTCTCCCGCGGAGGCGATGGGCGCGCCGCGCTCGGCCCGGTGCTGCGCGAGTACGTGGTGAGCGAGGCGATGGCCGCGCTGGGCATCCCGACGACGCGAGCGCTTGCCGCGGTCACGACGGGAGAACCGGTCGTCCGGGAGGAGGTCCTGCCGGGCGCCGTGCTCACGAGGGTCGCCGCGAGCCACCTGCGTGTGGGCACCTTCCAATACTTCGCGGCGCGCAAAGACAAGGAAGCGCTGGCGATTCTGACCGCCTACGCGATCGAGCGGCACTATCCCGACGCCTCCGGCGCGGACAACCCGGCGCTGGCGTTGCTCGATCGCGTGGCCATCGCCCAGGCGAACCTCGTCGCGGCATGGCTCGGCGTCGGATTCGTGCACGGCGTCATGAACACGGACAATACGTCGATCGTCGGCGAGACCATCGACTATGGGCCGTGCGCGTTCCTCGACGAGGTCGATCCGAACAAGCGGTTTAGCTCGATCGACCATGGGGGGCGCTACGCGTTCGGTCATCAGCCGCGCATCGCGCACTGGAACCTCGTCCGCCTGGCCGAAGCGCTCCTCCCTCTCCTCGCGGACGATGAGGAGGACGCCACCCGCATCGCCACCGAGTCCCTCCAGCGATTCTCTTCGGCGTTCGAAGCGGCGTACGCGCGCGTTCTCCGCGGAAAGCTCGGCCTCGCCAGGGAGCAAGAGGGGGATCTTGCGCTCGCCGGCGATCTGCTCGAACGGCTGGCGTCGAACGCCGTCGACTTCACGATTCTTTTCCGGCGGCTCTGCGCGTGTGCGGCCGATCCGGCGGCCGACGCGAACGCGGCAATGCTCTTCGCGGACCCCGACGCTTTCCACGACTGGGCCTTCGCGTGGCGCAAGCGCGTCGGCGACGAGGTCGCGTCGCCGGAGGAGCGCGCCGCCGCGATGCGTCGGGCGAACCCTGCGTTCATCGCGCGTAACCACCGCGTGGAGCAGGTCATCGCCGCCGCCGTGCAGCAGGCCGACTTCGCGCCCTTCGAGCGCCTCGTCGAGGTGCTCGCGCGCCCCTTCGAGGACCAGCCCGACCACGCCGATCTCGCCGAGCCGCCCGCGCCGCACGAGCGAGTACGCGCCACGTTCTGCGGGACCTGACGGTTCGGGGCACGCCGCGCGCGCGACTCAGGGGGCGAAGAGATTCGGAATCGCACCCTGAGAGTACCGTGGGTCGCCGTAGACATTCGTCCGGACACCCCACGCCGTGAGGACGGAGGAGCAGACGTCGTTCACGTATCGATTCGGGCTCACCACCACGAACTGGCCGGTGCCGAGCTTCAAGAATTTGCCGCCGAAGAGCAAGAGCGGAACGCGCCTTCTTTGATGACCTCTCGATGAATGCGGCCGGGTGTACAAGGATCTCGACGAAGTCCTTGGCGTACTCGAGAGTGAAGGCATCGCACGCATCGCACACCGGCTCTATCCTGTCGCCAATATCAAAGGAATGGACTGATTTCAGGAGCGATGAGATGGGTACCGGGCCGGCCAACGAGCTCGCGCTCGCCTATGCGCGCGGGCGGTCAATTCGCGTAACTGCGCACGTAATCGACGACCATTTTCGCGGGAAACTGCGTCGTTGCGGTCGGGTTGCCGTCGAAGGTTCCGCCGATCGCAACATTCAAGATGACGTAAGCAGGACCGTCGAAGACCCAGATGACGCCACGCGCCTCCAGATCGGCCGGCGTCATCGTGTTGTAGATCTGGCCATCGACGAACCATCGCACGCTCGCGTCGTCCCACTCGATGGCGAACTCGTGGAAATCGTCGGGGAACCGCTGCCCATTCGGCAAAGTATACGTGCGCGTCCATGCTTGCCCGGCGGAATAGCCGGGACCGTGCGCGCTGCCATGGTTCATCGTCGGCTCGCTTCCTCGGTTCTCCATGATGTCGATCTCTCCGCATCGCGGCCAGCCCACGCTCCCGATGTTGCTTCCGAGCGTCCAGAACGCCGGCCACACGCCCTTGCCTCCACCGGGGAGCTGGATGCGCCCTTCGAAGCGGCCGTTGCGTTGCGAGAACATCCCACTCGTGTTGATGCGCGCGCTCGTGTACGAGCGGCCGGAAAACGGTTCGGCGCGGGCCTCGATGATCAGATGCCCGTTTCCATCGAGGTACGAGTTCTCGCGACGGTTCGTGTAGTACTCGAGCTCGTTGTTCCCGAACCCGCTACCTCCCGTCTGGTAGCGCCACTTGGTGGGATCCGGCGCGCTGCCGGCGGGTCCGTCGAACTCGTCGCTCCAGGTGAGCTTGCGACCAGGCAGAATCCCGCCGCCGTCCCTTACACCGGTGCTCGCGTCGAGGCCGGCGGTGCCGCCTCCCACGTCGGGCGCGTTCTCGTCGCCTGGCGCGCTTCGATCGCGCGGGGCCAAGCCTGAGTCGGTGGATCCCGCTTCGATCGCCGATCCCCCGCGATGTCCTGTCGAAGCGACATCCGATATGATGCCCGAGCACCCGGTCAGCGCGATGACCATCGCGCAGGCCGGCCCGATGGCACGACGCGCCCGGCCATACGGCGAACGACACATCGTCTCGTTAGGGTCCAACAGGCGAGACTTCCGCTGAAGTCTCGCGCGCTCGGGATTTCGGTCAACGTAGTACGTCCGTCGCAGGGAGGTTACTGTCCTGCTGCATCCTCTACTACGACTCCTGTGACGCTCTCCGCCCCTCCGCGCGACCAGGAACCCGCACGGCCCTGAACGGGATGTGCGGCAAGTCATCCACGAGCGGTCACCGCTGATGTGGATCGATGGCGATGAGGTGTCGGCGTCAGCCCCTCGATCCAATACGGCGACGGGATGGAGGCCATGCTAGTCAGCTAGCACCATGCATCCACTGCGATGTTTCATGTGGCAAGGTGAGCTAGCATGATAGCAAGTGACTCTCCATCGAATACAGGACTCACGGTCATCTGTACGCCTCGCGCCAACAGCGGCCAGAAAGCAGAGCTCCTGCAGCTGCTGTCGAGATCTTCGTTGAAGAGCTCACGAGCCGTGGAAAGGTGACGGCAGCTCACCCACGACGATCAGCGCACTCGTCGCTGCCACGGTGGATGAAGCGTGGACTCGTAGCGGGGCGACGGTCGACTCCGCCGTTGCAGCACGCCGTCAATGATTCGGCACGCTGCATCTGGGCCGTTCGACTGAAGATGGCCCATTGCCAATCGAGCATGAGGAACGAGCACGATCAGCGCGTGCGGAGGCAAACACCATGAGAGCCATCGTGATCACCGACTACGGCGGCGTCGAAAATCTCGAGCTTCGGGAAGTGCCCGAGCCGAAACTCGATCCGAACGATGTGAAGATTCGACTGGAAGCGACGAGCATCAATCCCGTGGACTGGAAAATACGCAGGGGCGATCTCAAACGATTCATGCCGGTGCAGCTTCCCTTCGTTCCCGGGCGTGACGCCGCCGGCGAAGTGGTGGAGCTCGGTGCGAGCGTGCCGCCCCGACACACGAGGTCCTGTGAGAGCGCAAGGCCACCCTCGCAAAGCGTCGAAGTGGGACACGACTGCCCTTCATTCGTGCTGGAACACATTGCCCCTTGTTGCGGGGACTGGCAGCAGGGCGTGCCTCGTGTGACGGGCTCGCAATCTTGCTTGCAGATTGTCACCGAAACCCCCGCCTTTCGCCTACCGGCAGCCGCCCAAGAGCACGAAGCTGCCCACCCTGAGATCGGTGCGCCGGTCGCCGTTGAGATCTCCCGCGAGCATCGCCGGATTGGTGCTGATTCCCGTGCCGAGAGCGTAGAGCTGGTACGCAAAATTGCCGCCGCCGGTTCCCCAGAAGACATGGGTGGGAGCGCCTGTGGCGTCGGACGTGATCGCGAAGTCCATCTTCCCGTCTCCGTTGAAGTCGCCGATCGCGTTGGGGCCTCGGTTCATGTAACCATCGAAGAGGGCAAGAGTGAAGGCGCCCGCGCCATCCCCGTACGCGGCCATCGCCGTTGAGATCGCCCGCGCTGATCTGGCGCGGATAGGAGAGGGTGCTCGTGAACGACGTCTGGAAGGTGGCATCTCCGTTGTTCAGCAGGAATGCCACGCGGCCGCTGAACTCGTTCTGGGAAACGGCGAGATCCGCGCTCCCATCGTGATTGAAGTCCGCCGTCACGACCACGCTGGCGCCGGTGGAGCCGAAGACGGTCACCGCTGGCTGGAAGGTTCCATCGCCTCGTCCCAGGGCAATCGCCGCCAGGCCGTTGGTGCCCGTCTGTGTCAGCGCGATGTCCTTCTTCCCGTCCCCATTCAGATCGGCCACTGCGATCGACGAAGGGCTGACGCCGATGGGCACGTCCACGAGCGCCTGAAACGTTCCATTTCCATTGCCCCGGCGCACCCCGACCGCGCCCGAGGTACTGCCCGCGCCGAGGAGATCCAGGTTCCCATCGCCGTTCAGGTCGGCTGCCGCCAACTCCGACGCGAGGCCGACGTTCACCCCGGTGCCGAACGTTCCGTCGCCGTTGCCGGCGTAGAAGTTGCCGTAGCTGACCAAGTCCAGCCGGCTGTCGTTGTTGAAGTCGGCAAACAGGCCAGTGAATGAGTTGCCGAAAGTTTTCGGCGCTTCGATTGCGGTGCCGTCGCCGAGAGCAACGCGGGTCGAATCCGAGATCGCAACGACATCCGGGTTCGTGTCCCCGTTGAGCTCGGCGATGGTGATGGCTCCGCGGACGCCACTCACCTGCTGGCCGAAGCCCAAGATTCCGCCGGCGCCATCCCCGTGGCGAACGTAGAGCACGCCGGATGCGGTCATCAAGTAGTCCGCCTTCCCATCGTGGTTCAGGTCCGCAGTCGCCACGCCACCCAACTCGGAAGTGGGCACCGTATTGGTTACGTAGAACACCGGTGGTTGAAAGGTTCCATCTCCGTTCCCGCGGAGTCGAACGTAGCCGCCTTGCACGTGATCACCGCTCAGAAGATCCAACTTCGCGTCGCCGTCGAAATCGGCCGCCGCGAGCAGGCCCGCATGCATGCCGGCGGGGAAGCTCTGCGCCCCACCGAAAGTCCCGTCGCCCCTTCCGAGCAGAGCGTAGATCCGGCCGGTGGTTCCGCTGGTCGCGCCGATCGCCAGGTCCACCTTGCCGTCCCCGTTGAGGTCTCGCGCCAAGATCCCGAGCTGTCCGGTCGCCACCGCAATGGCCTGGGGCGCCTGGAAGGTTCCATCTGCCCTGCCGAGCAACACGTAAGCACTGGCAGCAGTGGTGGTGATCGCGAGATCCAGGTTGGTATCTCCGTTGAAATCCGCGGTGACGAGCGTCAGCGCAGCGCTTCCGAGGGCATAGTTCACCGGCGCGGCCAGCGTGCCATCGCCGTTGCCCATCATCACCATCAGGTTGTCGACAGTGGAGCTGTTGCGGTTGGTGACGGCCACGTCGACCTTGCTATCGTGATTGAAGTCTCCGGTCACCGCGAAGTAGGGAAGGCCGGGAAGGGCCAGGCTGACCGGCGGGAGGAACATGCCGGTTCCCTTGCCTGGGTGAACGAGCAACCTGGATGGGCTTTCGGCGGGAATGATCAGATCCGGTTTCCCGTCGCCGTTCATGTCGGCCACCGCCCCTCCACCGGAACCTGGACCGACGGAGGGAAGCACGCCCGCGAAACCGGGATTTCCGGTGCAAGGCAGAACGCAGCGTCCGACGGAACAAACCTCGCCGCCCGCGCACGGCTGATTGCACCCGCCGCAGTGGGACGCGTCGGCATCGACGTTCACACAGCTGGTTCCGCAGGTGGTGATGCAGGCCGTCCCGCAGCTTCCCGCGCACGTGGCCTTGCGGTTTGGGCCGGGCGCCGGGCAGGGAGTGCAGGAAGTGCCGCAGCTGGATACGCTGGTGTTGCCCCGACACTCGCTGCTGCACTTGTGGAAACCATCGCCGCAGGTGAAGTCGCATGCGCCATTCACGCAGCTGGGAGAGGAGTGGGAGGGCACCGGGCAGCTGCTGCAGCTGGAGCCGCAGCTCTGCGCGCTCTCCGCGGTGCAGCTCCCCGCGCAATCGTTGAAGCCGGCGTTACATGCGTCGGAGCACCCGCCCGATTTGCACGCGGCAGAAGCGTTGAGCCGCGCGTTCGTGCACGCGACGCAACTCGTCCCGCAGCTCATCGCGTCTTCCAGGATGCAGCTCTGCCCGCAGAGGTGATAGCCGTAATTGCAGTAGCAGGTGTGCGTGCCCATCTCGCAGCTGCCAGGCTGAGGGCACTGACTGGCGGAGCCGCAGCCCGACTTGCATTGCCCATCCGCGCTGTCGCAGTAGGTAAATCCCATACACGAAGTGTTCACGCGGCAATCGGGTGCGGAGGAGCACATCCCATTCATGCAGCCCTGGCCGCCGGTGCACGCCCTCCCGCACATCCCGCAGTGAGCAAGGTCGACCTGTACGTTCACGCACCGGCCGGAACAGCGAGTTTCGCCCGTCGCGCAGGTCCCCCCATCGGCGCCGTCGGTCGTCGCCCCGTCGGTGATGGGTGACGCGCCGTCGGGCATCGCGACGGCGGGGCCTGCCGAGTCGGACGAGCAGCCGAGGAAGAACAGCGCAACGACGAAGACAATCGCGAGATGACGATGCATCGGAGCGCTCGGGAAAAGGATCCGGGAGTACACCTGAGTAAGAGATTAGATCGACGAACGGGAGAAGGGAGCATTCATAACGTGGTCGTCTTGAGCACAAGAGAATGAGACGGGAGGAGCATGCTGTGCGAGGTTGTGCGCAAAATCCTGGAGTCGCTCTACCGTGCCATCGACGTGGCAGCGTGTCCGAAGTCTGGTCGACGAAGCCCGACTATCGACCAACTTGGGAAAGTGCGTTCGGCCTGCGTGCGGACTGTTTCTATCGCCCGGTGAGCCATATCGATGTCGGCGCCACCTTCACCTGTGGGGCGCTGTGCAAGGTGCTGAAGACGCCGTTGACCTTGATCGAAGCCTTCGTGAGAGTGCTCGAAGGGGAGGACGTCTTCGACCTCGGTGAGCACGACCTCAAGGGGGTCCAAGGCCAAGGCTCGCGTATTCACGCTCGAACGATACCGCCCCACCTCAGCGAGACCCACGTAGCTTCGGCGGGCCTCCCCTGACCGCAGGGCGCAGCCGATGTTCCGTTGCGCACAGTCGCAGGCACCATTGTGCCAGCGTGTGTGCCAATCCTCACGATCGCGACAATCGCGTCAGGCCACCGAGTCGATCGATTGTCGATTCACCCGACCGAGCAGTCGGCATGCGAGTTGCTCGCGGCCTGGTGACGCGGCCTGGAAGAACTTCATCATGGACCGAGTTTCGAACGCCCTGAACGTTTGCAGCATCTGTCTGTTGGTCTTTTCTAGCGGAGGTTCGGCGAGCGATCCAGGGCAGGAGTGCGACGAAGAGTCATGACGCAAATAACACCGCCACCCGATTTTCGGGCGAGCTTCGAGAAAAACGCGCCCTTCGTCCGGCGAGTCCTTCATTGCCTGGGCGTTCCATACGCGGACAGCGACGATCTTCTGCAGGAGATCTTTTTCGCTGTTCACCGTAAACTGCACGAGTACGACGCTCGGCGGCCTTTCCGATCGTGGCTCTACGGCATTTGCGTCCGCACCGTTTCGAGCTATCGACGCTCGGCGCCGGTGCGTCACCAAGCCAAGCGAGCGTACGACGTGCTCGACGACTGCGAGAGTCACATCGTCGGTAATCCCGAGCAAAATGTCGAGTTGCGCCGCGTTTGCGGCGAGCTCGAAGCGCTCTTGATCCGCCTGGACGACGACAAGCGGACGGTCTTCGTCCTCTTCGAGATCGAAGGGCTTTCGATGACGGAAATCGCGCACACCGTGGGTTGCCCGGTTCAGACGGCGTATTCTCGTCTGCACGCAGCCCGCAGGGCGATGCGGGTGCTCCTCTCGAGGCACCGGCTCGCGAATGAGGCCGAGTGCCGGGCTCGTCGACTACCCGTTGTCGCGGCGGATCGGGTACCGAGATAGGCGTCAAACCGTGACGCGATCAATGGGCGTGCGCAAGCGAAGAACTCGCGCCGTCCAGACTCAGCGTGCGTCCTGACGTGCCGCTTGCGTCACGTACACTGGCAGCTCGAGCCGTGACTCGGTCGCTGTTCCAGCCGACGCCCGCGCGAGCACGATGAGAGAAGAGCACAAGCGACGGCTACGGCGCGCCGAATGCTTTCACGGGCGGAACCGTCCGCCGCTATTGAATTTTATTCAGTAGAATCGTTCATTCGTGCTCCGAATGCGGCGGAGGTACCTTGTTCGTGAGCGTCGTCGCGCGGTAGTTTGTGCGGCGCAACTGCTGACGAGGAGGCTAGCTGATGAAGCGTGCGCCGGCGTTCGTCGAACTGTGGCCCGTGGCTTCGAGGCGATCCAGTTGGGGTCGAGCGTGCTGCGTGGCGAGCTGGGCATTGATCGCTGCCATCTGGGTGGCGGGTTGTGCCGCGAACTCGATGCAGACCGAGCGGAGCGGCACGGGAGGAGCGACAGGCATCGGCGGTCAGGGACCTGGGACCGGCGATGGCGGCGACTGGTGTCGTGCGCGCGGCGTGTTTCAGGATAACTGCGTCGAGTGCCACGGCACGCGGCCACTCTACGGCGCGCCGATGTCGCTCGTCACGTTCGACGATCTGCATGCGCGCTCGGTCACCAACCCGAGCAAGTACGTCTACGAGATGATCGCGCAGCGCATCCACGACGACCAAAAGCCGATGCCGCCGCCATCGACGAACGACCGTCTGACGTCGAGAGAGGCGGGCATCGTCGATGCCTGGATCGGCGCCGGAGCGCCGGCAAGCAGCGACCCGAGCTGCAGCTTCACGTCCGGAGCGGGCGGAGCTACGGGCGCCGCCGGATCGGCCGACAGCACGGGATCTTCGGGCACGACGGGATCGGGCGGCGCCGGATTGGGCGGAGCGGGCGGTGCGGGTGGAAGCATGCCACCCGTCGGTGCGTGGCCGGCCGATTGCCAACAGCGATACAAACTGCTCGCCCACGGCAAATCGCAGCCAGGCGACACGACGAAGTTCAACGTGTCCGGCGCGCCGACCAAGCAGTTCTACCAGTGTTTCTTTTTCAAGGTGCCCTACGCGACCGATGTCGTGCAGGCGCTGCAGTTCAGCCCGATCATCGACGACGCCCGCGTCGTGCACCACTGGATCCTCTACGGGTCGGACACCTCGAACGGCACCGATGGACAAGTCGGAGGCTTGGGTTGCTCGAATGGTGCGTTCATCGCTGGATGGGCGCCCGGAGGCAAGCCGACGAATCTCCCGCCGGACGTGGGCTTGCAGATGCCGAAGGGTGCCGGCGCCACGCTCGCGCTCGAGATCCACTACAACAACCTCGCCAGCTACACCGATGCCCTCGACGCGAGCGGGGTCGAGTTCTGCACGACCAAGACCTTTCGACCCAACACCGCCGCGGTTCACTGGCTCGGATCGCAATCGATCTTGGTCCTGCCCCATTCGACCAAGGACGTCGTCGGTACGTGCGATCCCACGAGCACGCAGCCGGTGCACGTCCTCTCCGAAAGCCCCCACATGCACCAGACAGGCGTTCACGCGAAGCTCGTTCTCAATCGAAAAGGCGGCACGCAGGAGGTGCTTCACGACAAGCCGTTCAGCTTCGCCGACCAACAGGCTTATCCTTTGAACATCATCGTCAATGAGGGCGACACGTTCACGACGACCTGCTCGTACAATAACATGAGCGGTTCTATCGTGACTTTCGGTCCCAACACCGAAAACGAGATGTGTTACAACTTCGTCACTGCATATCCCGCCGGAGGCCTCAGTGGCCCCGCAGGCGCCAATCACTGTCTCGGTCAGTGACGCCGGGGCCCCGGCGATATTCCCCGGGCCGAGATGGCGAGGGGAGCCCTTCATGGGATGGCGTGATATACGAACGCACGGAAGCGCTTGGCACGCTGGTGCGGCCCACGGCCTTCAAAGCCGTCGAGAGGCGGTTCATCCTGTCTCTGGTGGGTTCGATTCCCATGCGCTTCCGCCGCGGCGCTGGGCAAAGACGGCCGAGGGCTCGCGAACGACCTCGGGTATGGCTAGAATGCGTCGGAACGTGGGCCTGCCCCCTGCACGCCGCCGAAAACGAGCGATGCGAGCTACTCATTTCGGAGTGAACTCTTGCGCCGCACGGCGTTCGGACGCTTGGCGATGAGCGTGCGTTTGACCCAACTTGCCAAGCGCGCCGGCTGCGCCGCGAAGCAGCCGCCCGGCTATCTTTTTCCGCTGCTCGCCCACCTTCCCTTGCCGCGTGATCCCAACGTGCTGGTCGGTAGCGCTACCGCGGACGACGCCGCCATTTATCGCTTGAGCGCCGATACGGCGCTGGTGCTGACCACGGACTTTTTCACTCCCATCGTCGACGACCCCTACGACTTCGGCGCCATCGCCGCCGCGAACGCGTTGAGCGACGTCTATGCGATGGGCGGGCGACCCATCGCGGCGCTGAACCTCGTCGGATTCCCGGACGAGCTGCTCGACGGGTCGGTGCT
>WNGA01013109.1_pt1 | contig 14144 bp, 17 predicted proteins | sample 5400061 | NCBI WGS metagenome assembly WNGA01 (sample SAMN13153366, study PRJNA577476) | soil metagenome | isolation source: 100 cm soil or saprolite under grassland replicate 2 | place: USA:California | collected 2016-06-15 | reverse complement strand
CATCCCACGGCTCACACCCCGAAATAAGCGGCCGAAATGGCCTCGCGCGTCAGCACCGCGGCGGCGCCTTCGAGCGCGACGCGTCCCTCCTGCAGGCAATAGACGTGGTTCGCGGCAGCGAGCGCCTGCACGATGTCCTGCTCGACGATGACGAGCGAGAGGCCTTCGCGCGCGATCACCGGCAGGCGGGAATAGATGTCGCGCACGACGATCGGGGCAAGACCGAGGCTGATCTCGTCGCACAGCAGCAGTCGTGGATTGGACATGAGCGCACGCCCGATCGCCGCCATCTGCTGCTGGCCGCCGGACAACGACGTGCTCGGGAGCGTCCTTCGCTCGGCCAGCACCGGGAACAGCTCATAGATGCGCGGAAGCGTCCACGGACCGGGACGGCCGAGCTGGCCGCCGATGATCAGGTTCTCCTCGACCGTGAGCGACGGGAACAGCCGCCGGCCTTCCGGCACCAGCGCGATGCCGCGCTTGACGCGCGCATGGGCGGGAACATCGCCGATCGCCTCGCCGTCGAACATGATGGCGTCGCGCCGCGACCGCAGGAGGCCGGCGATCGATTGCAGCAGCGTGCTTTTTCCCGCGCCGTTCGCCCCGATGACGGCGGCCACCTCGCCGGACGCGATTCCCATCGACACTCCGAACAGGGCCTGGAAGTCGCCGTAAGATGCGTCGAGCGCGCGGACTTGCAGGAGAGGTTCAGGCATCGGCGGGAATGCCCATGTAGATCTCCTGCACCGCAGCGCTGCGGATCACCGCCTGCGGCTCGCCTGCGGCGATGAATCCTCCACCGTGGAGGACGACGAGGCGATCGACCACGGCCACCAGGGCATGAACCACGTGCTCGATCCAGACGATCGAGACGCCGGTACGGTGCACCTGCCCGATCAGGGCGACGAGGTCGGCACATTCGTGCTCGGTTAGTCCGCCCGCGACCTCGTCGAGCAGCAGGACGCGGGGACGGGTGGCGAGCGCGCGGGCGAGCTCCAGGCGCTTGCGGTCGAGGAGGGTGAGCGCGCCCGCCTGCCGGTTCGCCTTGTCGAGAAGTCCGCAGCGCGTAAGAACGTCCCCGCACTCGGCGTAGACGTCGCGTTCGCTGCGGCCGCTGCCGAAGGCGGCCGACACGACGAGATTCTCGAACACCGTCATGCCGCTGAACGGCTGCGGGATCTGGAACGACCGCGCCAGGCCCAGGCGGCAGCGCCGTTCCGGGGTGAGCCGCGTGACATCGGCGCCGGCGAAGACGACGCGTCCTGCATCGGGGGCGACCGTGCCGGCGGCGATGCCGAACAGCGTGGTCTTGCCGGCTCCGTTCGGCCCGATGACGCCGAGCGCCTCGCCCTCGGCGACGACGAGGTCGACAGCGTCGGCAATGACGACCGCGCCGAACCGCTTGGAGATTTTTTCCAGCGCCAGGATGGGGGACATGCGGCTTACAACAGGGACGTAGCCCGGATGGAGCAGCAGCGAAATCCGGGGTCAGCCTTTGCGGTCACCAGCCATTCCCCGCATTGCGCTTCGCTCCATGCGGGCTACGCGTCGCGCTACGACAACAGCTGCAAGGTGCCGCCGACGGGGATTTCGGGCGCCGGCTTGTTGGTGGTGATGACGAGCTCGAACTTTTCGTTCCTGCGCTGCCACTGTCCTGCGACCAGCGGCGTCTTGGTGACGTTCTTGACCGGCTGCCCGCTCCACTTCACCGGGCCGACGATCGACTTGTAGTCGGTGGCGACGATCGCATCGAGGATCGGCTTCGGCTCCAAGGCCTTGGCGCGCTTGAGCACGTCGATCGCCACCTCGAACAGCGCGTGCTTGAAGCCGATCGGCTGCGTCCACGGCCGCCGCGTCGCCTTGACGTAGCCGTCGGTGAGCTCGGCCGCGCTCTGGCCAGTAAGGCCGGACTTGAACGGATGGTTCGGCGTCCACCAGATCTCCGTGGTCAGGCCGTTGCCGCGCGGCCCGAGCGAGTCGATCACCGACGGGAACAGCAGCGCCTTGCCGATGGTGACGATCTTCGGCCGGAAACCCTGCTGCGCCGCCTGCGACCAGAAGGTGGCGAAGTCGGGCGGGATCATGTTGCCGGTGACGATCTCGGCGCCGACCGCCTTGAACGCGGCAATCTGCGACGTGAAGTCGTTGTTCATCACCTGGTAGCGGCCGGGATCGGTGAGCTTGTAGCCGGCCTTTGCGAGCGCCGGCGGAAGGCCGCGCTGGGTGTCGCCCCAGGCATTGCCGTCGGCGTCGTTGGGGAACAGGCCGCCCACCACCTTGTTGGTCGGGGCGGAATCCCACAGCGCCAGGAACGCCGCGATGACGTCCTCCAGGCCCCAGAAGAAGTGGTAGGTCCAGGTGAAGCCCTTCTGCGGGTCGCCCTTGCGGCCGAAGAAATAGGGTTGCCACGGGCAATCGGTGGTGACGCAGGGGACTTCGTTGACCTCCGCCTGATCGGCGACCGGATTGGTGGTGTCGGGAGTGCTCGCGGCGACGATCAAGTCGACCTTGTCGCGCAGGATCAGCTCGGAGGCGACCTCGGCGGCACGGCTCGCGTTCGACTGGCTGTCCTTGGAGATGATCTGCACCTTGTAGGTCTTGCCGCCGCTGGTGATGCCCTTGTCGAGAAGCTTCTGGATCTCGTCGAGGATGTACGGATCGGCCTCGCCGAACCCGGCGAGCGGTCCGGTGCGCGGGCTGACGTGGCCGATCTTGATCACGCGGCTTTGCGCGTTCGCCGGGATCACGGCCAAGACCGCCGGCGCCGCCACGGCGCCGAGGCCGAGCTTGACCACGGTGCGCCGGGACATGCCGAAGTGCATGTTGCGTCTGCCCGGCATCTGCTTCGTCGCCATGAAAGCCTCCCTGATCGCGTTATACCTTTTCGTCATGGGCGTCGCTCGACGGTCTCAGCCGTCGCTGTCCCGTGCCTTCTTGAGGTGCTGCAGCACGCACGCGCGCAGGTGCGCCTGCTGCTCGGCGGTCCAGGGGCGAAAGCCCTCGCCCGATTTCATGCCGAGCTTACCACCGGCGACCAGCGCTTCGAGATAGGGCAAGGCGCCCGCGGTGCGGTCGAGATCGGGCAGCACGGTCTTGTGGATCGCCAAGGTCAGGTCCGTTCCCACCAGATCGGCATTCTCCAACGGCCCGAGCACCGCGAGGCGCCGCCCGAAGCTCGCCTTGATGACGGTATCGACGGTCTCGGCATCGCAGATGCCGTTCTGCACCAGCGCGATGCACTCGCGCCAGAGCGCATGCTGCAGCCGGTTTCCCACGAAGCCCGGCACGTCCTTCTTCACGTGCACCGGCGTCTTTCCCGCCGCGGCGTGCAGCTCGATCGTCCAGTCGACCGCATCGGTTGCGGTCCATTGCGTGCCGATCACCTCGACCAGCGGCACGAGATAGGGCGGATTCCACCAATGGGTGCCGAGCGCGCGCTCGCGGCGCTGCAAGCCGTCCATGATCCGGGTGATGGGAATGACCGAGGTGTTGCTGGCAAGGATCGTGTCCGGCCGCACGTGCCGCTCGATCTCCTGGAACAGCTTCTGCTTTAGCGGAAGGTCTTCGAGAACGGCCTCGACGACGTAATCGGCGTCGCGCACCGCGTCCGCGAGATCGGCCTGTGGGGTCACGCGCTCGACCGCCGACGGATCGTCGCCCAGGTCCTTCAGGTTGGCGAGTATCCGCGCCCTGACGCTGTCGAGATTGGCGGCAACCGAGTCGGTGATCGTCACGTCATAGCCGGCAAGCGCGAACACCTGCGCGATGCCGTGTCCCATCAGCCCCGCCCCGACGACGGCGATGCGCGGTTTCGCCACGGTTACCCCGCCGTGTAGCCGCCGTCGGCGTAGAGGATATGGCCGGTGTAGAAGTCGGACGCCTTGGAGGCGAGGAACAAGAGCGGTCCGGCAAGGTCGGACGGCTCGCCCAGCCGGCCCTTCGGCACGCGGCTCACGAAATTCTTGCGCACCTCCTTGGCATTGTCGTTGTCCTCGAACATCCATTGGGTGAGCGGGGAGCGGAACACGGTGGGACCGAGCGCATTGACGGTGATGCCGGTTCCACCCCATTCGCAGCCGAGCGCCTTGGTGATCCCGTCGACCGCCGACTTCGACGCGCAATAGGCGGTATAGCCGGCCGGATGGCCGAGCAGCCCGCGCGCGGACGACATCAGGATCACCTTGCCGCCGCCGCCTTGCTTGATCATCTGCCGGCCCGCGGCGCGCGCCATCAGCCACGACTGCGTGACGTTGGCGTCCATGACGTCGAGGAAGTCTTCCGGCTTCTGGTCGACGATCTTGGACACCTTGTTCTGGCCCGAGGCGACGACGAGGATGTCGACGCGGCCGAACGTGTCCACCGCGGCCTTCACGATCGCCGCACAGTTTTCTTCCGAGCTCGGCCGCTTCGCCACGGTTTCGACTTTGGCGCCGAGCTTTTCGCACTCCGCCGCGACCTTTTTCAGCTCTGCGACATTGCCGGCTGCCAGCACGACATTTGCGCCCGCGCCCGCCAGCACCTTGGCGGCGAGCGCGCCGAACGCCCCCGAGGCCCCGGTCACCACCGCGGTCTTGCCGCGAATGTCGAACAGCGAGAGGGGATTTTTCAGGACATCTTCGGACATGGCGTTTCCTCTTCGTCATGCCCGGCCTCGTGCCGGGCATCCACGTCTTCATGCTCGGCAAAGACGTGGATGGCCGGGCAACCCTCGCGGCTTTGGCCGCTCGCCCGGCCATGACGCTTCGCGTCACTTCACCGGCAACCACCGCCAGCCTCACTCTGCCTTTGCGCCGTCACCCTGAGGTGCGAGCGAAGCGAGCCTCGAAGGGCGACGGCCTGGGCCGGGCCGACCATCCTTCGAGACGCCTCGCTTCGCTCGGCTCCTCAGGATGACGGATAACAATCACTTCATCGGGGCGACCGCCACCAGGATCGTGCAGACCTCGTTGCCGCGATTGACGATCTCGCGGTTCTCGTTCGATCCGATGACGCAGGAATCATTCTGCTTCAGGACCGTCTCCTTGCCGTCGACGATGACGGTCAGCTCGCCCGCGAGCACGAAGTAGACCTTTTCCGGCGGCGACGCGTCCGGGCCGGCGCCGCCGCCCGGCAGGAAGTGCGACAGCCCGACGATCAGGCTCTGCGTGCCGCCGGCCTCCGCCCCGAACAGGCGCAGCGGCAGGCAGCCGCGGTGATTGGGCGCGTCGTAGGCCTTGGCGTCGGCGAAACGTTTGACCTGCATCTAGCCCGCCTTTCTCACACTCGATGTGGCCTGCGCCGGTTCAAGAAGCCGACAGGGCAGGAGCCGCGCGTAGCGCGATGTGGGACATCGGGCAAGCGCGGCGACGCCCCCTGTCGGCTTCTTCAACCGGCCCTTCGGGTTGCCTTTCGGCGGGCATCTCCAGCGTCGGGCGGCTCAACCGTATGCCCCGATACGGTTTTCGCCGCCCGACGCTATATCTGCCTCGCCGAAAGAGCAACGCAGGCCACATGGAGTGTGAGAAAAGGCGGGCTAAAACTTCTCCCCCTTCTCGATGCGGTAGGAGCCCTTCGGGTCGGTGATGGCGACGAGGCGGATGATGCAGCCGTCGCCGCGGTCCCAGTTCCACGGGAAGAACGCGAAGGTGCAGCGCCGCCCGGTCACCTTGTCGAGGTCGCCGCCCACGTTCTCGATCCCAAGGATGCCGTTCTTGAACAGGATGCGGTGGACCGGCTCCCATTCCGGGAAGTCCTGCTTCCAGTCGCGGCCGCCCGACCATTTCTTGTATTCCTCGGCGAGATGCGGATGCAGCGGCCCGTTGCGCTGCGGGCCGATCGCGGTCGCCAGCGGATGGTCGTTCGCCTGGGTGTCGTGGCCGACCACCTTCACCTTCTTCTCGACGAACCACTTGCCGGCGGACGGGACGAAGCCGGGCGCGTAGCAGAAGTAGTCCTCGCTGTCGTCGTACTTCTTGTGCCAGCCGGTATTGACGATGACGACGTCGCGCGGGCGCACCACCTTGCCGGCGGCCTTTTCCAGGTCGTCGTAGGTGATCGGCTCCCATTTCTTCTTCGGGATCGAGACGACGATGCCCGAGCCGAAGAAGTGCGGCAGCGGCACCTCGTCGATGAACGGCGTGCCTTGCACCACGTGCGCGGGCGCGTCGATGTGGGTGGTGTTGTGCATGCTGGTGGTGATGCGCTGCGACAGCACCCCCGATTTCGCCATGTAATGGATGCGCTCGATCTTGACGTCTTCGAAATACGGCCAGTTGGGCGACTGATAACCGAACCGATGGGAGAGGTTCACGAACTCCAGTCCCATGCTGTTGCTGGCATTCTCCTCGAACGTCACGCCGCGAATCTTTTTCGCCACGGCACCGCCTCCCGGACCCTGTCTGGTACAGACGAGCCAAAATACGGTACAAACACCCGAAATGGAACCGGGCACGAGGGAAACGCATGGTGAAGAAGATCGCTCTGGAAGAGCACTTCTTGTGCCCCGGCTTCGAGGATTATTGGAAGAGCACGGTCGCCGACGTCGATCCCGATATCCTCGGCCGCGTGCTGGCACGCCTGTCCGAGTTCGGCGACCTGCGCCTCGAAACCATGGACCGGACCGGCATCGCGCGGTCGGTCCTGTCGCTCGCCGGGCCCGGCGTGCAGGCCGAGCGCGATACCGCGACGGCCGTTCGCAAAGCGCGCGCGGCCAATAATTTCCTGGCACGGGAAATCGCAAAGCGCCCGGACCGCTACGCGGGCTTCGGGCACCTCGCCATGCAGGACCCGACGGCTGCGGCGGACGAGCTTGAACGCTGCATGGGCGAGCTGAAGCTCTGCGGCGCCATGATCAACGGCCACACCAACGGCCAATATCTCGACCATCCTTCGCTTCAACCGTTTTGGGAGCGGGCCGAAGCGCTCGACGCACCGATCTATCTTCACCCGGCCGATCCGGTCGCGCCCAGTCCGGCGCTCGAGGGACATAAGGGCTTGCGGCGCGCGACGTGGGAATGGGGGTTCGAGACCGGCTCGCATGCCTTGCGCCTCGTGTTCGGCGGCCTGTTCGACCGGTTCCCGCGCGCGCGGCTGGTGCTGGGTCATCTGGGCGAAACCTTGCCGTTTCTGCTGTGGCGCTTCGACAGCCGGGCCAAGCTCTACGGCGTGAAGCTCGCAAAGCGCCCGTCGGACTACATCCGGGAAAATATGGTCGTGACCACGTCGGGCATGTGCTCGGCCGAGCCGTTGGCGTGCACGATCAGCGCGCTCGGCCGCGACCGCGTCATGTTCGCCGCCGACTACCCGTTCGAGTCGGCGGACGAGGCGGCGCATTTCATTGATGGCGTCGCGCTCGACGGCCGGATGCGCGAGGATATCTGTTTCAGCAATGCCGCCCGGTTCTTCCGCTTTCTGTGAGAAATCCGGCAAGCCGATGCGCGTCAACGTCCTGATCGTGGATATTCACGCCGACGTCTACGCGCAGCATTTGCGCCGCGACTTCCCCGACCTGCGCGTCGTGACTGCCCGCGAGATCAACGAATTGCCCGCCGACCTTTCGCGCATGGACGTCCTCATCGCCTTCGGGACGTCGATCAACGACGAGGTTCTCCGCCGGCTCAGCGGCGTGAAATGGATTCAATCGCTTGCGACCGGGGTCGACCATTTCCTGCGCTGCCCCTATCTTTCCCCGGCCGTCCTCATCACCAGCGGGCGCGGCATTCACGGGCCGATGATGCGCGAGATGGCGGCGCATCTCATGCTGTGCCTGAGCCACGACGCGCTGCGGCAGGTCGCGGATCAGAAGGCCCATGTGTGGGACCGCAGGGCGTGGACGCTGCTCTATGAGAAGAGCGCCGTCGTGGTCGGCATCGGCGTCGCGGGGATCGCGATCGGCGAGCTGCTGGCCGCGTTCGGCATGAACGTGATCGGCGTGTCGCGCACGCCCCGCGAGATCGCAGGCCTCACGTCGGTGATGCACACGGATCGCCTGATCGAGGCGGCCGGCAGGGCCGACTATCTCATCAACGTGCTCCCTGCCAGTCCGGAGAACATCGGCTTGTTCAGCCGGGCCGTGTTTGCCGCGATGAAACCGACCGCCTATTTCATCAACATCGGGCGAGGCGAGACGATCGACGAGGACGCGCTCATCGACTGCCTGCGCGGCAATCGCATCGCCGGTGCTGCGCTCGATGTCTTCAAGGCGCGGCCGTTGCCGCCCTTAAGCCCGCTGTGGGACATGCCGAACGTGGTGATCACGCCCCATGTGGGCGGCTACGTGGTCGAGTACGAGGACTACGTGATGCCGATCGTGATCGAGAACATGCGGCATTTCCTGGCCGGCCGACAGAGCGAGATGCAGAACGTGGTCACCCGGCCACCGGCGCGGCCGGGGCTCGATGACAAGGGAAGTTCGATTGCAACATAAGACCCCCACCCGGCGCTTCGCGCCGACCTCCCCCTTTCAGGGGGAGGTATGGAGCAAGCCGCGCGCTCCCGCCACGAGGCCTGAGCTCCGCACGCGCGGCTCGCTCTTCCCTCCCCCTGAAAGGGGGAGGGATAGGGTGGGGGTCTCATTGTAAGTTAAAGCGTATGGGAACAAACCCGGTGACGACGACGAAACAATCAGCCACCATGGCGCAGATCGTCATCGAGGGAGTGAGGCACCTCTACCGGCCGCCGCGCGGCCGGCCGGTGCTCGCCCTGGAGGACGTGTCGCTTGAAGTGCGGGCGCGGGAGTTCGTGGCGCTGCTCGGCCCGTCCGGCTGCGGCAAGTCCACCCTGCTCTACCTGCTCGGCGGCTTTCTGCCGACCGAAACTGGCCGGATTCTGATCGACGGCAAGCCGGTGGCCGGACCCGGGCCGGACCGCGGCATCGTGTTCCAGCATTTCGCCCTGTTCCCGTGGAAGACGGTGCGCGCCAACATCCTGTACGGCCTGGAACGGCAACGCATGGCGCGGGCGGAGCGGGAGAAGCGCGCGCAGGATTTCATCGACCTGGTCGGGCTCACCGGGTTCGAGGACAGCTATCCCTCGCAGCTCTCCGGCGGCATGAAGCAGCGCACCGCGATCGCGCGCACGCTCGCGTTCGACCCGCAGATCCTGCTGATGGACGAGCCGTTCGGCGCGCTCGACGCGCAGACCCGGAGCCTGATGCAGAGCGAATTGCTCGGCATCTGGCAGCGCACGCCCAAGACCGTGATCTTCGTGACCCACGACGTGCAGGAAGCCGTCTACCTGGCCGACCGGGTGTTCGTCATGTCGGCGCGGCCCGGCCGCATCAAGGCAATCGTGGAACCGAGGCTCGACAAGAGCACGAACGTCTGGCGCACCCCCGCCTTCGTCGAGAAGGTGGACGAGATCTGGAGCCTGGTGCGCGAGGAGGCGATCAAGGCGCAGGAGAAGCGGGTGTCGTGACTCGATGAAGACCTTCCTCCGCTATCTCCCGCTACTGCTCCTCGCCATCGCGTGGGAGGCGGTCGCGCGGCTCGAGCTGGTGTCGTCGAGCGCGCTGCCGCCGCTCAGCAAGGTCGTCGAGGCGTGGCTCGAGCTGATCCAGAGCGGCGAGCTGATCGCCAACGGCGCCTCCTCGCTCTACCGCGCCGCCGCCGGGCTCGCCCTGTCGATCGTGATCGGGACCGTGCTCGGCATTTTCATGGCTTGGTGGCGGCCCGTTAATGCGCTGTTGAGCCCGATCGTGGAGGTGTTCTACCCGATGCCGAAGTCGGCCCTGATCCCGGTGACGGTGCTGTGGCTCGGCTTCGGCGACGGCTCCAAGATCCTATTGATCTTCCTCGGCTGCATGCTCCCGGTCACCATCGGCGCGTTCAACGGCGCGCGCTCCAGCGATCAGGCGCTGGTGTGGTCGGCGCGCAGCATGGGCGCCAACCGCATGCGCATGCTCCTGGACGTGGTGCTGCCGAGCGCGCTGCCGGAACTCCTCAACGGCATCCGCACCGCGCTGGCGCTGTCGTTCATCCTGCTGGTGAGCTCCGAGCTGATCGTGGCGCGGCAGGGCTTCGGCTACCTGATCGGCTTTCTCGGCGCCAACGGCTCCTACGAGCCGATGTTCGCCGTGGTGCTGACCGTGGCGTTCCTCGGGTTCGCGGCCGACCGCGTCTACCAGGCGATCGTGCGCCGCGCGCTCCTGTGGCGCGAGGAAGCGACATGACAAGCAGCGAAGCCGCCGTTAAGAGCCCACCGGTATCCGCCGCATTGGCCGCTCTTGCCTGGGGGTCGATGCGCGTCGTCGTGGTGCTGGGCTTGCTGGTCGCGTGGGAGGTGTTTGCGCGCTCGGGGCTGGTCACGCCCTTCATGCTGCCGCCGCTGAGCGCCGTGGTGGAGCGCATCTGGAACGACGCCCTGTCGGGCGAGCTCGCGATCAATGCCTCCCTCACGCTCTATCGCGCGCTCACCGGATTCCTCATCGCGGCGGCCGGCGGCATCGTGCTCGGCATGGCGATGTCGCGCAGCGTCGGCGTGAACTGGCTGTTCGATCCGATCATCTCGGTCGGATTTCCCATGCCGAAGATCGCCTTCCTGCCCGTCGTGATCCTGTGGCTCGGCTTCTACGACGTCTCGAAAATCTCCATGGTGGTCCTCGACGCCGTCTTCCCGGTGGTGACGGCGACCGTCGCCGGCATCAAGGGGGTCGAGCGCGAGCTGATCCGGCGCGCAACATGGGCGCCAACGACCGCGAGCTCTTGTGGCAGATCGTGTTTCCGGCCGCGCTGCCGCAGATCATGACCGGACTGCAGGTGGCCCTGCCGATCGCGCTGATCGTCGCGGTCGTCGCCGAGATGCTGATGGGCGGCTACGGCCTGGGCGGGGCCATGAACACGGCGTCGCGCTTCGCCGATTCGCGCGGCGTCTTTGCCGGCATCGTGGAGATCGCGGTGGTCGGCTATTGCCTGGTCAAGGGCATGGCGATGCTGCGCCGCCGGCTGCTGCTGTGGCACCAGGAGGCGCTGGAGCCGAGCACCGTGTGATTTCGAGACGTGCGCCGTGGATTTGACAGAGTTGGACGTGGAAACTATGAACGTGAGGCGCAGAGCAAAGAGCGCGGTGATCGGCAAGTGGCGGATCACCGAGATGGGCCTTTGGGATACCGACTACCTGGACATGGTCGAGCCAGCCTATATCCACTTCCAAAGCAATGGACTCGGCAAGTTCAAGTTCGGATGCGTGACCGGCGGTCTCGATTGCGATCTCTCTCGCGACGACGCGGAGTTTACGTGGCAAGGTCATGACGAAATGGATCCGGTCTCAGGCGCCGGTTGGGCCGAAATCCATGAGGACGGAACGCTGACCGGAGAAATCTCATTCCATCTCGGCGACGAGTCCACCTTCACAGCTCGCCGTTGGTGACTGCTTCAAGATGCTTCTAGCCTGCCGCCCCCCGGCGGCCGTTAGGATCGCCCGATCGAGAAGTGCGCCAAGCCGGGGGGAAACAGATGGCAGCGGACGCGCGTCCGACCCGCGAAGACATCCTCGACCGCGCGCGGGCGATGGTTCCGCTGCTGCGGGAGAAGGCGCTGCAGGCGGAGCGCGACCGGCTCATTCCAGTCGAGACGCATCACAACTGGGCCCTTGGTCGGCAGGTCGCAAAGACCGGACATTCCAGCAGAATAGCCGGCGCTATTTCTTCACCAGAACCGGCAGCGGCGGCTGGCCGCCGTCCGGGATGCCGACACGTCCGGCGATGAGCACCGATGACACCATCACGTAGAAGCCGGCAACCGCGATCAGGTCGATCGTCGGCTGCTCGCCCAGCATGTCCTTGGCGCGCTTGAACGTCGCGTCGGTCAGGTTTCGGTCGCGCAACAGCTCGATGCAGAGGTCGTAAACGACCTCTTCGTCGGGTTGCATGGATGTCGGACGCCGCCCGTCCCGGATGTCGTCGGCCACTCCTTGAGAAACGCCCGCGCGCAGCGCGATCGGATAGTGCGCCCACCATTCGTATTGCGCATCCCACAGGCGCGCCTCGATCAGGATCGCAAGCTCGTTCAGGCGATGCGGCAATGAGGTCTCGAAGCGCAGGTAGTCGGTCATGCCGAGATAGCGCTCGGCAAGATCGGGGCTGCGAAGCAGGATGCTGTATGGGCCGCCCAAGCCGGCGCTCGACACCTTCATGATCCGCTCGGCGACGCGCTTCTGCACATCGTTCAACTGGTCCATGGTGAGCTGCGAGAATCGCGGCTCGCCGTCTGCCGTGCCTGCCGTGACGTCGCCTTCGAGCTGCGTCATGGGATGCTCCTGTGGAGTTTTTTGCGTTGACCGAGCCGATCGGCTGCATCGTCGCCGATGAACATATCATCAGGCCGCCCGGCGAAAAGGCCGGTTACCGGGGCCACTAAGATCGACTCGTTTCTTGCAATCCTTTACGGCTACCCTTCGGACATGAGCGAACCGCAGCCGAACGACCATCGGCGCCAACGCATCGGCGCCTTGACAATCATTGCCGTCGGCGTGGTTTTCATTTCGCGCAGCCTGGCGGACCTGCCGCTCGGAACGCTCGACAATCCTGGACCGGCCGCCATGCCGCTCCTGCTGGCGTGTCTGCTTGTGTTGTTCGCGATCTGGGGCCTCAAAGGCGGCAGCTCCGGGCTCATCGCTCGCGTAGACGACGATGATGATGCCGCCGAGCCGGGCGGCTTGCGCCATGCGGTTTACGTTGTCGCGGCCATTGCGGCGGCAGCGATCGCGCTCGGCCCGCTCGGCTACCGGCTGACGATCCTCGGCCTGCTCGTGTTCTTCCTCGGCGTGGTGGAACGCAAATCCATCATCGCCGTGGTCACCGTGAGCTTCGCCCTCTCGTTCGGAAGCCACGCGCTGCTTCAACATGTCCTGAAGGTCCAGCTGCCGGCCGGACCGTGGGGATTGTGACGGAGCCGATGGCGGAGACGTTGCAAAATCTCCTGATCGGCTTTCAGGTGGTGCTCGCGCCCTCGGTGCTGGTCTACGCGTTCCTCGGCTGCCTGATCGGCACCATTGTCGGCGTGCTCCCGGGCCTCGGCCCGCTTGCCGGCATCAGCATCCTCCTTCCGCTGAGCTTCGGCCTCCCGGCGACCACCGCCATCGTGCTGCTCGGCGGGATCTATTACGGCGCGATGTATGGCGGCTCGACCACGTCCATCCTCATGCGCATCCCGGGCGAGGCGGCCTCGGTGGTCACCTGCATCGACGGCTACGAGATGACGCGCCAGGGACGCGCCGGGCCCGCGCTCGCCATTGCGGCAATCGGCTCGTTCGTTGCCGGCACGTTCAGCGTGGTCGCCCTGATGCTGCTGGCGCCGCCGCTCGCCGCCTTTGCGCTCGCCTTCGGCCCTCGGCATCGACCCGATGAGCGGCTATAACCGCTTCTCCGGCGGGGTTCCCGAGCTTGCCGATGGGCTCGGTGTCGTGCCGCTCGCGGTCGGGCTGTTCGGCCTGTCCGAGATCATGCTCGCCTACGGCGGCCGGGCGATGCAGCCGGCCGGCCGGCCGCGCCTTTCCGAGCTGATGCCCTCGCGGGCGGAGGCGCGGGCGTCGGTCGGCCCGATCTGGCGCGGCACCGTGATCGGCTTCCTGATCGGGGTCATCCCCGGTTCCGCGCATATCCTGGCATCGTTCGTGTCCTATGCGATCGAGCGGCGGCTCTCAGCCCATCCGGAACGCTTCGGCAAGGGCGCGGTGGAAGGCGTTGCCGGACCGGAGTCGGCGAACAACGCCGCCGCGTCCGGCGCCTTCGTGCCGATGCTGGCGCTGGGCGTGCCGCTCGGCCCGGTCCAGGCCATCCTGATCGCGGTGCTGATCGTGCACGGCGTCGCGCCCGGTCCGCTGCTGATCGCGCAACAGCCCCAGTTGTTCTGGGGCTTCATCGCCAGCATGTATATCGGCAACCTCGTGCTGCTGATCCTCAACCTTCCGCTGGTGGGCCTGTTCGTGTCGTTCCTGCGGCTTCCCTTTTCGTATCTCTATCCGATCGTTCTGGTCTGCTGCGTCGTGGGCGTCTACACCGTGAACTTCAGCACGGTCGACGTGCTGATCATGACGGCGGCCGGCGCGGCCGGTTACGGCCTGCGGCGCTTGCGCTACGATGTGGCCCCTGTCGTGCTCGGCTTCATCCTGGCGCCGATGCTCGAAATGGCATTCCGGCAATCGCTGGCGATGTCGGGCGGAGATTATGC
>WNGA01008413.1_pt1 | contig 14145 bp, 12 predicted proteins | sample 5400061 | NCBI WGS metagenome assembly WNGA01 (sample SAMN13153366, study PRJNA577476) | soil metagenome | isolation source: 100 cm soil or saprolite under grassland replicate 2 | place: USA:California | collected 2016-06-15 | reverse complement strand
CGACATCGACGTCCCGGTCGCGCGCGTGATCGTTCCGGGGATGCGGCATTTCTATCGCCGCTTCGCGCCGGGCCGGCTTTACGATGTTCCGGTAAAGCTCGGATGGCGAGACCGGCCGCTGCCGGAAAGCGAGCTCAATCCGCTTCACCCCCATACCTGAGGTTTGTCTAGCCCGCATTTCTCAGACTCGATGTGGCCTGCGCCGGTTCAAGAAGCCGACAGGGCAGGAGCCGCGCGCCGCGCGATGTGGGACATCGGGCAAGCGCGGCGACGCACCCTGTCGGCTTCTTCAACCGGCCCTTCGGGTTGCCTTTCGGCGGGCATCTCCAGCGTCGGGCGGCTCAACCGTATTCCCGATACGCTTTTCGCCGCCCGACGCTGTATCTGCCTCGCCGAAAGAGCAACGCAGGCCGCATGGAGTGTGAGAAATGCGGGCTAGGGCTTTGAGCGCTCCCGAAAAAAAGAGAGGGCGACGGGCTACGCCGCCGATGGTTTTCGCCCGACTTGCAAGTCGCGTCACGCTCGAAGCGCACGCGAGCGGAAAAATCATCGCCTGCTTCGATGGCTATTCGGTCGGCTTGGGAGCGTTCAGTGCGGCCACCGCGGATCGCGCGCAGGACCTGCGCATCGGTCTGCCACTCGCTTCGTTTGCGTCCGGCGGCCGGAACATCGACAAGGAGATCGATTTGCTGGTCCGGCGATTGGCCGGGCACGGCCTGTTGGAGTACCGCCTCGGGCGCTCGGCAAACGACGGCGACCAGGTCGTCATCGAACCGCAGGTCGCCGATTATTGGCCGAGAACGCCACGGCTCGGCAACGCCGACGTTCTCGTCCTGTCGCGGTTCGCGTACATGCGCCGGCGCGGCAACGAGATGGTGCTGGAATCGCCGCGCGCCGGCGCGTTATTCAAGATTTGCAATCCGAAGATTGCGACCGCCATCGCCATACTGTCTACACCCCGACAAATCAAACAGCTCCGTCGGCAGGACGGTTTTCCGGGGGTCGAGCTTCTCGCCTTGCTGGTGGATTGCCAAATCCTTTTCAAGATCGACGCCGCTGGCGACTCTGGCCTCCGACCGGCCGAGGGCGACGGCAACCTCGTTCTTTGGGACTTTCACGATCTTCTGTTCCACACGCGCAGCACGGAAGGCCGGCACGCCAACCCGCTGGGCGGGCTTTATCCATATGCAGGCGTCATGCCTCCGCTACCGGCGGTGCGGCCCCGCTGGCCCGGAAAGAAGATCGATTTGCGCAAGTTCTCGGCCGCGCATTCGGAGGCAATCTCGCCGGTCGCAAAGGTCCTGCATGAACGTCATTCGACCCGCAGCTTCGATGACCGGAGACCGATCACGCTCGCCGAGCTTTCGCGGTTTCTCGGCAACACCGCGCGTGTCCTGTCGAGATGGAGAAACAGGGTAGACCTCGGCGGCGCCGGTCCGTCGGTCGCGTACACCGTCAGGCCGTATCCGTCGGCGGGCGCCAGCTACGAGCTCGAGTTCTATCTGGCGGTCGACAGGTGCGAAGGGCTTGCCCGAGGATTCTATCATTACGACGCCGGCGGACACGTGTTGGTGCCGATCGGCACCCGCACGCATGAGCTCCAAGCGCTGTTGACGGGAGCCGGATTTGCAATGGACGCGCCCGCCCCGCCCCAAATCCTGATCACGATTGCTGCGCGCTTTGGCCGAATTTCATGGAAGTACAGCTCGCTCGCATATGCGCTCATTCTGAAGGACGTCGGCGTATTGACTCAAACGCTTTACCTGATGGCGACCGACATGGGGCTCGGCGGATGCGCGATCGGGAGCACCAATATCGATCTGTTCGCGAAGATGACGGGGATCGAATTCCACGTCGAGGGTCCGGTCGGTCAATTTGCGCTTGGGCGCGGCATCGCTCCAGGTTGAAGCGTGCTCTATCTTACGGCGCCATATCACTTCATTTTCCGCCCCCCACCCGGCCTCGCTTCGCTCGGTCACCCTCCCCCTTCGGGAGGGATGGAGCGAGCGTACATGCAACAGCGAGCAACGCACGCAGCGGTGGCTGTAAGCGCGAGGTGAAGCGGCGCGGATTAAGCTTGCTCCAATCCCTCCCCCGCAGGGGGAGGGTGGCCGCCGCACGCGGAGCGCAGCGACGCGAAGGCGGCCGGGTGGGGGCATGCGTCGAATGTGCAAATGCGGAGTATTCGCAGTTTTGACGCAGGAGGGTTGATCCGCTGTCCCGGTTTCACCACGACCATCGCCGGCCTCGCGCGTCGGAGGGAGATGCGACGCGCTCGAAATATCCGATGGCGTTGCGGCCGCGCTTTCCCTCCAGCGCGAATATGGCGCCCTGAGGGTCCGTGCATTGGACGATCCAACTGCCGCCCGGCACTTCAAGCGGTCCGTCGAGGATCTGGCCGCCCCCAGCCTTCACGCGCTGAGCCGCCGCGTCGATGTCGCTGATGTTGAAATAGTAAAGCCAGAAGGGGGCCGGCATCGTCGGGGGCTTGGTGACCATGCCGCCGATCGGCTGCCCTCCGGCGGAGAACAGCTGATACGTGCCCATCTCGCCGATGTCGGGTTGCGCTTTTTGCCAGCCGAAAAGCTCGCTGTAGAAAGCCAACGCCTTCTCCCAGTCGGCGGCGAGCAGCTCGTGCCAGCCGACGCGGCCCGGTGCGCCCGGCTCGGCGGGCTGCTCTTGGCCGGGTTTCAGCCACTTGAACAACGCGAGCCTTGCCGTTTGCGGGTCGGCGAAGACCGAAAAGCGACTGATGTCGGGAACGTCCGTCGGCGGGACGTGCACGACGCCGCCCAGGCGCCTGATCCGGTCGGCGGCAGCGTCCACGTCGTTGACCCAGACATATCCGACCCAACCCGGCTTTCCGCCCATTTTCCTCGCGTCCTCCGGCAGCTCCATCACCCCGCCTGCCGAGGCCTTTCCGGCGGTAAACAAGGTATAGGCCCTACCGGGCATCGAGGCGTCCCACGCGCCCCAGCCCATGACCTTGGTGTAGAAGGCCTTGGCAGCCTCCACGTCCGTCGTCATCAATTCGTACCAGGCGAAACGGCCATGAGGATTGACCACGCGTGCTCTCCCGTTCGAGCCTTTCAAGGAGGTGCCGGCGCCCCGTATTTGAGCCGCGGACTGTAGACCAGCATGGTCCGGCGTATAAACATCGTCTATCTATTCAAGCTCGCTTGGGCTAACATACTGACATCGGCGATAGGCAGTCCCAGGCATCGCCGGCTGGGAGAGCGCCCAATCCGCTCCCGCCTGTTCGCGCAATCGCTTTGCATATCGGAACATTGGCAAGGCCACCTTCAGTCCAGACACCCCTGGCCATGCCAGGACCGTAGGACGGTTGTCGTAGCTCGCCGGCAACGGACGCAACTCGTGGAGAAGATTCAATGCTGGGGTTTAATCGCTGGCATCTGCTCAAAGGATTGACTGCAATCCTCTGTATCTTGGCGTCGTTTCGCTGGCGTTGACCTATTTCATTCCGACGCCGCCAACGAAGATTGCAATGGCCACCTCGGTTATCAAAGGCACCACCTACGACTATTACGCCCAGCGATATCGGGAGCGTTTCGCGCGTGCCAATGTGAAGCTGGAGTTTCGTGAATCGCCGGATCGGTGGAGACTCTCCGTCTTTTGCAGGATGCGGTTTCCGGCGTTCAATTTGCCTTTATGTATGGGGGCACTTCGGACGGCGAGCACACGCCCGGACTGCTGTCGATGGGGATTGTTTATAACAATCCCTTTTGGGTTTTTTACTCCTCGGCCGAGCCGTTTGACCGTCTGTCGCAACTCAAAGGCAAACGCATCGCCGTTGGGCCGGCGGGGACCGCTGTTCGGCAAGCAGCCGAGCACGTCCTTGGCACAGATGGCGTCACGGCCGAGACCGCGACATTTCTGCCTATCGCGGGATCAGCTGCTGTCGAGGCACTGAGGGACGGCAAGGTAGATGCCTATTGGATCGCCAGCGCGCCGGAATCGCCAGCCGTCCAAACCATGCTGCGAATGCCCAACGTCCGGCTCATGAGCTTCGGAAGGGCGGAGGCGCTCACCCGTATCTTCCCCGATCTTGTCCGGCTGACATTGCCCCAGGGCGTGTTTGATATTGCGGCGAACATTCCACCGAATGACGTGACGCTCATCGCGACCACTGTCCGCATACTGATCCGAGACGATCTCCATCCTCAGACTGTAAGTCTGCTGTTGCAAATACTCATAAAAGAACATGGAGGACCGGGGATTTTCCAGCGCGCTGGCGAATTCCCCACGCAGGTCGACCCGGAATATCCCATGGCCGCGAGTGTCGCCGATTTCTACAAGAACGGCCCATCGCTTCTGCAAAGGCATTTGCCTTTGTGGCTAACTGTCCATGTGCAAAGGGCGATCGCGGTGCTGGTCACAGCCATTGCGATCGGTATCCCGCTGTTCAATTTCGCGCCCAAGCTATACCGCTGGTTTTTGCAAGATCGGATGCGCAAGTTGTATCGCCGCCTCAGGGTTGTCGAAAAAGCGATGCAAGAAAAGCTGACTGCGCCCCGACTGGCGGCGCTGCAAGCCGATCTGGAGTCCATCGACCAGGCATCGGCAATTCTTCCAATGCGTCACTCGGAAGTGTTTTTCGGCTTGAAACGCGACATAGATTCGACACGCGTGCACCTTGCCTCGCGTCTCGTTGAAGCGCGGGGTGTTGCTTAAGATGTGAGCTCTAGGACAGGGCATTCGAAGGCTGCCCAATGTCCGCTTCGGGTCATGATTTGATTAGACCAAGAGCGACCATCGCATCGAGTCCGCTACATCTCGGCAAGCAGACGTCGATCGCGGCTGCTGGCAGGTCCGTTCAGTGCCAACGAGTCGCGGGAACCGGTGAGGCGACCTATTTTTCGCTCATGTTCATCAGGACGAACGCAAGCACGCCCAAGCCTACCCATATCAAGCATGCAATGGTGAGAGGATTTAGGAATATGCCGGTCGTGGCCCATATCGCCCAAATCCAAAAAAGTTGACCGACAACAGGAAAGAAAAACGTAAGCAAGACTGCAAGGAAGCTGGTCAAATATGCGAGATACAAGCAAAAAACATAAATTCCAATGCCGACTGCCCAAAGCGAGAAAATAGTTATCCCGCCGATGACCCCGAACAGCTTGCGCATAGCCTCGCCTCATCGGATGGCAAAAGCGTATCGTATCGTGGGTGACGAACAGGGAGGTGATCCGCAGCTCCCGCGTAATTTCGCGCAGCTCCTGCTGCATGGCCTCGCGCAGCCGGCGCCTTTCGTCAGTAGCAGACCCGCATGAACACCCGCTGGTATCCCCAACCCGTCGCCCCGACCAGGCGAGGCTCCACGGCGCAGCCGCCATAGCTATGAATCCCGTACGGATAGTAAAGCGTGCCTGGGTAGATGCCCCCGCCGACGGCGGGGGGGCTCCAGTGGTGAGGCCAGGCCCAACCCGGCCCCCATGGGTCGTACCATCCGACGGTGGCACCGCTCCAGCCGATTCCCCTGCTGCGCGCGCCGATTGCCCTGCCGCGCCAGACCGCCCCGCCACGCCCGCCCCCGATCGCGGCGCCACGAACGCCGCCGCCGGCTCGTGCGGAGGCCATGTCGGGCGTCAAGAGCAGGATGCTGATCGCTGTCCCGATGATGCACGCGAGCATCTTGAGCATGTCGTCCTCCGGTTGGAGCAATCGTCTTTCGACGTGTCCGGGCGGGCACCCTCGCCCGCCCCAGCCTAGCCGAAAAACGGATTGTAGCGGGAGCGGGAACAGCGGCCTTTTGACCCTAAGCGGACTCTGCGGGCCGGCTATTTCTCCAGTAGAACCGCCCGCCCCGGAAGGCCTCGTCTGCAAATATCACGCAGAATGTGGTGGATGGCGGAATCATTCGTGAGTGATCGGAGGTGAGACCGATGCGCGACCGTAGCTCATCAGGCCGCCGGCTTCGGCAAAGTCACGCAGCGCATATGTCGCCGGGAGCGCAAATTTGCGCCTCGCGGGTGACCACCTCGGCTCGATGGTTCGGCCTGAGGGTGGAGCAAGCGGCAAAGCCATGTGCGAGCACCCCCCGCCGCCTTCGCGGGGGCATGCTTTTCAGCCTACTTCGGCGCGAGCGTCCGCAGTTAGGCGACGATGGTCGGCGGCAGATCACGGAAGAGAGGTCGCCGGATCACGCCCGCGACGGGTATCACAGTTCCGGTTCTTACCTTCCGGTCGGCTTTGGCGTGCCGGGCAGCGTCGGTAGCCTGGGATAAGCGACCGCACCGCTTTCCGATGTCGTGGCGGCGGCGCCGTGAGCGTCGCCGTGAGGTGTTATCGCGCCACTCGCTGAAGCCGTGAGGGCTTCGGCGGCCGGACCGCTTGTCGGACCGCCGCTGGCCGGAGGTCTGAGGGTATCAGGCTCTCGATTGTTCGTAACGGAGTGGGCGCCCGCCACAGGAGCCGCGATCGCCGCAGCCGCGGGAACTTGAGGCACCCCACGAATGTCACGAAGGCTGGATGCTGCCGTGGCGCCGGAGGCCTCGTCCGGAGCGGGAAGGGCGAGGCGGATGAAATCGTTGTCCTTGCCGAGACTTGCCTCCCTTCCTGTCACCGATTGCAGGATCCAACCCGAATGGTTTTCTCCCTTGCGCAGTCGAACGACGACCTTGGTCGTCTGATCGAGAAAAACGGCAATGCTCTCGCTCTCACCTGTCACTGCGCCGAGAAGCACGAGACGCGGACGCTCCGGCTCGGCACGCTGCGGTGGTGGTGGCGGCGGCGCCGGCGCCGGAAGAGCCATCGGGGGTGCCGGCGGACGGCGCGAGGGTAGCAAGATCGGACGCTCGCGGGTGACCCTCAGGGTGGCCGGAGGAATTGCCCATAATGGATTTCCGCGCGGCTCGCGAGCGCTTTGAGGCGCGCCTTGCGGTCGGATCGGCGCGCGCCCAGGATCGCTACCGACGGACGTCACGATACCGCTGTCGAGCGGATCGGAGACGAGCGGGACGGTGGCCTTCTGCAGCGTGTTCGTCTCCACCGCCGCGTGCAGCGCGTCGCGCGGCCCTTGGCCGGCAGCGCCATCGATCGGCAAGCTGCCGGCGGCCGCCGCGAGCCAGAAAAGTCTCAGCCCGCTGGTCATATTGCACCGGACCATGACTCGGTCAGCCAGCCACGCGGCTCCTCTGTTCGCGGCGAAGGGATTGTCGCCCGATCCGAGCAATAAAGCCTGGCCGCATCGACCATCATAGCCGAGTTTGCAGCGAACCGGAATCCATATCGGGGCAATGGACCGGCGCGCCTGGTATCGTGCGGGACTTCCCCACGGGCTCGCAAGAACCAACCGCACAAAAGCTGGCTCGCGTCGCGGCCCCGGGGCTTTAGCCCGGGAGCATGGGATTCATAGCCCCTTTCGCTGGCCGTCGCTTCCGCTGAGCCAAATCAGCGCACCCCCATCCCCGAAGCATGGGATTTGGCGCAGTATTGAAGCGTCGTCGGCGGCGGGGGCGGTCGGCGGTTTTGGCCCTATCCTCGTTGCCAGCGAACATGTCGGTACAGCTCAACGGGGAGAATAGCCATGACCAGGATTTCACTTGCGTTCGCCGCCAGCGCGGCCGTGCTCGTTGCCTTGCTCCCGCCCACGCCGGCACAGGCCCTGTTCAGGACCTACGTTTCGAGAGGCGGGAGCGATGCCAACAACTGCGACCTTCCGACTCCTTGTCTCACGATGGGGCGCGCCGTTCAACAAACGACTTCGGGAGGAATCGCCAGCTGCCTCGATAGCAATGATTACACGCAGACCGTCACCATCGACAAGTCGATGACAGTCGACTGTGCGAGTGTGCCGGGTACGAGTGCGGCCGGACCGTTCATAATAAACACACCCGGTGTCAAAGTAACGATCAAGAACGTGGTGATATTTGTGAACGGCAGCCCCGGCATCAGTTTTACCGATGGCGCCTCGCTTGTCGTTGAGAACTGTTTCATCAGGAACAACCCCGTCGGAATTAGCTTCGCCCCGACTGCGGTCGGCGCCAAGCTGGTGGTGACCGACACGCTCATCAAGGACAACACCGGAGCGGGCATCTTGGTCCAGGCCTCTACTGGGGGGCTCGCCTTCGCCACCATCCAGCGGGTCACGGTGACGGGAAATGGGGGAGCCGGCATTACCGGAAACGGGAACAACGGCGGCGGTGCACATATCAGCGTGCGCGACAGTCTTTCGACCTTCAACCTCCACGGCTATACCGCCGCCACGAACGCGGCGGGCGTGGTCATGAAGATAGACCGCTCGGAGGCGGCCTTGAATACCCAGTATGGCGTGCTTGCCAACGGGCCAACGGCTGTGGCTATCGGCTACTCGACCATAATGGGCAACACTACCGGCTTGGCTAGTTTCGGTGGCGGGCAGATACTCTCCTATGGCAACAATATCAATGTCGACAACGGGACGAATGGGGCGCCGACGGGGGGGTCTCCCCCTGCAGTGAGGCCAACGGGAGCGCGGGGCGGACTGGCGTGAGCGCCGTCCGCCCTATACCCACCGCGCCGGCTCAGGCGGGCATCTACGTCGGCCGCATTCTCAAAGGCGAAAAACCTGCCGACCTTCCCGTGGTACAGCCGACCAAGTTCGAGCTGGTGATCAACGTCAAGACCGCGAAGGCGCTCGGCCTCGACGTGCCGGCGACGGTGCTGGTGGCGTCGCCCTCGGTCGTGTCGTCATGTCGAGACGCGAACGTTTGCCCCTTTCTGATGATTGCCGACCGGCTACGGCAGGTAACCGGCGTCCCTAAGCTGTCGCTTGACGTCTGCCCCGATGAGAACCGGCTGCAGAAGCTTATCTTGCTCCGCAGCCTTGAACAGCGTGACCCGGAAGACGAGAAGCGTGGGTTCCGGCGAGTAGAGCCAAGGGTAATGCTCGCGTGACACGATGTGCGCTGGAGCGACGATGACGACGCCCTTATCGGTCGATCTTGGCGGACCGTCGAAGATTGAGACAGCGGTTGCGCCCGACACCTCTTGCACGGTCACCCGAACAACGTCACGGAGCTGCGCAGCCGATCCCTTGGCATTAAGGATGACGTTCCAGTTGATTCGGTGTCGCCCGCCTTCGGGGACAAATGCCGGGCCCGCACCCTGACACAAAGTCCATCTGCTTTCCGCTGGAAGCGGCACGCCGCCCTCGAACGCGTGAACCAGGAGCTCGCCGGTTGCAAGCTTGAGCGATTTAACTTCGGCAGCCGCGGCAAGAGTCGCGAGTACCAACAGACAGAGGAGCGTCTTCATCGCGATTCCCGTCGATGCGGTTATTTGCGACCTTGTTTCATATCCTTAATCGATCACTTCGTTGGTGCGGGCGAGCAGAACGAAGCAAAGCAGCGCAACCAATTGTGCGCACGCGCGGCAAGCGGCCAGGCGACGGCCGTGCCGCCAACGAATCTGATGAAATCGCGCCGCCTCATTGCCGCCACCGGATAGAGGACCGCTTTGCATCCTACTCGAACTAGCAAGGCCCCGTCAGTGGGGGGCGAGCGCGTCGTTTGTTGCAGTGCATGAGTCCGCAATTGTGAAGGGTTTCGGATGCCGGCCGCTCACGAACCGTGCCGCGTGCACCGGCGGCCGGCGTCCGAAAGCCTTCAATGGAGGAAACCGCGATGGATGGAGTTGGGCGGTGCCGCGTGGCGGCCAAGCGGGAACAGGGACGACGTGATCTTGGTCATGGGATGCCTCCCGTTGAATGCGGTCATCGCGTGACCGCGATGGGTCCAAGTATATTCAACAAGGGGTCTGAGAAGACTCGTGAGTCGGTCTTGCTGGCGTCAGCCCTGAGGGTGCGGTAAGACGGACCGCCGCAGCCGCCGTTCGCGCTCCACCGGTGCCGCGTCGTTCAGAGCGCCGTTGCGCCGTCATGTGGGCTCTTCGTCTCCGCAGCACCTACCGCGCGAGCGGTTTAGTCCTGTGACCCGATCCGGACATCGCGTGCGCAGCGACCGCTGCCTTACCTCGCCTGCAGGTTCAGCTTACGGACCGCGACGGCATAGCGCTCCATGTCGTCCGACATGAACTTTTGGTAGCTTGCGGTGCCGTTCTCTTCCATCACCATGCCGAGCTGTTTCATGCGCGCGGCCATGGCCGGTTCGCGCATCGCCGAAGCCGCTTCCGCCTGCAGGCGCGCGACCAGCTTCGGCGGCGTGCCGGCGGGTGCCTGAAGCCCCATCACGGTCGCGACGTCGAAGCTCTTCTGGCCCAGTTCTTCGCAGGTCGGGATCGCCGGCGTCGATGGCGAACGCTGCAGGACGCTGATGCAATAGGCGCGCAGGTTGCCGCCGTCGATCAGCGACATGACGTTGGGAATGCCGGACCAGCCGACCTGGATCTCGCCGGTGAGCAGCCCGTTCACCATGGCCGAGCCGCCGCGATAGGGTACGTGCAACAGGTCGATGCCGGTACGATCGGCGAAGATCGCCATCGTCAGATGGTGGATCGATCCCGCACCGGCCGAGCCGAAGCTCATCTTGCCGGGCTCCTTCTTGGCGAGCGCAATGAACTCCGCAAGCGTGCCGGCCGGCACCGAGGGATTGGCCACCATGATCGTCGGCAAGCTCACCAGCGCGGTGATCGAAGTAAAATCCTTGATCGGGTCATAGCCGAGATTCGGATTGAGCGCCGGGTTGATCGCGAGCGCGCCGGAATCGCCAAGCATCAGCACATGGCCGTCGGGCGGCGCCTTGGCGACCAGATTGGCGGCGACGATGCCGCCCGCGCCCGGCATGTTTTCGACGATGAAGGGCTTGCCGAACACGGTGGTGAATTTCTCCGCGAGCAGCCGCGCCAGCACGTCGGGATTGCCGCCGGGCCCGGAGGGCGCGATCAGCCGCACCGTACGCGTCGGATAGGGCTCGTCCTGCGCCGTCGACGCGGATGGAATGGCCAGCGTCAGCGCCAGTCCCAGAGTTGCGAAACCCCACCGCATGCTCGTTGCCCTTCGTTGCCGGGTTCGAGGCTCAGGCCTCGCCCCAGAGCTCGCGTGCAAGCTCGACCACCAGCCGAAGCTTCTGCTCCTGCACCTCCGGCGCAATCGGGTTGCCGGTGTCCAGGCTGGCGAAGCCGCATTGCGGGCTCACCGCGAGGCAGTCGAGATCGAGATAACGCGTCGCGTCTTCCACGCGCCGCTTCAATTCGTCTTTGCTCTCCATCGCCGGGGTCTTGGTCGAGACGAGACCGAGCACGATGGTCTTGTGGCGCGGCACGAGACGCAGCGGCGTGAACGTGCCGGCGCGCGGGGAATCGTATTCCAGGAAGTAGAACGGAATGTTGAGCGCGTTGAACAGCCGCTCGGCGACCGAGTCGTAGCTGCCCTCGGCGTGCCACTGGCCGCCGCGGTTGCCGCGGCACAGATGCATGCCGATCCGCATCGCCGGCGGCGCATCTTCAAGCACGCGGTTGGTGACGGCTACGTACTTGTCGATCAGCGCGTCCCAGTCGTCGCCGCGCGCCTTCAGCGACGCCTGCACCTCCGGATCGCCGAACTTGGCAAACGCCGTCTCGTCGATCTGCACGTAGCGGCACCCGGCCTCGGCGAGCGCGTTGAGCTCCTTGCCGAACGCCTCGATCGTGTCATCCCAGAATTGGTCGACGTCCTTATAGGCGCTTGCCAGTATGGCGGTGTCGCCGCCGCGGAAGTGGAGCGCACAAGGACCCGGTATGGTGATCTTCGGAACAAGCTTGGTGCGGGCATGGATGAAATCGAAATCCGGGACGTTGATCGGCCCGGTCCATTGCACGCGGCTCCTGATCATCGCGACCGGCTGCGTTGCGCGTTTGCCGGGCTCCCCGCCTTTCGCTTCCTCGCCGCCAACCGTGTCGATGCTGATGTCGCCGAGCCGGCGATAGAAGAAGCTGTGATAAGAGCGGCGGCGAAATTCGCCGTCGGTGGCGAGCTTCAGGCCGACGCGCTCCTGAAGTGCCAGCGCGTCCTCAATGGCCCGGTCTTCGGCGGCCGTCAGCGCATCCCGGCCGATCTCGCCGCGGCTCAATCGGCCGCGCAGGTCCAGGAGGTTGTTCGGGCGCAACAGGCTGCCGATATGCTCCGCGCGAAACGGTGGTCTGGTCCGTGACAGCAAAGTCTCCTCCGCGATGCTTTTGCAGCGTAAACCATAGCACGCCGGGGCCTCGCAGTATGGGGGTCGTCCTGAGCTGGCCCTGCACCACTCCCGCGCTTGCCGCGGATGACCGCTATTGGAGGGAAAGCGGACTCAACCCGAGTGTTCCGTTTTAGGCCGCTGTTGACTATCCGGGAAATATCGGTTCGACTGACGACAGGGTGCATTCGGATGGCGATTCCCGCTATTTCCCTCGCGCCGCGCAAGGTGCTGCTGGTCTATCCCCGCTTCGCGCCGAACAACCTGTTGAACTTTGAGTGGCAGATACCCTTCTATCCGGGCAAGCGCGCGGTCATGCCGCCGCTGGGACTGTTGATTTTGGGGGGACTTCTCCTTCAGGCGGGCGGCTTCGAACTGCGCATTGTCGATGAAAACGTCCGGCCGTTGGAGCATGGCGACTTGGCCTGGGCCGAGGTCGTGGCGCTCTCAGGGATGCACCCTCAACGGCGACGCATCATTGAGATCCTCGAAGAGGCAAAGCGTCTCGGGAAGCTGACTGTGCTCGGCGGCCCTTCCGTAAGTATCTGCCCAGAATATTATCCGCAGGCCGACCTCCTGCACGTCGGCGAAATCGGCGACGCCACCGCCGAGTTGATCGATGTTCTGCGCCACGCCGATGGTCGATCCGGGCGACAGCGCATCTTCCGCACGGAGAACAAAACCCCACTCGAGGACCAGCCGCTTCCAGCTTTGAGACTGATCGAAGTCAACCGCTACTTTCTCATTCCAATGCAGTTCTCCGTCGGCTGTCCCTATACCTGCGAGTTCTGCGACATTCCGGCCATCTACGGCCGCATCGCCCGCACGAAGAGCGCCGCGCGCATCGTCCGCGAATTGGAATCCATTCGTGACACGGGCTTCGTAGGGACGATCCTCTTCGTTGACGATAACCTGATCGCCAACCGCAAGGCGCTGCGCGCAATGCTGCCTGCGGTCATTGCTTGGCAGAAGCAGCACCACTATCCTTATCCGCTGACCGGAGAGGCTACGATCAATATCTCGCGGGAGCCGGACGTACTGCGCCTTCTGCAGGACGCCAGATTTATCAATCTGTTCCTCGGCGTAGAATCTTCCGAAGAAGAGACCCTGAGGCACATCTCGAAAAAGCAGAACACGCAAGACCCTCTTGTCGAGTCGATACGGCGCATTCAAGCGTTCGGTTTCGAGCTCATACTCGGAATGATCATCGGCTTCGACACCGACACGCCGGAGACTGGGGTGCGCATGGCGCGTTTCCTGCGCCAGGCCAACGCCACGATAGTATACTTCAATCTGCTCGCGGCTCTGCCCAAAACGCCGCTTTGGGAGCGGCTGAACCGCGAGGGGCGTCTCATTGATCGCGAGGGCGACACACTCCGCTCCGCAGAGATGCTCTCGTGCCTGACGTCAAACGTCCAGTACAAGCTGCCACAAGAGGTGGTGCGGCGGATGCTCTGCGATACGGTCGCTGAGATCTATTCGCCCGAGGAAGTCTACCGCCGCTACCTGTGGAACGTCGAAAATGTTTTCGGGCGCCAGATCCAGGGCGTACCTCCAATCCGCACCCGCGACGAGCGAAGGCACCTCATGATGTTCGCGATCGGAACATTGCTGCGGGTGGTGCGCGACGCCGGGCTCGCCGGCGACCACCGCAAGCTGTTCTGGCGCTATCTTTGGCAGCTCATCAAGCTGCGGCGTGCTGGCAAGATCCGCAGCGTTCTCGAGGTGCTGCTGCGTACCGTGCCGACCGCCCACCACCTTATTGTGTGGGCGCGTGAGCTGCTGCACGATCACGCCGGACTTACCCCTGCGCTGCTCGCGGACCTTCCAAGTGCCCCACCCGTTGCCCCAGGTGCACACCCAGTCATGGAAAATACCGCAGGCGCTACGCTATCGAGCTAGTGCCGCCGATTTGAAGTTCCTACAGCGCTAGCGGCAAGTTCGTTTAGGAACTTCAAATCGAAAAGCGGCACTAGAATCATATACTTGCTAGTGCCCCTTTGTTTCCGAAGTTCGTGTGAGAGAGTGCCGCAAT
>WNGA01008410.1_pt1 | contig 14147 bp, 16 predicted proteins | sample 5400061 | NCBI WGS metagenome assembly WNGA01 (sample SAMN13153366, study PRJNA577476) | soil metagenome | isolation source: 100 cm soil or saprolite under grassland replicate 2 | place: USA:California | collected 2016-06-15 | reverse complement strand
AACTTTGAGTTTACTTAAGAATTGTCTATCACCTAGCTTTCATGACTGAGTAGATTAACGTTCCTGCTGTTACTGCTAGAATAAAATAAATTCGGTCAAAATAAATTCCAATTATCAGCCAATCACTGTCTTGTGTAATATATTACTTAACGAAGATAAGTTATGATTAAATATTAATCGAAGCTTAATCGCTCTGTTAGCCAAGTTTGTCTGATTCCGGTCCCAGAATACGTTGTGACGTATGCAATGAAGTCACAGACTCTTTAAGAAACTCTAGAAGTAAAAGAGTATGCAAGACTTGTTATTTTTTAATTAGAAGGGCTTGTAACTGAACTGTTTCAAAAGATTGTTTAAGAATAATATTTTAGCTTTTGAATTGTTTAAAGATAGCCCGAGTTGTTACCGGCTATTTTGTAGAATATAAGAATATGAAAATTAGATTTACTGAATGTACTAGCCTGTGCCTTAGCTGGTTTTCGCACAGCAGCAACCGATTAACGGTTAGGCTTTAAAGTCATAAAGCTCTAACATCAATGTAGTTCCAGCTATGATGACTCTTCTCTTTTCAATTCTTTTGTTCCTTTTATTCGCTCCAATTTCAAACACTCTAAACGCTCAGATGCAACCTGCTGTTCTGAATCCTAAATTCCAAGTTGAGAGAATCTTTGCAGGGCATTTTGAGCCCTCTTCTATGGCATTCTTGGGTCCCGATGATGTGCTTGTCCTTGACAGAGATGAAGGCAAAGTATTCAGAGTAACACATGGTATTCAATCCGGTCCGCTTTTAGATGTAAACGTAGCAACGGATGGGTATAGAGGATTGCTAGGAATTGCTGTTTCTGTTAACAAAAATACTACAGATGTATTCCTATATTTTACAGAGTCTGGGACCCAAGACAGTAGTGATAAGATTCAACACCCTGTTAACCCTCTTGGGAATAGATTGTATAGATATGAACTTGTTGAAAACAAGCTAATCAATCCAAAGCTCCTGCTGGATTTACCTGTCTTGCCAGGTCCCAAAGATAATGGAGGAGTGGTCAAAATTGGTCCAGACAACAACATTTACCTTATCATTGGCGATTTGCAAGGCTCTTTTAGAAATAAACAATATGAGACGTTGACTCAAAACTACCAAAATGGTACTAAAGCAGATGGGAGGGCGGGCATTTTAAGGATATCTCAGAATGGGAAGCCTGTAGGTAACGGAATCCTAGGAAGCACTTTTCCATTAAATCTTTATTATGCATATGGCATTCGAAATAGCTTTGGCATGGACTGGGATCCTCTATCAGGATTCTTGTGGGATTCAGAAAACGGTCCCTCGTTTGGTGATGAGCTAAATTTGGTCCTACCAGGCTTCAACAGTGGCTGGGCTTCTGTACAAGGATTTTGGAAACCAATTAATCAAAGCATTGGGCCAGTTAACTTTCATCCTAATAGCTTAGTTGACTTTGATGGGCGCGGTAAATATAATCCTCCTAAATTTGTATGGCTGAACCAAGTCGCCCCATCTGCAATTAAATTTATTAATTCAACTCGATATGGACTGGCCTACGAAAACGACTTGCTCGTCGGTGACACAAATTATGGAAATATCTATGATTTTAAATTAGATGACAAAAGACAGAATCTAGACTTGAGAAGCGGATTAGTAGATAAGATCGCAAATGGAACTAGTGAATTAAATTCAGTTATTTTTGCAAGAGGGTTTGGAAAGGTGACTGACATAGAAATAGGGCCTGACGGACTATTGTACGTTCTTTCAGGTCAGAAACATATAACTAGCATTTACAGGATAATTCCTTAATGGCCATCTGATCGATTGTGTGGACTTGAGCAGGCTAAATATTAATAATAAAGGTAACCAGGAAATAAGAATGAAATTTAGTCTAAAACTATATACAGGTAATTGTCTCAAGATGTATACTGTATAGGAATACAGGAATGCTACTTAGCAAATGCAGATAAACAAGAAAATCTGGCTAATAATGAGTATTTTGATACCTGTAATAATAATACTTAATGTATATACGGTCTGGTCAAATATTGAAGGACAAAAGGAGAAAATTAAAGAATTTATATACCTGCAGAATCCAAACAGAGCTCTATCAGAATTACAGAGCGGAAGGATAACAATTTCACAATATTGTGACCAGATTCCCACTTCTCAAGAGAAGTCTCAAAAGATATGCACTGATTATGAAAAGTCTCATCAGTCGAAATTAGATTCCCCTACGAAATCCTGAGCCTGGTGGATAATTAACCGAAGCTGTAATTAATTTAGCTATTGTTACTTTGACATAAAAGAGCCTGTTTGCAAAAGATTCAATTATACTACTACTACTTTAATTATTAAATTGGCCGATAATTTGAATAAAGGGTCTGTACGCTCTTGTGATGTCTTAATTATAGGTGCTGGGTCTGCTGGTCTTCGAGCTGCAATTGAAGCACATGATGCCGGGGCTCACGTTCTCATAATTAGTAAGAGTAGAAAAGGAGATCCTCATACAGTACTTGCAAGAGGTGGTATCAATGCAGCTCTTGGTACGATGGATCCTGAAGATAACTGGATGATACATGCTGCCGATACACTACGTGAAGGGGAATTTCTTGCTGATTATCAAAGAGTTGAGGTACTTTGCAAGAATGCACCTGATGCTGTAAATGAACTAGTTAATTGGGGTGCTAGGTTTCATAGGGAAAAAGATGGTAGATTAACACAACGATTTTTTGGCGCCCATACTTACAGGAGGACTGTATTTTACGAAGATTGGACTGGTAAGGAAATAATTCGTGTGCTGATAGATCAAGTTAATCAGCGGAAAATAGAAATCGTAGACGATATTTGTATCACAAAATTATTAAAAATAGACGATGAATCTCCAAGAGAAGCATTAACAGAAGTCGTAATAGGAGCAACCGGAATAGATTTTAAAAAGAAAGAAATCGTAATATTCGAATGTAAGTCTATAATACTTGCCACTGGCGGATATACACGAGTTTACGCCGTTAGTAGCTCCAGAATTTTTGAAAACTATGGAGAAGGTTTGGCACTAGCGTTTGAAGCAGGTGCAGATCTAGTAGATATGGAGATGGTACAGTTCCATCCTACTGGAATGGTTTGGCCAGAGAAAGCGCTTGGTACTCTAGCTACCGAAGCTATACGTGGTGAAGGTGGGATCTTGTTAAATTCCAAAGGTGAAAGGTATATGAAAAATTATTATCCGGAACGAATGGAGCTAGGACCACGTGACGTAGTAGCTCGTGCGACATATAACGAAATAATTGCTGGTAGAGGTACAACACACGACGGAGTTTGGTTGGACGTTACCCATTTATCGAAGGAAAAAATTTTGGAGAGGCTTCCCACAATGTACGAACAATTCAAAAATATTGACGGAATCGACATATCCAAGGAGAAAATGGAAGTTGGACCGACTGCTCATTATTCTATGGGCGGAGTAGCAGTAGATCTGAACTGTAGGACTAAGATTAGGGGTCTATTCGCTGTTGGGGAAGTAATGAGTCAGATTCATGGCGCCAATCGATTAGGTGGAAATAGTTTACTAGATACAGTAGTTTTCGGAAAAATTGCTGGTGGTGAAGCAGCAAGATTAGTAGATAACGCAAAGAAAATAAAGAAAACTGAGTCATCACTGCTAGGACCGAGTTCAAGAAACCAAAAAATATTTGATGATGCAATTTTTTTAGTTAAGGAACCAATTGCATTTCGCGACGAAATACAAGAATTAATGAAACGAAATGCTGGAATAATAAGAGACGAGACAAAGCTTCGAACTGGATTAAAAAGAATTTTGGAAATAAAAAAGAAATTTTATTCTGAAGTTAACATGCTGAAAGAATCCAAAATTTATAATGAAAATATTATATTGACTTTGGAAGTAATGTCGGCGCTAGTTGTTTGTGAGGCCATAATAAGATGTGCCCTGATGCGACAAGAGAGTAGAGGAGCTCACTTCAGGTCTGATTTTCCAAACCTAGACGACCAAAAATGGAAGGTAAATATCTATTGCAGGAAGGAAGGAGAAGAAATGGTTCTCTTTAAAGAGAATGTTAAAGAAATCAAAGGACCATTGGCGAATCTGCTTAAAACACACGCCATAGCGGAACACCATCGTGAATTCGAATAAACACGAGTCACTAGTTAATTTGCTGTAGAAAAAAGTGATAAAGAAGAGGAACTGGCAAGAAAAGATCAGCGTTACATAATATGATCTATTTTGTATGTATTTGTGAAGTATTACTCGTTAAACTGTCCTTCCATTAGTATTTCTGACAATGGTTTTCTATCAGATGGTTGTTCTCTTTGTTGGAGCTCAACAGGTAGAACTTCTTTCGGAGCTGAGTTACCGATTTCAATCATTGCCATAACGTCATACCCCTCCGGTATAGAAAGGTCATTTCTAGCTTTCTCGTAATCAAATCCTTGCATCCCATGTGTCACTAATCCTTGTATATGTTTTGCATTAACACATATTAATCAATCACCTTTAAAATATGGTCTGTTTGTAGAACTGATGTGTCTAGTTTAGCTCCCTGTTTCATATTCTATAAGTTAAGTTGAGTGTAAATGTAATAAGGTATTTAGAACACCGATAAATTGGATTATAAGGAGTATGCTTTACTGATAACTGCCTACTGAGCGTGATTAGTGGAACTGGACCCTTGGGATTATAGGATAAGAATCAACAAGTCCTCCGATTACAATGATAACTATTAAGAAATCTATTAAGGAAAAAATATAAACTGACTTCCTTAAGAATAAATGAAATCGTATCTTACCTTGGAAGTATTTCTTATCGTCTCGAATTAATGTCTTTACTGTCACTGCACCTATCAAAAGTATATACAATGCCATGAACACATATTTTCAACGCATATTTAACTGCACGCAAGGTTTCTCCAACTGGGGTCTGGTAAACCCCTAAGCCTAGTCGTGGAATCTCGACACCATCACTTAGCATGACACGAGATTGTAAATTCAACAGCATAATCAAAGATGTTCTTCATAAACACACGTTAATTCTATCGGATCACTATGGTAACATCTAAGTTGGAGATGGAATAACGTATGTGAATATTGTTATACTACTAGATCCGAAACCTTTATTTTTATATATATAATTTTCATACTAATGATTGATCCGTCTAAGCCTCCAGAGATTCCTGAAGAAAGTTTAACTTGCGATATCTGTGGACAGAAATTTGACACAGTTGAATCACTTAAAGAGCATAAATTATCGGAAGGTAAAGACGCTGAAATGAAATATAAGGGTGTTGACTGAATGAAAAATTGGATTTTTATGTTTGCTTAACTTATCAAAGTAAAAATATTTGGCTTAAGATGTTGTTACCAAATGGTATGAATAATGAAAGTAGGCATTAGATTACCTCAGACAGGTAAGAATGCAAAACTAAAGAATGTAATATATCTTGCTGAGGCCGCCGATAGTAATGGATTTGACTCATTGTGGGTTTTAGAACGATTACTTTGGCCGATATCTCCTAAGACTCAACACCCATCAGGCAATTTTCCATAAGACTGGCAAATTGTATTGGAACCTCTAGAACTGCTCTCTTTTGTAGCAACCAGCGCAAACATCTTATTTTCATTTTATTAGGTCTTATTCTAACAGTAAGTATCCCAATTTATTCAAATTATATCAGTAGAGTGCAAGCAAGGACCGAGCAACTATCCGATTCGAGTAACAACAATCTGATGATAAGTATGGTAGCTCCAGATGATTGGGCGCATCATAATTATACCAATAAAAATTACGAAAATGAACAGAGCAACGACTGCCTTGATCCAACACCTTGATGATGTCTTAGATTGTGTTAACCCTCTGGTTTTCTTGGCGTGACAGTTTGGACATAGAGCTTGGCAATTAGAAGTGTCATTATTATTCCTGTTGCCATCCTTATGATCGTAGTCTAGGACTCCTGCGTTCCATTTACAGGATTATCACAACTATTTGTGCAATCAACGGAATGAGAGAATGAATGAATGGAAGTATTCGGACGTTGAACTAAGTAAATGTGATTAGCCTAGTCAAATATTTTCATAAAATTCATATGCATCAGTTACTCACTTTGTTACACGATCAAAGTCATTGTGGTTCGAATTTCGTCTAGTCTACAAATTAGTCAGGATTTAGACTTTGTTATAAGAATCTTTTAGAATTTTCGTTAAGTTGGGACTCCTATTTCTTTGAGATTTCCTGCCACGCTACGGGGTCAAAGGCGGCCCTCCGCTGTCTGCTACATCACCAGCTGCGTATACACATGGGTTGGAAACGCTCTGGAGATATCTATTCACCCTTATGCCTCTAGGAGTATGATCCACGCTACCTGCTTTCAGATTTAGGTCTTGCCGTCCTTATCGTCAAAACGTGGGGTTGTATAGGATGCACGATTTGCACTCAGGCTTTCTGGACTATATGGGTCTAAATATATAAAGTCCCCATCCCGACTGTTACTCGAGTATTATTTGATAATCTCCGAGAATCAGATGGATTACCATAGGGATTGGCGTGTAATGGAAGCTTGGTAATAAGATGTAACAGATAATATTCTATCATTTCTCATTTTTATGGTAATCAGAGCACGGATAGGTTGAGTTAGTTCTCCCTATATCTTTCAATAACCTGTTCGAGTCCATGACGTCTCTTAGGATTTGTACTCGCCAAGTTTCTTTAACACATCTATTACGACAGGAATTTCCAAATCAAGCTGCATGGCAATGAATTCTTCGGCAATTCCTGAAAGATAGAGGTTTTTAATCACTTCTTTTTTCTCATAAGTGATAGTTTCAGAATCTGACATTGCCAGGTTCACAGTTTATTGACTTTGCGTTTCCTTTGAGTTACTACTCGCGGTAATCTGTTTCCCGAATGTTTGTACATTATTACTACTTGCTCTAAATAATACTTGCTCTTGTCCATTACCAATATCTATCCTTGAAATATACACATTGTTTCCTTCAGCAACCATTCTTGCTCCCACTGAAAAAATGGTAAAAACTTCGTTTAATCTTTTCATCACCCCTACTCCGTGGGTGTGTAAGCTATAAAAAGTGGCTTAACTTTGTTAAGTAAGGCTTTAAAAAGAGCCGTAGAAAGACGGAGCGAAGTGATCAAAAGTTGGTGGAAGCAGTACAGCTTCGTCAAATTGTGTCCATTGTAAACTGCTTCCACCAGAAAGTCTCTCCTGCAAAATTCAAAATACGAATATGGATTATGATTCAGATATTATGTTATGATGGCAATATTGTAAGATGGCAATGGATAGAGGGAGGGATTGAGATTGAATCCTCTATCCATTCGATAATGAAGTTATGCCACCTAAAAGTATATCACTTGAGTAATAATCAGTTCCTGAACTTTGTTAACGTATTTTTATTAATAACTTGAGACATTATGTTATTACTGACAAATCCAAAACTGGTAGGCTAGGACCGTTCATTGTCGTTGCTAATTCCTAGCCTACTGAAATTAGATTCTAAACTTAAATCAATACCAACTCCATACTGTTGTGTCGAAGGCGAAGGTTGAATTTTATGACTGGAAATCCACGAAACGGATGGCATTTTTGTATTATTAATATTTTTGATTAGGGAACGATATTCATCTGTATTAAAGATATGCGAAATAATATGAACATGAATTTTCAAATCAGGAGCTATCGTGGTACAACTGAAGAAGATAGCGAAATAACATCATTGTTGAATCGTATTTTTGTCAAAGAAGGGTACACAGATAAATTACTAGCCAAGAAATTATTTGTACCTGCTCAACTCCGAAAACGAGGTGAAATAATATTGGCTAGATCACCTACGGGAAGACTTCTGGGTATGGCTATCGTTGTTCATTCTACGAGTTTGGCTCGTCAAGTGGCAGAAACAGATGAGGCTGAAGTTCAATTACTGGCGGTCTACCCAGAAGCACGGTGTCAGGGTATTGCATCACATCTCATTAAAGTTTGTGAGCAGAAAGCAATGTCATCTGGTTATTCCAAAATGGTACTTTCAACTCAACCAATGATGAAGTCAGCTCATAGTCTTTATGAGCAACACGGTTATAAACAAAATTCTAAGCGAAATTGGTCAAGGGATGGAAAGACATTCATTGTTTATGAAAAGCTACGTCAGATTTAGACGTTTATCTCTTATTTTTTCTTAATATCTTTGACTTATTCGGCACTCGCACAATTCATATTCTGTACGACTAAACCTATTCCTACTATAAGAAGGAGTATCAAGGTAATGACAATCTCTTTTGAAATTTTGTCTATAGAACTTGACAGCACCGTAATTTATTAAGGATGTCCTAAATCAGACCAATCTTATCGTGCTAAATTGTTATACTTATTTATCAAACACGTAAGAATCTCCGTCAATTATACTCATCATTTTTAATTTTATTTAACATCGTGCTGCTAATCATAAATAAAATATTTTCTTTGAATAGATTAATGCTTAGGAAACAACTGCGTGAAGTTCTTACTGTTATTCGTGATCTGGATAAATTCAATGGTGGTATTTATGATGTAATTATTTATGAACATTTCCGCCATTTACCCAAAGAAGAAACTAATTATTCACTCAATGAGTTATTAATTAATGGATGTATTGCTGAAGGTGTAAAGAGTACTGTTGTTAAGTTTAGACTTTTCCACATAACAAAAGAAGGGCTACAGAAGTTATCGAATTAAGATGATTAAGATGGCATATCGATTATAGGAATTAAAGGACTTTATTTTATTACAGTGCCATCAAGAGGCTCTTAACAACATGCTATAGGTGCGCGATTAGTAGAACCTAGAGCGTGTGATGGTCGCTTCTAGCTCACACGAAGGCTATTTGCAAGTTATCAAACCAACTAAAATAAGGTAATAGCATCGCCAACAAAATACCTTAAGAGCAATAATCTATATGTGAAGTTGTTAAAGATGATTCACGTGATAAATAAGATCTTCGCATTATTGAGTTTCTGAGATTCAATTAACATATTTATTCGCCCAGTTTTATACGACGATATCAATTTAAATTGTTTTTGGTCAGTTAATATCATTTCGACCCATTATTTTGCAAATCAGATTGATTCGGATCTAATGCCTTCATCTATGTCAATTGTCTATTCCAGAAAATTCATTTTCCTCTTCAAAACCATGGATTAATATCAATGATTGGAAAATGCTGGCTTCGCAAGAACTGAATATATTTTATTCACATGTTCTCCAGAACTGCATTGTTCTCCAGGATCGTCCAATGAAACCAGAACGGCGGATACCTTTTTAATTTTTGTAACTTTAAGATTATGATCCACGTAAGTTACTGTATGGTTGTCAAAGTTAGGTTTAGCATCTGTATCCTCCCTTAGCAAACAACCACCCTCCTCGGTCTGATTGGAAATTATATGAGCTGTTGAATAATAAGGAGTACCATCGATGGAAGTACCTTGAGCAACTGTTATTTGAAAAATACCTCTATTTGTATCAAAAATATATGCTTCATATCCTTCATCACCCATCGAGGGATCATAGGACCCACCAGCAGTACCTTGCACTGTCATGAATGGATTTCCATTTTTTATTCCGAAATTATTGATGTAGAAATCTTTTTCATTAAACTCGAGCGAATAAACTTGAGGGAAAGTGACAATAGTGATTAGCAGCGCGCTCGTAGTGTAAATTAAAGGAGCGAGGTTGTTAGTATGTGTGTTGTTACTCAAATGATTCTAATTATGACATGTGGCTTATTACTCTTCTTCATAATTCCTACTGAAAGTTTTTCGCAATTAAAATAACTGTAAAAAAAGATGGGTCAGGTTATACTGGATATTAGACGCCATCCACAGCGTGTCCGCTATCCCTTATTTCATAACCTCTTCTCGAACACAAGTGCAATCTGATTAAATCCTATTTTTTTGTAAAATATGTGTGCATCATTTCTATCATTCCTTGACTCAAGTCGTAAGCGGTAGCATTTTCTTCTTTTAGCTATAAGCTCACATTTTTTCATCAACATTTTACCTATACCTTGATTTCGATACTCTTTCAAAATTATAAGGTCTGGAATCCAAAATTCCTTCGTAAGTTGATTAAGTCTATCCAGTATCACAAAAGAAACCAAACCAATAACACTAGAACCAGTGATTGCTAATATAATACCACGATCACCGCTAGTAGAACTAAATTTGACGTATTCGCTGACGAGTTTTTCAAACTTGATAATTTCAAGTTTGTTTTTCGGCAAAGGTCTATCCAGTTGTCTTTGAAGTTCGATTATAATTTTTGCATCGGCAGTTCTGGCGTATCTTAATCTCACTGTTTCTGTCTTTTTATTCATCCCCCATTCAACCTAATCCTAATGACCTTTAATTTATTCACGCCATAATATGTAGTGCGATTGAAAATAGCAAGAAATGGCGTTAACATTTGCAACCAATAATACGAATAGTGTAGAGGTATATTCATGAGCCAAGATTTCAAATGGGAAGATGTCATCAAGAAAGAAGCATCAGGAATTGAAGATTACGATCTCGGCGAAGTTCAAGAAGTGCTTGAAGATACTATAGTAATGAAAAAAGGCATTCTTGATAAGGATAAGTTCTATTTGCCAAAAAATTAGTTGAAGCATTTGATGGTGACACCTTGCGATTTAGAATAACTAAAGAAGAAGCACAGACCTATAGGCGCGACTAAATCCGATGCCAAGAAAGCTAAAAAAATTAGAAGGTATCAAAGATTTCAAATGTAAATTATGCTCGATCTTTTGGTCGAAATTTTTAATTGACAATACGTTATGTTTGAGTTCAATATCTGGTCATTCATGACTTTAATTTCAAAGAGCCAATCAATCGTACTAAAGAATGGGTATGAAATTCCACGTCTTAAACTGTGTTATACCATGCTGGTCATACTAAGATATGTCTGAAGAAGTTGAGGATACGTTTGATAAATTGAAAGCAGGAGCGAAGGCTGTTGCCAAGAAAGTGACAGATCCAGATAAGGATGTTGGAGACGAATACCAAAAAGAAAAAGGAAAAGAAAGAGCTGGCGATTATGAACAGACAGATGATTCAGGAGCAAAAGATCCGATGTCACCAGAAAAAATTGCTTCACACGAACCAACGGCAGTTAAGCGAGACAAAAATCAAGGAACGTCAGGCGAACCAGTTTAAACGCTGGCGTTCTTTTTTATTAACCCAAGTTTCAGTTTCTCAAAAGTTCATTTACTAGAATTGTCATAGCCAGCTAATTATTATAAATTATAAAACACTAGAAATTAATTGGGTTGGACTCAAGTATAGAATCAGGGCAAATTAAGATTCTGTCCAACCCTGAAGAGATACAACAACTATACCACAATCTTATTCGATCCGCATACTCTGAAATATCTTTGTTAGTCGCTACTCCAAACGCTCTATTACGCCAACATAAAATCGGATTAACAGATCTGGTGAAAGAGGCAGCAGTAGAAAAAAATGTTCGAGTAAATTTAGCAATTCCTAGATATGAGACAGAAAAGCAAACTTTGCAACAGGTAGAAGAACTGCCAGCACAATCACAAAACATAAGAGTACGAAAGTATCTGTCGTCTATTAATCAAAATAGTAGAATAAAGTCCACGATACTGCTAGTTGATAGACAGTTCTCATTAATTATTGACTTGAAAGATGATTCGCAGGACACGTTTACAGACGCTGTAGGATTTGCTACCTATTCCAGAAGCAAGTCGCGCACACAATCTTACAGCTTTATTTTCGATACAGTTTGGAGGCAATCTGAATTGTACAGACAGCTAGAGCTAAGAACAATTGAACTGGAAAAATTAAACGATTTGCAAAATGAGTTTGTTAACATAGCAGCACACGAATTAAGAACGCCTACTCAAGCAATTCTTGGTTATTCTGAAATGTTGGAGCAATGCCAAGAAAGAAATAAGACTTATGAAAAAGCTATATCGAGAAATGCTCAAAGATTATTTTTGCTTACCTCAGACATGCTGGACGTTGCTAAAATAGAGTCACAAACACTTAAACTTAATAAATCCAGATTTGACTTGAATGAAGAAATTGAGAATGTTATTAAAGATATTGTAGAAAGACCTAGCTGGACGGAAATTAGCCGTAACGTTAACTTTGTCTTTGAACCTGAGATATCTACTATTGTTAATGGAGACAGAGAACGGATCAGTCAGGTAATTCAAAATCTTGTGAGCAACGCTGTAAAGTTTACAGATGCTGGAACAATAACAATAAGTGTAGAAAAAAATAATCAGAGCAGGGAGATTATAGTAACAGTTATAGACACTGGAACAGGCATAGATAAAGATATACTCCCAAGATTATTCATGAAATTTGCAACAAAATCGAAGAGCGGAACTGGACTGGGATTGTTTATTTCAAAAGGTATTATTGAAGCTCATGGTGGTAGTTTAGAGGCTCACAACAATGTAGATAGTGTGGGAGCTACATTTAGGTTTACAATACCACTTACTAGTTAAATTGATTTGCTACAAATGGATTTCATAGATAAGTTATTGGGTTAACCTGCAAGATGATTTTTCAATTGAATCGAGTATTGAATTGATATCTAGCATCAGTCCGCTCACTGTAACAGGCTTATTTACAACCTTAATGACTGATTCTTCTTGCAACTCCTGTACACGACGTTACGGAATTACCGGCCAGCATATTTCTTTTTCAGTTTTCCCTTATTTCTTTCTCGCCAGTAGAGATACTGCCAATCAGTAACAGCACTTTTTAGTATTGAGGCCATTATATCAATGTCGGAGCGATTCTTCACTCTTATTTCTTGCTAACTATGATAAAAACTTGAATTGAAAGCTAAAGCTCCTAAGACAGTAGAAAATAATTGACAATGATGGCTTATCGTAGTTTTTCTCTTGACAGAGGTAAATCCAAAATATGAATAACTGCTGACTTATTGGACGATCGAGTAGCATGTCATAAACGCTTTACTCTCCTAATTTTCTGTATGTTTTAATTGGAGGTATAAATAATGTCATAAAAATTTGGAGTGGCATCAGCTAATCTAATAAAATCATCATGCCAAGGTTTTACTTCGGCTCTTTCGATCATTCTCTCCTGATCTTCTTTCGTCTTCCATTGAGCATAGTTGACAACTCTTGTTCCGTCAAAACTCTTGTGAAGATTTGCCACCAAAGATCAACCAATTCTTGTTGATTTTCAGGTTTGACAGAAAAGAAATTGATAAAGGTAGTCAAGTTATTATCCTTTGAAATAGTAATGTCATGTTTACCACCCGTAAATTCTAGCTCATATATATTGAAGTCTATGTTTATTGCCTGCTTATCGATTGTAGTTTTATTTTTCTGTAAAATATTACTTTCTCCTGAATATCTTTTCTTCAATGTAAGCTAAAACTGCTGCTATGATGTTCCGGCTGCAGAAAATACTTCGACTCGGTTATTATCACGATCCGTCACAAACACGTTCATTGAAGCATCAACATCAAGGTCTATTGCTTGATGAGTGCCTCCACCACCAGTTAATCCAATATTAGTCCATTTCGTGACAAATTGACCATCTCCTGTGAACTTTTGAATACGATTGTTACCCCCATCAGCCACATAGACGTTACCTGCTAAATCTACTGCTATGCCTGTTGGACTCCTAAATTGTCCATCTCCTGATCCTGCAGAACCCCACGATTTTATGAACTTACCGTCTCCTGTGAACTTTTGAATACGTTCGGCGAACACATCAGATACATATACATACCCAGCTTTAAGATCGACAGCTACTCTTCCAGGGTTGTAGAATTGACCATCCCCTGTACCAAACGAACCCCATGATGTTATGAACTTACCATCTCCCGTAAACTTTTGAACACGGTTATTGCCCACACCAACTATGTATACGTTACCTGAAGAATCAACAGCAACACCTGTGATGAAACCAAACTCCCCATTACCAGTACCAGGCGAGCCCCACTTTGTAATAAAAGTGCCATTACTGTCAAATTTCTGTATTCGGCTGTTGCCAGAGTCGGCAACCCAAACACTACCTGGAGAAACAAAATCGGTACCAATTCCAGATGGGTTGTTAAATTGTCCATCCCCTGTACCAAACGAA
>WNGA01020978.1_pt1 | contig 14148 bp, 11 predicted proteins | sample 5400061 | NCBI WGS metagenome assembly WNGA01 (sample SAMN13153366, study PRJNA577476) | soil metagenome | isolation source: 100 cm soil or saprolite under grassland replicate 2 | place: USA:California | collected 2016-06-15 | reverse complement strand
CATCACAGTCGAAGCAAAGTCCGGCCGCGTGTCGCGGTCCATGAACTGCGAGATGTGCTTCGCACCGCCGATCAGCTTCTGCGCCTTCTTCTGCAGCGCGTTGTACTTCTTCGTGCTCGCCCGCTTATTCGTGGCAACGTCGTTCGGGTCGGTCGCCAGATAGGTCTCGGCAGCGGTGGCGGTCCCGAGGAAGCCCATCAGCTTCTTGGCCTCGTCGACGTTCTTCGCCTTCTTCGACATCAGGAAGCCATCGATGGGCGCCTCGACGGAGTCCTGGCCCCACTTCGGGTTGATCTGCGGGAACGCGAAGAAGGTGAGCTCGTCGTGAGCAGCCTTGTCGGTGAACTGGATCCCGACGAACGAGCCGAGCACGTACATGCCGCCCTTCTTGTTCTGCAAGTCGGTGCCGCCCTCTTGCCACGTCTTGCCGAGGATCCCGTCGTTGTAGTGCGGCAGGAGCTCCCGCCAGTGGTCGAAGACCGCCTTGACCTTCGCGCCGTCCCAGGCCTCCTTGCCGGCCATCAGCCGAACGTGGAAGTCGTAGCCGTTCGTTCGCATGTTGATGTAGTCGAACGTCCCCATCGCCGGCCAGCCGTCCTTGTCGGTGAAGACCATCGGGTTGCCGTCGGCCTTCATCTTCTTGGCGAGCGCGATGAACTGGTCCCACGTCTTGGGAACCGTGTAGCCCTTCTCCTTGAACAGGCTGGGCCGGTAGAAGACCGCCCACGGATAGTTGTAGAGGGGCACGAAGTAGTACTTGCCGTCGAGACCCTTCGACGCAGCCTGGAGCGCCGGCGAGAACTGCGGCTTCAGCTTCTCCCAGACGTCGTCGATCGGAGTGAGCAGGTTCCGCTGGGCGAAGAACTGCATGCGGTAGCCCGCGAACCACGTGAAGACGTCTTGCGGCTGCCCCTGCAGGTAGCTGTTGATTTGCTCCTGGAAGGTGTTGTGGTCGACGCTGTTGAGCTTGACGCTGACTCCGGAGGTCTGCGTGAACTTCTTGAGGGTGGCCGCGAACGCCTTCTTCGGGATTGCGTCGGAGTAGTTCGACCCGACGGTGACGGTACCGGCCGCCGATCTCGTCAAGCGGCGAACTGCGGCAGAGCCGCTCGTCGACTTGAGGCCGTAGACCGCAGCGACGCCGGCGGCGCCCGAATAGAGCAGGCCGCGCCGCGTCAATGCGTTGTTCCCGGCCCCTGCTGGGTCGGGGGACGGGGGCCTTGGTTCCGACATGAGATCCCTCCAGTCTCCGGGGTGGGCCGGCTAATCCGACAAAACTGCACGAGATCGCTCAGGAACGAACTCGGGCGTACACTCGCATGAATAGTCGCGTTCTGTCAAGGCAGAGTCGAAAACGACCGCCGATCAGCACTGGTCTTGTGCGACTTTGTTGAGTATTGTGGGGAGCCATGCTGGCGGGGCAACGTCAGAGGCTGATCCTCGAAGAGGTCCGACGACGCGGCGCGGTGCGGGTTAGCGAGCTCACCGAGCTGCTCGAGGTCTCGGACATGACGGTCCGGCGCGACCTCGACGTCCTCGCCGCGTCGGGGCATGTCGACAAGGTGCACGGCGGCGCGACCGCGCGTGGACGGCTGAGCGCAGACGAGCCCGGCTTCGAGGCGAAGTCGCACCGGCAGCTGAACGAAAAGGAGGCGATCGCGCAGGCTGCGAGCGAGCTCGTCCGACCTGGTCAGGCGATCGGGCTCACGGCCGGAACGACGACCTGGCGACTCGCCCATCGGATCCTCGACGTCCCAGACCTGACCGTCGTCACGAACTCGATCCAGGTCGCGAACGTCCTGCATCGCGACCGCCGGCCCGACCTGACCGTGATCCTGACGGGCGGCGTTCGAACCCCTTCGGACGCGCTCGTCGGGCCGGTCGCGGTGACGACGCTGCGGTCGCTCCACGTCGACGTGCTGTTCATCGGCGTCCACGGCATGAGCGAGGACGCCGGCTTCACGACCCCGAACCTGCTCGAGGGCGAGACCGATCAGGCGTTCGTCGCCTCGGCGGAGCGCGTCGTCGTGGTCGCCGACCACACGAAGTGGGGCGTGCGCGGCCTCAGCCGGATCGCCCGGCTCGACGAGGCGCACCTCCTCGTCTCCGATGACGCTCTGCCGGCGAGAGCGCGTGCGACGCTCTCGGAGCACGTCGGCGAGCTCGTCGTCGCGCCCGCGGGCAACGGCGGGCGCGCTAGACGAGCGAGCCGGGACGGGCGCGCTCCGTGAGCTCGGGCGCGGACACGCGCACGCAGGACGCCGGTCCTGACATGCGGGCGGACGTGCACACCGGGATCCGCACGTACGTCGTCGGCTCGCGCCAGGATCGCCCGAACCTCCCGGATGCGAGCTGCCCGTTCTGCCCGGGCGGCCTCGAGGCGCCGGATCCGTACGACGTGCGCTGGTTCGTGAACCGCTGGCCGTCGATGCCGGACGAGAAGTGCGAGGTGATCCTCTACACGTCGCGGCACGACGCCACCTTCTGGCAGCTCGGCGCGGACGGCGCCCGCAAGGTGGTCGACCTCTGGGCCGACCGGACGGCCGCGCTGGGTGCGCGTGACGACATCGCCTACGTCCTCGTCTTCGAGAACCGCGGCGCCGAGGTGGGCGCGACGATCGAGCATCCGCACGGGCAGATCTACGCCTTCGACTTCGTGCCCGAGCTGCCGCTCCGCGAGCTCGACCGCGGCACGGTGTTCTCCGAGCCGGACGATCGGCTCGTCGCGACGGCGCCGGGCTGGCGCGCCTGGGTGCCCGAGGCGCCGATGTTTCCCTACGCGCTGCTTCTGGTGCCGGACGCCGACGTGCCCGACCTTCCGTCCCTCGACGACGAGGGGCGTCAGGGCCTCGCGATGCTGCTGGTCGACGTGCTCGAGCGGCTCGACCGCCTCTTCGAGACCGAGGCGCCCTACATGCTCTGGATCCACCAACGGCCCTTCGACGACAGCGACTGGCCGACGGCGCGCCTGCACGTCGAGATCGTGTCGCCGTGGCGGGCGCGAGGCGTGACGCGCTTCGTCGCCGCCGGTGAGCTCGGCTCGGGCGTCTACTTCAACCCGGTCGCGCCCGAGGCCGCCGCGCAGTCGCTCCGCGAAGCGCTGGGCTAGTGGTTCGTCCAGTGGCGTTGCCGGGATTCTGGGTCGCCAGCACCAAGCCAGGGGCCGCGCTCGACTGCGGCCCAGGCTGGCTGCCTGGGTCGTGGTCGAGGGTGGTTCATGGCGCCGCGTGATCGCGGGCCAGAACCCGGCGAACGTCGCTGGACGAACCACTACGTGTCGGCGCTCGACGAGCTGCTCTACCTCGGCGGCCGGCCGAGCTGGGAGCTGCCGGAAGTCTCGAGCCTGCACCGGCTGCCGCCGCGCGCGACGCTCGCGCGCTCGGCCGTCCGTTTGCTCGACGGCGAGTGGGACTTTCGCCTCGTCGACCGGCCCGAGGAGGCATCCCGAGCGCTCGGCCTGAGGCGCGGCTGGGACTCGCTCGCCGTACCCGGTCTCTGGACGATGCAGGGCTTCGAGAAGCCGCACTACACGAACGTCGTGATGCCGTACTCGGAGCGGCCGCCATCGGTCCCGGACGAGAACGCGACCGGGATCTTCAGACGCCGCTTCACGGTGCCGCACGCCTGGCGCAGGAAGCGGATCGTGCTCCACTTCGGAGCCTCCGAGGGCGCGCTCTACGTTCTCCTCAACGGCGAGCCGGTCGGTTTCTCGAAGGACTCCCGCACGCCGGCCGAGTTCGACGTCACCGAGCTCGTCGCGCACGGCGTGGAGAACGAGCTCGTCGCGGTCGTCCTCCGCTGGTCGGACGCGAGCTTCGTCGAGGACCAGGACCAGTGGTGGCACTCGGGACTCTCGCGCAGCGTGGTGCTGTACGCAGGCTCGATCGGGGACGTCTTCGCGCAGGCGAGCCTCGACGACGGCTACCGGCACGGGCTGCTCTCGATCGCCGCCGAGGGGTCGCTCGACGTGGAGCTGCTGGATCCGCGCGGGCGCACGGTCTTCACGGCGCCGCTCGAGGACGGCCGCCTCGACCGCCCGCTCCGTTCTCCGCGCTGGTGGTCGGCCGAGGAACCCGCTCTCTACACGCTCGTCCTCTCGGGGGACGATGAGCGGGCCCGGTGCCACGTCGGCTTCCGCCGGGTGGAGATTCGCGACGGGCGGCTGCTCGTCAACGGGAAGGCGATCTCGATCAACGGTGTGAACCGCCACGACCACGACGACGTCCGGGGGCGTGCGGTCACCAGGGAGCTGATGGAGGCGGACGCCCGGCTGATGAAGCAGTTCAACGTCAACGCCGTCCGCACGTCCCACTACCCCAACGACCCCTACTGGCTCGACCTGTGCGACCGCTACGGGATGTACGTCGTCGACGAGGCGAACATCGAGTCGCATGCCTTCTACGACGACGTCTGCCGCGACCCGCGGTACGCCGCGGCGTTCGTGGAGCGCGTCCGCAACATGGTCGAGCGCGACAAGAACCACCCGAGCGTGATCGTCTGGTCGCTCGGGAACGAGAGCGGCTACGGACCGAACCACGACGCGGCCGCCGGCTGGCTGCGCTCGCGCGACCCCTCGCGGCCGCTGCACTACGAGGGCGCCATCCACGGCGACTGGGCCGGCGGCGGGCACGCGACGGACGTCGTCTGCCCGATGTACGCGCCGGTCGAGGCGATCGAGGCGTGGGCGGCGCAGGCGGAGGACGACTCGCGCCCGCTGATCCTGTGCGAGTACTCGCATGCGATGGGCAACTCGAACGGCGGGCTCGCGGACTACTACGCCGCCTTCGAGCGCCACGACCGCCTGCAGGGCGGCTTCATCTGGGAATGGATCGACCACGGCATCCGCCAGACGGACGAGCGCGGGCGCGAGTACTGGGCGTACGGCGGCGACTTCGGCGACGTCCCGAACGACGCCAACTTCTGTGCCGACGGCCTCGTCTGGCCCGACCGGACACCGCATCCCGGGCTCTTCGAGCTCAAGCAGCTCGCCCAACCCGTGCGTGTCGAGCCCGTCGAGCCGGCGCGCGGGCGGTTCCGGATTCGAAACGTCCTGAGCTTCGCGAGCCTCGCGCATCTCCGCGGCGAGTGGGAGCTCGGCGTGGACGGCGACGTCGCCAAGCGCGGGAGGCTGCCGGCCCTGCGGATCGAGCCCGGCGAGGCGCTCGACGTCTCGCTCGACCTCGGCGACGCCGGACCGGGCGAGCGGCTCGTCACGTTCCGCTTCGTCCTCCGCCGCGAGACCGAATGGGCGCCGACCGGCCACGAGGTCGCATGGCAGCAGCTGCCGCTGCCGTCGCGCGCCCGCCGTGCAGCGCGGGCCTCGCGGCGCGCCGCGGCCGAGACCGACGAGGCGTTCCTGCTCGGGTCGCCCGAGCTTCGTGCGGTGGTCGACAAGAAGACGGGAATGCTGACCGAGCTGTCGAGGAATGGTCGCAACGTGCTCCGCGAGGGCCCGCGACTCCAGCTCTGGCGAGCAGCGACCGACAACGACGGCCTCCGCCTGATCCCGAACCGAGCGGCCGGCCCGCTGCCCGGCTGGCTCGAGCTCGGCCTCGACCGCCTCGACCACCAAGTTGCAGTCTGCAACTTGGCAGGCGACGGCGGCGTCGAGGTCGTGCACGAGGTGTCGGGACGCGGGGAGTGGGGGGACGCCCGGCATCGGCAGGTCTACCGTCTCCTCGCCTCGGGCGGGCTGCTCGTCGAGAACGAGGTGCTGCTCGGCCCGGAGCTGCGCGACCTCCCGCGGGTCGGAGTCGTGCTCGTGCTCGAGCCCGGCCTCGACCGCCTCGCGTGGTTCGGCCGCGGCCCGTGGGAGAGCTACCCCGATCGCGTCGCCTCGACCGTCGTCGGCCGGTTCGAGAGCAGCGTCTCCGATCAGTACGTCCGGTACATTCTCCCGCAGGAGCACGGCCATCACTGCGACGCGAGGCGGCTCGCTCTGACCGACGACGCGGGGTTCGGGCTCGAGGTCGCGGGCCGGCCGACGATCGGCTTCTCGGCGAGCCACTTCACCGCCGGCGACCTCTACGCCGCGCGGCACACATGCGACCTCGAGCCGCGCCCCGAGATCGTGCTGAGCCTCGACCACGCGCAGCGCGGGCTCGGGACGGCAAGCTGCGGCCCTGACACGAGCGAGCGGTACCGGCTCCTCGAGCCGGCGTACCGGTTCGCCTACGTCCTGCGCGTGACGTGGTCGCGCCAGGAGAAGCCGGGCTCGTAGCCGAGCAGCCGCCGCGCCTTCGCGATCGAGAGCAGCGTCTCGTACTCGCCGAGCTCGCCCCGCAGCGGCACGTCGGGATAGACCTCGGCCATCAGGTCGCGGCTCGGCCGCGTCATCACCGTGTCCGCGGCGGCGACGATGAAGACCTCGGCCCCGGACAGGTCGCTCTCGAGCGCGCGGCGGCTGCTCGGCTACGAGCCCGGCTTCTCCTGGCGGGCGTCGACGTAGCCCCAGAGGTTCCAGCGGCGGATCGCGGGATCGTCCCAGAACGTCGGGAAGCGCTCATAGTCGTGCGGTTCCATGATGTTCGAGAAGCGCAGCCCGACGTAGGGGATGCCGGTCCAGCGGTTGAACTGCCGCGCCATCTCCTCGGAGATCAGCTTCGAGAGCGCGTAGCTGAAGTTCGGCAGCGCGGGGTGCTCCTCGTCGATCGGCGCGTACGCGGGCTGCTCGCGCTCGAACGGCAGGCCGAGCACCGTCTCGCTCGAGGCCCAGACGACCCGGCGGAGCCCGAGGATCGGCGCCGCATTGAAGACGTTGTAGGTGCTCGCCGTGTTGACGCGGAACGTGAGCTCGTCGGGACGCAGCCCCGGCGCCGGAATCGCCGCGAGGTGGACGACAGCCTCCGCGTCCCGCAGGACGTCCACCGTCTCGCCGAAGTCGGTCAGATCGGCGACGACCTGCTGCTCGGACGGAAGGTCGGCCGTCGGCACGAGGTCGACGCTCAACACGTCGTTGCCGTGCTCGAGCAAGTCTCGAACGACCGCGCGGCCCGCCTTGCCGCTGCCTCCTGTAACGACCACGCGTCCCATGGACGGGCGAACCTTACTTCGCGAACCGAAGCTTGCGCGCGGACGAACACATAGATGTCAGCCCGCGATGAAAGAACGACTCGGTCTCAACTGGTACACGCTGGGGATCGCCTGCCTCGTCACGGCGCTGGTGCTCGGCATCGTCTCGATTCTCGTCTGGGGAGCTCTATAGATATGCGACTGCTCGCGACGATCATCGGCATCGCCGCGATCGTCATCCTCGCCGGTGCTGTCTAGCGCCCCGGCTTCGGATCCTTTCGCCGCGCCTTCGCCTGCACTCTGATCCGGCGGACGCGCTCCTTGCGGCCGAGGGCGTCCATGCGAACGTGCAGCGCCTGGAGCTCGCGCTGGAGCTTGCGGTAGCTCTGCCAGCGCTCCTCGTCGAGCGAGCCGGTCGCGAGCGCCTCGCGGATGGCGCAGCCAGGCTCCTGCTCGTGCGCGCAGTCGGCGAAGCGGCAGCCGGCCGCGAGCTCCTCGATGTCCTCGAACGTGCGCTCGAGACCGTCGTCGACGCTCCACAGCTGCAGCTCCCGCATCCCGGGCGTGTCCAGCACGACGCCCCCGCCCGGCAGGAGCACGAGCTCGCGGTGGCTCGTCGTATGGCGCCCACGGCCGTCTCGCCGAAGCTCTTGCGTCTCGAACAGCGCTTCGCCCACCAAGGAGTTGACGATCGTCGACTTGCCGATGCCCGAGGAGCCGAGCAGCGCGGCGGTTCGGCCCGGCTTGATCTCGGCTCGCAGCTCGTCGAGGCCCTCGCCGGTGACGTTCGAGACCAGGTGTACAGGCACCCCGAGCGCGACCTGTTCGAGCTCCGCGACGAAGGGCGCCGGGTCGTCGACGAGATCGATCTTCGTCAGCACGAGCTCGGGCAGCGCGCCGCTGTCCCACGCGGTCGCGAGGTAGCGCTCGAGCCGGCGCACGTTGACATCGTCGGGCAGCGCCTGGACGAGGAAGACGACGTCCACGTTGGCGGCGACGACCTGCTCGCGCACCTCATGCCAGGGCGTCTTCCGCGAGAAGGAGCTGCGCCGCGGCAGGATCGCCTCGACGAGCGCGCGCCCTCCAGCTCCGTTCGCTTGCCAACCGACCCAGTCGCCGACGGCAGGAAGCGAGCCTTCGGACTCGGCGAGCCGAAGGAGCCGGCGCGGCAGCTCGGCCCAGATCTCACCCTGCGCTGTCGCGAGGACGTAAGCGCCGCGATGCTGGATTGTGATGCGCCCGGGCGTCAGGCCCGCGGCGCGATGCGGCTCGAACGCGTCTTCCCAGCCGTCGTCCCAGCCGAAGTCTTCGAGTGATGGTGCAAGTGAAAGCGTCAAATCGTCTCCTTACATCGGTCGAAAAGGAAAGACCCTCGACCGCCGCGGAGGCGCGCTACCAGGAGAGCCGGCGCGAGCCGAGGGCGGCGGTGAACGTTTGCGTGTCCTCGGATCGCTTCATTCACCATCACCTCCCTCGCTCGTCGACGCCGTGAACACCCCATTGAAGCCGCGATCCGCCGATTCCGCAAGCTCTTCAGGCGCGCGGAGATCGGCCGCGCGGACTATCGTGGTCTCCGCACATCGAGACGTCATGACGCAAGGAGGAGCGAGTGGACACACGGACAGGGCTGTACTCGATCAGGGGTGAGGTGCAGCCCGGGCCGCTCGCGCGCCTCGTCGAAGCTCTCCGCGACGCGCTCGAACGGGCCGGCGTCGCGACTGCGGGCGACGAGAACCAGGCGGAGGCGTCACTCGTCCTGAACGTCGTCGACGCCGACGCGCCGAGGCCCTTCCGGCGAAAGTCGCGCGGCACGTTCGCCGCCGCCCTGTACCAGCGTGGTGAGGATCCGACGCTCGAGACCGAGTACCCGATGCTCGTACGGGCACTCGCGAACATCGCGATCAGCTATGTCGAGGGACGCGGCGTCTGGTTCACGACGATGGAGCGCGGCTTCTACCACATCGAGGAGCGCGGTGACCTGCGCCAGCTCGCGCACGAGGTGGTCGAGCGGCTGCTGCCGATCGCTCGAGCACGCCTGGTGATCGACAACGAGTTCCGCCCCGACCTCGAGCCGGAGCTCTGGGGCGGCGACGAGGTCACCGGCGAGATCCGCGAGGCGGGGGTTCGTCTGGGAGCGCTCGACCTCCTCCCGAATCCGTTCCCGATCGAAGACCTGCTGAGCGAGCGCGAGCTGCGCCACGTCAAGCGCCTCTACGGCATCGGCGGTCTCTCGTACGGCAACCTCTCGCAGCGCAAGGACGAGACGCGGTTCTGGATGAGCGCGAGCGGCGTCGACAAGACGAAGCTCGAGACGCCCGGCCGTGACGTCCTGCTCGTCTCCGGCTACGACGAGGCCAAAGCGAGGATCGTCCTGAGCGTGCCGCCGGGGATCGAGCCCCGCCGCGTCTCCGTCGACGCGATCGAGCACTGGATGATCTACACGCAGCACCCCGAGGTGGGCGCGATCCTCCACGTCCATGCGTGGGTGGAGGGGATCCCGGCGACGGACATCAACTACCCGTGCGGCTCCGAGGAGCTGGCGCGCAGCGTCTCCGACCTGATCAACGCAGCGCCCGACCCGACGAAGGCGATCGTCGGGCTTCGCAACCACGGGATCACTGCGACCGGGACGAGCCTCACCGAGATCCTCGACCGGATCGAGTCGAAGGTGATGCGGCAAGTCCCGATGTACTAGCGGACTAGGAGACGGTCAGCGTCCCCTTCATGCCGCCGGCCTCGTGGCCCGGCACCGAGCAGTAGAACGTGTACTTGCCCTTCTTCAGCGTCGCGGTGACGGTCGAGATGCCGCCCTTCCCGACGACCTTGCCCTTCTTGTTGACCCCGTTCCCCTTGATCGCGACGTTGTGCTTGAGCACCGCGGAGGGGTTCGTCATCTTGATCGTGACGGCGCCGGCCTTGGCCGTCAGGGTCTTCTTGTCGAACTTGAGCGCGGTCTTGTCCGCCTTGAGCGTAAGCGTGGTCGCCGCGGTCGCGACGGGAGCGAGCACGAGGACGAGTGCGAGGAGAAGGAAGACTCGGCGCGGCATCAATGCTCCTTTGGTGGATGCTTGCTTCGTGTACCCAGATTCAACCCAACCAATCTAACGTCTGGACTCCTCCAAACGGTCCACTAGGAGGCTCGATGACGATCTTCGACGCGATCGAGAGTGGCGACGTCGAGCGGGTGCGCGCAGCCGTCGAGGCCAGCCCGACGGCCGCCTCCGCCCGCGACGACGACGGGATCTCCGCGCTGCTCCAGGCGCGATACCGCGGCCGGCTCGACATGGTGGAGGCGCTGCTCGAGGCCGAGCCCGAGCTCGACGTTTTCGAGGCGGCGGCGCTCGGCCACACGACGCGCCTGCGCGAGCTCCTCGACGCCGATCCCGCGCTCCTCCACCGCTGGTCTCCCGACGGCTTCACGCCCCTGCACCTCGCGGCCTTCTTCGGTCACGAGGAGGGGGTGGCGCTACTCCTCGAGCATGGCTCCGACGCGAATGCGGTGGCCCGCAACCCGATGGCTGTCACGCCGCTGCACAGCGCCGCGGCCGGCCGTCACGCGGCGATCGTCCGCGCCTTGCTCGACGCCGGCGCCGACCCCAACGCCCGGCAGGAGAGCGGTTTCGTGGCGCTTCACGCGGCCGGCCAGAGCGGTGACGCAGAGCTGGCGCGGCTTCTGCTCGAGCGGGGCGCCGACGCCTCGGCTGTCACCGACGATGGTCGCTCGGCCGCCGACTTCGCCGCTCAGTCAGGTCACGACGAGCTCGCCGCCAGCCTGCGCCGGTAGCGGACTTCGGTGAGCCCGCGCGCGAATCCGGTCGCGAGCAGCTTCCGTGCCGGCTCGTCGAGGCTCCATCCGGCCAGCTCGTAGAAGCGCCTGGCGCGTGCGTTCGCTTCGAGTACCCAGAGGCCTGCTTCGTGGAAGCCGAGGTCACGCATGCGTCCTTCGGCTGCGTCGATCAGTGCCCGACCGAGACCGCGCCCCCAGCGCTTCGGGTCGACGTACAGCGCGTACAGCTCACCCTCGCCGGTCATGTCGCCGTCACGGCTCGGCCCGACCGCGACGAAGCCACCGACCTCACCGTCCGCTTCTGCCACGAACACGTGGATGCTCGGATCGGGAAGCCGCTCTCGACGATGCGTAATCCACTCGCCGACGTCGAATGCGTCCAGCACGTCGTCGGGAACGAGCCCGCGATAGGCGATCTGCCACGTTCGCAGGTGGAGCGCGGCGATCGCCTCTGCGTCGGCGAGCTGAGCCTCCCGCACCACACGCCGCAAGTTACTGGATGCTCCGATACTGGTGTCGTGCTCGATCCTGAAGCCACAACGGTCGGCGCCAAGAGGGAGATGCGTTCCGACACCCACACCGTTCGCCTCCGCGACGGCCGAAGACTCGCCTACGACGAGGTCGGCGCCGCACGGGGCGTGCCGGTCCTCTACTTCCACGGCGGGGGCGACTCGCGGCTGACGAGGCACCCCGACGACGCGATCGCAGAGGAGCTGGGAGTCCGGCTGATCGCGATCGACCGGCCGGGCTGCGGCCGATCCGACTTCGCTCCGCGCCGCACGCTCGTCCATTGGGCCGCCGACATCGAGCGGCTGGTCGACACGCTGGGACTCGACCGGTTCGCCGTCCTCGGCTGGTCGGCCGGCGGCCCGCACGCGCTGGCGTGCGCCCGTGTGCTCCGAGACCGCGTCGAGCGCGCGGTCGTGGTCGGGGGGTTGCCCGAGCCACGGGGCTTCGTGCATCTGCCGCCGGATCTCCAGCTGACGTTCTTCCTCGCCCGTGCCAACCCGCGGCTCGTCGTCCGGCCGCTCGCGGTCTGGGGCCTCCGCCCGCCGCCGTCGGCCGGTGATCCAGCCTGCGATCCGTCCTACGCGGCCGGTCGCGTCGAAGCCTTCCGGCAGGGAAGCCGCGGGCTCGCCTGGGAGCTGCACATGCTCGCCCGGCCGTGGGGCTTCCGGCCGGAGGACATCCGGGTCCCGGTGTCGCTCTGGTACGGGGACTACGACCGCGTCTGCCCGATCCCGATCGGCCGCGACTTTGCCGCGCGCATCCCGGGCGCGCGTCTGACGATCGTCCCGGATCGCCACCAGCTCCTGTTCACCCGCTGGCGCGACCTCCTCGCCAAGTTCTAGTCCTCGCCCCCCGCCTCGAACGCCCCTTCGCGATCCTCGGCCAAGCAAGCCGGACAGAGGAGCAGGCCTGCCGTGACCTCGTCGAGGTCGCCGCCGAGCGCGAGCTCGCCGTGACGCCACCGGCTGACCTCGTCCGAGTCTCGCGGCGCCTCGCGCCCGCACTGCGAGCAGACGACTACCCCCAACACGGTGAAGCGAGTCTACGACAGCTTCGGGCACAATGCCCCGATGCCGAAGACGCTGTTTGACCGTGTCTGGGGGAGCCATCTCGTTGCCGAGCCGGCCGGCGAGCCCGCGCTCCTCTACATCGATCTCCACCTCGTCCACGAGGTCACCTCGCCTCAGGCCTTCGACGGGTTGAGGCTGGCCGGCCGCCAGGTGCGCCGCCCCGACCTCACGCTCGCGACGATGGATCACAACGTCCCGACGATCGACGGCCCCGAGGATCCGCTCTCGGTGACGCAGCTCGACGCGCTCAGGCGGAACTGCGAGGAGTTCGGCGTCCCGCTCTACGCGACGGGCAGCGGTCGCGAAGGCATCGTTCACGTGATCGGCCCCGAGCTCGGCGTCACCCAGCCGGGCCTGACGATCGTGTGCGGCGACAGCCACACGTCGACGCACGGCGCCTTCGGCGCGCTGGCTTTCGGAATCGGCACCTCCGAGGTCGAGCACGTGCTCGCGACGCAGTGCCTGCCGCAGCGCAAGCCGAAGTCGATGCGCCTCCTCTTCACGGGCGAGCTCGTCCCGGGCGTTACCGCGAAGGACGTCATCCTCGCCGCGATCGGCCGAATCGGCGTGTCCGGGGGCGTCGGCTACGTGATCGAGTACGCGGGCGACGTGATCCGCGGCTTCTCGATGGAGAACCGGATGACGGTCTGCAACATGTCGATCGAAGGCGGCGCCCGGGCGGGGATGATCGCGCCCGACGAGACGACCTTCGCGTACTTGGAAGGCCGTCCCGGCGTGCCGAAGGGCGCCGAGTGGGAGCGGGCGCTCGAGCGCTGGCGCGCGCTGCCGTCCGATCCGGACGCGGTCTACGACCGCGAGGTCGAGATCGACGTCAGCCAGCTGAAGCCCCAGGTCACGTGGGGCACGAACCCCGGCATGGTCGTCCCGATCGACGCGGCCGTGCCCGACCCGAGCGACTTCGACGATCCCGATGAGCAGCTCGCTGCCGAGCGGGCGCTCGCGTACATGGGTCTAAAGGCCGGGACGCCGATTCAGGACATCCGGATCGACCGGGTCTTCATCGGCTCGTGCACGAACGCGCGCATCGAAGATCTACGCGTCGCGGCCGCAGTGGTCGAGGGCCGGCGCGTCCACCGGGACGTTCACGCGATGGTCGTTCCCGGCTCGGCGGCGGTCAAGCGGCGCGCCGAGGAGGAGGGTCTCGACCGCGTCTTCGAGCGCGCCGGCTTCGAGTGGCGGCGCGCGGGCTGCTCGATGTGCCTCGGCATGAACCCGGACATCCTCGCGCCGGGCGAGCGCTGCGCCTCGACCTCGAACCGGAACTTCGAGGGCCGCCAGGGCCGCGGCGGCCGCACGCACCTTGTCAGCCCGGCTGTCGCCGCGGCGGCCGCGATCGCCGGCCGCTTCGTCGACGTGCGCGACCTCGACCGCCAGCTGGAGAGCGTCGCGTGAAGCCGTTCGTGCGCGTGACGGGGCGTTCCGCCGTGCTCGACCGGGGCGACGTCGACACCGACCAGATCATCCCGAAGCAGTTCCTGAAGCGGATCGAGCGCACCGGCTTCGGCGAGTTCCTCTTCTTCGACTGGGCGAAGGAGCCCGACTTCGAGCTGAACCGGCCGGAGTACGAAGGCGCGAAGATCCTGCTGACCGGCCGGAACTTCGGCTGCGGCTCGTCCCGCGAGCACGCGCCGTGGGCGATCCAGGACTACGGCTTCGAGGTGCTGATCGCGCCGTCGTTCGCCGACATCTTCGCGAGCAACTGCGTCAAGGTCGGCCTCGTCCCGATCGTCCTGCCGCCCGACGAGGTGA
>WNGA01008403.1_pt1 | contig 14153 bp, 11 predicted proteins | sample 5400061 | NCBI WGS metagenome assembly WNGA01 (sample SAMN13153366, study PRJNA577476) | soil metagenome | isolation source: 100 cm soil or saprolite under grassland replicate 2 | place: USA:California | collected 2016-06-15 | reverse complement strand
ACAGGTGGCGAGCGCCGGGACGGGCTTCGAGACCGGCGAGCGTCGTCTCGTGCGCGGCCCGTCCGGACATGACGACGAGGCCGCCACGGCGGGCAGCTCGCGCGGGACTGAGAGGGATCGGTTGGGCGGCGTGGCGGACAACGACCCGCGCGGTGACGCCGCGCTGGAGCTCGATCTCGTCGTCGAAGAGCACTGGCCGCTCGGGGTCGGGCTCGGGAGGCGTGTAGCGGACGAGTTGGAGCGGCTCGCCGGGGAGGTCGAGCAGCAGCTCGCGGCTCTCGTCCTCGAGAATCGGCCGCAGCTGCACGAGATCGGCGACCAGCCTGCGCAGACGGGCGCTGGGCGGCAGCCGCCCGTCGGCGAGCGGCACCGTCACGCGCGTCCCTTCGTGTGCAATCCCGAGCTCGCGGCGGATTGCCCGCGTAGCGCGGCCGTCGAGCACGTGCGTGTAGACGTAGGGTTCGTCGCCGTCGGCAGGGAGGAACCAGGACTCGACGGCCCGCTCGCCGCGCACGCCCTGGATCCGCCCGCCGCCCTGGGCAAGCCAGACGTCACGGAGGCCTCGACCGAAGAGACCGCGCTGTCCCTCGTGCTCGGGGACAACGCCGAGCGCGCCGAGGCGCTGGTCGACGGTGTCGGCGTCGACGCCTTCGCCGTCGTCGGAGCAGACGAGCTCGTAGCGCCAGCCTCGGAGCGCCGGCAACCGGAGGCTACGAAGGGCGGTCTTCCACGCCTGTAGGAACTCCGGGTCTGCGGGCCCGATTCGGAGTTGAATTCGGCCGCGCTCGCGTCCGGCGGCGTCGATCGCGGCATCGGCGTTCGTCACCAGCTCGGGGATGATCTGCGAGAGGTCGATCCCAGCCTGCGCGAAGTTCTCGCGAAAGTAGCGCCCGCGGACGCGGCCGTGGCGCAGCTTCGAGGCATCGATCGCCACGCGGAGAGGATAAGCGCATCCGTCGACAGCGGCCCGTCCGGCGCCACGATTACGGTGCTCGTGCATGGCCGGGCTGTCGATCTCACGGAATGCGCCGTGCCCGTGCGGCAGCGCGCGCAAGTACAAGCGTTGCTGTCTGGCGGATGAGGAGCGGGCCGTGCGAGAGGCCCGCTTCGACGACGCGGTCGGCCGTCGCCTTCAGGACTGGTCGTCGAAGCTGCTCGGCGCCGAGATAACCAGTGCGCTCGAGGAGTTCGTCGGTCCAGAGCGCGTGATGGACGACGGCGATATCCAGATCTTTGCCACCTGGTTCCACAACGACCGCGAGCTCGCGGGCGGTGGGACACCGGCGGAGCGCTACGCCGCGCGCCCGGACCTGCCGCACGCCGAGCGCGCCGCGGCGGCGCGGATCGCCACCGCGCGGCTCGGCCTCTACCGCGTCCTCGCCGTCGCGCCGGGTCGCTCGCTGGCCCTGGAGGAGGTTGCCAGCGGCACGCGCATCGAGGTGAGGAGTCCACACGTCTCGCGCGAGGCGGTCCGCTGGGACATCCTGCTCGCCCGTGTGATGGAGGGCGAGCCGCTCAGCCTGTGGGGCCCGACGCGGTTCTTCGAGCCGTGCGAGGAGCCCGAGCTCCGCGCCGAGTTGGCGCGGCTCGCGGGCTCGCCGCTCGACGACCTCCACGAGCAAGCGCTCGCCTCGACCTTTCGCCGGCACGCGCTCGCGCTGATGCGATTCACACCGCCGAGCCGGAGCGCCGAGCCCAGCTTCTTCACGCTCGAGGGCGATCCGGTCGCCTTCGCGTCTGCCATCTGGGAGATGCACGAGATCGCCGCTGTCGCCGAGACGATCCGCGGCCTCGGCGCTCTCCTGCCGGACGATCCGGTCGAGATCGACATCACCGTCCCGCGCGCGACCCTCGTGAAGCAGCGCCCGCCGCTTCCCCCGGGCGCGCTCGTCCTTGAGTCGAGCCCGGTCGACGCGCTGGACACGATCCCGATCGCGACGCTGCGACTCGAAGGCGACGAGCTCCACGCCGAGGCGATGTCCGAGCAACGGCTCGCGCAGGCGATCGAGGTCGTCGCCGCCGACTTCGGCAATCTCGTCGAGCTCCGAAGCCGAGACGTGACGTCGGTGGAGGCCGCGCTGGCAGCACGCGGCGCGGGCCCCCGCAAGCTGCTGCCGTCGCGAGTCGATGCCGGGGAGCGGCGGCTGGTCGGTGATCTCGTTACCGAGCGGATGCGCAGGTGGCTCGACGAGCCCCATCAGCTCCTCGACGGCCGCACGCCGCGCGAAGCCGTCGCCGGTGCGGACCGGGCGGAGGTCGTCCGCCTGCTCCGCCAGATCGAGAACGGCGCCGAGCGGGCCCGCCGCCGTGGTGAGCCGGCCGCGGACGTGGCGCGGTTACGGAGCGAGCTCGGCCTGAACGACGACCTCGCAGCCTGAGCAGTGCGTGATGTCATTGTCCTGAGAAGCTCGGCGGGAGCCGGGCCGGCGAGCGTGATCGCCTTTCGCCGCAGCTCCTCGACGACGGGCGGGCGCTCGCGCCGTAGGCGCCGTACGTCGGCGACCGAGACCTCGGAGAGCCCGACCTCGGCCAGACGCCGCAGAGCTGCGTCACCGTTGGCTGCGAGCCGGCCCGGACGACCCGGGCGAGCTCGGGGCCCGTCAGCGCCCGCGTGGTGCTGCGGAGGAGGAGCACGACCTCCACGGCGGGCAGCGAGCGGATCGGTGCCCCGGGCCGGAAGCGAATCGTGTACCGATCGCGGCCGGGCAGGACGAAGTTCAACGAGATCCAACGGTGGTGAAGACTGATCCCAGCCGCACGCTCGATCGACTGAGTCAGTTACGCATCGCCGAGAAGGTCGTCCGTGAGACGGCCGATCCGAGGCGCGCACACACGAGCTACTACCGGATCGCCGACAACCTCCTCGCCTTCTGGCGGGATCGTGGATCGGTACCGGGCCGAAATCGACCGCGGGCTCGGGAAATTGGGCCTCTCGGTCCTCGTCTCCAACCTCGCTACGCCGTCTGCGCCCGGGAGCGCCTCACCAACGTGCCTCGCGACGCGCTCGCTCTAACTGCGGCCGACATCTTCCGGGTGAGGGCGGGCTGAGAACCTACCCACGGCGTAGGTTTCCGCCCACGTAGGTTGGCGGCCGGAACGCATGCGCACACGAAATTCAGCCGCCGACCCAGCGCAGCCGCTTGATCGCGCCCCGAGCTCGTGCGCGTTCACGCGCGTGTAGCGCTGCGTCGAGTCGAGGTGCTTGTGGCCGAGCAGCTCCTGGATCTGGCGCAGGTTGGCGCCGGCGTGGAGGAGCTCCGAGGCGAAGACGTGCCGGAGCGTGTGCGGCGTGACGCGTTTGCGCTCGTTGGTCGCCGGCGGGGTGGACGCAATCGAAGTGTGTCGCTGCCGACCCGCAGCTGCGTGAGGCGCCGCGGCGCCGATGGGTCAGGACTCGAGCCAGGCGAGCGCGCCGGGCACGAGCGCCCACGACGCCGCGGCGCCGTAGGCGTAGTCGACCGCTTCGCTCTCATCGCCGAAGCCGACGTAGTCCGGAAGTCGCTTCGGCAGCCTCCTGCGGCCCGAGAGATACGCGGGCACGTGCGGATTCACCTCCTGCGCCTCCTCGAGAAGCCGCCTCGCGTCGGCCGAATCACCTTCTCGGCGGAAGGTGGCGAGCGCCCTCGTGAAGGCGAACGCAGCCGCAACATCGTCCCTGTAGGCGGCGAAGAGCTCGTCGAGCTCCTCGTAGCGCTCGAGCCAGAGCAGCCATTCCGCCTGGCGGTACCGAATGCCTTGATTGTCATTCGGGTTCAGGCGCAGGAGCTCGCGCTGGTGCTCGACTGCCTCCTCTCGCCGGTCGAGCGCCCAGAGCGTCTCGGCGAGCGCCGCACGGGCGCGCATGTACGGACGCGTCTCGAGGATGCCCCAGAAGTGGCCGACGTCCTCCTCGAACGGCTCGGGACCGAGCGCCCGCTCGCCGGCGGCGACGCCCTGCTCGAGCAGCTCGCGCGCCTCCTCGGGGCTCGAGGCCGTCTCCTCGGCGAGCAGCAGGTAGGCGTCGGCGCAATCGGGCGAGATCGCGAGCGCCTCATGCGCCAGCCCCACGCGGCGCGCGCCCTGCGCTTCGAACGCCTCGTACATTAGGTCCTGCGCCTGGAACAGCGCCTCGTCGGAGGCGCAGTGCGCGGCTCCCCTGCCGATCGCGGCGAGCGCGCTTTCCATCGAGCGAGGGTCGGGCAAAGGAGTCACCGGAGCGGACTTCGTCGCCGGAACGCGAGCCTGACGCTTCTTCTTCGCCATGGCTGCACTTTTACAAGCTCGCCCGGACGACTCCAGCCGGAAGGCCGCGCGGAACAAAGAAATCAGCAGCCGAACGCCGCCGACGGGCGCGTCGACCCTGCTCCGGCGCCTGGTCAAGCGACCCAGCGGAGCCGCTCTCTCCGGGTGGACAGGCATCAGATCGAGCGCTGGTAGGCGTTGAAGGCGCGGGTCGCGAACGCTGCGCTTGCGAGCAGGAGCAGGGCGAGGAACCCGGTTCGGGTTGCGATCAGCCCCCAGTCGGCGTGCGGCGCGGCCGCTGACCGGCCTGCCTGCGCCGCCCAGTTGACGGGGTTGAACTTCGCGGTCCAGCGGATCCAGCTCGGCAGCAGGCTCTGCTGCATGAGCGCGGAGGAGAGGAAGGTCAGCGGCGGCGTGACCATGGTGACGATCCCGATCAGCGTCTCGCGCTGCCGTGTCAGCACGGCGACGCCGTTCGAGAGCGAGGCGAAGACCGCCCCGAGCAGCCCGGCCACGGCGACGAGCACGATCACCCCGGCGACGCCGTTGTGGAAGTGGGCGCCGACCGCCAGCGAGAGCGCGATCACGATGACGCTCTGGATGACGATGCTGAGCATCGACTGGGCGACGCTGCACAGGTTGAGCGCGCCACGCCAGATCGGGGAGATCGAGCTGCCGCCACCCGATTCCGAGCACAGGCAGGAGCAGGCGAAGACGGTGGGGCGCGAGATGCGCCGTGTACTGACGAGTCACCGCGACATCGCCCGCGTGTCGCTCGGAGCCATTCCCGTCGGCCCCAACGTGCTTCGGGTCGTCGAGTGGATGCATGCGCTGCTTCGCGGGGCCGGCCTACCTGACCGCGTCGTAGCGTTCGTGGGCGACCTCTTCGGCCTCTACGTCGGCGCGTACTCGTTCGAGGAGAGCCTCGGTCTCGCCTCGCCCACGGGCGAGGACCTGCCTCCAGAACAGGTTGTGGCCATGCTCCGCGAGTATTGGGAATCGCTGCCGCCCTCGCTCTTCCCCCACACCCTCGCCCTTCTCGACCACCTCTTCGAACGTGGTCCCGACGAGCGCTTCGAGTTCGGGCTCGACGTCATCGTCCGCGGGCTCGCGTCGCTACGACCCGAACCCGCGACCCACAGCGCATAACTCGCTGGGGGGCGGCGACGCCGAACGCGACGCTGCCGCGCGGATGAGCTCGAGCTGAGCGCGCGTCTTCGCGGGTACGAAGACGACGAGCATCATGGATGGAGCGTCGAATCTCGGTGCCCGAACTGCGCGACCCAGACAGAGACGTTCCGTCGGCCGAAGAGCGATGGCGCCTTGACGAGCGACACGCCCGAGTCGCGCCAGCCGGCGGTGAAGAGGATCTCTCGGTGTGCCGGCGAGTGGAGCCACCCTTCCATGGCCTCGCGCGCCGTGCCACGCCGCCCCTGCCCCCAGGCCAGGTTTTCGCCGACGCTGGACGCGCCGACGAAGTACCCAACTACCGAGAAGGCGAGCACGAAGGGCTGGCCGCAGGCCGTGTGCGAGAAATCCTGGCAACGGCGGATGTCGTTGCCGCGGATCGAGGCCGACCGGTCGAGCTGCGACTGATCACGCAGAAGCGATCTGCCGTTGTGGCGTCGAGCCCAGTTGATCAGGCAACGCATCGCCCGAACCTGCACGGTGAGCGACGCCGTCGGCGCCGCTTGGCCGTGACAGACCGCGCGCGGCGCAAGGTCGGCGCTTGCGATCGATGCGGATGCGGTTTGGAGAAGCGGGGCCAGGCTTGTGGAGACGGCGGCGGCGGCGAAAACGGCGAGCGGGTGCTGCACGAGTATTCACCCCCATATGTCGCGATCTCCTTTCCGTGTCCAGTTCACGCCCAGCACAAACGGAACAAGCCGACATGAGGTCCGAATATTTACAACTCACATTTAGAACTAATTATGATCGAGCTTTTTACCGACCGTCGGACTAGTTGAAAACACGCCCGACGTGCATCTCAACGACTAAGCGCGAAGGACGATCTCGAGCGCGGTCCCACGGCCGGGGCTCGACACCAGGCGGAACCCCCCGCCGATCGACGCGGCGCGGGCGCGCATGTTCTTCAGGCCCTGGCCGGCCGCGATTCCGCCCTCGTCGAACCCCGAGCCGTCGTCGGCGACCGTCACAAACCGCTCGCCGGCGCGTTCCTCGATCCGTACCTCGGCCCGCCGCGCCTCGGCGTGCTTGCGCGCGTTGGCGAGCCCTTCCTGCACGATCCGGAAGACCTCGATTTGCTCGTCCGGCGCGAGCCGGATTCCGTCCTGGATCTCCAGATCGACCTCGAGCGCTCCGTCGGCAGTAAGGAAGTCGACGTATCGGCGCAGGGCCGCGTCGAACGGCGCCGACCCGCCCGCGGAGGAGAGCGCGAGCACGGCGAAATGCGCCTCCTGCTGTGCTGCCGCGGCGGCCTCCCTGAGCTGTCCGACCGTGGCCTCGTTCGCCGTGCCGGTCCCGAGCATGGCGGCGTGGGTGGAGACAGCGAACAGGTACTGGGCCAGCCCGTCGTGGATCTCGCGCGCGACCCGGGCTCGCTCATCGGCGACCGCGCGTCCGAATTCCGCGAACCGGATCGCACGCCAGACCCCGGCCAGCAGGACCCCGTACGAGAGCAGGCGCAGGAAGTCGCCCTGCGAGACGTACCGGCTCGAGAGCAGCGGCGTGAAGACGAAATGGAGCTCGGCGAAGAGGGCAAGCGTCGCGCCGAGGCAGAGCCAGCGGTCGAGGTCGTTTCCGCGGGCGCGGAAACGGAGGCCGAAGCCGATCGCGGCCAGCAGCGAGAGCAGCGCCTGGGCCGCGAGAGCGCCCATGAGGAGGAACGGCTGCTGGGCTCCGGCGTGGTCGGCGAGCGGAGGCAGGGAAGCGCCGCCTTCTCGGGCGATTCCCCAGGCGAGCCCGAGCACGATCGCGATCCCGAGCAGCATCTCGCCGAGCGCGCGCTCCCGCGCGCTGACACGCCGCTTCGAGAACGGCGCCGCCGCGATCAGCATCGCCGCGAAGAGGCGCCCGCCGACCCCGGCCCATGCCTCGGTCCGGTGCAGCGGCTGCCCTCCGAGAACCGGCGCGATCGCGAACGCGAGGGTGCCCGCGGCAATCGCGCCGAAGCCGCCGCACAGGAGCAGGTCGAGCCGCCGCCCGTCGACCGAGAAGCGAATCCCGGCGAGCACGGCCACGATCGCCGCCGCCAGCATCACCGCCGTGTCGAGCACGATTCGCACCTGCGGGAGCGCGTACGTGCTGCGGAGGCTCGGATACGCGACGAACAGCGCCAGCGTTGCGCCGAGCAGGCCGATCAGGAGGACCTCGCCCCAGAGCCAGGACTGATATCGGTCTCGGTCGTTCGACCCCACGACACCCTTGTCGGCAGACCGCGCGTTGCCGATAAGGCTTCGGTGCGGATCCTGATCGTCGATGACCACCCGATCACGCGCGACGCGCTTGCCGCGCTGCTCGGCCAGCACGGCTTCTCCGTCGTGGGCGAGGCCGCCGAGGGCGAGGAGGCAGTTGAGCTCACACGACGCCTGCGCCCGCAGATCGTGCTCCTCGACCTCTCGATGCCGGGGCTTGGCGGCCTCGAGGCACTCCCGCGACTGCGCGAGGTCGCTCCGGAGACAGAGGTCGTCGTCCTCACCGCCTCCGGTACCGAGGAGAACCTGCTTGCCGCGATCCGCGGCGGCGCGGCGGGCTACCTGCTCAAGAGCGAGCCGCCCGAGCGGATCGCGCAGTTCCTTCGGGGGGTCGGGCAGGGCGAGGCCGCACTCTCGGGCGAGGTCGCCAGACGCCTGCTCGAGCAAGTCCGGGGAGGCGGCGGCCCCGGCGTGGTGCCAGACGAGATCGCGAAATCACTCACTGCGCGCGAGCTCGAGGTGCTGCTCCTCCTGGACGAGCACCTCGGGACCGACGAGATCGCCACCCGGCTCTACATCTCGGAGCACACCGTGCGGTCGCACGTGAAGAGCCTCCTGCGCAAGCTCGGCGTGTCGTCCCGGCGAGAAGCCTTGGACGCGCTCGCGTCGGCCCGCGCCTGAGACGGCCGCACCGGCAAAGCCGGCGCAGCCTACTCTGGTCGGCGTCGCGAGCGAGCGTAACGGCCGACCCGTTCGTCATGCCTGGAATCCCTCCAAGGCGGCCTGCACGAGCCCGGGCAGCGTTCCCGGTTCGTAGCCGCCCTCGAGGACGGCGGCGAGGCGGGGCGCGAGAGCGGAAGTGGCCCGGGCGAGCTCCCGGAAGCCGTTCGCGGTGACGCGCATGCCCGCGAGGGGGTCGTCCACGTGAGCGTCGAAACCGGCCGAGACGAGCACCAGCTCGGGGTCGAAGCCGCTCACGGCGGGTGCCACCGTCTCCTTGAAGGCACGCAGGTAGTCCTCGTCGCCGGAGCCCGCCGGCAGCGGCACGTTCACCGTCGTCTCGTTGCCCTCACCCGGCCCGCCGCTTCCGGGATAGAGCGGCCACTGGTGCATCGAGACGAACAGCACCGAATCGTCTTCCCAGAAGATTTGCTGCGTGCCGTTGCCGTGATGGACGTCCCAGTCGACGATCGCGATCCGGCCTGCGCCGAGCTCCTTCTGCGCGTATCTGGCTGCGACCGCGACGTTGTCCAGGAGGCAGAAGCCCATCGCCCGATCGGGCAGCGCATGGTGCCCGGGCGGGCGGACGAGCGCGAAGCCGCCGCGGTCGACCGCTGCGAGCGAGCAACCCGCCGCGAGGAGGGCCGCCTCCCAGCTCGTCTCCGAGGCGACGGTGTCCGGATCGAGCAGCGTCGGCGCGTCGAGCGCCTCGAGCCGCTCGAGGTAGGCGGGCTCGTGGCAAAGCTCGATCTGCTCGCGCTTCGCGGGCCGCCCCTCGACGATCCCGAACGTATCGAGCAGCGCGAGGAGCCGCTCCCGCGTCTCGACGTGAGGCTCGGTCGGATGCAGCTCCGCGAGCGCCGGATGGCTGACTAGTTGGATGACAGCCCCGCCAAACGCTCGGCGAGCTGGCCCATTCCCCACCCGCGCACGAAAGCGGACGCCTCCGCCCACGTGGGGTTCTGGTCTTCGAGGGGAGGGAGCGGGGCAGAGGCGTCCAGCGCCGCAATTCGCCGGTAGAGCCGGAGTTCCTCCGCCTCCTTCGAGAACCGCCCGGCCGCCAGCGCGGCCTCCAGCGTGCCGTGCTCGCGGAGCACGTCGGCGGCCTTCTTCGGCCCGACGCCCGACGCGCCCGGGAGCCGGTCGGAGGGATCGCCGCGCAGGGCGATGAAATCCGGCACCTGCTCGGGATCGACGCCGTAGCGCTCGCGCACCTCGGCGGGGCCGACCCGGGCCAGCTCGGAGACGCCACGCACCGGCTGGAGGACCGTCGTGCGCGGACTTGCGAGCTGGAAGGCGTCCCGGTCGGAGGTGGCGACCAGGGTCTCGCCGCCCCGCACCTCCTCGCTCGCCACCGCCGCCGCGAGGAAGTCGTCCGCCTCGTAGCCCGGGGCCTTGGCGTTTGCGAAGCCGAGCGCGGCGACGAGCTGCGGCAGAAGGTCGAGCTGCTCGACCAGGTCGTCGTCGAACTCGCGCCCGCCCTGGTAGCCCTCGAAGGCCTCGTTCCGGTAGGTGGGGGCGCCCAGCGTGTCCCAGCCGACCAGCACGGCTCGCGGAGACTCCGCCTCCCAGAGCCGGAGCAGCATGTTGGCGAAGCCGACGATCGCCCCGGCCGGGTGCTTCCCGTTCGCCCGCCGGATCGTCTTGGGCAGCGCGTGGTAGGCGCGGTGCGCGAGCGAGTCTCCGTCGATGGCGAGCAACGGCTTCACAAGGACTCCCGCAGCTCCTCGATCCGCGCCATCAGGCGGTCGGTCGCCTCGACGGCGGCGCGCTTGGTCTCCGCCCCGTCGAGGTCCGAGAGGTCGAGCGGCGCGCCGTAGACGACCCGCAGCGGACCGAGCCGCCGCAGCCGGTCGGTGCCGGCGATCGCGGCCGGGACGAGCGGAGCGCCGGCGTTGAGCGCGATTCGAGCCGCCCCCGTGTGCGCCCGCGCGACGTGCTTCTTGCGCAGCCCCTTCTCCCTCCGCGTCCCCTCCGGGAACATGACCACGATCTCGCCCTTCCGGACGAGCTCGGCCGCGGTCCGCATCGCCTCGATGTCTCCCTCGCCCCGGCGAACCCTGAACGCGCCGCCGCCGCGCAGGAACGGGGTCAGCAGCGGGTTGAAGAGCTCCGCCTTGGCCATGAAGCGGAGCTGCCGGCGGGGGAAGAGCGGCAGGCCGAGAGGCCACGGATCGAGGTTCGACGTGTGGTTCGCCGCGAGCACGAAGCCGCCCTCCGGCAGGTGCTCCAGACCGGCCGCGCGCAGCCGGAACGGACCGTAGATGAAGGGCCAGCTGACCACGCCCGCGAATAGGTAGAGCGGCGAGACCATGGACACGCAATCGTCACATTTCCGTGCGCCACACGTGCGCATTTCCCCAGTACGGTTCCGCTCGGGGCGTTCCAAGGCGGTCGTCTTGCGACGCCGACCAGAAAAGGCCGTGACGGCTTTGCCGGTGCGGCCGCTAAGGTGGACCGCGTGAAGACACTAGTGATCGCGGAGAAGCCTTCGGTCGCCCGCGACCTGGCCGATGCGCTTCCCGGAAAGTTCACCAACCACGACAGCTACCTCGAGTCGGACGAGACGGTCGTCACGTTCGCCGTTGGACACCTCGTGGAGCTGATCAACCCCGAGGACTACGACGAGCGGTTCAAGAAATGGCGGATGGCCGACCTGCCGATAGTCCCCGAGGAGTTTCGCCTCCGCGCGCGCGACAAGAAGGCGGAGAAGCAGCTGAAGGTGATCCACAAGCTGTTGAAGCGCGAGGACGTGGATCGGGTCGTGAACGCCTGCGACGCCGGCCGCGAAGGAGAGTTGATCTTCGCCTACATCTACGAGACCGCGGGCGTGGACAAGCCGGTCGAGCGGCTCTGGATCAGCTCGATGACGAAGCAGGCGATCAAGGAAGGCTTCGAGAAGCTGCGTCCGGGCGAGCAGCTGCGCCAGCTCGAGGCGGCCGCGCGCTCCCGCTCCGAGGCCGACTGGCTCGTCGGCATGAACGCGACCCGGGCGGCGACGATCCGCGGCCGCGCCTGGGTGGGCGGGGTCGTCTCGCTCGGCCGGGTCCAGACCCCGACCTTGGCGCTGATGGTCAAGCGAGAGCGCGAGATCCAGGCGTTCGTCCCGGAGCCCTACTGGCTCGTCCACGCGCAGCTCGATCCCCGCTACGAGGGACTCTGGTTCGAGGGCGCCGAGACACGTCTCAAAGAGGCGAAGCGCGCCGATGAGATCGCGGCGAAGGTCTCTGGCACCGACGGCGTCGTCGAGTCGGTCGAGCGCAAGGAGCAGTCCGAGCGCGCGCCGCTCCTCTACGACCTGACCTCGCTTCAGCGCGACGCCAACCGGCGCTTCGGCTTCTCGGCCCGGCGCACGCTCCAGGCGGCGCAGTCGCTCTACGAGGACAAGAAGGCGATCACGTACCCGCGCACGAGCTCCCGCTGGCTCTCCGGCGACCTGGTCGCGCAGCTGAAGCCGACCGCGGCAACGCTCGAGCCGATCTCCGACTACGCCGAGGCCGCCCGTTACGTGCTCGGGCTCCAGCAGCTGCCGCTCGGCCGGGTGGTGAACGACTCGAAGGTCGACGACCACCACGCGATCGTCCCCACCGATGTCCAGCACGAGCTCGAGCGCTTCTCGCCCGACGAGCGGCGCGTCTTCGACCTCGTCGCGCGACGCTTCCTCGCCGTCTTCCACCCGCCGGCCCGCTATGCGCGGACGACGATCGTCACGCTGGTCGAGGAGGAGCGCTTCCGCACGCGCGGGAAGATCACGCTGGAGGCCGGCTGGCGCGGCGTCTACGGGCACGAGTCGGACGAGGACAAGAAGGCGCGGCAGGACGAGGACTCCGAGGAAGAGAGCGCGGAGCTGCCGCCGCTCGAGCAGGGCCAGAAGGTGCGCTGCGCCGAGGCCGAGGTCGAGGCGAAGGAGACGAAGCCGCCGCCGCGCTACACCGAGGCGACGCTGCTCTCCGCGATGGAGACCGCCGGCAAGCTCGTGGACGACGAGGAGCTGCGCGAGGCGATGAAGGAGCGCGGCCTCGGCACGCCGGCGACCCGGGCCGAGACGATCGAGACGCTGATCCGCAGAGAATACATCGAGCGGGCGGGCAAGGACCTCCAGCCGACCCCGAAGGGCCTCCAAGTGATCGCGATGCTGGAGGAGCACCCGCTCACCTCGCCGGAGCTGACCGGCGACTGGGAGAAGCGTCTCACCGACATCGAGCACGGCCGCGACGAGCGCGAGGCCTTCATCGAGGACATCGCCGGCTTCACCCAGGCGACCGTCGACAAGATCGCCGCGCTCGACAAGGAAAAGCTGCGCCCCGAGCGGGTCGAGCTCGGCCTCTGCCCGCGCTGCGGGGCGGAGAGCGGCGAGATCATCAGGGAGAACTCGAAGGCCTACGGCTGCACGAGCTGGAAGAGCCGCGAGGAGCCCGGCTGCGGCTTCGTCATCTGGAAGCGCGTCGCCGGCCGCACGCTCACGCCCGAGATCGCCCGCCAGCTGCTCGCGGAGGGCCGGACGAAGGACGTCATCTCCGGCTTCCGCTCCCGCGCCGGCAAACCTTTTCGCGCGCGCCTCGTCTTGAACGGTGAGGGGAAGGTCGAGTTCGACTTCCCCGCGCGTACGCAAACCAAAGAGGCCGCCGTCGCGGAATAGGAAAGGCGAGGATCGCGTTTCGACGACCAAGCCCGGCAGGGGGGCCGGATCCCCCTGTTCAGGCGAGGAGAATGCTCGTACAGTGCGAAAGATCCACACAGAATCGACATCTAGTAGCCAAGAGGAGAAATTGACCCAGAATCAACTTCACGATCTGCTGGAGACCGAGCCCGCGCGCGTCCTGCTCGAGAGCTCCGAGGAGCGCGGCTTCGTCGAGCCGGCCGAGCTCGAGGCGTTCGCGCTCGAGCACGACCTCGCCGACGACGAGGTCGAGCAGCTGACGCGCGAGTTCGAGGCGATCGGCCTCGATGTCGGCGAGCCCGTCGCCGAGGCAGAGGCTGCGGCGAAGGCGGAGCCGGTTGCCCGCGAGCCCGAGGCGCAGGCCCAGGTGCTCGTCGGCGCCGCCGATAGCCTTCAGCTCTTCCTGGCCGACATCGGCCGGCACAAGCTGCTGACCGCGGCCGAGGAGGTCATGCTTGCGAAGGCGATCGAGCGCGGCGACGTGACCGCCAAGCGGCGGATGATCGAGTCGAACCTGCGACTGGTCGTCTCGATCGCCAAGGGCTACCGCGGCCTCGGCGTCCCGTTCCTGGACCTGATCCAGGAGGGAACGCTCGGACTCAACCGCGCGGTCGAGAAGTTCGACTGGCGGCGCGGCTTCAAGTTCTCGACGTACGCGACCTGGTGGATCCGCCAGTCCGTCCAGCGCGCCGTTGCCAACCAGGCGCGGACGATCCGCGTGCCCGTGCACGTGGTCGAGCGGCAGCAGAAGCTCGGCCGCGCCGCGCGCCGGCTCGAGGTCGAGCTCGGGCGCGAGGCGACGAAGCAGGAGCTCGCCGACGCGACCGGCCTGCCGATCCAGCACGTCGACGAGGCGCTCGGCGCCGCGCAGGCGTCGGTGTCGCTGAACCAGACGGTCGGCGCGGACGACGAGGGCGAGCTCGGCGACCTGTTCGCCGACCGTGAGGCTGTCGATCCGTTCGACGAGGCCGAGGAGTCGCTCCGCCGCCAGGGCGTGCGGCGAGCGCTCGACGCCCTGCCCGAGCGCGAGCGGCGGATCCTCGAGCTGCGCTTCGGCTTCGAGGGCGAGCCCTGGACGCTCGAGGCGATCGGCCACGAGCTCGACCTGACCCGCGAGCGGGTGCGCCAGCTCGAGGGCCAGGCGCTGGCGCGGCTCGCCGCGCTGCGCGAGCTCCAGA
>WNGA01008402.1_pt1 | contig 14154 bp, 14 predicted proteins | sample 5400061 | NCBI WGS metagenome assembly WNGA01 (sample SAMN13153366, study PRJNA577476) | soil metagenome | isolation source: 100 cm soil or saprolite under grassland replicate 2 | place: USA:California | collected 2016-06-15 | reverse complement strand
GGCGGCGGTGGACGCGGAGGCCGTGGCGGCGTCGCGGGCCAGGCGGCTGGCGGCGGTCGCGGCCCGCGACGAGGCCAGGCGGCGGGCGCGGCTCGCCGCCGACCAGGCGGTGCTCGCCACCCGGCACGCGGAGCGCCTCGGCCGGCTGGCCGACCAGGCCGAGCGAGAGGCGACCCGGGCGCGCACCACCGCCACCGCCGCCATCGACGCGGCGGCGGCCGCCCGCGAGCGGGCGTCCCGCGCAGCCAAGGAGCTGACCGAGGCCGAGGGCCGCCTCGCCGACGACGGCTGAGCCGCCAGCGCGCTCCCCACCCGCCGCTCCCCACCCGGCGGCTCCCCGCCAGCGCGCTCCCCCACCCGCCGCTCCATCACCCGGCGGCTCCCACCCCGCGGCTCCACGACCCGGCGGCGCATGCGCCGTGCGCTCAGCGGCCGCGCCGACCCCGCCGGGCGCGGAGGTAGTCGCTGACCACGTAGTCGCCGAGGCGCTCGGCGGAGGCCGCGAACACCCGGCCGCCGTTCAGCCGGGCGATCCCGTCGACGAAGCGGACCAGCCGCGGGTCGTCGTCGAGCATGAACACGTTGATGGTGGCGCCCCGGCGGGTGAGCCGGGTGACCTCGGCGAGGGTCAGCTCGATCGTGCGGGGGTCCGGCGGATAGTCGAACCAGGGGAGGCCGTCGCGCTCCAGGTGCGCGGTCGGCTCGCCGTCGGTGACGACCAGCACCACCGGCTCCGCCTCCGGATGGCGGTCCAGGTGCCGCCCGGCCAGCACCAGGGCGTGGTGCAGGTTGGTCCCCTGCCCGACGGCCGGAGCCAGGTCCGGCAGGTCGGCGGTCCGGACCGTCCTGGCCAGCAGCGAGAAGCCGACGATCTCCAGCGCGTCCTGCGGGTAGCGGGTCGCCACCAGGCTGTGGAGGGCCAGCGCGGTGGCCTTGGCCATCCCCCACGCCTCCCGCAGCAGCATCGAGTACGACTGGTCCACCAGCAGGCAGACCGCCGCCGAGGTCCGCCGTTCCGTCTCCAGTACCTCGAAATCCGCTGGCGCGAGGGCGACCGCCGCACCCCGCCGCCGCGGTCCCTGCCGCAGCACGGCGTTGCGGACGGTGCGGACCACGTCCAGCGGGTCCTCGTCGCCGAACTCCCAGGGGCGGGAGGCGCCGCTGGGCTCGCCGGCCAGGCCGGTCCCGGCCACGTCGTGGTCGCCGCGGCGGCCCTCCTCGAGGCTTGCGAAGATGCGGCGCAGCGCGACCGCGCCGATCCGCCGGATCGCCTTGGGGGACAGCCGCAGCTCTCCCTGCTCGCGGAGCAGGTAGCCCTGCTCGGCCAGCTCGCGCTCGAGCCGGCGCAGCGTCTCCACGTCCTCGACCGCGGCCCGCCCCAGGGTCCGCTCCAGCGCCTCCTGGTCGACGTCGTCCAGCGAGGCGCCCGGGTAGCGCTGCCCGAGGGACGCCTCCAGCGACTCCAGGTCGGCCAGCTCCTCCAGCGCGGTGGTCGCGTCGCCGAGGCCGAGCGGACGGTCGCCGCCGATCTGCGCGCCCTCGTCCCAGGGCAGGTCGGGCCGTCGGCCCCGCAGGGCGCGGCCGAGCCGGTCCAGCTCGTATTCCAGCCCGAGGTCGCCGAGGACCGCCTGGGCGAGGCCGGCCAGCTCGGCCCGCTGCTCGGGGGTGAGGGAGGCGGCCAGGCGGCTGGCGGCGGCGGCGCGCCGGGCCAGCGCGTCGACCAGCTCCTCGAGGGTGCGCGGGTTCTCTGGGAACATGTCGCCGTAGCGCTGCATGAACTCGTCGAACTGTCGCTGGGTGTCCTCGCCGCGGGCGTCGGCGTCCAGCATCGCGTTCAGGTCGGCGAGCATGTCGCGGATGCGCTGGAGCTGCTCGGGGCTGGCGCGGGCGAGCGCGTCGCGCATCCCCTTGAACCGCGTGTCGAGCACCTCGCGGCGGAGCAGGTCGCGGATCTGCTCGTAGGTGGCCGCCGCCTCCGGGGAGCGCCACCGGTAGTCGGCGAGCTGCCGGACGGCCCTGGCGGTGTCGGGGGGGAGCTGGTCCAGCTCGGCCTCGGCGAGCCTGGCCTGGTCGGACGGGTCGGGGAACAGCGCCGCGCGCTCCTGCTCGACGGCCCGGTCGAGCAGCTCGCGGACCCGTTCCAGGGTGCCGTCGAGCTGGCCGCGCTCGCGCAGCCCGCGGCGGCGCTCGCGCACCTGGCGGAGCAGGTCGCGCAGGCCCCGCGTCCCCGGCATGCCGCGGCGCAGCAGGTCGGCGAGCGCATCGACCGCACGGTCGCCGGCCAGCACCCGCTCCCCCAGCCGGTCCAGCGCCCGCGCCAGGTCGAACGGCGGCTCCAGGGGGTCGGGGCCGCCACGCCAGGCGCCGTACCGGTAGCTCATCCGCCGTACACCGCACGGCCGGGCAGCTCCTCCTTGGCCAGGCGCTTGGCCAGGTGGAGGCCTTCCATCGCGAACTCCAGCGCGGCGGCGGCCAGGCCTGGCGTCTCGGCGTGGCCGTCGCCGAGGTGCCGCAGGAGCCGCGCCAGCCCGGGCACCGTGCCGATCCGCCGCAGCAGCTCGGGCGCGGCCACCAGGTCGCCGGTCTCCACCGTGCCGCCCTCCTCGAAGCGGCCGAGCAGCCCCGACAGGTCGGTCCCGGCCAGCCGCGCCCGCCAGGTGTCGGCGACCGCCCGTCGCAGCAGGTGCTTGAGCAGCTCCAGCTCCCTGCCCTCCTCGAGCTGGTCGAACTCGACCTTGCCGAGCGACACGGGGACCACGGCGGGCAGGTCGACCACCCTGGCCACCGGCGTCTCCTCGCCAGTGACCGCGGCCCGCCGCACCGCCGAGGCGGCGACGGTCTCGGCCGCGGCGATCGCGAAGCGGGCCGACACGCCGGAGCGGGCGTCGATCTGGGGCGACTCGCGCACCCCGCGGGTGAAGCGCGCGATGACCTCGAGGACGTGGTCGGGCACCAGCGGCCGGCCGAGCGGGCCCTCGTCCCACTGGAGGACGGCCTCCTGGCGCATCAGCGTCAGCTCGTCGTCCAGCCGCAGCGGGTAGTGGGTCCGGATCTCGGCCCCGAAGCGGTCCTTGAGCGGGGTGATGATGCGGCCGCGGTTGGTGTAGTCCTCCGGGTTGGCGCTGGCGATCAGCAGCAGGTCGAGGGGGAGCCGGAGCTGGTAGCCGCGGACCTGGATGTCGCGCTCCTCGAGCACGTTGAGCAGCGCCACCTGGATCCGCTCGGCGAGGTCGGGGAGCTCGTTGACGCTGAAGATGCCCCGGTTGGTGCGCGGCACCAGGCCGTAGTGGACGGTCTCCGGGTCGCCGAGGGTGCGGCCCTCGGCGACCTTGATCGGGTCGACGTCGCCGACCAGGTCGCCGACGCTGGTGTCGGGGGTGGCCAGCTTCTCGCCGTACCGCTCCGAGCGGTGCCGCCACCCGACCGGCAGCTCGTCGCCGAGCTCCCGGAGCCGGTGGCGGCAGGCGTTGCAGGCGGGCAGGTAGGGGTGGTCGTTGATCTCGCAGCCGGTGACCGCCGGGGTCCACTCGTCGAGGAGGTGGACCAGCGAGCGGATCAGCCGGGTCTTGCCCTGCCCGCGCTCGCCGAGCAGCACGACGTCGTGGCCGGCGAGCAGGGCGCGCTCCAGCTCCGGCAGGACGGTGTCGTCGAAGCCGACGATGCCGGGGAAGCGCTCCCCGCCGCCGCCGAGGGAGGCCAGCAGGTTGTCCCGGACCTCATGCTTGACGGCCTTGTAGCGGTGCCCGGAGGCCCGCAGGGCGCCGAGGGTGGTCGGAGGCGGCGTGGTGTCGGTGGTCATGCGCGTCCTTTGCAGATCGGCCGGTCGGTCCCATAGTCGCCCCAGTCGCCTGGTTGCGCACGCGCCGAGGCCACGCCACGGCGGGCCGCTCAGGCCGGTCCGCCCCCAGAGCGGCGCCAGGCGGCGCGGCCGAGGAAGGCGAACCCGCCGAGGAACCGGCCGGCCAGCTCGGCGGCGCCGTGCTCCTCCAGCACCGCCAGCACCGCCTGGCGTTGCAGCGGGCGGTTGCAGGCGGCGACGTCGAGGACCACGTCGTCGCGGATCGCCATCAGCTCGCGGTTCAGCTCGTAGACGGCCCGCTGGGTCACCAGCGCCTCGACCACCCACGGGCCGAGCAGCCGCGCCACCCCGGCCGGGTCGGCGAGCGCCGCCTCCACGTCGGCGTAGGCGGTCAGCAGCCTGGCGGCGGTCACCGCGCCGATGCCGCGAATGCCAGGCAGGCAGTCGCTGGCGTCCCCCCGGAGCGCGGCGAAGGCCGGGTACGCCTCGGGGAGGACCCCGTAGCGCGCGCGCAGCCAGCTCGGCGACACCTGCTGCATGCGGCCGCCGGTGACCAGGTAGAACACCTGGACGGTGGGGGCCACCAGCGCGAAGGCGTCCTGGTCGCCGGTGGCGAGCGCCGCGGCCACGCCGCGGCGCCTGGCCAGCGCCGCCGCCGAGCCGAGCACGTCGTCGGCCTCCAGGCCGTCCGGGACCACCACCGACAGCCCGAGCAGCCCGAGCAGCCCGGGGAGCCGGTCGAGGAGGCCGACCAGGGCGTCGTCCTTGGGCGGGCGGGTCGCCTTGTAGCCGGGATGGCGGTCGCGCCGCAGCGAGCGGACCGGGTCGTCGAAGCCGACGACGCAGGCGGTGGGCCGCACCGCCGAACCGATCCGGGCCAGCATCAGCAGCACCCGTTCCAGCGCCTCGCCCGGGGGCGCCTCGGCCCCGCCGACCGCGTGGAACGCCCGGTGGGCGAGCCCGTTGCCGTCAACCGCCAGCAGCACCGGGCCCGGCCGCTTTGGCGCGCGTCCCCGTCGCGCCCGCCGGGCGACCGGGACGGCGGGCGGCGGCGCGGTGCCCGGTCCCGTCCCATCGGGGGACCCCCCCGGTGTCCCCCGAACCCCCCCGGGCTCTTCGAGGACGAAGAGCCGGGGGTCGTCGGCGGCGGTGACGGGCGGCATAAGCCAACGATGGTCCCTGGTGCCGCGCCGCGCAAGGGGCCGGGCCGCCAGCCCCTTGCGCGACGTGGTCATCCCTGCCCGGCGGCGATGGTGTCCTGGACCTGCTGGCGCCGGCGGTCGTCGATGGTGGCGGCGACGGCCTCGTCGTCGGCCATGAGCGCCTCGACGTCGAGCTGCTCGAAGCCGAGCACGCCCATGTCGGCGAAGGCGGCGCGTACCTTGGGCCCGAACATGCCGATGTCGCGCAGGGTGGGCACGATGCGGCTGAACAGCAGGCTGCGGAATTGCCTGAGGGTCTCGCTCTCGCGCACGTAGCGGATGCAGTCGTCGGCGTCGAAGCCGAGGGTGCGCCAGATCTCCTCGCCGAGGAAGCGGTCGCGCATCAGGTAGCAGGCCTCGACGCAGAACTCCTCGCGCTCGTCGCGCTCCTGGTCCGACAGCTCGCGGTAGTAGTCGCGCAGGGCCAGCCGCCCGAAGGCGACGTGGCGGGCCTCGTCCTGCATCACGTAGGCGTTGATGGCCTTGGCGAGCGGGTCGACGGCCATGTCGCGGATGAGCCCGAACGCCGCCAGGGCCAGGCCCTCGATCAGCACCTGCATGCCGAGGTAGGTCATGTCCCAGCGCGCGTCGGCGATGACGTCGTTCAGCAGGGACTTCAGGTGGGGGTTGATCGGGTAGGCGAGGTCCAGCTTGTCCCGCAGGTAGCGCGAGTACGCCTCGACGTGGCGTGCCTCGTCCATCACCTGGGTGGCGGCGTAGAACTTCGAGTCGAGGTCCGGCACGGTCTGGACGATCTTGGAGGCGCAGATCAGCGCGCCCTGCTCGCCGTGGAGGAACTGGGAGAACTGCCAGGCGACCATGTGGTGGCGTACCTGGGCCCGCTGCCGCGCGCCGAGCGACTCCCAGGTGGGCGAGCCGTAGATGGGGACGGTCTCCTCGGGGGCCAGCAGCGGGTTGTCCAGGTCGACCTCGTGCGACCAGTCGATCCGCTCGGCCGCGTCCCACTGCCGCTTCTTGCCCTTGTCGTAGAGGTTGAGGAGCCGGTCCCGGCCCTCGTCGTAGTCCCAGTCGAAGGCCGTGGTGCTGCCGCTGGGCACGTGCCAGCCGGTCTCGTGGACGGGAAGGGCGTAGATGCGGGTGCTCATGGCGGCGCCTCCTGGCTCCCGGCAGCCACCCCAGCGTACGGACGGTCGTGACACAGTGTCAACATCTGGTTTGCTAGGCTCACACGATGGCCAGGAGCGTCGAGCTGGAATCGGCCCCGCGCCGCCGGCGCCGCCGCGAGGACTCCGAGCAGGAGATCCTCGAGGCGGCCGAGCGGCTGCTGCGCGAGCGGCCCTTCCGAGAGCTGACCGTCGACGACCTGATGGCCGCCACCACCCAGTCCCGCACCGCCTTCTACCGCCACTTCACCGGCCGCCAGGACCTGCTCATCCGGCTGCTCTCGGACCTCAACCAGGAGCTGTGGGAGGTGAGCCAGGGTTGGTTCCAGGGCAGCGGCGACCCCCTGGTGGAGGCCAGGGAGGCGCTGGAGCGGCTGGCCGGCGTCTACCAGGCCCACGGTCCCGTGCTGCTGGCCATGGCCGAGGCCGCCCATCACGACGACGAGGTGGAGCGGGTCTACGGCGCCCTGGTGCAGGGCTTCGCCGACGGCGTGGTCGCGCGCCTGGAGCGCGACGCCGCCGCCGGCCGCGCCAGCGTCCGCCACCCCGACGAGGTCGCGGCGGCGCTGGTCTGGATGACCGAGCGGCAGCTCGCCGTCGCCTTCGGCCGCCAGGAGACCGGCGCGGCCGAACGCGCCGCCACCGTGGAGGCGCTGTACACCATCTGGACGCGGGCCTTGTACGGCGCGGACCCGGGAGACTGATCGGCTCCCGTGCGCGCGGTCACCATCCGGGACGGCCACCTGGTCGTGGCCGATCGGCCGGACCCGGAGCCGGGCAGCGACGAGCTGCTGGTGCGGGTCGCCGCCGCCGGCGTCAACGGCGCCGACCTGTTCCAGCTCATGGGCGCCTACCCGGCGCCGCCGGGCAGTCCGGCGGACATCCCGGGGCTGGAGCTGGCCGGCGAGGTCGTGGCGGTCGGCCAGGCGGTGCGCCGCTTCCGACCGGGCGACCGGGTCATGTCGCTGGTCGGTGGTGGCGGCCAGGCGGAGCTGGCGGTGGTGCACGAGCGGGTCGCCATGCCAGTGCCCGAGCAGCTCGGCTGGCCGCAGGCCGGCGGCTTCGCCGAGGTGGTCACGACCGCCCACGACGCGCTGTTCACCCAGTGCGGGCTGGGGCTCGGCGACCGGCTGCTGGTGCAGGGCGCCGCCGGCGGGATCGGCACGGTCGCCGTCCAGCTCGCCGCCGCCGCCGGCGCCCGGGTGGTGGCCAGCGTGCGCAACCGCGACCATCACGCCGCCGTGGCCGCGCTGGGCGCGGAGCGGGTGGTGGAGCCCGCCGACGACTGGGGGCGGGCCGGCCCCTTCGACGTGATCCTCGAGCTGGTCGGCGCGCCCAACCTCCCGGCCGACCTCGAGGCGTTGGCCATCGGCGGCCGGATCGTGGTCATCGGCGTGCCGGCCGGGGCGCGCGCCGACCTGGACCTGCGCCGGCTGATGACGACGCGAGGCCGGGTGCTCGCCTCCAACCTGCGGTCGCGGTCGCTGGAGGAGAAGGCCGACGCCGCCCGCCGGGTCGAGGCCCAGACGCTGCCGCTGGTCGCCGCCGGCCGCCTGCGGGTCCCCGTGGCCGCGACCTTCCCGCTGGAGGCGGCCCGGGAGGCCTACGACCGCTTCGCGGCCGGCGGCAAGCTGGGCAAGCTGGTGCTCGTCACCGGGGGCGGGTAGCGGTGCGGGCCTCCAGTTGCACGCCGACCTGCCGCTTGAGCCTCGCCAGGATGGCGGAGATCCCCCGCAGCCGCAGCGGCGACACCACCCGGTCCAGGCCGAGGGCGCTGTAGAAGCCGTTCGGGACGGCCAGCACCTCGGCGGCGGCGGCCCCGTTGAGGCCCTCCGACAGGATCCCCGCGAAGCCACGCGTCGTCGGCGCCTCCGGCGGCGCGTCGAAGTGGATCGTGACCGCGTCGTCGTCGCCGACCTCGGTGGCCAGGAAGAACGGGGTCTGGCACTCGGGCACCTGCTCCATCGCGTCGCGGTGGCCGGCCAGCCGCGGCGGCAGCGGCGGCACCCTGCGCGAGTAGTCGAGCAGGGCTTCCAGGCGCAGCTCGGGCGGGAGATCGGCGAACTCGTCGACGATCTCCTGCAGCCGGCCGGGCAGCGACATCCTCAGCCGACCGCCTTGAGCCGCGGGTCGGGACCCGGCTCGCTGGAGCGCTCGATCGGCACCCGCACCGAGTTGCCCCACTCGACCCAGGAGCCGTCGTAGTTGCGGACCCGCGGGAAGCCGAGGAGCTGGCTGAGCACGAACCAGGTGTGGCTGGAGCGCTCGCCGATCCGGCAGTAGGCGACGATGTCGTCGTCGTGGGTGAGGCCGAGCTCGCCCTCGTAGATGGCCCGCAGCGCGTCGGCCGGCTTGAAGGTGCCGTCCTCGTTGGCCGCGCGCTTCCAGGGCACGTTGGCCGCGCCGGGGATGTGCCCGCCCCGCAGCGCCCCCTCCTGGGGGTAGTCGGGCATGGCCAGCAGCTCCCCCGAGTACTCGCCGGGCGAGCGCACGTCGACCAGGCGGCCACCCGTCCCGACGTGGTCGAGCACCTGGTCGCGGAAGGCGCGGATGCGCGTGTCGTCCCGCTGGACCACGGGGTAGTCGGCCGGCGCCCGGTCGGGCACGTCGGTGGTGAGCGGGCGGCCCTCCTCGACCCACTTCTGCCTGCCGCCGTCCAGCAGGCGCACGTCCTGGTGGCCGAAGAGCGTCGAGACCCACAGCGCGTACGCCGCCCACCAGTTGAAGTTGTCGCCGTAGAACACGATCGTGGTGTCGCGGGAGACGCCCTTGGACGACATCAGGCGGGCGAAGCCCTCGGCGTCCACGTAGTCCCGCTCGACGGGGTCGTTGAGGTCCAGGTGCCAGTCGATCTTGACCGCGCCGGGGATGTGACCCGTCTCGTACAGCAGCACGTCCTCGTCCGACTCGGCGACCACCAGGCCGGGGTCGTCGAGGTGCTCGGCCAGCCAGGCGGTCGTGACCAGCCGCTCGGGATGGGCGTAGACGCGGAGCTTCTCGGACGGGTCGAGCTCCACCGCAGTGTTCACCGGGCTCCTCCTCGGGAATGTCGCCATGGTTCCGGTTCGCTTCGCCACCACGATAGCGCGTCCCCGCCGGCCCACCGCGACTGGTGCACAGGCCGGCTGGCCTGAGAACCTTGGACCCGAGACACCGAGGAGGCCAGATGCGGCTGAGCAGCTTCGCCGGGACCGACGTCGGCCTGGCACGGTCCGGCAACGAGGACAGCCACCTGCGCGGCCGGACCGTGTTCGCGGTCGCCGACGGGCTCGGCGGTCACCAGGGCGGCGAGGTCGCCTCGGCGATGGCGGTGGAACCGCTGGCCGCCCTGGACGGCCGCGCCTTCGCCGACGCCGACCAGGCCGCGGAGGCGCTGACCGCCGCGATCCGGGCGGCCAACCAGGCCATCCTCCAACGGGGGCGCTCCGACCCGGAGCTGTGGGGGATGGGGACCACGGTCACCGCCGCCGCCGTCGCCCACGACCGGGTCCTGCAGCTCGCCCACGTGGGCGACAGCCGCGCCTACCTGCTGCGGAAGGGTGCGCCGCTGCGCCAGCTCACCACCGACCACACGGTGGTGGCCGAGGCGGTCGAGCGGGGCCTGCTCACCCGCGAGCAGGCCGCGATCCACCCCCAGCGGGGCGTCGTGACCCGGGCGGTCGGGCTCGACCCGGACGTGCGGGTGGACCTGCCCGAGCCGCTGGAGCTGGAGCCGGGCGACCAGGTGCTGCTCTGCTCCGACGGTCTCACCGAGGTGGTCGACGACGACCAGATCGCCGAGGTGCTGGCCGACCAGGTCGACGGCGGCGACGCCTGCGGGACGCTGATCGCCGCCGCCAACCGGGCCGGCGGGCCCGACAACGTCACCGTGGTGCTGCTGCGGGTCGCGGACTGAGCGGTAGAGCGGCGGGCAAGCATCGGTGCCGCGCCGCGATCACCTGCGGTGGCAGGATGCGGTGACGGCGCGCGCCGCGGGTACTTGCCCGGCGCTCTAGATGCGCCGCAGCACGGTCACGACCCTGCCGAGGATCTGGATGTCGTCGGCCTCGATCGGCTCGTAGGCGGGGTTGGCCGGCAGCAGCAGGACCCGGTCGTCGCCGACGGAGAGCCGCTTGATCGTCGCCTCCGGCTCGTAGCTCGGGACCAGGGCGGCGACGATGTCGCCGTTGGCGGCGGTCGGCTGCTCGCGGACGACCACATAGTCGTCCTCGGCGATCTGGTCGCCGACCATCGAGTCGCCACGGACCCGCAGCATGAACAGGGTGCCGTCACCGACGAGCTGGCGCGGCAGCAGGAAGCTCCCCTCGATGCGCCCTTCGGCCAGGATCGGCTGGCCGGCGCGGACCTCGCCCACCAGCGGGACCGAGATCGTCGGGGACTCGCCGCGGAGCTGGATCGAGCGGTTCTTGCCGGAGTCCCGGCGGATGAGGTTCAGCGTCTCCAGCTTGTCCAGCCAGTAGCCGACGGTGCCGATGGAGCTGACGCCGACCGCCGCGCGGATCTCCCGGACGCTCGGGACCAGCCCGGTCGCCGCCTGGGTGTCCCGGATGAAGTCGTAGATCTTCTGGCCCGTCGCGCCGAGCTCGCCGTCCGCCACCCGACCACCAACCCGTCGGCTTCGTTCACCTCGGCTTGCGGAGCGCCAGCCAAGTTGCCCTTTGCGTCACCTTGAACTCTGCACGGCCGCCGCCCGCCAGGCAAGGGTGAGCCCGGCTCAGGAAGGCGTGAGCTGGCGCCGGGACATGAGGTACCGCCGCCACGGCGCGTAGCCGACGCGGACGTAGAAGTCCCGCCGGACCACCCAGCCGATGTGGCAGGCGCGGGTGCCGGCCTGCCGCAGCAGCTCGGAGGCGTGCGCGACCATCGCGCTGCCGACGCCGCGGCCCTGGGCGTCGTCGGCCACCCCGACGCAGCCGATGGTGCCCGCCATCGGGCCCAGGAGCGGCGCGAACAGCAACGCCTCGTCCGGCCCGCGGAACAGCAGCGTGCCGACCACCCGCCGCTGGCCGTCCCGCGCCACCAGCACCGAGGAGTCCCGGCGCTCGAACCAGCGCAGCCAGGTGGGGAAGGTCGCCGCCTCGAAGGCCAGCACCGCCGCCAGGTCCCGCTCGCCGGCCACCTCGAGCGAGACGCCGGCCCGTGCCGCCCGCTCGTAGACCCCCGCCGGGGGTCGGTAGTCCCGCAGGTCACGGACGAGGTCGATCACCTGGTAGTCCCAGCGCCAGCCCCGCGCCGCGAAGAAGCGGACCGCCGCCGGCAGGTCGTCGGGCACGCCGGGCCAGATGTAGTCCTCCCCGCCGCTGCCGAGGGCGACCGTTCGGGCCCCGAAGGCGCTGAGGCGTTGCAGCGCGGCGGCGAGCAGGCGCGTGCCCACCCCACGCCGCTGGTGGGCCGGGTCGACCAGCAGCAGCGGGATGCTGCCGGCCGGGTCGGTGGCGACCATGCCGAGCGCCGCGCCGCGCTCCTCGACGACCACGCCGTCGCGGATGAGGTCGAGCCCGGCGGGCAGCAGCGGCCAGGAGCCGCCGAGGGCCGCCGCCCAGAGCGCCTCCAGCCATGGGCGGTCGCCGACCGGGTCGAGCGCCCGGAGGGTCACGGCCCGGCCGGTACCAGCGGCAGCACGAACCGCATGGTCGTGCCGCGACCCGGCTCGCTGTCGGCGGTGATCCTGCCGCCGTGGGCCTGCACCAGGCTTCTCGCGATCGCCAGGCCGAGCCCGGCGCCGCCGGAGTCGGCCGACTTCACGAACCGGTCGAACACGTACGGCAGGTCGGCGGCGTCGATGCCCCTGCCGGTGTCCGAGACCGTGAAGGAGACGCCCGCCGCCGACGGCTCGACCACCGCCGCGACCGACCCGCCGCGGGGGGTATGGCGGACGGCGTTGGACAGCAGGTTCGCCAGCACCTCACCGATCCGCACGGGGTCGACGTCGAGCTCGGGGACGCCGTCGGCGGCGCGGCACTCCAGCGTCACGCCGGCCGCGTCCGCGCGGGCCCGGAACGCCGCCACCGCGTCCTGGACGAGCGCTCCGGGGTCCACGCGCTCGCGGTGCAGCCGCAGCACGCCGGCCTCGGCCGTGGAGAGGGTCTGCAGGTCGTCGAGCAACCGCGACATCACCGCGGTCTCCTCCAGGACCGGCGCGAGGTGCGCCTCGTCGGCCGGGTACAGGCCGTCGAGCATCCCCTCGACGTTGCCGCGGATCACCGACAGCGGCGTCCGCAGCTCGTGGGCGACGTCGGCGAGCAGGCCCCGGCGCTGCGCCTCGTTGGCCTCCAGCCGCTCGACCATCTGGTTGAAGGAGCGGGCCAGGCGGCGCACCTCGCCGGGGCCTCGCGCCTGGACGCGGGCCCCGTAGTCGCCGCCGGCGACGCGGTCGGCGGCCTCCATGACGTCGCCGATCGGCGCCGCCATGCGCCGCACCGCCCGCCCGGCCAGGAACGCGACCAGCAGCACCCCGATGGCCAGCAACGGGAACGGCACCATCGGCGGGCCGTACCGCCGGCCCGGTTCGTAGCCACCGTTCAGCAGCCTGAACACGAGGCCGCTGAGGAGGAACATCAGCAGCACGAAGAGCGCGAACAGCAGGCCCAGGCGGCGGGGGAAGCGCCGGGGCGGTCCGCCCCAGCCCCAGCCGCCCCGCGGTGGGAACGGCTCGTTCTCCGGCCACCACGGAGGGCGCCTCGGCGGGCCTCGCCAGCGGTCACGCATCGGCGAAGCGGTACCCGACGCCGTGGACGGTGAGCAGGTAGCGGGGCCGGCCGGGCGTCGGCTCGATCTTCTTCCGGAGGTTCTTGACGTGCGCGTCGATGGCCCGCTCGTAGGATTCGAACGCGACGCCGTGGACCGCGTCGAGGAGCTGACCGCGGGTGAACACGCGACCCGGCTCGCGCACCAGCGCCGCGAGGAGCTGGAACTCGGTGGGCGTCAGCTCGACCGGCCGGCCGCCGACCGCGACGCGCATGCGCGGGACGTCCACCTCGACGTCGGCCACGCGCAGCACCTCCGGCCCGCCGGCCTGCGCCGTCTGCGTCCGCCGCAGCACCGCGCGGACGCGCGCGACCAGCTCCTTGGGGCTGAACGGCTTCACCACGTAGTCGTCGGCGCCCAGCTCGAGGCCGACGACCCGGTCGGTCTCGTCGCCGCGGGCGGTGAGCATCACGATCGGCACGCTCGACGTCCGCCGCAGCACGCGCGCGACGTCCAGCCCGTCCCGCCCGGGAAGGCCGAGGTCGAGCACGACGAGGTCGGGCCTGGAGCGGCGCGCGCTGGCGAGCGCGGTCTCGCCGTCGCCGACCACGACAGCCTCGAAGCCGGCGTGCTCGAGGTAGTCGCGCACCAGCCGCGCGATCTTCGTCTCGTCCTCGACCACCAGGATCTTCTTCACCGTTCGCCTCCGATCCTCCAGGAGCCTGACGAGACGGCGGGGCGGAGGCAAGCCTCCGCCCCGCTTCCGTGGCCGGCGCCCTCACCCGCCGGTCGGCTCGCCGCCGGGGGGCGGCTGCTGCTCGGTGGTCTGGTCCTTCGGCTGGTCGCTCGGCTGGTCGTGCTGGCGGCGGTGCCAGTCCTCGAACCGCTGTGGGCCGCCCTGCCCCCACGGGCCCGGAGGGCCCCAGCCGTAGCCACCGGGGCCGTAGCCACCGGGGCCGTAGCCACCGGGCCCACCCCAGCGGCCGCGCCAGAACGCGCCGCGCACCAGCAGGATGATCCCGATCACCAGCAGCGGGAACAGGATGAGCCCGAACGGGAAGAAGCCATACCCGTAGCCATAGCCGCGACCGAACCGCGGACCGACCACCCGCACCACCTGGGCGTCCTGGCCGCTCTGGCGCAGGCCCTCGGCGACGCCCTGGTCGAGGCCGGCGTTGTAGGCGGCGACCCCGATCCCGATCGCTGCCAGGATCGCGAGGAGCACCACCCCGATCACCATTGCCCGTCGCATCTTGTCCTCCTTCAGACGGGTCGATTGCGTTCACAGCCGATGCTGCCGGGGTGATGTGAAGGAGTCGTGAATGCGTCAAGGAGGGCTGTA
>WNGA01025853.1_pt1 | contig 14155 bp, 12 predicted proteins | sample 5400061 | NCBI WGS metagenome assembly WNGA01 (sample SAMN13153366, study PRJNA577476) | soil metagenome | isolation source: 100 cm soil or saprolite under grassland replicate 2 | place: USA:California | collected 2016-06-15 | reverse complement strand
GGACTGAAGTCCCGCCCTCCGTGCGAAGTGGCCAGACGACAGGTGGAGGGCGCGGCTTTAGCCGCGCCACAACAACACCGCGGACGGCGTCGTTTTAGCGCGCCACACCGGCGGAACTAAAGTTCCGCCCTCCGTGCGAAGTGGCCAGACGACAGGTGGAGGGCGCGGCTTTAGCCGCGCCACAACAACACCGCGAACACGCGGTTTCAGCGCGCCACACCGGCGGGGCGTCTAGCGCTCTCTCGAGACACGCGGACGACTTGGCGGGACCGACGTCGCGCGCTCCATGCAGTGCGGCTGAGGCCGCGCCCTCCAGCCAACAGTTGACACAGTCAAGTAATTCCGTTCAGAATCCCTGAATGCCAACCCTGCAAGTCACGCCAGCGCCCTCTTCCCGGCTTACGGAGGAGGCCCGGGAGAAATCGCCGTTCGGCACCACGTTCTCCGATCACATGCTCTTTGCAACCTGCCGCGACGGCCGGTGGAGTGAGCCCGAGATCCTGCCGTACGGCACGCTGCCCACCTCTCCCGCGGCGAGCGTGCTGCACTACGGCCAGGCGATTTTCGAGGGCTTCAAGGCGCACCGGACGGCCGACGGCGGCGTCGCGGTGTTTCGGCCGCACGACAACTTCGCGCGGATGAACCGGTCGGCAGCACGAATGGCCATGCCGCCGGTGCCGCAGGAAATCTTCATCGACGGTTTGCTGGAGCTTCTGCGTCTCGATCGCGACTGGGTTCCGTTCAGCGACGGTGGCGCGCTGTACATCCGGCCTGTCTACGTCGGCGCCGAGCCGTTGCTGCAGGTGCGGCCCGCGTCGACGTATCAGTTCATGATCATCACGAGCCCCTCGGGGCCGTACTTCTCCGGGGCTGTCGACCTGCTCGCCGAGCCAAAGTTCGTGCGTGCATGTCCCGGCGGTACCGGCGACGTCAAAGCGGCGGGCAATTACGCCGGGAGTCTTCTCGCGGCACAGGAGGCGCAGAAGCAGGGATACCACACGGTCCTGTGGCTCGATTCGAGCGAGCACCGCTTTATCGAGGAATGTGGACTGATGAACATTGTCTTCGTGATGGACGGTACCGTGGTGACGCCGCCTCTGTCAGGCACGATTCTGCCGGGCATCACGCGAGACAGCGTGCTGACCCTCTGTCGTGACATGGGCGTGCCGGTCGAGGAGCGCCGCGTGCCGATCGACGAGCTTTTCTCGCGCATGGTTGAAGGGCATACCACGCAGGCCGCGGGCGTCGGAACTGCGGCGACGGTCGCGCCGATTCGAAAGATCCGTTTCCGGGAGCGTGAAATCGAGCTCACACCGGTTGATGCGGACTCGCCGCTCGACCGTGCCCGTCGTCAACTGGAAGCCATTCGCACGGGTGCCGCGCCCGACGCGCACCGGTGGCTCACGTTTGTGTAGGGGTCAGGTATCAAGGATCACAAACAAAACAACATCCCCACATACATGGAGACATCAGGACGTCGCTACATCACATCGTCACATCACCAAATCACCACATCGCCAGATTGACCATGCCCTACTTCACCCTGACGTACGATACCGTCGACGACTTCGTCAATCGCCGCGTGCCGCATCGCATGCGCCACCTCACGCTCGTGCGTGACGCGCACGCGCGCGGCGAGCTGGTCATGGCCGGTGCGCTGGGCCATCCGCCCGATGGTGCACTCCTCGTGTTCCGCGCAGCCGATCGACAGGTTGTCGAAACATTCGCGCGCCAGGATCCCTACGTCATCGAGGGGCTCGTGCGTCAGTGGCATGTGCGACCTTGGACCGTGGTCGTCGGCTACGATCCATCGGAGCCCCCGCCCGCCGGCCTGCCCGGATCAACACCGTCCTCTTCTGCATCGACATGAGCGCCGCCAACGGCTACGACGTCGACTCGGTCCGCCGATTCAATCGCTTCTATACGCGAAGAATCGGCGTATTGGACGAAGGACATCTGAACAGTCAGTACTCGCTCGCCGAAGTGCGCGTGCTCTACGAGCTCGCGCACCACGAGCGAACGACTGCCGTCGAACTCTGTCGGGATCTGGGACTCGACGCGGGGTATGTGAGCCGAATCCTGCAACGGTTCACGCGGCAGCGGCTCATCCGCCGCACCCGCGCACCATCCGATCGCCGTCAATCGTGGCTGGCGTTGACGCCGAAAGGAAAGCAGGTGTTTGCGCCGCTCAACGCAGCCGCTCGCGATCGCGTGCAAGCGCTGCTGACGCCGCTCTCTGCGCACGAACGCAGGACGCTCGTTGCGGCCATGCGAAGGATTGAGGCCCTTCTCTCCGAGAGCAAGCCGTCAGGAAGATAATCGTTAGGATCGCTTACCCGCCGCCTCGATAAAGCCCTCGAACAGCGGCCGGAACTCTCCGGTGCGCCAGAAGTTTTCCGGATGCCACTGGACCGCCAGACGGAACACATCTCCCGGACTTTCAATCGCTTCGACCACGCCGTCGGGAGCCGTTCCTGACACCTCCCAGCCTGGCGCCACCTGGTTCACGGCTTGATGGTGACGGCTGTTCACCTGGCAGATTTCTCCGTCGAGCTTGTCCTTCATCAACTGATACAAGCGCGAGCCGTTGGCGACCCACACCTCGTGCGCCAGCGCGTGAGATTCCGGTACGGCGTGATGGAGCGCGCCGTTGACCATCGAGGGAATGTCCTGGACGAGCGTCCCGCCGAGCGCCACATTCAACACTTGCATCCCGCGGCAGATCGCGAAGATCGGCAGGTCTGCTTTCACCGCTTCCCGGACGAGCTCAATCTCATACGCATCGCGGCCCGTTTCAGAAGCCTGAAAGGTGGCGTGCGGCTTCTCGCCGTAGAGCGACGGATCGACGTCGCCGCCTCCGGTCAGACGCCGATGCCCATCAAGTCCAGCGCGCAGGTCAACTGCAGCCTGAAATATGCCACGGCTGCGGCCCGCCAGCGCCGGATATCCTGCCGCTCTTCGTTCAAGACCGGCGCGCGGTGATAAAAGGCGTTGAACGCCTGCGCCACGCCAAACGTGTACTTCGCCAGCACGGCAAACTCCAGCGAACGCACGACTTGTTCGACGATCTCATCGAGACGCGACGCTTCGAGCACGAGATTCCACAGCTCGTGGTCGTCGTCAATTCCACTGAGCGCATCGGGAGCCGTTGCCGTGAGTGTTCCCAGCACGTCGTGTTCGGTGACGCCTTCCCGCTCGTGCAGCTTCTGAAAGATGTTGTTGGCGCGAACGACGGCGTACTGCAAGTACGGGCCGCTTTCGCCCTCGAAGCTCAGCGCCTCGTCGATGTCGAAGGCGATGACCTTCGTCCGGGAATACTTAATCATGAAGTACCGAACCGCGGCGACGCCAATGAGCTGGGCGGTACGCCGGCGTTCCGCGTCCGGCAGGTCGGGGTTACGCCGTTCGACTTCGATCAGCGCTTTGTCGAAGAGCCGATCGATCAAATCGTCGGCCTTCACGCCGAGGCCTTTGCGCCCCGAAACTTCCACGAACGGCCGCTTTGCGTCTTCGGACTCAGCCGGCGGCGCAAAGCCCAGTTCACGCGCTGTTGCATGCGAGAGCGCTACCATCTCGTACGAAAAATGCGTCAGGCGTTCGGCTTCCTGCGCATGGCCGACCGCCACAAGCGCCTGCTTGAGAAGCTTCTGCAAGTACGATTGCCGCACGTCGATCACGTTGTACGTCGCCGCCGCCGAGCCGAATGACGGATGCGACGCTTCCGATTCCTCGGCGCGGCTCGTCGTAGCCCAGAGGTGGTCGCCGTTCAGCCGCTTCGCGAATCGCCGATAGTAGAAGTCGCGGCCCAGCAGTCCTGATTTCCAGAACTGATACGCCATGTCTTTCCCGACATATGTGACCGTACCGTTGGATCGAACAATCACTTTCTCGCGCTCGTCGCTTTCCTCCTCGTCCGACTCCTCTGGATTTCCATCCGTGCGGGGTTCTTCGTCGATGCGCATCACCCAGCACCCGGCAAGACGACCTTCGGTCTGCTTGTAAACGGCGCCGGTCTCTTTGAGAACCTCGAACGCGCGCGCCCAGAATTGCAGCCGCAGGATATCGCCCTCCCATGTGAGGAGGTGGTAATCGATATTGAGGCGGCCCATTGTCGCGAGATGACAGCGAACGATCCGATCGGCGACGAACGCCGCGATGTCCGCGGCAGGCGTTCCTCCATGTTCGATGTCGTGCAGCGTTGACGCGCGGATCGTCAGCCGCTGCTTGTCGCTTTCGTACCACTCGGTGACGCGCGCGTAAAGATCCCAGCAGTAGTAGTCAAAGCGTGTCGAGTTGGCGATGCGCCGCACTCCGTCGAGATCGAGGTTCTCGAGCTCGCGAAAGCCGACCACCACATCCGCGACCTGCACACCGGTATCGTCGATGTAGTTCTGAATCTCGACGGGCGTGCCACGGAAACCAAGCGCACGCACGAGTGTATCGCCGAGCGCCGAGTTCCGCAGGTGCCCGATGTGCGCGGCTTTATTGGGATTAATCGCTGTGTGCTCGACGATGGTTTTGCCGGGATCTGCGGCTCGCCGCGGCGGCGCGTCGATCACTCCGAGCCGCTGCAGGAGAAACGCCGGCCGATCGAGGAAAACGTTCAAGTATCCATTGGGCGCGGCTTCGACCTTGGCGATTCCCTCGACGCCGCCGAATTGAGCGGCAATCTCCTGTGCGATCGCGCGCGGCGCCTTGCGCAGCCGGCGCGCGAGATCGAACGCAACTGGAGATCCGAGGTCTCCGAGCGCGCGATTCGGCGGGTACTCGATCGGGATGGAAGCCGCTGTCGCCGTCTCTTGTCCGTACACCGTCGAAAGCACGGCGCGCACGCGGTCCCTCACCAGGTCGTGAAGCGGCAGAATCATGATTGAAGAAAAAAAGGTCAGGCGTGGGTCTGCGCGGCGCGCTGAGCGCGCTCGTAATCGGCTGAAGCGTTGACGTTCATCAGCATCATGCCATCCGGATCGATTCTTGCCAGCTCGGCAGCATCGACGACGCCAACCGTCAAGTCGCCGAGCGCGTCCCGCACACTCAACTCGCCGCGATCGATGCGCGCTTTGAGACGCATGGCAATCGATCGACGGTAGCACGCGCACAGCGGATGCCAGCCGTTTGCGTCTTGCGGAACCACCGCGTCGCACTCGGGCGGTACGACCGTCAATCGCCTGACGAGCGCCGCGGTGATAAACGGCATATCGCCCGCCACAACAATCACGGGATCCGTCGTCGCGACGAGAAGCGCGGTATAGAGCGCGCCGAGCGATCCGCCTTCAATCGCGTCGGCCACGCTCGAGCCGCACACCGCCACTTCCGCGCGCCACCGGCCAACCAGGACGATGCGCTCGATGCCTGCGAAGCGAAGAGCGGCAAGCTGCCGCGTCAGGATCGATCGATCGCCGACTGTCAAGAGCGGCTTGGCAATTCCGTCGAGCCGCCGCGCGCGCCCGCCGACGAGAATTGCCGCGCTCAGCATATTCCACTCTGGCCCATTCTCAGGGCCGGCCGCAGCAGTTAGGAAAACCGCTTTTTCTTTGCTACGTTATCAGAACTTCCCGCAACGCGTCATGGTCGATGCCGGCATTGGTCGTCTTCTCATCGCGAGCCTTCATGAAGGCATCGCAGACATTGTGCCCAATCGTCTGGAGTTCTACGAAAACTGGATCAAACCGCCCAGCCTGCGCGACGGCAAGATCGGACTCGCGCCGCTCCACGCGGTTCTCAGCTTTCTCCGGCTGGAAGGGCAAGCGACATATGAACGGATCATGATCAGAGCGGGCCAGCACTCCGCCGACTGGGCCTATGCCGAGCTTTCCTCGTTCAAACGCGCGATCGGTCGTAGTCTTCCGGTACAACTGCGCGTCAAGTGGGCCATGCGCATGAGCCGACAGCTCGTGGCGGACACGTTCAAGGGATCGCGAGCCCGCGTGCAGTTGCGAAAAGGCGCGGGCAGCATGGGCATTCGCGCATCGGTCTTCTGCTCGGTTCGAGAAACGGCCGCGTGGCCGATGTGCGTCTTCTACGCGGCGGCGGTCGAGCGCTATCTGCGTCATTTCGATCTCGACGCCGAGGTGCATGTCGCCGAGTGTCGCGCCGCCGGCGGCGTCGATTGCACCATGGCCGTGTTCATCCGAACTGTCGCGCTCGCTGCGAAAGCCGCATGATCAGACTTCGCGCGGTTGTCTTCGTCGCGACGATCGCTGTCGCGACCCTGGCCTTAACCCGTCAGCCCGTCGCCCAGCCTGCCGCCGCGCCAGGGGGGCGCGAGACGCTGGTGATGCCGTTCGAGAACTCGCAAAGCGAACCGCGGCTGCACTGGCTCGGCGAAGCGTCCGCAGTCTTGCTTGGGGATTATCTGCCAGCCTTTGGCGCGGCGACCATTCCCCGCGACTCGCGTGTCGACGCGTTCGATCGCCTGCAGCTGCCGCCAGCCGCGTCGCTCAGCCACGCGACCGTCATCAAGCTCACGCAAGCCGTGGGCGCATCGTCCGTGGTCATCGGCTCGTATCAACTCGCGGGGGAGCACCTCACAGTGCACGCGCATTTGATCAGGATCGATTCGGGGCAGCTCCTGCCCGAAGTGACCGAACGAGGTCCTCTTACGGAGCTTTTGTCCATCTACGAACGCGTCGCCCGGCGTCTGCAGGATGTTGCGGCGCCGTTGCCGCCACTGTTCGCGGGGACAGTGCTTGGTTCGCCGCAGGCGTTGGAGCAGTACGTCAAGGGGCTCATCGCCGAAACTCCGCCGACGAAGCGAAAGTACCTCGAGCAGGCCGCGAAGCTTGCCCCGCGTGATGATCGCGTGAGGCTGGCTCTGTGGCAGGTGCTGACCGATCTCGGCGACCACTTGAAGGCGCTCGACGCCGTGAACGCTGTGCCCGCGAGCAGCCGCCTGTCGCGCGAGGCGAGGTATCTCGCAGCTTTGTCGCAAATCGATTTGAAGCGATACGACCAGGCATTTGACGGACTGAAGGCGCTTGCGAGCGAATCGCGCGTCTCAGAAGCATTGAACGCGATGGGCGTCGTCCAGCTCAGACGCGGCAGCACATCGCAAACAGGGAAGCCCGCGTACTACTTCAATCAAGCCGCCCAGATCGATACCAGCGACCCGGACTACTTCTTCAATCTTGGCTACGCCTATTGGCTGGATCGCGATCCGCCCGCAGCCGTGTACTGGCTGCGCGAGGCGGTTCGTCGCGATCCCACCGACGGCGACGCGCATTACGTGCTCGGCGCCGCTTTGCAGCAAACCGGCGCGTCGACGGAGGCGGCAAAAGAAAAAGAGCTCGCCCGCCGCTTGTCGTCGAGTTATGCGGAATGGGACGCGCGCGCCACCAGCGGCGGCGACAGCGTGCCGCGCGGATTGGAGCGTCTGAAAGATCGTCTCCATCCTCCCGGCGTTCGCGTCGAGTCACTGATCACATCCAGCGGACAGCGCGACCAGACCGAGCTCGCGTCGTTTTATCTCGAGGCGGGCCGCCGTGCGTTCGAACGCGACGCNNNNGATCGCGAGGCCGAACAGGAGCTCCGTCGCGCGCTTTTTCTAAACCCGTATCGCGCCGACGCGCACTTGCTGCTCGGCCGTGTGTACTTGCGCACGGGCCGGACCGCGGACGCGATGCAGTCGTTTCGAGTGTCGTTGTGGAGCGAAGAGACGGTGGCGGGGCACCTGGCACTGGCGGAAGCCTATCTTCAGCAGAAGGACAGAGCCGCCGCGAATGCTGAGGTCGATCGTGCGCTGGTCCTCGATCCCGCATCGAAAGACGCGACCGCGCTTCGCGAACGGATCGCACGTGCTAAAATTTGACGAGTCAGGAGATTAACCTCGATCGCATGGCAACAGGCGCGACTACAGATGACGGATTCCACGAGATTCAGCTGAACGGGAAACAGCTCGTCTTCTTGTTCATGGCGGTGGTCGTCGTTTCCGTCGTGATTTTCCTCTGCGGTGTGCTGGTTGGACGCGGCGTCAGGCCGGAGGCCGCCGCGACGGACGCCCTGACCTCGGCTGCGCCGGCAGCGGAAGTGCCGGCACCCCCGCCGGTTGCTGCAACGCCGCCGAGCGGCGCGCCGGCCACGGCAACGGAGGTTTTGAGCTATCCGAATCGTCTGGCCGGCAACGAGCCTCAGTCAGAAAAGCTTCGCGCCGATAACCGCGCAGCGCCGCCCGCCCCGGCCCCCAGCGCGACAGCGCCCGTCACATCACCTCCGCCTGCTCCTCCGTCCACCGACAAAGCGCCGTCGCGGGCTGCAGCAGAGCCCACAGCCGCGAGCAGCGAGCCCGCCGGGGCAGGCTTCGCCATTCAAGTTGCCGCGCTCCGCCGTCGCGCGGAAGCTGAAGGAGTTGCGCGCGGACTCAGCGCCAAAGGCTACCCTGCGTATGTGATGAGTCCCGATACGGGCGCCCCTGCCGTGTTCCGGGTTCGCGTCGGGAAGTTCCAGGATCGCAACCAGGCGGAATCCATTGCTGCGCGTCTAGAGAAAGAAGAGCAGTTGAAGCCCTGGATCGTGCGCTAGCAATTTTTTCGGGCGCGCTGCTCGCGCTCTCGTTCCCTCGTTACGGCCACCCTGCGGTCGGATTCATCGCGCTCACGCCACTCTTCGTCGCGCTTGCGGGACCGCAGTGCCTCGGCGTTTCGACACGCCGCGGTCTTCAACTTGGACTGCTGACCGGACTCGTCTACTTCGGCGGGACGGTTTACTGGACGGGCGGCACCGTTACCACCTATGGCGGACTCCCCCCGATTGTCGGCGTGTTCGTGGCTGGCTTGCTCGTCCTGTACATGTCGCTCTACACGGCGGCTGCAGGGGCGGCATCGGCTGTGCTCATCCGGCGATTTCGCGAGACGGGGTTGATGCTGGCGCCCGCCGCATGGGTCGCGACCGAGTACCTCCGGGGCCTCCTAATCGGGGGGTTTCCGTGGGTTCCGCTCGGCAACGCCGTGGTGACGCTGCTGCCGCTGGCGCAAGTCGCGAGCCTGGCCGGCGTGTACGGATTGTCGTGGCTGCTGGCGATGTTGCACGCGTGCTTTGCGCTTGGCGCCATTTCCACCGGCAGGACACGCATCTCGGCCGGCGTCGCAGCGCTCGTCATCGTGACCGGCCCGTCGCTGTGGGGAGCCGCACGCATCAACGAAGGCCATCTCACACGTGCAGGCTCGCCCATCCGCGTGGGTCTCATTCAGGCGAACATCCCGCAGGAACAGAAGTGGGATCCTGGCCGGGCAGTGTCAATCTTCGATCGCTACCTGACGATGACGCGCGACGCGGTGTCGCAGGGTGCCCAGTTCGTGCTCTGGCCCGAATCGTCGACGCCGTTTTATTACGAGGAAGATCCGCGGGGCGCCGAGGCGATTCGGCGTCTCGTCCGTGAATCGGGAACGCCGCTACTCTTCGGGTCGGACCAGGTGGAGCGCGATCGGGCAGGCGATCGCTATTACAACGCCGCGTTCATGCTCGATCAGACGGGCGCCACCGCGGCGGTGTATCGAAAGATGTATCTGGTTCCATTCGGCGAGTACGTTCCGTTCAAGCAGTTGTTGTACTTCGTCGGGCCGTTGGTCGGAGGCGTTTCCGATTTTTCGAGAGGAACCGTTGTCACGATGCTGCCGGTGCACGGCCACATGGCAAACACCGGCATCTGCTACGAGGTTGTGTATCCGGATTTGATGCGCACGGCGGTCCGTACCGGCAGCGAGCTCCTGACGACCATCACGAACGATGCCTGGTACGGGACTTCGTCCGCTCCGTTTCAGCACTTTGCGATGGCGTCGATGCGCGCCATCGAAGAGGGACGCTACCTCGCCAGAGCAGCCAACACGGGCATCAGCGGCATCGTCGATCCGTATGGGCGCGTGCTGACGCGGACCAATCTGTTCGAGACCTCCGTTGGGCTCGGCGAGGTGCGATTTCTGCAGGAGCGCACGGTCTATGCGAAAATTGGCGACATCGCGCCGCAAGCAGCGGTACTGTTGACGCTGCTCGCGCTATCTGCGGCAAGGGTTCAAAGGTTCAAGGCTTCGAACCCTCGAACGCTTGAACCTTTGAACCTTTGAACCTTTGAACCTTTGAACCTTTGAACCTTTGAACCTTTGAACCTTTGAACCTTTGAACCCTAGAACGGGGAGGTGCCGTGTCCCTTGTCCTTGATGATCTGATTCGCCGTTCCGAGAGTCTGCTGAAACGCGCCCGCGACCTGCGGAGCTATCTTTGACGCTGCCCACTCGCCAACCGAGCTGACCGAGCTCGAATCGCGCATTGCCGCCGCCGACTTCTGGAAGGACCAGGCTGAAGCCCAGAAGGCGCTGCAGCGGCGCCGCCGGATCACCGAAGATCTCGAACTGAGAGATTCAATCGCCCGCAAAGTTGACGACCTCCGTGTGCTGCTCGAATGGGCAGACCAGGGGGAGGAGGTCAGCGGCGATCTGCAGCGCGGACTCGACGCGCTCGAGCAGGAGGTGGAAAGCGCGGAGATTAAGAAGATGCTGGGCGGCGAGCACGACTTCGCGAACGCCATCGTGACCATTCATCCAGGCGCAGGCGGGACCGAGTCGCAGGACTGGGCCGAGATGCTGCTGCGGATGTACTTGAAATGGGCCGAGCGGCGCGGCCTCAAGCGCGAAGTGCTCGACTACCAGCCGGGCGAAGAGGCGGGAATCAAGAGCGCCACGATTACGTTGAACGGCGAATACGCCTTCGGGTTGATGGCGGCTGAAGCGGGCGTGCATCGGCTCGTCCGGATCTCGCCGTTCGATCAGGCCGCCCGGCGGCACACCTCGTTTGCATCGGTCTACGTGTGGCCTGAAATCGAAGAGGATGTCGCCATCGACATCCCGGAGAAAGATCTGCGTATCGATACGTATCGATCCAGCGGCGCCGGCGGACAGCATGTCAACGTCACTGACTCCGCGGTGCGCATTACGCACCTCCCGACGGGCATCGTCGTCTCATGTCAGAACGAACGGTCGCAGCACAAGAACCGCGACGTGGCGATGAAAGTGCTCAAGGCAAAACTCTACACTCTGAAGCAGAAGGATCAGCAAGCAAAGCTCGAACAGATCGGGGGCGCGAAGAAGGACATCGCGTTCGGCAGCCAGATTCGAAGCTACGTCCTGCAGCCGTATCAGATGATCAAAGATCATCGCACGAAGCTGCAGGTTGGAGACGTCAACCGTGTGCTCGATGGCGATATCGATCAGTTCATCAAGACCTACCTGATGCAGAAGTCATCAGGCACTCTCGGCGCGCCGTCTGTGGATGACGATGAGTGATCCAAGCCCGCAGTTCCCCGCAGCTGACATCGTCGTGCTCCGGAGGCGACGTGGGCCGACTATCAGCGGTTGCTGGAAATCCGCCGCTTCGCTCTATTCGCAAACAACCGCTGCGCGCCGATGACAGGCGCGCGTCGAGTGTTGCTACTGTGACGGCGGCTTGCTTGGCTGCGTGCCCGAGATGAACGCCTCACTGATGCCGCTCGTGCCGTCAGCGGTTGGCTCGCCGGTCGTTCGATCCACCGGCAGGAAGACGATGTTGCCCGGCGGCTCGAAGGTGGGCGGGTTCTTGCGGTCGCCGCGCAGGTCGATATAGCCGCGCATGAACTCCATCCAGATCGGTAATGCGGCGACAGCACCGGTCTCGCCTGAACCAATCGGTTTCTTTTCGTCATAGCCCACCCAGACGCCCACGGTGATGTTCGGATCGAAGCCGATAAACCACGCGTCAGTGTAGTCGTCAACCGTCCCCGTCTTGCCGGCAAGCGGCCAATCGAGTGCGGCGGCGGCGGCGCCGGTGCCCCGCTGCACGACGCCGCGCAGCAGGCTCGTCATCACATATGCGGTGTCCGCGCGGATGGCATCGCGCGGAATCGGCCGATGATCCTCGAGCAGATTGCCTTCGCGATCTGACACCGAGATCACCTGATAGGGCTGCAGTCGAATTCCGTGATTCGGGAACGCGGAGTAGGCGCTCGTGGCTTCGAGCAGCGTGGCCTCGGCCGCGCCGAGCGCCGTCGATAGATACGGCGGAAACTCCTCCGGGAAGCCAAAGCGCTTGGCGTATGCAGCCACCTGCTTCGGGCCGAGCATTTCCATCACGCGCACCGCGGGAATATTCCGCGATTGCTCGAGCGCGGCGCGCAGGGTCACCGGACCGATGTACTTGCCGTCGTAGTTGTGAGGGGTGTACGGCGGCTGGCCCGCGCCGGCGTTGAAGGAAACCGGCGTGTCGATGAGCATCGTCGAAGGCGTGAGCCCGCGGTCGATGGCGGCGGTGTACAGGATCGGCTTGAACGTCGACCCCATCTGCCGGTACGCCTGAGTGGCGCGATTGAACTTGCTCCGCGAGAAACTGTAGCCGCCGATCATCGTGAGAATCTGACCGGTACGGTTGTCGATCGCCAGAAGCGCACCCTCGTACTGCGGCGGCTGATCGAGCGTCACGGTTGCCGTACCCGCCGCATCATCGAGCTTGCCGACACTGACTTCGACGAGATCGCCGGCGCGCACGAGATCGGCCGCATGCGTACGGCGTGTCCACTGAAATGCCGGCTTTGTCAGCGTTGCCGTATAGCGTCCAAATCGCACACGCGCGGTGCCGAGTTTCACTTCACGCGCATCGACGCTTGTGACGATCGCAGGGACCACGTCACCAGCCGCGATGGGACGGCTCCACCGATCGTGTTTGAATCCTTCGATCGAGTGTCCCTCGTCGAGCACGTTGCGCGTGGGCTTCCGCCACGCTCCACGCCGATGGACCACGAGGCGCAGGCCGTGATCGAGCGCGCGGTTGGCGATCTTCTGAAGCTCCGGATCGAGGGTCGTTCGGACCGTCAGGCCGCTCTCGTAGAGTGCCTTGGCGCCGTATCGCGCCTCGAGATATTTCCGCACTTCTTCGAGGTAATACGGCGCGATGCTCGACTCCTGCGCCGGATCGCCGCGCGTGACGATGGGTTTCTGCTTGGCGGCTTCGGCGTCGGCTCGTGAGATGAAGCCTTCTTCGGCCATGCGATCGAGCGTGTAATTGCGGCGCCGCCGCGCAGCTTCGGGGTTGATGTACGGACTTTGACGCGCATTGCCCTGCAGGATGCCCGCGATGAGCGCCGCCTCTTCGAGCGTGAGGTCCTTGACTGACTTTCTGAAGTACAGCTGCGACGCCGCTTCGACCCCGTACGCGCCGTGGCCGAAGTACATCTGATTGCAGTAGAACGTGAAAATCTCTTCCTTCGTGTAGCGCTTCTCAATCTGAATGGCGAGCAGCGCCTCCTTCACCTTGCGCTCCCACGTCTTCTCGTCGTTCAGAAAGAGCTTTCGCGTGAGCTGCTGAGTGAGCGTGCTTGCGCCGGCGGCGAGACGCCGTTCCATCAGGTCGTGCAGAAGCGTCAGCATGATGCGCTGAACGCTGAGTCCGACGTGCTCGAAGAACTGCGAATCCTCGGCGGCGAGAATCGCCTGCCTCAATTGAACTGGAATGTCCTGATACCGGATGACGGTCCGCCGCTCGGTGGCAAACTCGCCGATGACCCCGCCGTCTCGCCCGAGGACACGCGTGATCGTGTTGGGCATGTAGTTGTCGAGCGCGGAGATCTGCGGCAGATCGTCGGCGTACGCGAAGAGCACGCCGCTCAGTGTGCCCAGCAGCGCCGCCACGACAAAGAGGATCGCGAGGCCGGCCTGACGGGCGATTTTGAGGACGTAGCGAGCCATAAGAACCAAGAGTTTCCAGTTTCCAGTTATCAGTTCAAAGTTCAGTCGTCAGTTGCGATGACGAACTGAAAACTAAAACTTTGAACTGGGAACTGATAACTGGAAACTTCATTGAGGCGGCGGTCGACGTACTGCTCCTGCGCGCGCGCCGCCAGACTCGCCTCGCGAGGAGGACGATGAGGATGGCGGTGGCGGCGGTGGCGCTGTGTGCGCGGGCGCGGCGACGGTTGGCGGCGGTCCCGTTGGCGGGGCAGTCGGCCGCGGCACGGCATAACCAGGCGATCGCACTGCGCCGCCCCAGGCCGCGCCTTCACGTGGCGATCGTGAGGGCTCCGTCTGCGGCGTATACACGCCCGCCGCTCCTTGCCACGATCCTCCGGGCGGCGCGATCGGACGGACCATTGCTCCACCGCGCTCCTGCGGACCACGATCCTGTGGACGCGGACCTTGATAGA
>WNGA01041156.1_pt1 | contig 14158 bp, 18 predicted proteins | sample 5400061 | NCBI WGS metagenome assembly WNGA01 (sample SAMN13153366, study PRJNA577476) | soil metagenome | isolation source: 100 cm soil or saprolite under grassland replicate 2 | place: USA:California | collected 2016-06-15 | reverse complement strand
TCGGAGAAGGCGGCCGCATCGCTCGCTGAGAACTACGTAGGGCTCGAGCACGTCTAGTACGAGGGCGTTCCTGGCCGTCGGGATCGTCCTGACCGGGCTCAACCTCCGCATAGGGGTCGCGAGCGTCCCGCCTATCATCGACGAGCTTCAGCGCGAGCTTGGGCTGTCGGCGACTGCAGCGGGCGTGCTTACTGCCGCTCCGGTGCTCTGTTTCGGGACGCTTGCGCTGGTCGCGCTGATATTGGGACATGGTTGAGGCAAAAGGCGGAGGGGGTGGCTCGTCACGACAAGGAGCGCTGGCCGTGCGCCATTGGAGGCCATCCAGCCTCTCGGGAGCGGCGCGATTGTTCCTAGGCGGGCACTTTGCCCACGGACTACGGGTCGATTGCCGGGCGATGTCCGCGTGAGAGCCGACGGGCGGGTCACATTCGATTCCGGCTCTGGCCGCGGCTGATTTACTTCGTCTACCTGTGCGTCCGGAGGACCTTTACGCGCTCAGCTGGGTTTCCGACCCTCGGGTCGCGCCCGACGGTCGCGCCGTCGCGTTCGTCGTGTGGCGGGTCGACCGGGTAGCGAACGACTATGCGAGCGCGATTTGGCTCGTGCCGACTGACGGCTCCTCGCCTGCGCGTCGCTTCACCTCAGGGGAGAAGCAGGACCTGGCCCCGCGCTGGTCGCCCGACGGCAGCAGGCTCGCCTTCGTCTCGAACCGGGAGCGCAAAGCGAAGCAGCTGTACGTGATGCCAACGGACGGCGGCGAGGGCCGGCGGCTGACCGATCTCGAAGACGACGTGACCGAGCCCGTTTGGTCGCCGGATGGGATTGGACTGGCCTTCTCCGCCCGGGTCCGCGACCCGGCGTACGCGGAAGAGGACGACAAGCGGCGGCGGCCGCGGAGGTTTGCCCGTCTGCAGTACAAGCTCGACGATGAGGGCTGGATCGGGGATCGACGTCGACACATCTTCATGGTGCCCGCGGACGGGTCGGCGCCGCCCGCGCAGCTCACGGACGGTGACTACGAGGACCAGTACCCGGCCTGGTCGCCGGACGGGAGGCGGCTCGCCTTCGCATCGGCGCGGCAGAAAGACTGGGACATCGAGCTCTTCCGCGACGTCTACCTCGTCGACGCGCAGGGAGGCGAGCCGGTGCGACTGACCGGGTGCGACGGCTGGTACGAGGCTCCGGCCTGGTCGCCGGACGGGTCGTTGATCGCCTGCCGCTTCAGCGTCGGGGGGTTCGACTTCCCTCGCCACGGCCAGATCGCTGTGCTTGACACCGCGAGCGGCGAGCGGCGCATCCTCACTTCAGTGCTCGACCGCAACTGCGCTCCCTATCCGGAGATCCGCGAGCCCGTTTGGGACGGCGAAACGCTGCTCTTCGTGCTCGAGGACCGAGGCAACAATCTTCTCTACCGGGTGAGCGCCGACGGGGTCGGCGCGCCTAAGCTCGTCGTCGGTGGCGAGCTATGCGTAACCGGGTTCGACGCTGCCGGCGGGCAGATCGTGCACACCGCGACGACCCCGGCGTCTCCAGCGGAGCTCCACTCCGGCGAGCGCCGGCTGACCGAGCTGACGCGACCATTCACCGAGGGACGCGAACTCGCTGAGCCCGAGCGCTTTACGGCCGTCTCGGGGGACGGCGCGGAAGTCGAGGCGTGGGTCATGCGGCCGCTCGGCTTCGAGCCGGGCCGCCGCTACCCCGTGCTGCTGAACGTCCACGGCGGTCCCTTCAGCCAGTACGGAAGCAAGTTCCTCGATGAGTTCCAGGTCTACGCCGGCGCTGGCTACGTCGTCCTCTACTCCAACCCGCGCGGCTCCTCCGGTTACAGCGAGGAGTGGGGGAGGGCGATCCGCGGGCCGGTCGAGCAGGGCCCAGGCTGGGGCACCGTCGATTGCGAGGATCTGATGGCGGTCCTAGACGAGGCGCTGCAGCGGTTCGACTTCTGCGACCCTGAGCGGCTCGGTGTGCTCGGCGGTTCCTACGGCGGCTACATGACCTCGTGGATCGTCGGCCATACGGACCGCTTTCGCGCTGCCTGCTCGGAGCGCGCAGTCAACAACTTCGTGCTCGAGGGCGGCTCGAGCGACATCGGCTGGGCGTTCAAAGGCTACGTGGGCGCCCATTGGTTCGAGGCCCCCGAGGTGTACCTGAAGATCTCGCCGGCAACGTACGCCGAGAACATCACGACGCCGCTCCTGATCCTCCACTCCGAAGACGATCTGCGGTGCCCGATCGGGAACGCCGAGGACCTGTTCACGATCCTGCGGCTGCTGAAGCGGGACGTCGAGCTTCTGCGCTTCCCGGCCGAGTCGCACGAGCTCAGCCGCACCGGGTCGCCGGCACACCGCATGATGCGATTCGAGGCCATCCTCGATTGGTTCGCGCGTCACCTGCAGCCCGAGGAGGTTCGCACGCCCGAGCGGGTGGCGGCGGCCGCCCCAAGCGCGCGCCTGTAGGCAGCCGCGCCCACTAAGGATCCCCGCGTCTCGTTGGAGAAGGCGACCGGGATCGCTTAGGCTCCTCGAGGGTTCGAATCCCTCCCCTCGCTCACGGTCGACGCGTCGACCCCTTCTTGCTCGCGGAGGTATCGGGCGCGAACGCCCGCTAAGGCTCGATCAAACCGCGTCGGATTGCGTAGCGCGTGAGTTCGACGCGGTCACGCATGCTGAGCTTCTCGAGCATGTTCGTGCGGTGCCGGTCGACGGTCTTGATGCTGATGACGAGCATCGCCGCGATTTCTCTTGAGGTGTTGCCCTCGGCGATGAGTTTTAGTACCTCGAGTTCCCGTGGAGTGAGGAGGTCGAAGTCGTCCCCGCGCTGGTCGGCTCGTTCGATGAAGTCGCGGACCAGTGTGTGGACTGCTGAGGGGTAGAGGAACGAGTGGCCACGCATGGCGGCGCGGCAGGCGTCGACGATGTCGTCGTCGGCGCCCGATTTGAGCACATAGCCGGAGGCGCCGGCCTTGAGCGCCTCGAACAGAAACTGCTCGTTCTCGTACATCGAGAGGATCAGCGTCCGCAGTTCGGGTCGTCGGCGGGAGAGCTCGCGCGCTGCCTGCAGGCCCGTCTTGCGGGGCATGCTGATGTCGAGGATCGCCAGGTCTATGCTCGGGTCGAGCGCCTGTTCGACCGCCGCGGTGCCGTCGGCGGCTTCGGCGACGACGGCGAGGTCGGGCTCGTGATCGACGACGCGCTTCACGCCTTGCCGGACGAGCGCATGGTCGTCGGCGACGAGGATTCTGGTCACCTGCGGGATCGGCATCAGCCACCGTTCGTGGTTGGCACTTCGAGGCGTACCTCAAGGCCGCCCATCGGGCTTGGTTTGATCGCGAGTGCGCCCCCGACGATCAGGGCGTTTTCGCGGATGCCGCGCAGACCCCCTCCCTCACGAAGCGGGCGCGCAAAGCCATGCCCGTTGTCGGCGATTTGGAGGACGACGCTGTCGCCGTTGCGTGAGAGCGCGAGCAGCGCTTCGCTCGCATTGCTGTGGCGGGCGACGTTGGTCAGGCTTTCCTGGGCGACGCGGTAGAGGACGAGCTCGACATTGCGATCGAGTTGACCGAGTTGAGGGTCAATCCGTCGGTCGACGGTGATGCTCGTTCGCCGTGCGAACGCGCGCGCGAGGTTGTTGAGCGCGCTCGCGAGTCCGAGGTGGTCGAGGGCCTCGGGGCGCAGCTCTTGTGCGATCCGGCGCACCTCTTCGAGATTGGCGCGGACTGCTTCTTGTGCTTCCTCGAGCGCGCTTCGTTGTGCGGGAGGCGCATCTCGGCGGAGTTGTTGCAGGAGGAAGAGGATGCCGGTCATCGTCTGGCCGACCTCGTCGTGGAGGCCGCGGGCGATTCGCTGTCGCTCCTCTTCTCGGGCCTGCAGGGCACGCGCGCCGGCTTGGCGACGCTCGGCCTCGAGACGTTCGAGCATGCGGTTGAACGTTCGCTCGAGCGCGCCGATCTCGCCGGGGCCGGTCGCCGGGATCGGCCTGGCGGCGCGCAGGACGTCGAGTTCCTCCATCCGGTGGGCGAGCCGCTCGAGCGGCGCGAATAACGGCCGCAGCAGCAGCAGGTTGGCGACCAGCACGATGAGGACGCCGACGGCGAGCACGATCGCCTCGATCAGTCGAATCTGGGCGCTGACGCTGATCGGCGTCAGCGCCAACACCAAGACCCCCGCGATCAGGAGCGCGGCGTTCACGAGGAACACGCGCCAAAAAAGAGACATACGCATCGGTGCCGCGACGGGCAGCCGCAATCTACCGCCGCGGCGGCGGCGGCACGATTACGACCGGACAGGGCGCGCTCGCGGCGAGCTCGCCGGCCAGGCCGCTGCGGAGGCCAGGGCGCAGCCGGCCCTGGCTGCGTGAGCCGACGACGATCAGAGTCGCGGCTTCCTCGGCGGCGATCCGGGCAAGCGCTTGTGCGGCCTCGCCGACTTCGACTCGGCGCTCTGCGTGTAGGTCGTGCTCGGCGCCCGCAGTCCAGCCGGCGGCGACGTGGGCGAGTACCAGTCGCAGCTTGAGATCCGTGCTCAGAGTGCGGGCGACGCGGAGTGCCTCAACCGCTCCCGGCGAGTCATCAATCCCGCAAACGATCGTCGCCACCCGGCCTCCTCCACGCTAGATCACAGCCAGAGTCGCCGTGAACGGCCGCTCGCGCTATGGGGGCTGACCGGCATCTTTGGCGCATTACAACCCCAGAGGAGATGCAACAGCAGGTCCTACCGAGCAAGGGCCCGGAAATAGAGTGCCGCCCCCATAGCTTCAAGGCGCCCTCTACGGCAGGCTCCCTCGTTGAGGTGCCATGGAAGGAGGCGAGGGAGTGGAGGGTTTCCGCGTCGTCACCGCCGTCGGCGAGAAACGCGTCGGTCGCATCGTCGGAGCCGAGGGGCACTACTACATCGTCAGGCGCTCGTTCGGCCGCAGTCGCTACCCGCTGCCCAAGCGTCAAGCCGAGATTGATCCTGAGCAACGGCGGGTGCTGATGCGCACGCTGCGACAGGTCCTCCTCGAGGCTCGCAAGGTCCGGCGGGACGGCGAGCTAGACCCGGCAACCGACGGCTACTACAGCGGCTAGGGCAGGCGAGCGATGGGCTTGCCGATCTTCATCGTCGCGGCGGCTCGGCGACTACTGACACTCGATCGCGAGCCGAAGCGGCTACCGAAGCCCGCGCCGCGAAAGAAGGCGGGAAAGCGGACGAAGCGAGCGCACTAGGCTGGCGGGCAGCGGCCGATGACGCTCGCCGAACTCGCGATCACCGTCGGCCTGCTCGCTGGCCTTGGGCTCGTGGCGAGCCGCGTGGGCCTGTCCGCGATCCCGGCCTATCTGTTCGCCGGGCTCCTGCTTGGGCCGAACGAGCCGAAGGCGCTCAGCCTCGTCCGCCCTTCCGAGGTGACGGACTTCGTCGCCGAGATCGGGCTCGTGTTCTTGCTCTTCTTCCTCGGCCTGGAGTTCACGCTCGGCCGCCTCGCCCGCAGCCGCCAGCACGCCCTCGTCGGCGGGGCGGTCGACTTTCTCGTGAACGCCGGCCTCGGCCTCGTAATTGGGGTCGCCGCGTTCGGGATCAGCTTCGGTTCGCTCGTCCTCGCCGCGGCGATCTACGTCTCCTCGAGCGCGATCACCGTCAAGGGCTTGATCGACTTTCGGCGCCTGGCGGACGACGAGACCGACCTCGTGCTCGCGATTCTCGTCGCCGAGGATCTCGTGATCGGGCTCGTGCTCGGGTTCGCTTCCGGAGGTGGCGGCGCGGCCGGGGAGACGCTTGCGCTCGTCGGCAAGGCAATCGCCTTCGTCGCCGCGGCGCTCGCGATCTCCAAGTGGCTCAGCGGGATGATCGATCGACTGCTCGACTGGCTGCCGCGCGAGTTCTTCCTGCTGGCGGTGTTCGCGCTCCTGATGGGCGCAGCGGCGCTCGCGAAGGAGGTGGGGCTCTCAGAAGCGGTCGGGGCGCTGATGGCCGGCGTCGTCCTCTCCGAGACATCGGTGCGGGAAGAGATCGAGGAGCGTTTCTTCAGCTTCCGCGACGTCTTCGCCGCGCTCTTCTTCTTCGTGTTCGGCCTGTCGATCGACGTCGCCAGGATCGAGAGCGTCGCCTGGATCCTCGCTGCTGCCGTCCTCGCCGCGCTCGTCGGCAAGCTGGGAGGTGGGTACCTGGCGGGCGTCGCGGGCGGCTTGACGCTCGCGCTCGTCGCACACGGCGAGTTCACGATCATCCTCGCGCAGATCGCGAGCGGCAACCCACAGATCTCGAACGAGACGCAGGCCAAGCTCGTCGCCTTCGCCGGCCTCTACGTACTGATCACGGCGACAATCGGCGTGGCACTGATGAAGGAGTCGAAGGTGATCGGACGGCGCCTCTTCCCCGTGCCTAGACTGGCCGAAGGAGGCTGACGATGCCTGTAGATGTCGAAGAGACACGCCTGCCGGGCATCGGCTCGAAGTTCACGCTTCGGCTCGAACCCGGCGGCCGACTCGCGGTGATCGTGCACAACGACGGCAAGCGCGAGCTCTACTACTTCCGCCACGCCGCGGACGAAGAGCCGCGAGCGGTGATCACCCTCGACGACGACGAGGCGCGCCAACTCGGGGCCGTCGTCGGAGGCGCCTACGAGCGGCCGAAGATCGTCGAGGACCTCGAGATGGCGCTGGGCGAGCTCCAGATCGAATGGATCCCCGTCCCCGACGACAGCCCCTGGATCGGCAACACGCTCGCCGAGTGCGGCTTCCGCGCCAAGACCGGCATCACGGTTATTGCGATCCTGCGCCAGCCCGAGCCGGTCAGCGGCGCCCAACCCGCCGACACGATCGAGCGGGGCGACACGCTCGTCACCGTCGGCAAGGCCGGCCAGTACCGCGAGTTTCGGCGGCTGCTCAGGGGTGGCGAACCCGACGGCTCAACAAAAGAACCGTCCGGAGCGGGAGAGTGATGCGGGGAAATCCGGCAGTGCAAAGCAGCGCAAGCGGACGAGCAAGACGCCGTTGAGACGCATGTCGCTAACCGAGCCTCGTTTCCGGCGAACGTCGCCGCAAGAGAAGCCGGGGCTCAGATTTCGAGAGGAGGAGCCTCGGCCTCGACCTGACCCGCCAGAGCAACGATCCAAGGGACACTCACTTCGGCATCGACAGCTTCAGCCAAGACGAGGCGAACGTCGGGCCCGCGGTACGTGCGCTCGTCGCCCTCGACAAGCACGAGCCACTCGTTTCCCTCAAGGGCAATCTTCAGCTCGCGCCCATCCGGCGTGTCGTGCCACCAGACCACTCGCTAGTCGAGTGCCCACCAGGAAGCGACAGCCTGATCATCGACCGGAGCACCCTGCTGCAGCTTCGGCGACTGCGCCAGGATCTCTTTCGACACCTGCATCACCACGCAGCGTTCCTCCTCCTCTACGGAGGCGTGGGCCTTCGGTAACGCGCGCCAGACCTTGTGCGGCCACGTACCGCGCTCCACGATGAAGGCTCGCTCCGATTCCCCAGCAATGTGGCCGACGGTCTTCCCCTCGGTTGTCACGACCTTGTATCCGTGGATATTGGCCACGACGGGGAGTCTTACGGGGCTCGCAAGCTGCGTCTATGCGGTCGAAACCCGATCTTTTCGGCTCGTAAGGACGCGGCGATGCGTTGCAGGACGTCGACTTCCTCGCTGGCAGTTCGCCAGCGAATTCGCCAGCACAGGCTCGAGCCGTGGGTCAGAGTTGCTGATGAGCCTGTAGCTGCAGGCTGCGAGGGAGGCTTGAGCGCTAACGAACGCGAGGGGGCTGCTAAGGGGGGTTTGTCTTGGCAAAGAGCAGCGCGACGCCGGCGCCGATCGCATACGCGACGACCACTCCGGCGATCGCGCCCGTGGTGCTCGGCTTCTGTGTCATCACCCAGGCGACGCCGAGAAGAAGCCCAGGATTGCTGAACGAGGTGACCCACAGCGCCGAATCGTGCGTCCGTCGTCGTGCGGGTTCGCCAAGGGGTCCAGGGCCGTTCTCCCTCAACGCCTTCTGAAGTACTTTCGCGCGGCCCTTGGCTACCAGCAGTCCCTGGATCGCGATGATCGTGAGCGAGACGATCCCAACGTCGACCCAGCCCGTGTCCCACATCCACACTTCGTTCGTCATGTATGCGCCGGTGGCGAAGAAGCCGACGAGCACCAGGGGGAACACCATCCCGATCTTCCCTGCGAGCATCCCCCACGGCACCGCCTCTGCGACCGTCTCCGCCGCCCGCAGGCGGATCAGGCAGAGGGTAATGATCGAGGCGGCGGCGAACCCCACGAGCATCGAGAGCAGATGTAGATACAGAACCGTGTGGTACGTGTCCAAGAGCGTCCTCTCAGTGAGCTGCGCCGATCCTAATTGCCGTGGGGTGGCAGGCGCGTCCGATCCGTGCTCGACCTAGACCGCTTCGGCCACTAGCACGGGGGTCGCCGTCCGCATGCCTCCCGGGCCTAACTTCACAGCGGTAAAGAATGCAGAACGTTGGGTCGGCCAGTGTTGCTCCTATGTCAATGGCGGCTCGCTTTTGAGCGTGGTGTAGACGGTGCGGGCGAGCTGTCGTTTGAGGCAGCGGAGGGCTTCGCGGCGGCTCTTGCCTTCGGCTTGTTTGCGGTCGAGGTAAGCGCGGGCGGGCGGGTGGGCTCGGGCTTGGGTGATCGCGATTCTGTGGAGGGCGCAGTTGAGTTGGCGGTTGCCGCCGCGGTCGAGGCGGTGGCGGCGGTGTTTGCCGGAGCTGGCCTCGAGCGGGGCGACGCCGGCGTGGCGGGCGAGCTGAGCGTCGGTGTCGAAGCGCTCGATCGGTCCGATCTCGCCGAGCAGCTTGGCGGCGCTGAGCGTGCCACAGCCGGGCAGCGCCAGCAGCGCCGGCGCCGTCTCTGCGGTGCGTTCCTCCAGTTCCCGCTCGCGTTCGAGGATCGTTCGCGTGAGGCTGCGGCAGCGGGCGACGAGCTCGCGTGCGATCCGCACCTGCACCGTCTGCTCCTGCCGGGCGAGCCGGCGAGCGAGGCGGTCGAGCCAGATCGCCCGATCGAGCGCACCGGCAGGGACAGCGAGTTGCGGGTCGAGCTCGTGCAGGTGCCAGCGCAACCGCTGCTGGGCGCGCCTGCGTTCGTCGACGAGGTCGTCGCGGTGATCGACCAGCAGCTTCAGCTCGCGCAGCCGTCGCTCACCGGGACGCGGATGGTCCAAGCGGGGCTCGCGCAAGGCAGCACGGGCGCCGGCGAGCGCGTCGATCGGGTCGGACTTGCCCCGCATTCGGCTGGCGCGGCGTTGCGGCGCCATCAGCTTCGGCGGTACCCGCACCAGCCGCTCGCCCGCCACAAGCAGCGTCCGCTCGAGCCCGCGGGTCAGCTGCCGGCAGTCCTCGAGCGCCCACAGCCGCTCACCCTGAAGCGACGCTGACCAGACCAGCAACCCGGCGGCGTCAGCCGTCGTGGCCTCCGCGAGCGCACGTCCGACCTCGTCGACGGCGACCGCCGTCAGCGACTGCTTGTGTACGTCCACACCAACAACGATCATTCAGACCGCCTCCTTCAATAGCAGGGGCGACCGGCGAGCGGACGAGCCTCAATCGAGGCAGCTGCCAAGCTCCTATCAAGTCACGCTCGGCGGTCTCGGGAAGGCGGCGGCGACACAACGCTGGCAAGTCGGCAAACAGTCGACATCCGGGAATAGAGTCAGCCGCCGCCGACCCGAGTCTGCGCCGTCGATCAGACGCCACCACCGGGCGAGCCTGACATTGAGTTTCGGGAACGTCACTCGACGCGCGCGGGGCGCTTGAGGCAATCCGTGCGCGACCGATGATCGCTCTATGGTCGAGCTGCTCCGCAGGGTTCGCGCGATTCTGACGATGGACGCTAGTGAGACGACGGAGCGAGCAAGTCTTCGTTACGTCGAGCTGCGCCGGCGTCACCCGCGACTCACAACGTCGCTGACCTCCTATTGATTGGCACGAGCTTCGTGATGGTCTGGTGGGCGCTGGGGCTGCGGCTCGCCGTGATTCTCATCGGCGGAATCGTCGCGGCTGTCATCGTCGCCGCTGCGTTTTTCACGATCTTGTTCATCGTTCGGCGGCATCCACGTGAGCCCGTCGTGGGTGAATGGCCCGCGGTGGGCGAGCGTCCTGTCACTAGAGAAATGGGTGACGTAGAGGACTCCGCTTAGGACTTGGTTCGGCATCCGCGCAGGCGCACAATTGAGCGGAAGCGGAGGGGGAGGGGGAGGGATTTGAACCCTCGATCCGCCTAAGACGGATAACGGCTTTCGAGACCGAACTAAAAGTGGTGATTTGCAGGTGTGTTGCGTCTAGTTCGCCAGTGGATTCGCCAGCGGGCGAGCCGCACCGTCTGTTGCTGCGCTGCCGGCGGCCGCCTCCCGAGGTCAGCCACGTTCTGGCTGGAGGCAAGGACGGTGAAGCGCCTGGCCTAGGCAATTACCCCGCTATCCTGCTGGAGAGATGAGCATCTCAGGCATCAGAGCGCGGCTACCGCTTGTCGTCTTCATCCTCTTGCTGATCGTTGCTCTGCTCCTGCTGGGCTTTGCGTGCGCCTGCCTCAGCGATCATCCGATGCAAGCGATCGAGCGGGTTCTCGCGTCGATTCCCGCCGCGCCACCCGTGAGCGACGTCTGGTCGGTACAGGCAATTGCGCTTGCCATGCTCATGCTCTTTGCCGGTCGATACGTGCGGGCAGTCGCGCGTCCGTCGCCGGCGACCCTGCAGCGTTTCCTTCTGTGATCCGGCGCTAGCTCTGCGTGCGCGACCGGCGGGAGCCGGTTGAGTTGGATCACGTCACCGAAGGAGGAACTCCATGGCAGCTAGTAAGACCAAACGCAAGACGGCTTCGGCGCGCCCTGTTCCAGCTAGTAAGACCAAACGCAAGACGGCTTCGGCGCGCCCTGTTCAGCATCCCAAGCGGGCAGCGCCGGAACGCAGAGGTCCGAGCCGCCTACTTTGGCTCGCTGCGGCGGGTCCGTTGATCCTCGCCGTGGTGATCCTTGCGATCTGGCTACCGGGTCGAGGCGACGAGTCAACCCCCAGCGCGCCGGCGGTGCAAGAGGTAGCGGCGAGCCTCCCCAATACGCCCGACTACCACTCGCTGCTCATCGACCCGCAGGCGCCGGAGCACCTCTGGCTCGGCACGCACGCGGGTCTCTACGAGTCGACGGACGGCGGTCGCACCTGGAGCGAGGCAGGACGCGATGAACCTTGCCCGCGGCCGCCGGTCCCAGACGGTCTGGGCGGCTGGCCACGGAATGTTCGCGAAGAGCACCGACGGAGGCGCGTCGTGGTCGAACGTCACACCCAAGGGGCTGCCGAGCCTCGACATCCACGGTTTCACCGTCGACCCGCGAGATCCGCGCCACCTCTACGCAGCGGTCGCTGGGCAGGGACTGTTCCAATCAACTGATGCCGGCGCGAGCTTCTCGCTCGTCTCCCAGACGGTCGGGCCGGCGGTGATGGCGCTCGCCATTGCGCCGGATGGACGAATCTTCGCCGGCGACATGGAGCAGGGCCTGCTCGTGAGCCGAAACGCAGGAGCGTCGTGGACGGGTGTTCTCGGCGAGGGCTTGGTGGGCTTGACGATCAATCCGAAGCGACCGGCGCGAATAATCGCGACGGGCTCCTCCGGAGTCTCGCTCAGCAAAGACGGGGGTTCGACGTGGCGGGTCGTCCAAACGATTCCCGATGGAGCCGGGCCGGTTGCTTGGGCGCCCAGTCGACCGCAGATCGCCTACGCGGTCGGATTCGACCGTGTCCTCTACAAGAGCATGAACTCCGGCGCGTCATGGCAGCCGGTTTCATGAGAAAGGAGGTGAAGATCGGATGAACGGAACTGTCCTCCTGGTCGCGGTTCTCATCTGCCCCGTCGTCATGGGGACGGCAATGCTTTTGATGTGGCGCGAGATGCGTCGGGGCCATTCGCCTGAGCCTGGCCCCATTCGCCGTCGAAGAGCCAGCCAGAGATGGAATCGAAACGCGATGAGGCACACGCACGACGTGCGTGAGGAGCCGACGCGAGCAGCGACCGCAGCCGGCGAAACGAGCTCGCTGGAGGGCCCGGCGCAGGAGTCGGCGCCCGGACGCCGCTCACCGATTCGGATCGCGCTTCAAGCAATGGCGCTGCTCCTCGTCGGCGCCCTGCTCGGCCTCCTCGTCTTTCGGCTCGTCGAGAGCAATCGTGGGCGGAACCTCGTCGCGGCGATCAGAGCACACAAGAAGCCCGTGGCTCCCGATTTTCGCCACCAGATCATCTGGCCGCACTTCGAGACCTGGCCGCAGTCGCTGCAGACGTTCAGTGCGAGCGAGACGCTGGCGCGGCGTGATCTGCAAGGGCATCCCGTGGTCCTGAACTTCTGGGCGTCGTGGTGCATCCCCTGCAAGCGAGAAGCGCCCCGCCTCAACGCCTCCGCTGCCGCCCACAAGGGAGAAGTCGCCTTCCTCGGAGTGGACATCAACGACTTCAGCGGCGACGCCGTCCGCTTCCTTCGCCGTCACCGCGTCAACTACGTCTCCGTCCATGCCCGCGGTTCCGGGACGTACGGGGACTACGGGCTGACCGGGCTGCCTGAGACGTACTTCCTCGACACGCGCGGGCGGATCGTCGGGCACACGATCGGCGAGATCACGAGCTCGGGGATCGAGGACGGGATCCACCAAGCGGTGAAGCTGAGATGAGACGGGATCGGCTGATGATCGCGATTGCCGGCGTCGGCGTTGTGATCGCCGTCTCGTTCGTCGTCGCTGTGCTCGTCGCCGCACGCGGGAGCGAGCGCCAGCCGCTTGTGAGCGGATCTCCGGAGGGGCCGTATCGAGGCAGCGAGCCGCCGGGACGGATCAAACTTGCGCCGTTCGGGCTCAGGAGCTATCGCGGTGGCAACGTCTCATCGGCGCAGCTGCGTGGCAAGGTGGTCGCGCTGACCTTCCTCGAGTCGAAGTGCACAAAAGCCTGCCCGATCATCGTCGTCCAGCTTGCACGCGGCATTGATCTCCTGACGCCGGCCGAGCGACGCCAGGTGCGCGCGATCGCGATCTCGACGCAGCCGTTTGACGATACGCGGCAGAACGTCCGCCGTTTCCTTGCTCGCCGCCACGCGATCGGGCGGCTCGACTACCTGATCGGGGCGGAGGTCGAACTGCGGCCGGTCTGGCGCCGCTACTACATCCTGTCGGCGCTCGACTCCGGCGACGCCGATACGCACTCGGCTTCGGTGCACATCTACGACCGCGACGGTGTCTGGGTCTCGAGCCTCCATCCTGGCATCGACCTCACGCCGGAGAACTTCGCCCACGACGTCCGCCGCGCGTTCCGTAGCGGCTGATAATGGTCGCCGGCATCGACGTCTTGGCCGAGCTGCTCGACGCACTCAGCTTTGCCTTTGGCATGTTCTGGTAGATCCTCTGGGCGCTGATCCTCGGCTTCGCCCACTCGGCTGCGGTGCAGGCCGTGGTGTCGAAGCAGGAGATGCGTCGGCTGATGCCCGACGACTCGCCACGAACGCTCGGAATCGCCTGCGGCCTCGGTCGCCGCCTCGTCGTCGTGCTCTTACGCCGCGGTCGCATTGGCGCGCTCGCTCTTCCGCAAGGGCGCGAAGTTCACGGCGGCGATGGCATTCGAGTTCGCCTCGACCAATCTGGTCATCGAGCTCGGGAGCATCATGGCGCTGTTGCTCGGCTGGCAGTTCACGCTCGGCGAGTTCGTCGGCGGCCCGCTGATGATCGTGCTGATGGCGCTCGTCTTCCGCCTCTTCCTCAAGCGGCGCCTCGTCGACGAGGCGCGCGCGGGCAGGCGGATCGCGGCGCGCTCGGCCGGATGGAAGGCCACGCCGAGATGGACATGTCCGTGCCCGAGCAAGGGCCGTTTTGGCGGCGCCTGACCTCGCCTCGCGGCTTCTCCTTCGTCATGGACTGGGCGGCGATCTGGGTCGACATCTTCGGCGGGCTGTTGATCGCCGGCGCGCTCGCGGCCTGGGTGCCGGAGTCGTGGTGGCAGTCGCTCTTCCTCGAGAACCACGACACGCTGGCCAAGTTCTGGGGACCGCTGATCGGGCCGCTGGTCGCGATCCTCAGCGTCGTCTGCTCGATCGGCAACGTGCCGCTCGCCGCGGTGCTCTCGGGAACGGCGGCATCGGCTTCGGCGGCGTCTTAGCCTTCATCTTTGCCGACCTGATCGTGCTGCCGATCCTCGACATC
>WNGA01014211.1_pt1 | contig 14158 bp, 16 predicted proteins | sample 5400061 | NCBI WGS metagenome assembly WNGA01 (sample SAMN13153366, study PRJNA577476) | soil metagenome | isolation source: 100 cm soil or saprolite under grassland replicate 2 | place: USA:California | collected 2016-06-15 | reverse complement strand
TTCCGTGGCTCAGGGATGCCCGCTTCGCCATGCCGTCGCTCATCGGGATGAGTGTGTGGGGCGTCGGTCACACGGTCGTCATCATGCTGGCGGCCATGCAGGCGGTGCCCACGTCGCTTTACGAAGCCGCCGACATCGACGGCGCGAGCTTCTGGCAAAAAGTGCGGCACGTCACGCTTCCCTTGATTTCTCCCGTGCTCTACTTCAATGCGATCCTGGGCATCATCGGCGTGCTGCAAGTCTTCGCCATTCCTTACATCATGACCGCCGGCGGGCCCACGCGAAGCACGTATTTCTATGCCATGTACCTTTACGACAATGCGTTTTCCTTTTTGCGTATGGGTTATGCCTGCGCGATGGCTTGGATTCTCTTCCTCATCATTCTGGGCCTCACCGCGCTGGCGGTGCGGGCCGGCAAAAGCACCGTTCATCGCACGGCATGACGATGGACGGTCCGATCACCCCGTTCACCCATCCTTTTCGCCGGCGCCGGTGGACCATCGGTGTCGTGCATGTCCTTTTGGTGCTGGCGTCGCTCCTTTTCATTTTTCCCACGCTATGGATGCTGTCGACGTCGCTCAAGCCGGTGGAAGAAACGATGAGCGCGGAGCCGACGTGGATCCCGCAGGTCACCCAGTGGTCCAACTACCGGGAGATGATCCACTACATCCCCTTCGCGAAATACACGGCCAACACCCTGCTGGTCTCGGTGCTCGCGGCGCTCGGAACGGTCATCTCCAGCGCGCTCGTAGCCTATAGCTTCACGCGGCTCGAATGGCCGGGGCGTGACCTGCTCTTCGGGCTCACGCTGGCGACGATGATGGTGCCCTTTCCGGTGTTGATGGTTCCTCTCTACAGCGTGTTTCGAGCGCTGGGCTGGATCGGTACGCTGAAACCGCTTTGGTTTCCATCGTTCTTTGGCGGAGCGTTCAACGTGTTTCTCCTGCGCCAGTTTTTTGCGAGAATCCCCAAACATCTGTCGGAGGCGATGGCGCTCGACGGCGCATCGGAGCTCGCCATTTTTGGGAGGATCTACGTACCGCTCGCCCGCCCGGCGCTCGCCGTGGTCGCATTCTTCCAGTTCACCTATTCCTGGAACGATTTCTTGGGCCCGTTGCTCTACCTTTCCGACCAGAACACGTTCACCCTCTCGCTCGGCTTGCAGTCGTACCAGAGCCAGCTCGGAGGGACGGCGTGGCACCTGCTCATGGCCGCGTCGCTTTTGACGACGCTGCCGATCATGGTCCTCTTCTTTTTCCTGCAGAAGACGTTCCTCCGTGGAATCACGGTCATGCAGAGCGTCGAAGCGTGAGCGGTCCTGCTCGGTTTCGTGATCACGCGGGCAGAGTCGCGACATCGCATGGCTTGGTGAGCCTCGCCCGTGCCATCGTCGTTTTGCTCTCTCTATTGCTGGTTCAGTGCCGCGCTGAACGCGATCCGAGCAGCGCTTTCCCCCGTGCCGAAACGCTGTACGTCGGCGGCCGGCAATGGGGGGAACCGAGAAGCTTCAACCCGCTGATCAGCTCGCCCGATTGGCCGATCGACGGCATCAACCTGCTCTACGAGACGCTGTTCTTCTACGACTGGCAGACGGGTAAGATGGAGCCTCTGCTGGCTGAATCGTACACCTTGAGCGACGACTCGTTGGAAGTCGTTCTGAACCCCGCTGCCCGTTGGAATGACGGCCAGCCAGTCACCGGATGGGACGTCAAGTTCACCTTCGAGCTCGCCAAAAAATACAAAGCGCTGAAGCTTGCCCCTCTCTGGAAGTACATCCGCGAGGTCCGGCTGCCCGACGAGCCATCCGACATCCGAACCGCCGCGCTCGGCGGCCGCTATCCGCGGCACGTCGTCTTCGTGTTCAACCCAGAACGGCGCAATCCGCTCGTCGTGCTCGACGCCCTGCAGGAAGCGACACAAGCCCGGATCGTGCCACGACACGTCATCGAACCGCTGCTGGCCGGCTTGGGCGGCGATATGAACGAATTCGCGAAGCTCAAATTCGATCAGAATCCGGTGACGTCGGGACCCTATCGTCTCTTCTCGTACAGCAGCGAGAAGATCGTGCTCGTTCGCGATGACGCCTACTGGGGCAACCAAGCGCTCTACGGTGGCAAGCTCCCGGCGCCGAAGTACATCATTCATCCCATCTACAAAAGCGGCGATCATTTCAGCGTGGCGCTCCAACAGGGGCGGCTCGACGTTTCCTGTACGTTCGTGCCTCGCATCTGGCTCAAGCGCAGCAAGGGTGTTCGCAGTTGGTACGAGAACGAACCGTTTTTCGTGTCACTGGCAACTCCGATGCTGGCCATCAACGTCAACCACCGCCCGCTCGACGACGTGAAAATGCGCCGGGCCATGGCGTTCGCCATCAACTACCGAGACATTCGCGAGCTGGCCGTGTCCGGTTACAGTAAGCCTCTGCGGCCCGGTCTCATCGTCCCTTTCGGCCCCGAGGCGAAGTACTACTCGGAGGAGGACGCGCAGAAGTACGGTACCTACTACGATCCCGAGCAGGCGAAGGCCTTGCTGCGCGAGGCGGGATATCGCCCCGTCTTCGGCGCAGACGGAGAGCTCGTCGAAACGCGCGATGCGCAGGGCAACCGCCTGCCGACGATTTACGTCAAATCGCCCACCGGCTGGAGCGATTACGAATCCATCGTGCGCATCGCCGTGCAGAGCATGCGCAAAGTCGGCATCGACGCGCGCGAGCGCTTCGTCGATGCGGGGCTCTATTGGCCTGCCCAATTCACCGGTGACTTCGATCTCCTGCTCTTCATGCCCCCGCCCGAGCCGACCCCCTCCAAGCCGTGGTCGCGTTTCGAGTTTCTCCTGACTTCCAAGGAATGGGCGCCCGAAGGCGAGAAGGTCTACAAGAATTACGGACGTTTCAATCATCGCGGTTCGCCGGACTACGACCCCCGCATCGACGAGCTGGTCGAGCTCATCCCGAAACTCCACGACGAGGGCGAGATCGTGGCCGCCTACCGCGAGCTCAATGTCCTCTTCATGCGATACCAGCCGACGCTACCCGTCGTCTATCGCCCCGATCAGTTCTTCGAGGTCAGCTTGCGGCACTGGACGCACTTTCCGACCGCCGAGGATCCCTACGTACCGCCGCAGATCCCGGGAGACCGTTTGGGGACCAAGATGCTGTGGCACCTCCAACCGACAGGAAAGAACTAGGAGTCGCGGCCCGATGCTGAGGAATCACCCCACGTTGCGGCACATGGTCGGACGCATGGGCTGGTACCTGCTCACGTTCCTGGTGGCGGTGACCATCAACTTTTTTCTCCCTCGTCTCGGCGACGCGAACCCCGTCGATACCATGATGGCCAAGGTGAGCGGCAGCCTCGACAGCCAGTCCGCCAAAGACAAAGAGGAAGCCTATTTGAAAGAGTTCGGATTGGTCGAAGTCGACAGTGATGGCACCCTGCAGCGCGACGCCGCGGGAAAACCGATTCGGACATCGCTCGCCTCTCAATTCGGACGCTATCTCGCCAAGAGCCTGCGCGGCGACCTCGGCACCTCGATCCTGCAGCACCCCAAACGGGTCAGCGAAATCATCAAAACCGCGTTGCCTTGGACGCTCGCTCTTCAGCTTCCCACGATCGTGCTGGGCTGGATCGCCGGCAATCTCTTGGGAGCGCTGGCCGCGTATCGGCGTGGCGTTTTCGACAGAGTCTTCTACCCGCTCGCCCTTCTGGCCAGCGCCGTTCCTGCCTTCTGCGTGGGCATCCTCCTCGTGTACCTGTTCGGCATCCGCCTGGAGTGGTTTCCCGCGGTCGGCGGCTACGACGATGGCATGGTGCCGTCTTGGTCGTGGGGTTTCCTGGAGAGCGCCAGTTACTACTACGTGCTTCCTTTTCTCTCCATCTTTCTCATCGTCGTGGGGGGCCAGGCCATCGGAATGCGTTCGATGTGCATTTACGAGCTCGGCACCGACTACGTGAAGTACGCCAAGCTGCTCGGCATCCGAGAAAGCAAGATACTCCTTTACATGTTTCGCAACGCAATGCTGCCGCAGCTCACCGGGCTCGCGCTGGCGCTCGGAACGATGGTGGGAGGCGCGCTCATCACCGAAATGATTTTCAGCTATCCCGGTCTCGGGATGGCGGTGCTCACGGCGATTCAGGGCAACGACTATCCCCTGATCACCGGGTGCACCTTGCTGGTGACCACTTGCGTTCTCGTCGCGAACTTCAGCGTCGACGTGCTGATCGGCTTTCTCGACCCGCGCATCCGTGCGGCCCACGCGGGGGGCGCGGCGTGAAGCTCTTGCTCGGCCTCTTCAAGTCGCCGTCGTTTCTGGTCGGGATCGGTCTTTTCTCGGCCACGGTGCTCCTCGCGCTGGGGGCACCTCTTTTCTTCCATGTGGACCCTTACACGCGGGTGGGCTTGCCCTTTCTGCCCCCTTCGTCCGCGCATTGGCTGGGGACCGACCACATGGGCGTCGACATGTTTTCGATGCTGGTCACCGGCCTGCGCTCTTCGCTCGAGGTCGGGCTCGTGGCCGGAACCGTGGCGACCCTCGCCGGCACGCTCATCGGCGTCTACGGCGGATTCAAGGGGGGGCTCGTCGATGACGTTCTCACCGCGGCGACCAATCTTTTTCTGGTGATTCCGAGCCTCATCGTTCTCATCTTGCTGAGCAGCAGCCTCGAGCACGGCCGCAGCCTCTTTTTGATTGCGCTCATCATCGGCTGCACCACCTGGACGTGGAGCGCGCGGGCCGTGCGAGCCCAATCGGCCAGCCTACGGGGGCGCGATCACGTCAATCTCGCCCGCATCAACGGTTACGGCACGTTCGGCATCGTCGTGTTGCACATCCTGCCTTACCTCTTGTCGTACATCTTCATGGTCTTCATTCTTCAGACGGCCACCGGCATCCTCGCGGAAGCGAGCATCAGCATGCTCGGCTTGGGGCCCTACGATTCGGTCTCGCTCGGCAAGATCCTGAACGAGGCTATCCGCAACGAAGCTCTGACCGACGGCGCCTGGTGGGCGTTTGCCCCGGCGATGTTTCTGGTCACGGTCATCGCCTTTGCCCTTTTCGTCATCAATACTTCGATGGAAGGCGTCTTCAACCCGCGTCTTCGGAAGTGAGACCATGGCCCCCGTCCTCGAAGTCGACCATCTGAGGGTGCACTACCTGACCCGTTTCGGCGTGAAGATTCAGGCGGTAGACGACGTTTCTTTTCGCCTCGAGGAGGGTCAAATTCTGGGCATCGCCGGCGAGTCCGGCTGCGGCAAGACGACGCTCGTCAGCGGCTGCATGGGCCTCTACATTCCGCCCCTCCATCACACGTCGGGCGACGTGCGCATCGCCGGCCGCAGCATCATCGGCCTCGGCCCCGAGCAAAATCGGCGAGAAGTTCTCGGCCGCCGCATCTCCATCATCCCACAGGGAGCGCTCAATTCATTGAACCCCACCCGCAAGATCAAAGATCTCGCCGCCGACATGATCTTGAGCCACGACGAGAGCGCGGACAAAAAGCAAATTCACGAGCGCCTACGCCAGCGCTTCGAACGGATCGGGATGGATGCCGAGCAGGTGCTCGGCGCCTATCCGGTGGAGCTGCCGGCGGGCATGAAACAGCGCGCGGTCATCGGAATCTCCACCCTGCTCGATCCCAAGGTCGTCATCGCCGACGAGCCCACTTCGGCGCTCGACGTTTCCACGCAGAAAGCGGTGATTCGTCTCTTGTTCGACCTGATGGACGAGGGAATCGTGTCGAGCATGATCTTCATCACCCACGAATTGCCGCTGTTGCGGCATGTGTCGAGCTCCATCGCGGTCATGTATGCCGGGGAGTTCGTCGAGGTGGGCACGACCGAAGAGGTCATCTATCACCCGCGTCACCCCTACACGAAAGCGCTCATGAGCTCGACGCTCAGCGCCGAGCCGGGCCAACGCATTCGAAAGCCCGTCGCCATCGAGGGAGCGCCGCCCAACCTCGCCAAGCCCATGGTCGGCTGTCGCTTTGCCGAGCGCTGTCCCACGGTCCGGCCCGCCTGCCACACCGAACGGCAGCATTTGCGCCTCGTCGAGGGCCGCCAGGTGAGGTGTGACTATGTCGAGTGAAACGCCGAAGTTCGAAGCGCGGGATCTCACCCGGACCTACGGCCATGGCAAGAAGCTCCGCGTCGCGGTCGATCGCGTGAGCTTCACGATCGGCGACGAACAGATCGTGTCGCTGGTCGGCCAGTCCGGGTGCGGCAAAACGGTGCTCGCCAAGATGCTCCTGCGCCTCGAGCGGCCATCTTCCGGTGAGCTCCATTTCGCCGGCCAACCGATCGCCCGGGTGCCCGATCGGCGCCACCACTGGCGGCGCGTGCAAGCGGTGTTTCAGGATCCCTTCTCCGCTTTCAATCAATTTTTTACGATCCGTTCGCAACTGAAAAGCTCGTTCCATCTCTTCGAAAAAAGCCCAGCCGACGCAGAGATGGAAGAACGGATCGACCATGCCCTCCGCGCGGTCAACATCGAGCCCCAAGAGGTCGAAGGCAAGTACCCGTTCGAGCTCTCCGGCGGCCAGATGCAGCGCATGCTGCTCGCCCGCATCTTCATCTTGCGCCCCGAGGTCCTCATTGCCGACGAACCGACGTCGATGGTCGACGCGTGCAGCCGCGCCAGCATCCTCGACTATCTGATGAAGCTGAAGCGGGAGCTCGCGATGACCATCGTGTTCGTCACCCACGACATCGGTCTCGCCTATTACGTCTCCGACTCGATCTTCATCATGCACGAGGGTCGCATCGTCGAGCAGGGCCCGCCCGACCAGGTGACCCAAGCGCCGAAGAGCGAGATCACCCGCCAGCTGCTCGACGATATCCCGCAGCTCAATCGCGACTGGCTCAAGCGCGGCACACCTTCGGACCGCCCGGCGACTCGGACGGCGTAGGGCGCAGCAGAGTTTTTTCTCGCCACCTGCGTTGGCCGATCGCCAACTCAGATGACGATCGATGCAAGTCTCGAGACATCGCTCGATTCGGCAGGCGCGTGCGAGCTGGGCGGCATTCGCTCGAAGATCGAGGTGCGGTATAACTCCTGCTTTGAAACCAGCTCGTGCTTGCGCCGAAGGAGATTGCGAACCTCCTCGTGATCCTCGTTGTATCGTGCAGCTCGCCGGAGCTGGTTTCCGCTCCGGAGTGTCCGCGCGGTCAGTGGCCTCTCCCCCAATCGACCTCGTTCGACTGCGAACCCATTTCTGCCGATGCATCAGGGTGCAAATGGGGAACCGTCAGCGACGCCCGCGCACCCGACGGGGGCACGGTCCTAGAGATCCGGAACTACCCAGCCGACTGCGGGATGATCCGGGCTTCGGAACGAGGTCAAGTTTGCGGCTCACGTGGCTCGGCCGTTTGCTACTGCGGTGCGCTCTCCAACGATGACGACGGCGGGCCACCAGAGCTCGGCTGGAACTGTTACCTATGACCGATCGCGTTAACATATTTTCCGGAAGGACGTTATCCACGGTAAACGGGCCTGCAGGACAGCTATGCCATCGAATGGCATTATGGTGACGTTGTAACTCTCACGGAGCACCTTGCCATGGCCAAGAACACCAGCGTCACCTTGAGCGACTACTTCGAGAACTTCATCGCCGCCGAGATCGCCTCGGGCCGCTACGGCAACACGAGCGAAGTCGTCCGCGCGGGCCTCCGTCGTCTCGAGCGCGAGGAGAAGAAGCTCGAAGCGCTCCGTGCCGCGATCGACGAGGGCTTGAACAGCCCGGAGAGCGAGGACTCTGAGCTGGTCGCCCTGAGCTGCAAACGCCGCGGCTTTTGCCCCGCCTGCCTCGGCCGCCGCATATCCGATACCGCCGTGCATCTGACGCAGCAGGTGCTGCCTCGGGTGCCGATCCGCCACTGGATCGCGTCGCTGTCTTGGGTCTTCGCGCGCTCGTCGGTTACGACCGCGCTCTTTGCGCCGAGGTGGTTGGCGCGTTCGTCGACGAGCTATGCCGCTCGCTGAGGCATCGAGCCAAGTCCCTGCTCCGTCTGGGCAGCGTCGCTTGTGCACACGCCGGCGCCCTCGCCGCCGTGCAGCGAACCGAGGATCGCTCGAAGCTCCGATTGCCTCTGGCGCAAAAGGTCAGCGCAAGAGCGATCCGATGGCGCGGTACCACGTGTCGGCCATCAGCGCGTAGCCCGCGGGATTCGGGTGCAGCCGGTCGGCGAGGTACGCCGTCGAGTAGTTGGGATTCGAGGTGAACGCTCCGTACATATCGACCATGGTGACGTGCTTGCCGGCGTCGGCTCGGGCCTTGACGAGCCCGGGAATCGCCGCATTGAACTCCCGAATGCTGATGTTGAAAGTATCGGGATTGGCCTTTTGCTGCGGCACGATCTGGGCAACGACGAGCAAGAGTTTCGGATCGGCGGCGAGCATCGTGTCCATGAGATTGGCCAGGCGCGCGGGGATCATCGTCTGGCCCGTGTTGACGTCGTTGGTGCCGATCATGAGCAGGATGATGTGGGGCTTGTAGGTGGTGATCCTTTCCGGAAAAAACTGTGAGATCCCGTTGCGGATTTGAGAGGCATCGAGGTCGGTGTCGATGATGAAGCCGGAGTGACCTTCGTGGCTTCTCGGAAATGGCACGCCGTCGACCATGTCCGGCCCACTCGCCAGCGAGCCGACGAAGGTGATCGACTGAAGCGCGGCATGCGCCAGATGGAACAGCGGTACGCGATAGCCGCCCGTTTCCGGCGTGGGATAGCCGGCTGTGATCGAATCGCCGACGGGCATGATGACGCACCGCGTGCCTTTCGGAGGGCATGGGTTGTAAGCGACCGCGGAATCGGCGCGGTCGCCGTCGGTCTTCGCGTCCGCGAGCAGCCGCGCGTCCCCGCTGTCCACTATCGAAAGCGAACCGCCCGCGCCGCCGGCCGCATCGCTTTCGCCATTGCCCCCCCCGCCGCCGGATCCAGCGGTTGCAGTGCCGGGATGCGAACCGCCGGTCGAAGAAGGCGGCTGCCCCGCTGCGCCGTTGCCTGCTACGGCGCTCTTCGTCCCGCGGTCGTCGCCGGAGCAACCCAAGCCTGCGGCGAGTAAGAGAAGCCAGGCAGACCCAGCACCGCGGATCCTCATCGTGAACGCATGTAGCACGCGCGGCAGGTCGCTATCAAAAGAAAGCTAGCGAGGCGGAGGTCACCAATCTGTCGACCTTCTGGACCAGTCTCTTTTTCGACAACGAGCCGCATTTTCCTGGCCCTTTTTGGACCCACAGGGCACGATATCCGCTTCGTTCTACACCTGACAAAGAGACAGTCGTCTCGAGAGCATCGCCTCATCTCAACATGTCTGCTGAGCATCTATCTTAACGATTCGATGCTTCCGTGCCTGGTCGCGCGTGTGACCAGTCCACTCCCGTCGGGCCGGGCGAAACTCACGAACGACATCGTCGAGCTCTCGACGAGGTTCAACCGCAGCAAGACGATCCAAACCTGCCCCGTAGATGAGCTCGCGCTAGGCGGCGCGAAGGTCCGGCGCTTCCTTCCATTCCGGTTGCTCGTCATTTCGGACGACAGCTCGCGAGAAACGGGCCGACTTACGCGATCGGTACCCGGCGACGATTTCCTTCAGCCAGGTACCGCCATCGCTGACACCGGTCAGCTTGCCGCCGCAGAACCAGCTCGGGACCTTCGCCCCGTTGAGGAATTGCGCATTGAATTCGAGCCCGGCCACGATCATGATTCGACGTGTTTATCGGAGCGAAGCATGCCGTTCTCGAGGCGCGGCATCATGCTGGATCGGGCCTTGCGTCCACCGGAGCGCCGCCTCGCGCCATCCAGTCCAGCTACGAACGAGCGCATAGTCGACTGGGTCGTTCCGAACCTAATCGTCCTCCTGCTGCTCGTCGTGTCGCTTGTCACGCTGCCAAAAGGCACCGGGGGCTTGTCATAGGCGAGCAGCGTGCGGCGGCGAGCGCTTCATCACGTAGGTGAGGCAACTCCGAAGCGGACCGGCGCTGGCGCACGCGACCTGAATGGACATCGCGTCGAGCGCGGTCTCTCCGCTATCGGTCCGCGTCGCACCCGGCGGGCAACCGCACATGTCGACCTGAGCACGTCGACCCGAGCTCTTTCGGTACGGTTGATGCCGATCGCGATCGTGTTTCCGCAGCAATCAATTGTCACCAGACCAACGATGCAATCGGTGTCCGTCGTGCACCACCTACCCAGCTGATCGGCGAGGATGCAGCTGGAAGGCGGTCCACCATCACCGTCCAACGCTCCCGCGCCGGCGGCCAGCAATCCCGGGTCGGTCCTTCCGCCGCAAGCGATCGGCGCGCAAGCCAAAACGAAAAGCGCCACCCTACGCATGGCTTCATCGTAGATTGTCCTTCCGGGAATAGCGAAACGAAGCGGTGGGTCACGTAACCGACGGGAATCAAACGAAACCTCTCGGGCGCTCGTTCGGCCCGAGCAAGCCGTGCCGCTTCCAGCCCTGCGCCAGCAGCCAAGTGCGAGAAGGCGCGAGCGGTCTGTCGCCTGCGCACCGCTGCAGCGTTCCCGTTGCGGGCGGCGCTTTCCAACCCTCGAACCATTCAGCGGAGGAGCAGGGGTCCAAGCCCATCGCTTCCGGAACGTGCTTGCGCCAATTCATGATCACGTCAACCAAACCACGCCGCACCTCGCGCGGTGTTCGCAGTGCTCGCGCGTGAAATCGGTCGCTCCAAAGTCTGCCGCGCCGCCCGAGAACACGGTTGAGGGAACGCGCCATACGAGCCGTGAGCCCGGCCACTCCACGAGAGAGGCAGATCTTGTCCCGTGCTTCGACCAGCAGATGCACGTGATCCGCCTGCACCGAGAAGTGCACGACGCGAAACCACGAAAGCCGCGTCTCCACCAACGCCCGTCGAACCTGTGCGAACGTAACCTGCCGGCGCAGACTGGGGAGTCGGCGTGTGGCGCGCAAAGTCACGTGCACGGGATGGCGTTCCTTGTGGTCGGGGCGAGCGCGGTGCGAAACCCCGCGCGTGCTCCTTTCGGCTTTCGCCCTGCTCCCTTGCGCTTGCCTCCCCACGTGGGACCGAACGGAAGTTGCTCTTGGCGCATGCTCACTTGATTGAGCAATCTAATACGCAATCAGCGTATGTTCAATAGACAAAGCACGCGCGCGACCGCTCGCGGTGCGAGACGAGTTGCTCATCTCGATTCGTTCGATGAAGCGGCCACGTCGGGACCGTCATGCTCGTTTCGACTCTGCCGTGAGCTCATTGGCATCGCCACATCAGCGCAGTGTGACACCAAAATTGCGGTAGGGGCAGTGATATGAACCGTCGTGCCGCTGCCGACCTACTTGCCGCCTGCAGCCGCTCATCATGTACGACGGGTTCAGGCCCGCCACGGGCGAGGTCAAGAACGTGCTCGCCGAGGCGCCATACCCCGCGGCCGCGAGCGGATCGATCACCGGCGTCCCCAGCGTCACCGACCTCATGTACTTCGCCGACTTCTCCTGCGAGACGGCAGGGCGAACGATCGAGCAAGCCTCGGTAGCGGTGCATCAGGTCAAGACGCTCACGACGCTCTTCTCGCTGAATCTGCAGCCCATTTTGGAGGGCTTCGCGCCGTATTCGAACACCTTCACTCTGTACGGCAACGACAGCACCGGCCACATGCTCGCCATTCAGAACTTCTCGACGCCCGCGCTCGCCTTCGTGAAGCCCGGGCACTCGACGAGCGAGTGTGGCATCGCCTCGGCGGTGCAGATCGTGCCCTCAGGTGGCTTCGTGGACATGAACGCGCTTTACGGCGTGCCGAAGACCGGCCTCCCGCTCGGCATCCTCGCCTGTCGCGAGTACGACGGCACCATCCCGGCGTCCATGAACCTCTCCGTGACGTACGACTACCTCGACTAACGGCGCCGGAGCTGCCGACGCGGCGGCGCAAGGGCCAGCGGTGTGGATGCGGGTTCTCGCCCTCGCCCGGCGAGAACCCGCTCCCGCGCGGATGCGCCGGACGCGAGATGCCGCGCACGCTACCCGAGCTCCCGAGGTTCCACCCAGCGGCCGAATCAATCCTCCCAGGGCGTGGATCAGGTTGCCGGAGCGTGGGTCGGTCTTTGGGAGGCCTGGATCGCCTCGCCGGAGCACTGGGTCGACCTCCGGGAGCCGTGGATCACGTCTTCCGAGCCCTGGTACAGCATCACGGAGGCCTGGATCGACATCGCGGAGCCGTGGATCGAGGCTCCCGAGCCGTGGGTGCGCTTTACCGCCCCGACTCGATCACCCGGGGGAATCCACCGACGCTGTTCTTCGCATTTGTCGCAATCGCGACACATAACGAATGGCGGTACCATCATCGAGTGCACGGGTGTTGCGCGCGCTGCCTGCTCCACCCGCGGCAGGCGCCTGCCCGTTGGTGCGGCGGCGGAGCGCCGTAACGAAACTGTTCGCAGGTGGGGAGTGTGCGAGACCCATTGCCGGTCGGCTCTTCGATGCCGGGATAGTCGTCAAGAATGTCCGGTACCGTATCTCCACTCGCCAGCCGATCGAGCACGAGCGAAACCTTCGCTGACCCCTCGGCGGCGTGGAGGGGTCCGGGCGTGTGATCGGGAGAGTTGCTCCCAATTTGGGACCTGCTAGGCTGGAGACGTGCGGATCCTGACCCGAGGAAGGCTGGTGGCCTTTTGGACGACGCATAAAGACTCAGAGCAGCAACTGAAGGCGTGGCATACTGAAGTGGAGCGAGCCGAGTGGAAAGGACCAGAAGACATCAAGAAACGGTTCAGATCGGCGGACTTCCTGGCCCACGCTCGAGTGGTGTTCAACATCAAGGGGAACACCTACAGACTTGTGGTTCACGTGAAATACGCCCCACTCTGCCTGGTTTACATTCGCTTCGTTGGAACCCATGCTGAGTACGACAAGATCGACGCAACAACAGTGTAAGACATGAACATTCGTCCCATTCATACCGACGCAGATCACGAGGCCGCTCTCAAGGAAATCGAGCGACTTTGGAACGCGAAGGCCGGCACGGAAGAGTATGACCGGCTCGACGTGCTTGCGACACTGGTGGAGGCGTACGAGCGCAAGCGCTGGCCAATTTCCAAGCCAAACCCCGTGCAGGCCTTGCTCTTCCGGATGGAGCAACTTGGTCTCTCGAGGAGAGAGTTGGAGCCCATACTTGGGACGCGTGCTCGTGTCTCTGAAGTGCTGAACGGCAAGCGGTCGCTGTCATTGACGATGATCCGAAATCTGAATTCGAAGCTGGATATTCCCGCCGAAGTGCTCATCGCGAAGACGAGGAGAGTGGTCAAAAAGGCCTCGATCGCCAAGAAGTTTGGTTCCCAGAAGTACGGTCCCCAGAGAAGCGCATTCGCTGGCAAACGCGCCGGCTAGCTCAAGCCTGGTTTTCGCGCGGTTCACGGCGCCCTTCTGTTGGTCCTCACAGCTGCAGGACAGCTCCCGACGGACGCTCGTCATTGCGATGGCCGCGACCCTCGACTTGATCGGCGCGACAGGCACGGGTGGCTCCGCCGGTACCGCGCCACGTACGTCGACACCGCGTTCAGATTCAGTCGCGAGCTTGGTTTTCCCGACTCCGGCGACAGAGGCTTTGGGCTAGCATCGCGCCTCCGATGACCGCCGAAGCCAATTCCACCGATCCATCTCGCGGCCGCGGGCGGGGAGCACCCGCACGTGTTTCATATCGCGCTCGACGGCAATGGCATCAACGGGCTCGAGGGCCTCGCGGGGGTCTGCGTTTTTCGCTTCGATCCCGAGAGCAACCGCTACGCTTACAAGATCCGCTATTTCAATGGCATTTCCGCCGGCCACGCGGTCAGCGTCAACGCGTCGCAGACAGTCGGCTTTCTCGGCAACGCCGGCCAGCACCTCCTCTTTTACGACGCGAAGACGCTCGACGAGGTGGGGCGGGTCTCCACCTTGTCCTTCGAACCCACGAGCAGCACCATCCAAGGAAGCACGCACGTGGTCTAGCTCGACGACGACCATGTGATGACTACCCCGAAGCTACTCCTCCGGTCCGCCGGGAGGCTTGGTAGGAGAAGCCGGTACCGCGGCATCTTCGTGCGTACGGAGCGGCAGCTTCTTCGCGCGCTCACCCTGGGGAAGGTCGAGACCGAAGCAGAGTCGTAGCCAGGACTCGAGATCCGCGTAGTCCACGGCACGCCCGGACGACACGA
>WNGA01013743.1_pt1 | contig 14161 bp, 6 predicted proteins | sample 5400061 | NCBI WGS metagenome assembly WNGA01 (sample SAMN13153366, study PRJNA577476) | soil metagenome | isolation source: 100 cm soil or saprolite under grassland replicate 2 | place: USA:California | collected 2016-06-15 | reverse complement strand
CTGCGTGACGGAGTTGAACTGTTGGTATGGCAGCCGCGACGCTGAGAACGGGATGGTACTGGCCTGCGGCTTATTGGTGTTGAGGCTGTAGTTGAGGCCGGAGCCGCGTCCTCCGATGTACGAAGCGCGCATCCCGATGGTGCGCCATTCACGTTCGACGCTGAGGTTGAATTGTCGGATCACGCCGTTATCCGTTTGGAGCGGGATGCCGGTAATACTCTGGCCAGGCACAGACGCCGACGACAGGCTTGCCGGGAATGGGTTCGGGAACGCCGATAGCAACTGCGATGACGTACTGTTGTAGGACTCGCCCAATTGGAACGGAGCGCTCGATGGCAGCCTGGAGAAGTAGTCCCACGTCTCCGAATACTCCCCGTAGCCGCCACGCACCACCATGTTGTCTCCAATGCGGTAAGCCGCCGAGACGCGCGGGCGGAAGTTCCGTTTGTCCGGATCCGGCACTACCTTGCCTTCAACCACCTTGATGGAGTTGGTCGGGTAGAGTGGATGGAGCTTGGAGAGCGTGCCCGGCGCCACGATTACATTGCCGGTCGCGGGATCGAAGTTGGCCATCAGGCCGTCATCATTGGTCGGCAGCGCGTAATAGTCCCATCGCAGCCCATAATCAATCGTAAGTTTCTGGCTGATCTTGAACGTGTCGCTCACGAAAAGTCCGACTTGTTTATTGGTCGAACTGCGTTTGACGAGCGGATCCAGCCGTGTGGCGGTCCGGGGAATTCCGAGCAGAAAGTCGGCGTAGGCAATCCCGGTATTGGCCACATTTTGCTTGCCGGTGATCGAGCCATCGAAATTGAAGTTGCCGTAGACTTGGGTCGAGAGGTTGCCGGAGAACCGCCAGAGCTGCCGGTATTCACCGCCAACTTTCAATACGTGTTTGCCCGTAGACCAGGTGAGTGTGTCCAGGTAGGTGTTGATGCCATTGTCCTGATCGATGTTGTCAATGCCGCCGTTATTGCTCGACAACGTCGTCAGACCGCTGATGGTTATTTGCGGAAAACCTTGCGTGTGGAAGTTGTTCCGGTTGACTCCCTGCAGGCCGAGCGTCTTCACAACCTCATCGCCGAACAGCGGCTCGAAGCCCTTCTCCCCCTCGCCGATTAGCAGGAAGTCGGTCTGGCGGCCGAACGTGAAGGTGTTGATGAGCCGGGACGAGAAGATGTGCGTATCCGAGATGACCGTCTGGCGGTGGTCGCGCGCCTGCGTCCAGGTTAACTCCGGCGTTCCTCCGGGCCGGATGTACGGCGTTTTCCGTTGAGCCCAGCGGAAAAAGAGGCTGTTATTGCTCGTCAGTTTGTGATCCACACGAACGAACGGCCAATCCCCTTTGTAGAGATCAGAGTTGTACGGGAAGATCCAGTTGAAGTTGTTGGTCAGCGCATCCGGGCCGCCGAGGTTCGGCGTCGGATAGTAAAGGTCCTGAATCTTCTGCGAAACGGGATTGAATCGGTTTACAGGGATGATGTTCAAGCCCTGCGGGTTATTGGGAGTCGCGCGCGACGGGTCACTGAACTGCTGGCCGGTCAGCGGATCATAGATCGTCCTTGAGATCTGAGAGAAATCTCCCTGTCTCATCTTGAGCGTCGGCACGCTTCGTTGGATCGAGGAGCCGAGCGGGATGGATTGATGAAACCAGGCGAAAAAGAAGTGGGTATGATCCTTCCAAACAGGCCCGCTCACTTCACCCTCCCATTCATGCTGAATGTAAGGCGCTTTCCTCGGATCGAAGAAGCCTCTGGTGTTGAGCGCCGAGTTGAAGTGCCGGTAAAAAACCTGGCCGTGAAACGCATTCTCGCCGCGCTTCGACACCATGTTGAAGTTGACTGAGCGGGCGCTGTCGGCGCCCGGCGCCACCGTGGTGACCTGAACCGTCGCGTAGAAGTTCGGATTGTCGTTCTGGTCGCCGGCAGTGTCATTTGCGACGCCGTCCATGGCCCACGTCTGCCAGTTCCTGTTCGAGACGCCCGAGATCACGATGTTCCAGCCATTCCCCTGAATTCCCGGGACGGTCGTCAACATTGACAACGGCGAAGGGTAGACGTCAACCGCCGGTTGATCGGTGAACTTCCGCTTGTCTATCTCACCGCTGATGGTTCCGGTCTCATTCGTGATGAGCGCGGCCCCGGCTTCGACGGTGACTGTCTCAGTCGCTTCGCCGACCGGAAGCGCGAAGTCGAGCCTCCGGGTCTTTCCCGCGTCCAGCAACACGTTGTCGGCGACATAAGCGCGGAAGCCCGCCTTCTCGGCGTTCAGGCGATAACTGCCCAGCTTCAAGTCCGGAATCTCGAAGTTTCCGTTGTCATCAGTGTTTATCGTTCGAGCCATGATGTTGGTGGCCAGGTCCGTGATGGTGATCTTTACTCCGGGCAAAGCGGCCCCGTTCGAATCGGTGACTGTCCCGCGCAAGACCGAGAGCGCGGTCTGAGCCAGCAGGGTCGAACTGCAGATCAACAGCGGAAGGAGAAGAAACAGGATTGAAGCGCATGAACGGATCACGCGCTTCAGATTCACGCCGGGTTCTCTGTTTGCGGTTTTTGTAAGCCTCTTTTTCATAAATGCCGCTCCGTGGAATGTCGACAAACGTAGTCGATGGGTTTTTCTTCCTGCCTCACAGTCCGCAACTCGAACCGAAGCGGACTCGGGCGCAGAGGTCGCAAATTCCATATCGCTCCCTGAGGCGATCATGAGCATAGCGCCACCAATCGGGCTAAAAATTGATAGGCTAATTTTTAGATGAACTTGCCGAAATCGAGCCAAGCAAGATTGGTACAGTACCGCTCGCGTAAGCTAGAGTCCGACTGATCAGTAGGCCGCGCAGCAGTCGCGCGCGGTACTGTACCAATGTCCCAATGTTGCGTGACCTGATTTAGTTTTTCGAGAATTTGCGCGGAAGCAGAATCTATCTTCCGCAGATCTGAATGTTTACTTCTTGTTTTGATAGTGAACCCAGCAAAGCGCTTCAAAGTGGATTGTAAAAAGACGAGAAATTATCCAATGCATTGGTTAGACCGTCAAGCTAACCGATGGTGATTTTTGATGGTTGCGAAAAAAAAGGAAGGGCAAAAGTCGGGAAATCGCGCATGAATTTGTTCGTTGCTTGTTCCTACGCTCACTGCGGCCAAGCGCTGTCGCTCGTTGTTTATCATGATCCTCAGTTCATCCTGTCACTCTACGGCGTGTGTCTGAACTTCCCTGTGTAGGCTGAGATGAAGAGGGTGGTGAAAAATCGCGGCGCCTGGGCGCAACGTCAATCGCGTTGCGCCCAGGCGCCGCCGTGACTCTGATTCAATCAGAACAGCACTTTGAACCCGAGCTGCCAGAAGCGCGGGAAGTTGGACTGACGGATCTCGTTCTTGTTAATGGCGCCGAAATCAATATTATTATTCGTGTTCTGGAGGTAGGCGCGCTCGTCGTACATCGGCGTGTTGAAGACGTTGTAAGCCTCGCCGCGGAACTGGAAGCGCACCCGCTCCGTGATGCGGAAGGTCTTGGAGAAGTTCATGTCGAATTGTTGGAAGCTGGGCCGGCGAACCTTATCCGATCGAATCGGCGTGAAGCGCGTCTGGAATGGCTCGCGGATGACGAACGACGGCGCGGTGCAGCCAGCCGCTACCGAGAAATCCAACAACTTGCCGCTCTGCGCCACACATGGCCGGACGCCTTGAATCAATTCGACGCCGTTGCGGAACCGCTTGCTCTCGACCTTGTCGTAATCCGGGTCGACGATCTCCACGTCGCCGGGAAACTGCCACGGGCGGCCAGAGTTGAAGACGTACAATCCCGCCGCCTGCCAGCCGCCGACGAAGAGGTCAACGAAGCGGTTGGCGCCGCTGAGATATTTGCGGCCTTTCCCGAACGGCAACTCCCACACGCCAGACATCGTGAGGCGGTGCGGGCGGTCGGAGAAGGCTAGACTGCGGTTCTTGATCCGCGCGACGTCGTCAATGTAGCTGGCCGTGCTGTCCTGCTGTCCCGGTTGCTGGATCGCCTCCTCGATGGTCTTCGAGAAAGTGTAGGTCGAGTTGAGCGACAGGCCACGCGACAATCGCTTGTTGACGAGGACTTGTAAGGAGTTGTACCAGACTCTGCCTTCGTTGCGTTCGAGTTCGTTGATGGCGCCGAATTGGGGGAACGGGCGCATCAACTCGTAGCGGCTCAACGTCGCGTTATTGAAGCGCTCGCCGCTGAAGCCTGCGACCCTGAAGAATGGGTTGGGCAGTTGCTCATTGCAGAAGTTGCGGTTACCTCCCTTGGTCACGTCGCATTTGTCGCGGAAGGCCTGGCTCGGCTCGTTGATGCCGTTGAACTGCGACTGCGCGTCGTAAGTGCGGCTCCCGACGTAACTGACTTCGGCCGCGATGTTCCAGGGCAATTGGCGCTGGATGCCGAGCGAGAAGTTGTCCACCTTCGGCACGACGAAGTTCGGATTCGAGTATTGAAAGCCCAGGCCGAGGAAGGACTCCAGGCCGAGGTTCGATCCGGCCGGTTGCAATACGCCTTGTGGGAATGGGTTAGAGAGCAAGTTCGGCAACGGCGTGCGGTTGCCGTCAGTCGAAGCGATGAGCGGCGTCTGGACGCTAAAGCCGTTGTTCGGGTAGCCGGGCGCGCCCACCGGATTGACGTAATAACGTCCGTAACCGCCGCGCAGGACGGTCTTATCGCCAATCGAGTACGCGAACCCGACGCGCGGTTGCCAGTTGTTCTTGTCGGTCTTGACCGCCGCCTCGCCTTTGTCGGCGAAGAGGAGGCCGCCGACGATTTGCGAGCCGTTGATCAACCTCGATTTGTCTATGCGCGCGTTGGCCGGGTTGACCGTGGTCGTGTCGAAGCCGGCGTTGATCCGGCCGTAGCGCTCAACGCCAGGCTGGTTCAGGTCAAAACGCAGGCCGAAGTTGAGCGTCAGTTTGCGCGTTACCTTCCAGTCGTCCTGGAACCAGGGCGCGTAGTATTTAAACATGTAAATCGGGAAGACGTTGTTATCGACAAAGCTGCGCAGCGTGCCACCAGTGTCTGTCGCCGAGACCGCTCCAATCAGCATGGAAGCTACCGAACTGCCGCTATTGGGGTCAAAGCGGTCGAAGACTTCCTGCGTGAAAGCGCGGTTGAAGGTGAGCACCATGCCGCCGTTGCCGCTGATCAGGCGCGCGTACTGCGAGTAGCGCATATCTAATCCGAATCGCATGTTGTGCGCGCCGCGGATATACGTCAGGTTGGGCTGGACGCTGTAAACGTTGGTCGGCTCGCGGCTGAAAGACCCACGCCCGAGCTGGATGACCTCCACCGTCGTGCCGGTGCTATACAGGTTGATGCGCGGGAACATCGGCGTCGGCAACTGCGCGGCGAGTCCGGCCGGAAAGCCGAGTTGCGTGACGTCGTAACCCAGGCCGTCTTGGAAGCGGGCTTCTTCGATGTAGCGGTTGCTCGAGACGCGGATGTTCAAGATCGTATTGGCGCTGAATGTATGCACCAAATCGGCCACGCCCGCGTAGTTGATGCGGTTGAGCGGCAGTTGGCCGTCCTGCGCCGGCCCCGATGTAATGCCGTTGGTCCAACGGATCTCGGCGCGATTGTTATAGCCGTAGCGGAAGAATACCTTGTCCTTCTCGCCGATGTTCTGATCGATCTTGAAGATCCAGTTTTTGAACTTGTCGTTGGCGATATTCGGGATGTCGGCGAAGTTGCTGCGCCACGGCTCGCTACCAGGCGAGACGTTGTTTGGTTTCGGATAAAAAGCCAGCAACTTCTGCGCGATCGGGTTAATGCGGTTCGGGCAGATTACATTAGGATGCATCCCATCGCAGCCCATGAATTGATCGCGCACCCAGATTTTTTTGGTGGGATCCTTGGGATCAGTAACCTCACGCCCGGTGGCCGGGTCGAAGATTTTGATCAACTGGCCATTCGGGAAAGCAGGGCTAGGAGCGGTTCTGTAATCGCTGAAATCGCCGCTGATGAACTTCTCGGTCGGCACCGTGCGTATGTCAGGGTTGGGCGTGCCTTCGCGGTAGCCTTCGTAGTTGAAGATGAAGAAGGTCTTGTCACGCCCGTCGTAACCGAGCGGGCCGAAGAGCTTCTTGGGCAGTCGCACCGGGCCTTCGATCACGCCGCCGTACTGGTCGAGGAAGTGCTCGGCTTTTTGGAGCGTGCCGTCGGACGCGCGGAAGCGACCCGCCGGCAGGTTGCGCACGTTGGAGAAGAGATAGTTCGAGTCGAGCCAGTTGCGCCGATAGAACTCATAGAGTGAGCCGTGGTACTGGTTGCCGCCCGATTTGATCTGGACGTTGACGACGCCGCCCGCCGTGCGGCCGTACTGCGCGTCGTAGCTGTTAGTGATGATCTTGAATTCGCCGACGGCGTCCACCGGCGGCACGTAGGCGATGTTGTTGCCGCCCTGGATCGAATTGTTCGGCGCGCCGTCGAGCAGGAACTCGTTGCTGCGGTTCAATCCGCCGTTGATTGACCAGTCGGCGATGGCGCCGTTGTCGAACGGGCGTTGATAAATGGCCGGGCCGTTGTAAGTGATTCCCGGCGTCAGAGTCGAGAGCATGAACGGATTGCGCGCGTTGAGCGGCAATTCGACGATGCGGCGGTTTTCGATAACGTTGCCGCGATCCGCCTTGGTCTCTTCCAGCAACGGAGCATCCCCGGTGATCGTCACAGTCTCGCTCGCCGCGCCGACTTCGAGCGTCACGTCGATCGAGGCGGTCTGTCCGACCTGCAATTCCTGATTGTCACGAACATATTTTTTGAAGCCCGCCGCCTCGACCGTGATGTTGTATGAGCCGGGCTGCAGGAATGGAATGTTGTAAACGCCGTCGGCGTTCGTCGTCACCGAGACCGCTTCATTCGTCCTCGGGTTGCGAGCGGTGACGGTAGCGCTGGCGACGGCGGCGTTGTTTGGGTCCAGTACCCGGCCCGTTATCGTAGCGCGGAACTCCTGTCCGAGCGCGACAAAGGGCGTCAGGCATAGCCATATCAGTGACAGCGCCAATTGCTTTTTCATAGGATCTCCTTATGCGTGGTGATGTCTTGAGCGCGCAGACCTCCTGCCCATGTCTCAAGCAAAGAACTATTTTTTCACCTTTTGGTGAATCGCCACGCCGTCGAATAACGGCATGTTCTCGCTGGAAGCGATCAAGACCGTTCGCGCCTGCCGTAGCGGCAGGCCGAGCGGCGTGATGAAGAAAGAAGGTGTCGTTTGCAATTCGTTATGGATCAAATATCCGCCTTCGGCCAACATCGCCGAGATGTTGGTCAGCGCGAATAGAAGCTCCGTCGGTTTGAAGTAGGGAAAAACATTGGTCACGACCACCAGGTCGTAATTCGGCGTCGAACCGTCAGAACGCTCGAAGCGTTCGGTGATGATGTTCAGCCGGTCGGCGTTGATCTTGCCCGTGACCCCCGGCCCGATTCGCAAGGATTTCTTCAAATGTGAAGCCATATCGGGCGGGACATTGATCGCGCTCTCCCGGCCAACGCTACTCCCCAGGTCGCGGAAATAGTCTTTGTAATCTTCCGAAAGCGCGCGCCCCGCGCCGTCGCTCACGCCTGAAAGTATCGAAAGCGCGACCTCGCCGCGCCGGCGCAAACTTTGCAGGTGGGCGACAACCCGTTCGTTGATGTCCACACAGTCAATCTGCAATCTGGCGGCGTCACAGAGCTTCAAACTCAACAGCGCGTCGGCCACGGCGAAAGGCTGATAGCTCTGCGGGCCGAACATATCAATGAAATCGGTGCGCGGCGCGAAATCCAGGCCGGGGCCGACGATCAAAACCCTGTTGAGTCGAGTCGAAGGCGATTGGGATTTCTCTCCGGCTTTCAACGCCGCCAGCGCGGTGTAGACCGCGAAGTTCGATTCGATCTGCGTGTCGGTGCTGTGGCCGCGATCCTGGTAGAGTGACGCGACGTAGGCCGCGAGCCGCTCATTGCTGAATTTCCGCGAGGCGAACTCTTTGCGATAGAGAAAGCGCATCGCGCAGGCGTATTCGGCATAAAGGCGTTGGGCGGGCGAGGGCGATTTCGACGTGGTATTTTTGAGCAAAGTTTTGAAATAGGTCATCCGCTCGTCGTCGAACTCTTGATCCATCGCGCGAATAAATTCGTTCATCCTGGCGCGCGCCGCTTTCGGCATTCTCTCTTCGGGCGGCAGGTAATCAGGCGTTTCGGCCAGATAGCGCTCCCTTTCCGGCTCGCTCAGTCCGTTCACGAATTCGTAAGCGCTCAAGGCGGGTTCGATCTTCGTTTGCCCGGTGAACCGCCGCGATTGCAGTATGAAAAAGATAAGATGGTCGTATTCGCCGCGCAGTTCGCGCTCCGCAGTCGAGCGGTTGATAGCGGCGATGTGGTCGGAGAAGTTGTTTTCGCTGACGCCCTCTTTTTCGAGCCACCCACATAACCCGGCGGGAATGTCCGCATAAGCGATTTGCCTTTTAGCGCGATCGGGCTTTGGGGCGTCATCAAGATTGGTAGCCCCAATAATCCAGGTAAAGCATATGATCAGACAGAGCGCGGCCAGGACGGACAGCCCCGTGCGATAAGGCGAATGGTTGAAAGTACAGCCTTTCATCGAATCTCAACTTTTGAGCCGATGGAACGCGCTCAGCTCAGGCGATACTTCTAGATCGGTTTGCGATTGCGTGTACGGGAAAGTGGCGCGATCTCTGGTACGGTACGGGGAGCGTCAGCGACCTGAGCATAGATCATGTGACCACATGATCTATGCTCAGGTCGCTGACGCTCCCCGTACCGTACCGATTGCCGTCCAGTACAAGCATTTACAAACCGCCATAAGGTTTTTGAGGGGCGCAGCGGTCAAACAACCTCCGCTGCGGGGAAAGTAGAGCTAGCTGTTTTGCAGGCTCAGAATGATAGATTTTCGAGAAGTTTCGCGGAAGCAGAACGAATCTTCCGCAACCTGATTGATTAGCTTTTTGATTGTGAACCCAGCAAAGCGTCTTAAGAGTGGATGTCAAAAAGACGAGAAATTATCTATTTACTTGGTTAGACCGTCAAGCTAACTGAATTCATAATTGAGTTCACTGCTCGATCTTGTCGAGGTTGTCTTTCAACTTTTCGGCGAGGTCGAACTCGCGTTTGGCGTCTTCGGGCCTGGCTGTTTGCTGGTAGACCTGACCGAGCATGTAATGGGCCGATTTGTTGTTGGGGTCGAATTGAAGCGCGCGCTTCAACATGGCTTCGGCGGTCGAGAAGTTTTTCTTCTTCAGGTAGGTCTTGCCGAGCAGGATGTAAGGGCCGCTGTAGTATGGATTGAGCCAGATCGATTTTTGCAGCGGCGTGATGGCCTCGTCCCATTTCAACTGGAGCGTGTAGGCGTCGCCGAGTTTGTAATAGGCCATGGCGTTGGCCGGATTGAGCGCGATCTCTTTCTCCAGCAGTTGAATGCCTTCGTCGTAGCGCGCGCGAAAGACGGCGATCTGCCCTAACAGGTAATGCGCCTGCGGGAGCTTCGGGTCTTTTTCGACGGCCAGTTTCAATTCGGCTTCGGCGAATTCCAGGAATTCCAGACGGATCATCATCTGCGCGGTGACGAGATGCGCCGCCCCCCCCTCGGGCGCGACGCGGAACATCCGCGCGAACGATTCGCGCGCCTTCGCCGTCTGCCGCGTTTGCAGGTAAGCCATCCCGAGCGCATAGGTCAATTCGTGGTTGTTCGGCGCCCAGGCGCTGGTCTGTTCGAGGAAGGGAACCGAGTCGGCTATGCGGCCCGCAATGTAATACGCCAGGCCGAGCGTCTGGACGGCCTCGCGCCTCTGCGCCGAATCTTGCGGCAATTTGTCGATGATCGGCGCCAGCGTCTCAATCGCGCGCGGAAGCTCGCCGGCCTGGTAGTAAGCGACGCCGAGCAACTGCGCCACGCGAATGTCTTTCAGGGCGGGCACGTCGGGCAATGATTGAAGCTTGGCGACGGCGGCCTTCGCATTGCCTTCATTGATCATCGCGCGGGCTTCGGTGAGCGCGGTCGCAATCGGATCGGGCTGCGCCTGCGCGAATGATTGGGCGGCGAAACCGCATAATAGAATGAAGGTGGAGATCAATCGTTTCATAGCGGGAATATCAATCAGCGTACCTCACGCTCTTCAATGATGATGGTCGTTGAAAAATATAATGTGACAATCGTCTTCTTAGCCCGGCTTTTCAAAGCCAATGAGGTTAAGTTAGGCATCTGGCGCGATTAGTGGCGCGGACTTTAGTCCGCGCTGACGGCTGGCGCGCGGACTAAAGTCCGCGCCACTAATCGCTAACTTAACCTCATTGGCTTTGAAAAGCCGGGACAAGGAGCGCACATCCACCCTAGTCGCGGAGCGACGGTTGAATCTTGATCTGACTCCAGACTCAACCGTCGCTCCGCGACTGAATCGAATATGTAACTGCTCTCCCCGGCTTTGAAAAGCCGGGCTAAGCTCAAAAGCCGCTCCGCGGCAGGGGAATCGAACAAGCTCAAAAGTCGCTTCACAGCAGGTGAATCGACTTTGAAAATACCCGAAAAAGCGGCCAAACCAGGAGTTAAAACTTGAGCTTCAGCGCGAACTGGAGATTGCGCATCGGGTCGGCGCCGAAAAACGCCGTCGTGAAGATGCGTCCCAGTGTCGGACTCGCGTTCAACTTGCCGCTCTTCTTGTCGAACGAGCCGATGAACGAATCGGGGGCGCCCAGATTGACGTGGTTGAAGACGTTCACCGATTCGACCCGGAACTCAAGCTCCTTCGTCTCGGCGAGCCTGAACTTCTTGAAGAGTGACGCGTCGGTCCGCCAGTAGCCGGGGCCGCGCATGGCGTTGCGCTCCTGGTCGCCGAATCTCCCCGCGCCCGGGTTCGAAAAGACCGACTTGTCGTAGGTGTATTGCCCTCCCGACAGTCGCGCCTTCGGATCGCCGCCGACGTTCGGGCGGCAGGGGCCGGTGTCGATGTTCGCGCTGGCGTCGTAGCAGAAGCTGTACGGCAGCCCGCTCTGAACTATTGTATTCGAGTTGATCTGCCAGCCTCCGATGAGCAAATCAAGCGGCCGCGAGCCGCCGCCGAGATACCTCTTGCCCCTGCCGACGGGCAGTTCCCAGATCTGCGAGAAGACGAAGTTGTGTTTGCGGTTCCAATCGGCCACGCCGCGGTTGAGCGCCTGGTCGTGGACGAAGTAATCCTGCGCGTCCTGCAGGGACCGCTGCAGCGTGTAGTGCGCCAGTATCGCGTAGCCGTTCGAGAACCGCTTGGTCAATTTGAATTGCGCCGAATCGTAGCGGTCGTCGGCGCAGTTGCAGAAGAAGTCGATCGGCTGTGTCCAGCCGAATTTGTTGAAGAGCGGCCGGCGCTGGTCGCGCGGGACGGTTCCGAAGCCTTCGAGCGTCGGTTGGTTCACGTCGAACTGCGGCCCGTCGCCCGCGAAGACGTGCGTGCCTTTGTTGCCCACGTAAGCCGCTTCGACTGAGATGGTGTTGGTCAACTGGAATTGCATGGTGACGTTGTACGCGTCGACGCTCGGCAGCCGCTGTTTATCGGGAATCGCGCGGGCGAAGACGCCGTCGGGCAGAAAGAAACGGCCGTCCGGCGGCAAAGAGGTGTTCGGCCTGCCGCCATTCTTCGGTGTGTTGTCGAGGCCGAAGAAGGTCGTGACCGCGGGCGGGCCTTGAGCGAGTGTGAAGAGGGAGTCGAAATTGGACGGGGCGCTCAATCGCTGCACGGCCAGCGCCGGGAGGTTTTGCGTTACGGTGTGGCCGAAGAGCGAGCCGAAGACGCCGATGTCGTAGCTGCGGCCGTAGCCCGCGCGGATCACCAGTTTGTCAGTGGCCTTGTAGGCGACGCTCAAACGCGGGGCGAAATTCAGGCTGTTTTCGACGGCGCCACTGAGCGACGTCGCGCCTACCCCCGCGACCTTGATCTCGCCCGTATCCAGGTCGAGAAAGCCGCCGGCGCCGGCGCGGTTGACTGTTTGCGGGTTGATGACGTCGAGCCGCAGTCCGTAATTGACGGTCAGTTTCGGCGTCGCGCGCCAGGTGTCCTGGCCGTAATAGAAATGACGCCACTGGCGTTCGCGCGCGTCGGTATCGGAGCTGATGTAGCGCCCGAACTGGGTCACGTCGCCTAGCATCAGCGTCGCCAGCCCGAGTCCTCCGCCGTCGACGCCGCGAGTCCGCCCCGCCCCGAACGTCAATTCGCCCGAACGATGCAGGTCCGAAGGGACGCGCAGGTTATAGGCGCGGCGGACGTCCGCTCCGAATTTGACCGTGTGGGCGCCGTAGAGCTTAGTGGTGTTGCCGACGACCTGGAACTGATTCTCCACCTGATCGAGAGGGCAGCCGCAGCGGTTGACGAATTGTCCCGAACCGAAGTTGGAGGCTTTCAGCGAGTCCGCCGTGGCGAAACCTACTCCGCCGTCGACGTTTTGAAACCTGGGATCGATCCCGAATCCCGCGAAGAGTCCCGAGCTGAACGGATCGACGTTCAATCCGGGCACGCCGACTTCGTCCGCGGTGTTCCTGCCGAAGTCGGACGGCAGGACGTTGACCCGGTAGCGGAAGAAGCCGAAGCGGAGATCGCTCACGAGCCGGTCATTCCACGTGTAATCGAGTCCGTAAGCGACGCTCTGGTTGCGGACATTCGACCGGCCCCCGAACGTAACCAACTCGGGTCCGCCGCCCTCGCCGAAGGCCGTCGGGCCGTCGAGCCTGAAGTCAGCGGAACTGTAGCGGCCTAACATGTTCAGATTGTCGCTGTACTTCGCGTCGAGACGAATGTCGAAGCTGTCCTTGTCGTATTTCTCGCTGCCCGACGCGACGAAGTTGTTGATCGTCCCGTTAGCGGGCGCGTTCGCGACGTTCGGCGTAGGGATCAGCCGCAGGACGTTGAGCGCCTGCTGTGACAGGCGGTTCGCCGGAATTACGTTGCCGTCGAACGCCCTGCGGTCGACGAGTTTGCCGCCGGCGTTAGAGACCGTGGTCGCCGGGTCGAAGATCATATTCTGCCGGAGATCGACCTGCGCGCCCGAGACGGTCGTGACCTTGATCGGGGCGCCCTGCGCGTCCCTGATCACGTCGCCGAGGTAGGCGCTCAAGTTTCCCTGCCGGGCCGCGACCGTCGGCACGGTCAACAGCCTCGTGCCGCCGACGCGGCTTCGCACGCCTTCGTAATCCCCGAAGAAGAAGACCCTGTTTTTGATTACGGGGCCGCCTAGGGCGCCGCCGAACTGATTGCGCAGAGTGTGGGGGAGGAATTCGCCCGTGGTCGGGTCCTTTTGAAATTGGAAGAGCGGGTTGCGCGCCTGCAGCGCGTCGCTTTGACGGAAGAGGAAGGCCGCGCCGTGCAAGTTGTTAGTCCCCGATTTGGTCGAGACAGAAACTACGCCGGCGATGGCCTGGCCGAACTCGGCGTCGTAATTCTGCGAAGTGATCTTAGTCTCGCCGACGGCCTCGACGTTGGGGTTGACGACGATCAGGCCGAGGAGCGGGTCGCGGTTCTCGGTCCCGTCGAGTTGATACCCGGTGCCGCTGAAGTGCTGGCCGTTGACCATCGTCTGAGCCGAGCCTTGCGGGTTCTCGGCCGAAGTCTGTTGCCAGCCCAATTGCTGAGCGCCGGGCGTGAGCAGAATGAACTTGGTGAAGTTGCGGTCGAGTATCGGCAGGTCGGTGACCTGGCGGCTTTCAAAGATCACCGAAACCTCGGCGCGGTCGGTCATGAGCATCGGCGCCGGTTCAATGATCGTGATCGTTTCGCTGATCTCTCCAGGCTGCAAAACGATATTCGCTCCCGAAGCCGTGTCGACGCTGACCACGACGGTTTCGATCACCGCCGTCTTGAACCCGCTGGCTTCGACCTTGACGCGATACCTGCCCGGGACCAACCGCGTCTGGTTGTAATAACCCGAGCCGTCGGTTTTGACCGTTTCGACGACGTTCGTGCCGGTGTTGGTGATTGTCACCGTCGCGCCCGGCACGCCGGATCCCCTGGCGTCGGTGATTGTTCCGAAGACACTGCCGTAAACGGCCTGAGCAATAGTAAAGACCGCACACGCGCAGCAGATCATCAGGCTCTGAATGAGCGTTGATGGCTTGCGAATCATTTGTTCTAAACTCTCTTTCTAAACTGTCAATGCAGTCGAGGTTTGATTTTGGGGTGAAGGTGAAACGTCAGGTTAG
>WNGA01015472.1_pt1 | contig 14162 bp, 15 predicted proteins | sample 5400061 | NCBI WGS metagenome assembly WNGA01 (sample SAMN13153366, study PRJNA577476) | soil metagenome | isolation source: 100 cm soil or saprolite under grassland replicate 2 | place: USA:California | collected 2016-06-15 | reverse complement strand
AGAGGTAATTGGCATGAAACAGTTACAGCGTCGGCGCTGGAAATATTCCTTCGCATTGTTGGTGAGCCTGAGTGTCGGTAGCCTGCTGACGGCATCGAGCGTATTTGCGTATCAAGAGGTGACGGTGACCGACGGAGGGGCGATCACTGGCAAGGTGACGCTGAAAGGAAACAAACCGGCTCCCCGTGGATTTAATCTCGTCATCTTTCCGGATCCGGTCTATTGTGGTCGGATCTCAAACGGCCGAGGGTTTCGGCTTCTGAAAGAATTCACGATTGCGGAGGATCGGGGCCTCAAAGATGTTCTTGTGATGCTCACCGGCATTCAGCGAGGAAAACCCTTCGACTTTCCCGTAACTCGCATCGAAGCCCGCGACTGCCGATTTCTTCCATACATCAATGTCCTGCGGGGCGTTGGCAAGGTTGAGGTTGTTAATATGGATCCGGTCATGCATGACATTCAGGCTTATGAAACCTCGGAGCTGGGGCCACGCGTTCTTTTCAACGTGCCGTTGCCTATGAATCCCCACCATCCCAAAACGGCGGGTGCCAACGCCGAGTATCACAAGCACATACCCGGCGAATCCAAGACGCAGGAGATTAGCATGTCGAAGGGGCGGCGGATTTTCGTGATGCAGTGTGGGTTTCATGCATATATGGAGAGCTTCGGATATGCGGTGGACAATCCCTATTACGCGCTGACGGACCAGTCGGGCCACTTCACAATCCCTGATGTCCCGCCGGGGACCTACAAGCTTGTGGCATGGCATCCACAAGAGCGTTCTCTCGTGGAGCAGGAGATCACGGTCACGGCGAAGGGATCGGTAACAGTGAATTTCGAAGTTCAAGCTCGTGAAGGGGCGCGCGCCGGTATGGAGGTCGAGGAAAACCCTCATTTTGGGTTAGGCATTTTAGGCGAAAAAGCGATCAAGCCCACTCTGGAGCTGCAGCAGCCCTAAACGCAACGCAGCGGCTCTTTAGGATTTAGGTAGAGGGTGAACGCGGCATGAAGGTCAGTAGACGCGTCACGGCGGAGGTGAGTGCGTTGACACTCTTGGCTTTGAGCACCTTGGCCACAGGTGCTCTGGCTGTCACCAGCGGCGGCAGTGATGTGGCCGATGTGGTGCCGGAATGGACGCCCGAGGGCAAGAAGGCCGCCGCGCATCTGGCCACCTTGCCGCCGAAAGACGAGACGGTCCTGGTCCCTGCGGGGCCGTTCGTCATGGGAAGCAACCGCCAGGTGGACCGCAATGCCTATCCCCAGGAGCTCCCTCAGCGGACTGTCGACCTCGACGCGTATGAGATCGACAAGTACGAGGTGACCACGGTCCAATACCTGCGATATGTCTTAGCCAACAATCTGCCCCCGTTGGTGGATTGGAAGTGGGGAGGCGCGTTTCAGGAAACCATGGCGAGCCATCCTGTGATGCATGTCTCGTGGTTCGAGGCGGATGCGTACTGCAAGTGGGCCGGCAAGCGACTCCCCACTTCGGCCGAATGGGAAAAAGCTGCCCGTGGCACAGACGGGCGGATATATCCCTGGGGGAATCAGCCGGCTGGCCTGTCCCGCGCGAATTTCGGACGCACGGGCCTGTCCGGGCCGGTGCGGGATCGGCCTGAGCGACTCCTTCTCTATCCGCCAATTGTGTCGGTGGACAAGTACGAGAACGCGGTCAGCCCGTACGGAGTCTTCAACATGGCAGGCAATGTCGCCGAATGGACCGCCGATTGGTACGATCCTTACTATTACAGATATGGGCCCAACCGAAATCCGAAAGGCCCGGATCATGGTTCCCACAAGGCTTTCCGTGGTGGTGGGTGGGTTGATAGCACGCCAAGTGTCCGACCCGCCCAGAGAAATGGAGCGGACCCCAAGACTCGCATGAACTGGCTCGGCTTCCGCTGCGCCCGCGATCCTGTCGATAAGGGGCAGACGGGCGAATCGGCCCCCGCTGGCCTCCAGGCTCAATGACGCAGGGTGATGCAGCAAGACGCGTTCGCCCGGTCGATGGCCGAATGCTGTTCGCAGTTCTCGTGGGTCTGTTCCTCGCCGTGATGGTAGAAGGCCCCGCCTGTGCATTGGAGTTCACCGCCGACCTCATCATGCACGCCAATGGCAAGACGCATGTGTCGAATCTGTACTACCGGGATGATCGCTGGCGTCTGGAACATCAGGACATCGGCCCGGTCAATGTGACGATCGTCCGTAAAGACAAGCAGGTGACCTGGTTGATCATATCCCGGCTCAAGCATTTCAAAGAGGTCCCGTTCGATGCCAGCCAGGCCCCGAAGGTGCAGGAAACGCTTGACGGGGAGATCTCGCGGAGCGTGATCGGCACGGAAACCCTGGACGGGCACCCGACTACGCTTTACGAAGTCCACGTGAAAGAGGGAGAGGTGACTGTGGACTACTACCAATGGCTGGCGACCGATATTCATTTCCCGCTGAAGCTCGTGAGGAAGGACGGCTCATGGAGCGTCGAATACCGGCGTGTTCGGATGGGGCACGTCTCGGATTTCCTGTTCCAACTGCCGGTCAATTTTCAACCGCTGGAAGAGTTTGACAGTCCTAACCGCAAGGAACAGAGCCAGCCCCCCACCTGATGACAACGTATGAATGAGCTGGCTACCGTACGCTCATGGCTGTGGTGTCCATTGCGCAACGGAAGCCGAGGCTGTGATTCCGATTGCGCGGATCGCTGTTGAGGCGATGCGCTGAGCGGAGTAGGGGCGCTTCCGATTCCCAACCGGAACCACGGATGACCTTTCGAGTCCCTTCCGGCGGACCCTTCGGATTCCGGTTGGGGCCTTTCTCGTAATAGTGTGCGTCATACCAGTCTGCTACCCATTCCCAAACGTTGCCTTGAAGGTCCTGTACTCCTTCCTGGCTGGCGCCTTGGGGATGGCTCCCGACCGGCTCCAAGCCAGCGCCGTTCCGCCATTGGTTGAGATAGTTCGCCAGCGTTCGAGTGGGCTCGGCATTGCCCCAAGGGAAGCGGCGCCCAGTCGTGCCGCGCGCGCTACGTTCCCATTCTGCCTCGGTCGGCAAGCGCTTTCCCGCCCATTTACAGTAGGCGTCTGCGTCATACCAATCGACGTTGACCACCGGATGGTCCTTGAAGATATCGGGGACGATGTTTCCCCGCCAAAGAGTCAACGTCTTGTCCCTTGGATGCTCCGGAATTCGGTGACCGGTTGCCTTGACGAACTCCAGGTACCGGCTGTTGGTCACCTCATAGATGTCCATGTAGAAGACGTCGAGGTAGATCCGCCGTTCAGGATACTCGTCTCGGCCACCATCCCGATTGCTGAGGGCTGTCCCCATCAGAAATTTACCTGTTGGGATCAGGCTCATCGGCGCTCCGTCCTTGCCTGTCACGGTTGGGGGAAGCTCGCTTGGGTCGGCGACCAGAGGCGCAGCCAGAATCAAGCCACCTAAGAGCAACGTGCGTATCCAACCATGTAAAGACATCAACGCTCCCTTACCTTCAAGTCTTCATGGTAAGTTATCTCTATCAACCGGTCACGGGAGTGTCAAGGACAGCGGTGAAGACATGGGCGCGAATGTGGTTGCTTCTCCGTCAGACGGCCATGGCTGTTCTGGCTTGTATCTGGCTTTCACCGTCAATTGCAAGCGTTGCCGCCGATCCTCTAGACGAAGCGCGCACAGCTTACCAGCAACAGAAGTACGAGCAGGCCTTGAAACCTCTAGATGCTTTGATCGGAAGCGGGGTCGGCCCTCCCGGAGCCCTGGAGCTTCGGCTCCGAACCTTCCTCAAGCTTGGCCGAACCGACAAAGCCGTCGCGGATTACCTTCGATGGGCGGACCATCGGGGCAAAGATGACGCCGCACTCTTGCGGGAACTCACGCTCAAGGTCATCGGCGCAGCCATCGGTGATATGCGCGAGCAGATGCGCGGGGCGGCTGTGACGGCGCTCAAGGAGATGGGCGGAGCCGAGGCCCTTCCGCTGCTGGAAAAGGCCTTGGACGATCAGTCGGGGCTCATCCGAGCCTTAGCGGTTGAAGGCATGGCGAGGCATGGCCATGCCGACAGATCCAAGCGCCTGCGTGAGCTGCTGCATGATCCTGCCGCCCTCGTCCGGGTTGCTGTCCTACGCGCGCTCGGTGAGTCGGGCAATCGCGAGGTCATTCCCGAAATCGAGCCCCTCTTAAGAGATGAACAACCTCGGGTGAAAGCTGCAGCCGGGGCGGCTCTCGTTGCCTTGGGCCGGAGCGAGGCGCTGCCCGGCGTTCTGGAGATGGTCAAACATCCCAAGCCTGATGAGCGAGCGGCTGTGCTCAGTATCCTGGGACACCTGAAAGACAGCAGGGTTGCCCCATCGCTCTTCGATGCCTTGTCGGACCGGGAAGCGGCCGTTCGAGCGACAGCGGCCGGCATCCTCGCCGAGCGGAAAGAGGCTGGCGCGGCCAAAGCGCTCACCCTACTCTTGAAAGACCCTGTCCCTCTGGTGCGTGGTGTCGCGGCCACAGGCCTGTTGAAATTGCATGGGAAGCAGGCGGCATCGCTGATTGAACCGCTACTGGCGGAGACCGTTCCGGCTGTCCGCGCCGAAGTGGCCGCTGCGCTTCTGCCTTTCAATCCGGCTTCGGCAGACCCGGTCTTGCGCGAGTCGATGAATTCGCCAGACCCCGGTGTCCGATCTCTTGCACGACCAGACCCCCCGCCCCCGCATTTCGGCCATCCGGGCGCTTGGTCACGTCGGGACCGTCAAACACGTAGCTGTCTTGAGGCCAATCCTCAGTGATCCAGATGTCGCCGTGCGTGTGACGGCTGCTGGTGCCATCGGCCGTTTGCTGAACAGAGAAAGCTGACGATTCAGCAACTACATATGGGTAGCCTGTGGCTAGCTTATGAGAACATGAGTCCGTGTAAGGACTTGGATTGCTTGATCCTTTTTGTGGGAACTGCCCCCCATAACTAAGTAGAAACGGCATGGTCAATTTTCAAACTTGACAAAGTTTAATGATCTTGTGGTATACATTTATTTTTCCCCACGGCGAACTAATGGCTATCTGTTTTTCCTTTAGGATGGATTAGGATGTCACACTTTCACGTAAGGAGGTTTGTATCATGAAGAAGGTAGGCGTGTTGACAGCGGTCGCCATTGCAGCGATCGCACTGCTGGTCGCTCCACTGCCGTCGTGGGCGGGCGGGACAGTGGAAGGCAAGGTGTCGTTCTCCGGTAAGCCCCCGGCTCCCAAGGAGTTCCTCTTTGAGAAGTTTCCCAATCCGAGGTTCTGCGTGAAGAATCAAAATAAGGACGCTAAGGGCGAGAAGCGGTTACTCCATGAAGTGGAAGTGGGCAAAGATGGCAGCCTGAAGAACGCGGTCGTTGCTATCGAAGGCATCAATGATGAAAAGTTTGTGGCGGACTTCAAAGGCCAGGACATTGAGGCGGAGCTCTGCGAGTTCAAGCCTTATGTTACAGTGGTGGTCGAGAATCAAAAGTCGTTTCGAGTGGTCAATACCGATGAAGAGGCAGTTAAAGTTGAGGTCAAAAAGGAGGGGGACCAGATAATTCTCAAGGACCTTGAGATGGACCCCAAAGATAAAAAGTTCAAAGAGACAAAGGTCCAGCCATCCGATACCATCCGTACGGAAACCGGTACTATTCGTGGGGCAGATTTAAAGCCGGGCGATAAAGTCGTCGTAGTGAGGGGTGTGCTGCATAATCCACACTCCTTTAAGGTCAAGGGGCCTTCTTCAGCAACCATCTTTAACATCGGCTTGCCGGAGAAGGGAAGCAAACTGGACAAGCCGCTGAAGCCAAATTCCCCTAAACCCGGTGAGTCTGTTTTCAGGATGCAGTGCGATCAGCACGAGTTCATGCAAGTCTGGGCATTACCGGTGACCAATCCTTACTACGCCGTGGTAGGCGTAGACGGCAAGTTTGAAATCAAGGATGTGCCGGCTGGCAAGTACAAATTGGTCGCCTGGCACCCGGCGCTGAACAAGGGCAAGCCGATCGAGCAGGAGATTGAAGTGAAAGACGGAGCTTCTGCATCGGCCAAGTTCGAATTCAAATAAGCAACGCCTGATTGAGGCGTCGTTTGGAGGCGGCGGAATGGACGTTCCGCCGCCTTTCTTTTTCCCTTTGCATGGGCGGTGCGCTCCCTTGCCTTCACGACGAAGGGTGACTTAGAATCGGCTGTCGACGGGTTTGGAAAGGATGACAAGTGCCTCGGACGCTCTCACTGGCCGAAATCTTCCAGCTCGGCTACTACTGGGAATGCAAGGTTCTGCTGACGGCGGTCAAGCTCGACGTCTTTGGCGCTCTGGCTGGAGGGGCTTGCTCTGCTGCTGAGGTATCCCGCCGCCTACAGACCGATCGCAAGGCCACAGAAGTCCTCCTGAACGCGCTCGTTTCGATCGGCCTTCTCCGGAAGAGCGGCGATCGGTTTCTGAACGCGCCAGAGACCCAAGACTACCTCGTAAAGGGCAGCTCCAAGTATGCCGGCCATCTGCTCTTGTTGCAGGAAGCCGAGTGGGACAACTGGGGCCGGCTCGAGTCGGTCGTTCGCACCGGGCGCTCCCCGGTGAAGGGGCACATGTTTCAGACGGATCCGCAGTTGGCGGAGAACGTGCTGATGGTGCTCCACCACGTGGCCTTGCAGCATGCGCCGACGCTGGCCAAACAGATCGACCTCAGCCGCGCGCAGACCCTCTTGGATCTGGGAGGCGGTGCCGGGACCTACGCGATGGCGTTCTGCCGGGCCTATCCGGCTCTGACAGTCACTGTCTTTGACCTGCCGGAGACCCTGCGGACCACCGAACGTCTGATCAAGGAGGCCGGGCTTGACGGGCGCATCCGCCGCCTCCCGGGCGATTTCAACCGAGACGCCTTGGGTGGGCCCTACGATGCAGTATTGATGTCCGACATCCTGCACTACCAGGACGCTGACGCCAATGCCGCCTTGGTGCGGAAAGCCCATCGGGCGTTGGCCCCTTCGGGCCGACTCGTGATCAAGGACCGTTTTCTGGATGACGGGAGGACCGGCCCAGCCTGGACCGCCGTCTTTGCCGTACATATCCTCGTCAATACCGAAAAAGGACGGTGCTATACCATGGCTGAAGCCGTCCAATGGTTGAAAGACGCCGGGTTCACGTCGGTCGATGAGCTCGAACGTTCGGCTTTAGTCCAGGGGGTCAAATGAAGGAACTTCTCAAAGGACCTGGTTTCATGGGAACGGCAGCGACGTTGGGAGCGGACCTGAGCCAGGTCATGGCCATGTTGTTCACCGGCTTGTTCATCATCGGGTGGGTCCAGGCGCGAAAGAAGATGGGCAACGCGCACCACCGACTGGTCCTGGGCGGCATGGTCGCGATGCTCGCGTTTTTCACGAGCTACTACCTGTTCCGCCAACTAGGCGTTCTGGCCTTTGAAGGAAAGGAAGGATTCGGGGGCTCAGACTTCATGTACCACCAGGTCTTCATTCCCCTCCTGACATTTCACATCAGCCTGGTCATCGTCGGTCTGATCATGGCGATCTACATGATCATTCTCGGGTTCCGGGCGCAGCAGCTTGTCGCAGGCAAACGGGAACTCAGGCCCGGCGAGCTCAAGGTCGGGCAAGAGAAATTAACCAAGTTGTTTGTGGTCAGCGGGGCCGTGCTGCTCGTGCTGTATGTGATCAGTGGGCTCCTATTTGGGACTGGGTTTACACTCCGGCGGTCCATCGTGTACGTCGTCGGCCTGCTCGTCGTCGGACTGGTGTTGGGGGTGGAGAAGACCGTCGAACGATTCTGGCCTGATGGAGGGAAGCGCCATCGGGCGTTGGGCCGCTTCACGATGGTGATCTATTGCATCCTGTTCGTGACCGGCAGCGTCACCTACACGATGCTGTATATCCTGTATCCCGGCAAAATCGGTTGAGGCTTGTTCCCCATGAAGGCGTGGTGCTGCTGCGGGGCTTCGCTGGAAGCCAAGACGCTGGAAGAAGAGTCGCCGCTCAGCTACCACCTCCGCCTTGGGTGCACGGCTTGTGCGAACTGGGTGACGGCGTCGGGTCGATTGGAGGAGATCACGCCGCTGGTGGAGCAAACCTTGTGGTCCAACGAGGCGCGTCACGAGTTGGACCGGCTGCCTCCCTACATTGAGCCCTTGGTCCGTGAGGAAGTGGAGTCCTACGCGGCACAGGCAGGATGCCGCGTCATTACGGTGGCAGCGTTTCACGAGGCCCGCAACCGGGGGAAAGTGACCTGGGCGCCGGCGGCGAAGGACCGCCTGGCCAATATCCCGGCCCCGATCCGCTCCATGGCGAAGTTAGAGATCGAGCGGATGGCGATTGTACAGGGCCTGTCGGAGGTCACGGAGGCGTTGATGGATGAAGCGAAGGTCAAGTTCCTGGGAATGAGGGGGAGGCCGTAGGAGGGACCATGCTGCACCGGATGACGATGCGGGTGGTGCCGGCCCTGACCGTGGCCGTCACGGAAGAGGAGCTCCGTAGGCGCAAACGAATCCTTATGCTGTTTCCGGGGCTCATCGCCTTTGCCCTCTACCGTGGCCTTAAGGCCATGGCCTGGCACGACGATATCATCGCACTGTTGCTCTCGAGTGGCCTCTATTCCAGCGTGGTAGCCCTGGGCGCTTATGCCTACGGCCGGGAACGGCGGGCCGTGGAACTGCTCCGGGAAGAGGATCCCCGGATGCTGGCCTGGATCGTTCTCCGAATCGGGTTTCTGTATGCCGTCCAGCTCTCGTTGATGGTCCTCGCCCTCCTCAAGGTCGCCACGTATAGTTATCTCGATCATCCTGACGGACCGGCTCTGATGGCGTTGATCATTGCTTCGACGTCGGTTGCGCGTGATGCGTTCGAGATCGGGCACATACGCTTGTTGCAACAGCAGGGCCGGCCCTTCACCACCTTTCCGGACGGCAAGGCGCTATGGGCGCTGGTTACCGGCCGTGTGGCTCTCTGGGCGATGCAGGTTGGCGTCGCGACCGTGGCAGTGGGCCTTGTGTACCTCGCGCTGACCATGGTGATGTCGGCAGCGACGACGGATCTGGGACAGTTGATCATCATCGGCGTGCTGGCCGGGGCAGCCTGCACGCTGGCCTTCGTGCAAGGGCTCCACCCGTCGTTGCGAACGTGGGAAGGGCTCACGCGATACTCGTGGCGAGAACTACTCCGCTTTTTCCTGTGGCCGGGAATGGCTTTCGGATGGACGTATTATCTCATTGCAGACGGGGCGATTAGCTTTCTGTTGGCCGTTCCCGACCCGCCGGTCTGGGTCCGGCTCCTTGTCACTGCAGGGACAGCCGGCCTCCTGAGCCTGTACGGCTATTACATGGGACGTTCGCGGTGGCAGGAGGAGACGCTGCATGCTACAATTCCGGCGTCTTTGCTGCGGTGCCCCTTTATCTCAAGCATCCTGGCCTCCAAGAAAGCCTGACATGCGCGCACTTTTCTTGTTATGCTTCCTGTTCGGCGGGAGCGTTGGAGGAAACCTGGCGCTGGCCCTGGAAGGCGGCGCTTACAGCAATCCCGCTGAGCCTAACGAACTCGAGCCGCCCCTACAGGCTCCTCCCGGCACCGACATCTACTATGGCACGCCGGGCAGGCCGGCGAGCGAACCGGCTCCCCGTCTCAGTGCAACCGACTATCCCCGCTATGGAAAAGTGGACAGTCGGCTCGCCATTTGGGTGGCGACCCAGCAGCACACGTACTTCGGCGGGTTTGTGCTGGCCTTGCCGATCTTCTGTCTCATCATCGAAGTGATGGGGCTGCTGACCCGTGATCCTGTCGCAGCCGTCCGGTACGACCGGCTTGCGCGCGATTTCCTGCGCATCAGCCTGATCGCGTTTTCCATTTCGTCGTTGCTGGGGGTCACCCTCGTGGCTGCCCTGCTGGCGTTCTACCCCACGTTCCTCCGCTATATCACTGGGGTCTTCAAGTCGATGATGGGCATCTACGCGGTGGTTTTCCTGGCCGAGAGTTGGGCGCTGTACCTGTACTACTATTCGTGGGATCGGCTGAGCGAAGGCGGCCACAAGTGGTTCCACGCTGCCATTGGGGTGGTCGTGAATGTCTGCGGGACTCTGCTGCTCTTCCTTGCGAATTCGTGGGTGTCCTTCATGATGTCGCCGGCCGGCGTGGATCAGGCCGGCCGGTTCCTCGGAAATTCCTGGCACACCCTCCACACCGCCTTGTGGAATCCCTTCAACGTGCACCGATTTTTGGCCGATATGATGACCGGCGGGGCCGTGGTCTTGGGGTACTCGGCCTTCCATTTCCTCACGGCGAAGAGCCAGGACCAGAAAGGCTACTATGACTGGATGGGATACGTGTTCCTGTTCATCACGATGGCGGCGTTGATCCCCATGCCGTTTGCCGGTTACTGGCTGATGCGGTCGGTGTACGAGTTTCGCCAACAGTTGGGGGTCACGATGATGGGCGGGATGCTGACCTGGATGTTCGTCCTCCAAGCGATCGCGGTCGGCGCGTTGTTCATCGGCGCGAATTACTACCTCTGGCAAGGGATGGCGCGCCTACCGGGCTCGGAGCGGTACCACCGGTACATCAAGTATATCCTCTATGGCCTCGTCCTCAGCTTTTTGGTGTGGTTTACGCCCCACACGTTGGTGCTGACCTCAGAGGAAGCAAAGGACATTGGCGGGGCACAACATCCGGTGATCGGCAATTACGGGGTGATGTCGGCCAAAAACGGCGCAATCAATACGATGATCCTCCTGTCAGCGCTGAGCTATATCCTCTATAAGCGGGCGAACAAGGTCATCACCGCGCCGTGGGCACGGACCGGGGATCTTGTTATCGGAACGGTGTTCTGCGGCGCGCTTGTGAACGTCATTGGAGTGTCGGTCTATGGATTCTACCTCCCCGCGAACGTTCGTGTCGGCCTTTCGCTGCCTCAAGCCCTGAGCACGCTCACGGCGTTGATCGTCGGCCTGCTCGTCAATCGAGCAATTGTGAACAACGCGCATTCTGTCGGGCCGATTGCATGGGGCAAGATGCCGGTCCGAGGTCAGGTAACCCTCTTTCTGTTGGGGATGGCGTTCACCTGGGTCATGGGTCTCATGGGCTTTATCCGATCCTCCGGACGGTTAGGATGGCATGTCCACGAGATCATGCGTGATGGGTCACCCTGGGCCTTCACCCCAGGGTTCGGGTTTGCGGCCGGCATGGTCACGCTCAACATGGCGTTGTTCTGGATCTTGCTCTTAGGGGTGTTCTGGCTGAGCCAGCGGGGTCTCCGACAGGCCGAGGCGACCGAGTGGGCCTGGGCTGGGCGCGTTCAGCCCTGTGAAGGCTCGTTCAGCCCCGCAATGACGAAACAAAGGCTGCTTGGGGATGGGTGAGCCATCGATGCAGCTCACCAGGGTCTTCCTTATCTTCCTCTCCGTATTCTTGATCAATGGCGACGTCACAAACGGTCAAAGTGCCTCCACGAGTCTCCAAGTCCTTGAGGATTTTTCCAGGGCCGAACAGGATGGGTTTCCGGTCGGGTGGCAAGCGAGCCGCACTGAATCTGTGACGCGCAAGGCCTACGTTGTCGCTCGAGACGGCGAGCAGTCGGTGCTCCGCACGAAGGGCGTCGACGCGCAGACGCGGATCTTCAAGCGCATGGCCTGGAATCCCAAAGAGTATCCCATTGTCACGTGGCGATGGCGCTTGCGGGGAGCGCCTTCGTCGAGCGAGATATGGGCGGCGGTCTTCGTCTCTCTGGACACCGACCTGCTCATCATTCCTGTGTCCACGAAATACACTTGGGCATCGACAGGAACCGTGGGGAGTATTAAAGAAGGAGGGCTCTTCGGAGCTGCCGAAGTAGTCATTCGGAGCGGACCGCAACCGATGGGGCAGTGGGTCGAGGAGCGTGTCAATGCCTATGCCGACTTTCTGAAGATCCACGATCACGAACCCGCTCCCACGGCATGGGGCATCTCCCTCGTGACCGGGCCGGGGGTCGAGTTGGAGTTTGGCCGGATCGCGATCGCCAAACAATAGGGATGGGTCCGATCACAGTATGATGAGCGGTTGGGGCGAGGACGGCCGCATCACCGTTGACATGGTGCTGGGCGCGACGGTATTCGGCGTGGTCGGGGCGGCGATCGGGTACTATTGGGGCACGACTGCGAGCTTGGTGGCTGCGAGCGCCGTAGGCGTCGTGTTCGGCTTCCTCATCGGACTGCTGGGGGGACGGCGGTTCTTCATCAGCATCGTGTGCGGCGCCATCTTAGGAGGAGGTCTTGCTTGGCTTGTCTCCGGAACGGGTGCGGTGCCCATCGGCGCTGCTTCCGGCGGAGCGGTGGGGGGCTTCCTCGGAGTACAGATGGGAATGCTTATGGAACTGCGCCACCAATCGAAAGCGTCGCGTGAGCATGCACCGCCGCCTTCCGAAGGGGAGAACCTTTAATGAAGGATAAATGGCTGATGATCGGGGTCGTCGCCACGTTTGGGGCGTTTTTTCTGATGATAGTGAGCATGATGTCCTTGTCCCGACACTCGGCGAAGAACAAGGAACTCCTGGCGCGAGCCCCCTCCACACCCCAGCAGACCGTCCCGACTGCTGCGGCGGACTTCAGCCTCTACAAAACGATTGTGGGAGATGACGGTCGCGAGATGGTTGAAGTCCCGGAAGGTCCTTTCAAGATGGGAAGCAATAATGGCGACTACGACGAAGCGCCGGAACATCAGGTCTACCTGGCCACTTTTTACATCGATAAGTATGAGGTCACGCAGGCTGAATATGACCGGTTCGTCAGGGCCACCAAGCGAGGCAAGCCCTTCGTCCCGGTCTTTGATGACGATATCTCCAAGATCCTCAAACCGGAGCTGGCTGCGATGGGGATGTCGTGGTCTGACGCGGCCGCCTATTGCCAGTGGGCGGGCAAGCGTCTTCCGACGGAGGCCGAGTGGGAGAAAGCGGCCAAGGGGGAAGGGAATCGCAAGTATCCGTGGGGCGACACGCTGACACCGATGCATGCCAACCTGGACGGCGAGGAGGACGGTTACAAATATCTGGCTCCTCCGGGGAAGTTCGAAGCGGGCCGGAGTCCTTACGGATTGTATGACATGGGGGGCAATGTCGCAGAGTGGGTCCATGACACCTACGACGACAAGTATTACTCCAAGAGCCCCTATCGCGATCCCAAAGGGCCGGAGGACGGACAGAACAAGGTGATCAGAGGAGGATCTTGGCGCGAGTCCCCGAACGGTGCCCGGGGCTCCAAGCGGTTTCAGGCGAAGCTCTGGAGGACGGATGCGACGATTGGATTTCGCTGCGCCAAAAGTGGGCCCTAACCTGAGTCGAATCTGACTTTTTCTCCGGCGGATCCATGCTGGATAAGCGGCTGAAGTGGGCATTCTTGGTGGTCGCGCTGATCTTCGCTGGCTTGCCCATTGCTGGAATCATTCTCGATCTTCTCACCCCCCCCCACATCGAGATCGAACAGACAGGCAGCGAGGCGAAACCTGCTCGTGATGCCGCAACACCTGTTGAACCCGTGAAAGAGGACATGGTCTTCATCCCAGCGGGTGAGTTTCTGAGAGGGTATAACGGCGGGGGCTTCGATGAGAAGCCAGAAGGCCGGGTCATGCTCGCAGCCTACTGGATCGATCGGTATGAAGTGACTTACGGCGCCTATACGGCATTTGTGACAACGACAGGCCATAGGAAGCCAGTCTCCCGCTATGTAAAGCACTTCGATAAATTGAGCGCCCCGACACAACCGGCCGTCTATGTCTCGTGGGAGGATGCCGACGCCTATTGTCGCTACCGTGGGGCGCGGCTCCCGACGGAGGCTGAATGGGAGAAAGCTGCCAGGGGAGCCAACGGTCTCTTGTGGTCCTGGGGCAACCAGGACAAGCTAGGCGCGGCGAACACGGGCAACCCAGACCCTTACGAATACCCGGCTCCTGTCGCAAGCTTTCCTTTGGATCAGAGCCCGTATGGAGTTTATGACATGGCGGGGAACGTCATGGAGTGGGTGGCAGACTGGTACCAGGAAGATGCATTTCGAGACACTTCGCCAAATCCCAAGGGTCCGCCGACCGGCAGTTTTAAGGTCATCAGGGGGGCGTCTTGGGGAACGATTGGGAAGGAAACGAGGTTGACGGTCCGTCTCAAAATGGTCCCAGATTTCCGGGATACGACGATTGGATTTCGATGCGCCAGGAGT
>WNGA01024311.1_pt1 | contig 14163 bp, 13 predicted proteins | sample 5400061 | NCBI WGS metagenome assembly WNGA01 (sample SAMN13153366, study PRJNA577476) | soil metagenome | isolation source: 100 cm soil or saprolite under grassland replicate 2 | place: USA:California | collected 2016-06-15 | reverse complement strand
CTTGGAATCGATCCAAGCAATAATCTTAGTTGTTTCCCTAAATCAGAAACCCTTGACGATACCATTATTAGTGCGTATGTTTGATACAAATCATGAGGATAATAGTTACCCTTGTGGGAATATCTGCCTCTCAGTGTTAAGACACTTATCAGCAGATGATTCCAATAACCACCACATTTCTCTAGACAATACGGATTTGAAAATAGTTTCCCTGATGGTCACAGGAAACGAGAACAAGCAGATGTCATCGAAACTAAAGATTCCATTAAGCACCATCCAACGACGTGTCAGAAATATACTGCTGAGTGGAATAGTTCAAGTCAAAGTATTCCCTAACTTTAAAAGGCTTGGTATCAAGAAAGGCTTGCTCCGTGTGTATTTGAGCGACGGGGACATTAAAGAGACCGCTAATAAAGTTGCTGGAATGGAAGGCGTATTGTCGTGTGCCGTCCATGTTGGTAATTCTGATCTCGTCGCTGACTACGTATATAAAGATACAGAACAATTAGTTGACACCATATCTCAATTAAAGCACGAAGATGGAACGGAAAGAGTCTTGTGGTCTGAAGAAGTGTACACTGTACCAGTTAATCCAAACAATGTACTCAGCTCCTTTAAAAGAATCTGGAAAAATGGTAATAACAGTCATAATGGCAACAAAAATGGCAACAAAAATGGCAACAAAAATGGCACTAAGGGCTAATGGAATATAATGAATAATTTCCTGCTCATCTAAAAAAAATTCTTAGTATTAAGACAAACCATCAGGCTAGTTAAATTAACTTTATTTTATTAGTCAGGATGTGTCCTGCTAAGGGCGGAGGAAGGGTTCAGTGAGTAAATCATTTACTCGATAGTGAATTGACCATAAGCAAATTACCGATGACCATAAGTGCAATAAAAGACCAAAATATCTTTGCACTGCCTAATTGCCGTCACGTCTGTGATGATTGTCATCCTTCTTCTCGCATTCGCTAAACGTCTCTATACACGAAAAGTGCTCACAACACTCGAAGTTGTAATTTATGCAAGAGTTCTAGCCTGTTAATTTGTCTGATACTCTATCCAATTTTTCCTCTATCAAATTATGGATGGATGTATTTATTCAAGTTCTCGTCAGGGGGTTAGCGAATTTTTATACTTTTAATTACTGCTGCATCTGATGCAGTAGAGTTTACTGTTAATTCAAGAATGTTAAACTCTGTCCCTCTAAACATTTTCTTAACTTGGGTACAAGGTGTCGACTCTGATGAATTATCTATTCTGCAATCCCTTAACGGAAATGTAAAGGAAACAGGGGTTTCAGATTGCAATCTCTTTCCAGCAGCCTCGTCTTCTTTCGCTTTAGATATGATACTACCGATTATCGCTATAACAGCTGCAATTGCTTGAATTATTGCAGCAATTACTACTCCATTTGGAGAAGCCATTGCTGCTGACAAACTTGCTTGTATTTTGAGCGAGTTAATGAGTTTACTCAGAGCAGTACAGGATACAAGTATATTATTAATTTTACATTCTTTCACCTTGAATGTAATTGAAGTTACGGTACGACTTGAATTTATTGACACACCAGTATTCGCAGATAATGACCTATTGCTTTCGAGCTGGTTCGTTTGAGCATTATAAACAGTAACGGCATTGGCATGTTGTGAAGCGACTGCGTAGATACTAAGGAGTAACAACATGGAAGTTGCTCCTAATGCTGCGTGATACAAATATCTCTTACAAAGAAAATTTACAACTATTCGACTTTGTGCTAACAATCGGTTTACGTAAATAGCTCATTTTTATTAAGTATTATGGATAGAATTGACTATCACGTTCTTAAGACGTTGCAAAATTTAAGTTTTGACTTTTTATCAGATACTTTTTCCACTATGTAGACAGCACTTGCTTTAATTTGTTATAATCTAAGCTAACCCCCTAAGTCAACCCCTAGAATTTAAAATCAGAATGCCACTGGTAGATGTCTATCTCGCCAACTTAATTTTTCTCGTACCCTCTTTTTTCAACTCACAACTAAGGTTAAACGAGAAACTGACTGTAATAGGTTCCCGTATCCAGGCTAGAAAGGTAGGCAAACATCTCAATGGTTTATTCGATGATATATGACTCATCTTTAAATATCTACAATAGTTAGTATCGTTTTATGGTTCGAATGATTGGTTTTGACTCAGATAGTTTACAAAATATGTTAGACAAGGCAAACGAATGGATTTCAAATAGAGAAAAAATATTCAAAGATGAATTTCGATTCGTTGATGTAAGATTTTCATCTGCTTCACTTCCTTCTGGAGGAGGTGTTCAATACTCAGCTGTAGTAATGTACGAAAATACCACTGACAATGAATCTATAGATAAGCCGGATATAATCAATAGGGATTAAAGCAGGTAAATTGGACTTTTTTTAGTCTAGGGGATGTGTCCTTTACAGAGTCCCTGTCGGGATACTGTATCAAACGTCCGTGTTTTACTGTGTTAGGCTTAAATAATATTTTTCCATTAAACAGATTGAGTGAATAATAATTATGAGAAATGAAAATAAAAGTAATATCTTAGTAACCGGTGCAACTGGAACTGTGGGCAGTGAAGTTGTAAAGCAACTTGCATCTTTAGGTCAAAGTGTAAAAGCAGCCGTTCACACGCAAAGTAAAGCTGATAAAATTAAGCATAATAAGAAAATCGATATCGTTAGCATCGATTATAACAAACCAGAAACTGTTGCCGATGCTTTAAGGGGCGTAGATAAAGTATTCTTAGTAACACTTCCTTCTCCTGATATGGCTAATGTCTCCTCTAATTTGGTAAAAGAAGCTGAGAAAAATGAAATCAATTATATTATAAAGTTATCTGTCCTTGGAGCCGGTGCCGAGCCAGAGACTATACTTGGAAGAGTACATAGACAAGAAGAAAAAATCATTGAAGAATCTGGAATACCATATACCTTTCTTCGGTCAGGCGCATTCATGCAAAACTTTGTGAATTTTTTTGGCCAAACAATAAAACAACAAAATGCTTTTTATCTTCCAGCAGGAGAGGGAAAAGTTAGTTTTGTTGATATCAGAGATATCGCATCGGCAGCCGCAGATTTATTAGTCAAAAATCATGCTCAATATAAAAATAAAGGCTATGGCATCACCGGCCAGGAAGCATTATCTTATAGTCAGGCTGCAGACATTCTATCTGAGCAGCTTGGTAGAACAATATCGTATGTGGATATACCAGAGGAAACTGCTAGGAAGGGAATGAAAGGAGCTGGAATGACGGATTGGCTGATTGATGGTTTACTTGAGCTCTATGCTATAATTAGAGCGGGTCATGCGGCACAAACAACGACTGCAATTGAAGAAATTACTGGACGAAAACCAATACTATTTTCGCAGTTTGCAAAGGACTATGCCGAAGCTCTTGTATAAGAGATAACCAACCGACGCAGATTCCAAAATTGATGTTTGCAGTTAATTTAAAGGTCGATTTTTTCAACGTATAAACAAACTCTTAATAGCAGATATCAGCAAGGGATGATTATTAGTCATAGACAAAAATGAAGGGTTTGTTACCGATATAAAAGATAAGGATGAATTAAACGAAATTGAGAAAATCGGGAATATGCTCAATCCTAATGAAAAGGTGTTGTTGGTAGCACGGCAGTCTAGATTTCTTCCGGGAGGGTCTGCTCTTACTCCTAACATCGTAATTGCAACTGACAGACGTATCATGATCAGAGATCCATATGACTTGGGATTTAGGTCTGAAATTGTTGATATCCCTTACGATGTCATAACTAGCGTCAAGCTACTGAAAGGGGTTCTTACCTCTACAATTTTATTTAAAGCTCCTGCGCTCGTCAACCAAAGTAAGTTGGGATTGTTAGATGAAGATATTGAAGGAGAACATAACCAAGGAGGAGCTATTCCAGCGTTACCGAAGGCCAAGGCCGAGGACTTGCTAGAAATAATTCGTCGGGGCATAAGAGGCTATAACAAAGGAAATGAATCAATGGTACAAGTCGAATCCATGTCAATGGCGGATGAAATAAGCAAACTCTCCAAACTTAGGGACCAAGGGGTTATAACAGCTTCAGAATTTGACGAAATGAAGAAACAATTAATCAGCAAACTATAAGGTTTGGTTTATCTGTCTGTATGGCTCATTTGCAGTACAGAATGCGAGGTTTGAAATAAAATGGGAGAGGTGGGTATAGGCTGTAGTGGATGGAGTTATCCAGAGCCGGCTGAAAAGGGTGGATGGACTGGAGCTTTCTATCCAGATTCCAAAACCAAAAGGCTCGCTTTTTACTCCCAGTTTTTCAACACAGCAGAGATGGATTCAACATTCTACGAAAAATTTTATAAGTATATGACCAAAGGGACTTTCCATGGAATGGTCAAAGCGACTCCTGAGAACTTTCAATTTTCTGTGAAGGTTCCTGAAATGGTTACACATGACAAGAGACTAGATGTTGAAAAGGGCGCAATAATTTTGTTTGAAGAGTTTCTTGATAAGATTTCTCCTCTTAGAGAGGCTAAAAAGCTGGGTGCCGTATTGATTCAATTGCCACCCAGCTTCACTGTCAAAGAATTCTCTAATACCGAGCAATTTTTAGACAGATTACCTAGAGGATATGACTATGCGCTTGAATTTAGACATCCTTCATGGGAAACAGAAGGTCCGTGGGATTTGTTAAAACACTATAACATAGCTGCTGTGATGACTGATTCTCCGCCACAAGACAAATTGCAGTTCCTGTCTGAAGTTACAGTCACAGCTAATCATTCTCTCATCCGATGGCATGGAAGAAATTCCCGTCACAGGTACAATTATCTTTACTCAAAAGAAGAATTGAAACTATGGGTTGGAAAAATCAAAAGAATTCAAAAGGAAACAGCCATAGTAAGAGGATACTTCAATAATCACTACGGTGCGAAAGCTGTTGTCAATGCCCTGCAATTCAGAGAAATGATTGGAGAGACACCTTATCAGAAAAAGAACAGAAAGTGTTAGAAAATGCACAAAGCTATTGGAGTAATCAAAACATGAAATTAACCTCATTTGCAGGGAAAATGTAGATTGTCCAAATATTATCATTGGTCATTTAGAAATAAAATCTGATATCGATGTCTGCTTGGTAGCTCTTTTTTTATTTTTGCTTATTTCTTCATACTCAACCATTCTAGGTATATCTTTTTCATCACCCCATCTTACTCTATTTAGCCCTAGCATTTCTCTGAACATGTTTGATGTTTCTGGTCCAAAACCGGCGTAGTGATTATTCGAGGCAACCATCGCTGTCTCAACATCTTTTTCATGTTGTTGAACCTCCTTCAATTTATTTGCCCAATTTAGCATTTCTATAGCTCTATCTCTCTGTATAGTACCAAAGTCTTTCTCATTTATGCTCCTATCTCCAATAAATCTAATATAAACAAAGTCGCTTGTTACTACTGGGGGAGTTTGTACAACATCAAGTTGATTCCAAACTAAACAGATGTTATATCTCTTGAAAAAATTGTATGCCAGGTCATTGAACCAAGAAGGATGCCGCACTTCTATTGAATACCTGAATGTATCATCAAAGTAAAAGTCATATTTTCCAAGTGCATCCAACCCCTCTCTAATCTTAAAAGATGGCGGAAATTGGATTAATAATGTTAATAACTTATCTTTTAATGGTTCTACAGCATTATAGAATAAATCCAATTCTTTCTCGCAATTATGAAATTTCTTTTCGTGTGTTATTACTCGTGGGAATTTTGCACTGAATCTGAAGTTAGGTGGGGTCCTGGCATTCCAGAGTTTAACCATATTTTTAGAAGGTATTTGGTAGAAAGTTGAATCAATCTCTACATAGTCAAAGACTTGGGAGTAATATGGTAACCACCACTTTTGCTCTAGCTTTTCTGGATAGAATATGCTCTGCCATGAAGTATAACTCCAGCCGGATGTTCCAATGTAAAATTGCAATCAAGTTCTTTAGATAACGATTATCCAATTAAAATTATCTTATCTTCTCATGCCTTTACTTTGACTTTTTGACCTGCATACTGGCTTTCAGAGCCTCAAGTAAATTTGGCGTCACCTTTTGTTTAGGTTCAGGCTTGGTCACGAAAGACTTTCCTTTACTTTTTGCTTCTATCAGCTTTTCAAGCTCCTGCGCATATGTGTCAGAGTATTCACTAAGGTCCAATTGTTTGCTGCTAAACTTGTCAACAAGCATTTTTGCCAAGGATATTTCCTCTGACTCAAGTTTAGCACGTTGCTTTGCTGCTTCTGTTATTTCAGGGATATCATCAGTCGGTCTTATCTCATCTAGATACCTTAGAATATGCATTACCATACCTCTTTGATAAGGCCTTAAGGAAACTATATTTTCCTTGTCTCTTAGGACTATTTTTCCGATTGCTATCTTCTTAGTATCGCTCAGAACCCTGACAAGCAACGAGTATGCTTTATCATTACCTCTCTTAGTATCTGGAGCGACATAGTAGCTTTTTTCTATGACTATAGGGTCAAGTTCCTTAGAATCAACAAACTCTTTAATATCAACGCTTTTGGTAGTTTTCAGTTTAAGCTTATCCAAATCATTCTTTTCTATCGTGACGTAGTTATCTTTTTCAATTTCATATCCCTTCTTTGACCATAAGATAATGCTGCCTGGCCGGTGACACCATACCCTTTATTTTCATATTGAGCATGATTTTTGATTAATAAAGCTCCAAATTTGAAGTGGCATAGGCAGCTCAGCTATGAGCTACTTTTCTTATAATGATGAGCTGATAAGTGTTATGTTAAACAATTCGTACGGCCGCCTTCCCCTCTATCTTCAGCGATTTTTCCATTAAATTGCCGAAGTTAAGAAAACTAGGCAATGGATGATTGCCTTGGAAGAAGTGAACAATTCCAAGAGTTGAACAATAAACTATCTGCTATGCCTCACAGTCAACAGCAACAGCCGTCGGCATTTAGTTAACTGACAGCCTATCCTCTAAACTTTCCTTCCATTATTATTTCTGTTATTGGCTTTCTATCAGACACCTGTTCTCTTTTCTGAATGTCAGGAGGTAAGATTTCCTTTGGTACCGGTTTACCTATTGCTACCATCGCCATAACATCAAATGTATCAGGAACTGAAAGGTCTCGTCTAGCCTTTTTTCATAATCAAATCCTTGCATCCCATGTGTTACCAGTCCTTGTGTTTCGCCTTGTAGAGCTAAATTTTCCCAAGCAGCACCAGCATCAAATTGGTGGGTTACAGAGGGTTTTTCATCCTCTTCAAAATTTTTTCTTGATATTATAACAAGGAGAACCGCAGCATTTTTTGCCCAAGACTTATTGAAATCAACCATCAAGTTCAAAAGCTTATCCCAGTGTTCGGTATTTCTCTTAGCATAAATAAATCTCCACGGCTGACCATTGTATGATGATGGTGCCCATCTAGCCGCCTCGAATAGACGCATTAATTCCGTATCAGAAATTTCCTCACCAGACATGGCTCTGGGGGACCATCTATGGAGTAACAAGGGATTGATGTCGTACTGCGGATGCCTCGCTGTTTTACTTAAAGATTGAGCTTGTGACATATTCTATAGAGGTTAACTTACGATTTTAGGCTTACTCTATGTGCTGTTAAAGTCGAAACGGAAATATGATTCCGATTGCCGATGCCAAATTACTTCAGGATAAGCCAAAATTACGAAATTCAAAAATTCTTAGTCAGGTCTTTTGAGATGATTTGCTTAGTAGAATCATCGCACTGATAAAAAAAAGAATATGGATACTTATTTTGAAGAGATAGTTACGGTCTCTTCCACTTTCTCAAGTTCAGGTTCAATATCCTCGTCTTCATTAATTTCATTCTTGCTCTTGTATTGCATCTTGTTAGGTATTTCATATTCGAAACACATTATCTGATAATTATGCTTCATAGTATAAAGGGGTTAAGACTTACTCTGTGGCCAGTATTAAGGTAGTGCTGAGAAGAGAAGAAGAGGAAAGACTGTCCTTGTTGTACCGTGCCTCTGAAAATAAAGCATAAAGATTTAGATTTTGAAAACTACTATTAAATCTAGATTATGCAAATCATCTTACAACCTGTGCTGGTAGCCCTTGATTATAGTACCTTGCAGTCATTGGCTAATGACGTATCAAAAGAATTTAAAAATACTAAAGTTGCCGTTGGCTCCTCTCTTAATGAATCCGAAGCCGAAACGGTCTTTCAATCTGACTATGACAGAAATAGAAATCAATGGAACTCGCCCGAGCTATTACGAAGTCTCATGGAGAAATTTAATCCAGACACAGATATGAAGATACTCTTTATTTTTGATGCGGATGCTTATTCTTATGGACTAAATTTTGTATTTGGAGAAGCTATTGGTCATGGCTCAATTGCAATAATTTATCTTCCAAGGATAAAGCAAGAGTTCTATGGCCTCAAATCAGATGAACAACTGTTTTATGAAAGATTGGTTAAAGAATCCGTACATGAATTAGGACATACTTTCGGTTTAGCTCATTGCAATAGTACAAGATGCGTCATGCATTTTAGTAATTCACTACATGATACGGATATCAAGAAGAGAAGTTTTTGTGATAGTTGTAATCGCAAATGGACTAGTCACGGATAGTAGTAATAGAATATTCAAAACATGAACGCTGCCACATTTTCGTGCAAAAATTGTAAGATAAAATTTCAGTTAATAGGAATATCTACCAAAACTTATCCAAAGTATTGCCCATACTGTGGCATGAAATCTATTGAAACAGTTAATCTAATTTTTGGCTGACCAGTTAGTCTCTGAATATTGTTAGGAGTGATGTGAGCAATAGTCAAAGGGAACTCTGGTAACTTCAAGACTCAAATGAAATAAAGGGTTTTTCTAAATTCGCTAGTAGGTTAGTATTCTGGCATTCCGCCATAGCCCCCACCTCCTGGTGGAGCGGCTCCGCCCTTGGGTGCGCCTGCAGATATAATGTCGTCTATACGTAATATCATACATGCCGCCTCTGTTGCAGAATTTATGACTTGATTTTTAACTGTAAGCGGTTCATAGATATCTCTAGCCGATAAGTCAGCAATTTTTCCCTTGAATACATCTATACCATATCTAGCTTTTCCAGACACCTCGCTTTTGGTTCGCAATTCAGCCTGTGCGTCTATTAAAGACACACCAGCATTTTCTGCCAAGGCTAATGGAATAGACTCTACAGCATCGGCGTACTTTTCAGCTGCCAGCTGCTGGCGGCTTGCAAGAGAGGTCGACCATTCTCTCAGCTTTCTAGAAATAACGGCTTCGGGTGCACCGCCTCCCACAACTACGTAAGGATATTCCACTACATCTTTGACAGCCATTAATGCGTCATGAATGGACCTTTCAGCCTCGTCTACTACTCTTTGAGAACCACCGCGAATTAGGATAGTAACTGATTTTGGGTTCTTGCAGCCTTCAATGAATACCCACTTGTCAGTTTCTACCTTACGTTCCTCGACCAAGTCTGCAAAGCCAATATCATCTTTAGATAACTCATCTGTGTTAGTAATAATCCTTGCACCTGTAGCCTTGGCAAGTTTTGTCATGTCACTTTCTTTAATTCTTCTGACAGCAATTATTCCCTCCTTGGCCAGAAACTGCTGTGCCATATCATCTATTCCTTTTTGACATAGTACGACATTTGCCCCTGATGCAGAAATCTTATCAACCATTGATTTGAATATTCTTTCCTCTTCGTTTAGAAACTTCTGCATCTGGTCGGGAGAACTGATATTTAGTTTGGCGTCGAACTCTGGTTTCTCTATTTCTAATGCGGAAATAAGCAAGGCGATTTTTGCTCCTTGAATTTTTTTCGGCATTCCAGGATGGGCAATCTCCTTGTCAATCACAAGTAGCTGTACCAACTGACTTTCATGAAGAGAGCCACCAGCTTACTTCTCCACTTTAATGTTATCCAAATCAATTCTGAATTTTTTTTGTCCATATTCATCAGCCGTCCTCAAAGCCGCGTCAATTACTAAACCAGATAATACAGCAGAATTTGTAGTTACCAATTTTGACGCCATCGATGTTATGGCAATTTTCTTTAGAAATGCCTTATCCCTTGGGTCTATTTTAATAGCTATTTTTTTAAGAAATTCAATAGCTTTCTTTGAAGCTTCTCTAAAGCCTTCTACAACAATAGTAGGATGGACGTCTTTATTGAAAAGATCTTCAGCATTTTCTATTAAGGAGCCAGCAAGAACAACTACAGACTTAGTTCCATCTCCTGCTTCATTATCCACAGATTTTGCAACCTCGACAAGCATTTTGGCTATGGGATGCTCGATGTCTATTTCCTTCAGGATTGTCGCACCATCATTTGTAATTGTTACGTCTCCGGTAGAGCCCACGAGCATCTTGTCCATACCTCTCGGGCCTAAGCTCGAACGAATAACTTGTGCAATTAGTTTTGCTGCTGTTATGTTGTTCTTTCGTGCGTCTTTACCTTTTGTTTCAGTCGCACCTTCTTTTAAAAGAAGAATAGGAACTCTCGGGCCTCGTTCATGTGCTGACAAATTTATCTCCTTACATCATTTATGCCTTTTATGGAATATTATACTTTCCACGTTGACCCGTACTCGAAAAGGTACATCTTTTTAGGTAATCCTGCCTTTATACGATTCTAGAAACAATGATAGAAGCAAGCCTGAGTTTAAGCCAATAGAAAAGGATGAAAAAAGTGCAAAGGAAGTAAAGTAAGGTCTTTGAAAAATATATGGAATATTCCCTTAAACCTCGATGATATATTGTATCACTACTGTTATGGCCTTTCCGGGATACAATTGAACAGCATTGCGATTTAACTGTAAAAAACTTTATACCAGACAGGAAAAAGCATTATCACTCTATGTGACTTTTATCTTTACAGATACAATTTAAACCTCTACACTCGTTATGTCTACCGTTAACGCATGGTCCACAAATATTTCCTCTGTCTAAAACATTTCTTTGCATTTCAGCAGTTGCTTTGGTCTTATCCAATTCAAACTCCATTAGCACTATTCTAATCATTAATCTATTACGGGTTCCGGTATTTGGCTGCAGGCGAGTATAGGGGAGTTCGTGTCACTGTTCTGGAACTTATCTAACAAATCCATTGTGTATCATTCATATACTACAGAGAGCGGGCGGAGAAGGATTCACTTATTTTTCCTTTATCTTATCTAACAGTTTTTCTAACAGGGAAACCATAATAGCCCTCACCTTACTTACGCCTGGAATAACGAAAGCCCTAGCTACTATAGCAGGACAATTAAGTCTATCCAACATCGTAGCGAAAAACTGATTATCCAAAACACTGTATTTGCCAATCGTGAGTCCTGTTACAACCAAATCTGGCTCATTAGCATTTATAGAAGAAGAAATAAGTCGGGCATACTTTTCAGGAGCATTCTCGGTAGCATCAGAAATATAGACTTCGGTAAATTCAACTCCGATTTGTTCGAGGTACTGCACGTGTTGCTCTTTCTCTGGCTTGTTTTCATTGGGTGTTTCTTCTTTTCTTTTTACTGACAGAATTATTACTCTGAATTTCCCAGAATGTTCTAGCCAACTTGCTGTCTTCAATACTATCTCCGCATGGTCTCCTCCGTCGTACACCACCACCATAATCTTCCTCCGATGCTGAATTGCTTCCGAGCTCAGCCCAATATCTTCAAATATAATTTCTTCGTCACTGGCGCCTCCCGCTAAAATTGCAAGAATATTACATGTTACCAGGGCGTGCAACGCTTTATTTGTTCTAAAGTTATCAAATTCTGTAATTAAAAGGTCTATATGCTGCTCTTCTATCGTGGATACAAGAGCTTCAGTTGCGTCATGAGAAATTCTAACTAGGTAATGGTTTAGTATTCCTTCCTTTTCTATAGCCTTTTCTAGCGGCTCAAAGGCTCTTCTGGCAGACTCCGTAAATGCGGTTCCGGCTGACAACGGGGTTTGACTGGGCACAGTAATGGTTCTTAAAATGTTTATTTCTCCATCATTATCTTTTGCAACTCTAATTGCATATTTTGTTAGTCGGTCGGGGTTCTCCGGAATGTACGGAACCAAAATTCTAAAGTCTTTCCTTGTGATATCACCTTCACTAGTAACTATAGGTGCGTAATGGTCTATTTCTTTACGGAAAGTATAAAGTCGGTATATGGCAAATCCTATGCCAATCCATAGAAGGCTAATGACCCAACTCAGCGGATGAGTAATTAGAAGATAAATTGCAAGCCCTATCATCAAAAATATTCCTACAATAGGAATAATAGGAAAAAAGGGGGTCTTGAATCCATAGTTTAACTTATCGCCATATATCCTTCTTATAGAAATGACTGCGACATTCACCTGTGTAAAAAGCAGCAGAAAGATAACTCCGGCGGCTATGGCTATGTCAGTAAGTGGAAGGGTATAGGCCATTATAGCCATAATAATACCAGACGTTACCGTAGCAATGAATGGGGTTTTAAATTTAGGATGAATCTGACTTAATTGGTGAGGTAAATTATAATGCCTTCCCATAGCAAAAGCTACTCTGGATGAGGAATATGTCGTGGCATTCAAGGCTGCTAGGCTAGAAACAATTCCACCGCTTAGAATTATCAGCGGCCCATATGGCAAGAACGTTTCAGCGGCTTTCATTATACCCAAGTCACCTTGATTTCCAATAAATTTCCACGCAGCTTCTCCCATTGGAAGAGTCCCGGGTGGAGAGAATGCTCCTATAGAGACAAATGCTACGAGGCAATATAGAACTATTACGAGAGTAAGGGAAATGAAGATTGCCCTTGGTATATTTTTCTTGGGATTTTTAACTTCCTCCCCCGTTTGAACAATTATCTCATATCCTTCAAATGCAATAAATGTCAGACCCATAGCAGCAACTATCCCACCTATTCCCAACGGAGCATAATTGTTTACTATATTAGAATACCAATTTGGGTTGCCGTGCATTGATAAAATCCCAAATAATACTAGTGTTAGAATTGTTCCCAATTGAATAACAGTAACTATTACTCCGATTTTGCCTGTCTCTGATGCCCCCCTGACGTTGATGTAGATAAATACGGCTATGGAAATAACAGCTATCAGTTTGTCAAATGGGATAAATCCTAAGAGGGGTTCATCGCTCATCAGCCCGACCATTTTAAGTAAACTGAACTGAAAGGAACCATAGCCTACCGCATATAGACTTCCAGCAACGATGTGCGCAAACCAAGCCATCCACCCACTAATGAAGGCATTGGGCCTAGGTAATCCTTCTCTAACCCACAAATAGCCACCTCCGGCTTCTGGCATTGCCGAACCTAATTCAGCGTACCCCATTGCTGTAAAGAGCGTAATTATTCCGTTAATTATGAATGCAATAACAACAGCACTACCTGCGAGTCCTATAGCCGGTCCTACAAGAACAAAGATAGCTCCGCCAATCATTCCTGCAATTCCAATCATGACTACGTCCACAAGTCCTAGTGTCCTAACAAGATGTTGTTGGTGCAGATGCTCTGGGGACGGTGTTTCAGATATATCACTAGCATCCCTTCGTCTAGGAGGCTCTGACAATTGGTGTACTTTCGTTTTGACCAGTATCTAATTAAGGTTTGGAGACGCCATAAACTCGAGGCTCGGGTTCAGTAAGCCTTAGAAGAATAGGTTGAAGGGTGTTATGAGTATAGGTGTAATTCCTGAGAGTGAGTTCACTATACATTCCTTCTTTTATAGAAAGTAAGTACTTCTCAAGGTCGGAAAAGGTAATCAGCCACTTCCGATGACTGGCCTAAGGACAACGATATGCATATTTCCCACCTGCTACCTGAATCTCCTCTATCTTCCCAATTTTCTGTAATATTTCGCAAAGTCCTTTGCGTAAAACAATGCCTCTGCTGCCGCTCACCGACACTAAAACCACCTTTCTTGATTTTTCGATATCCTCTGTTGGCAATGGCTATTACAGAGCTTTAGTCTGTTTCGTATATATGACTTGAATTATTTTGTCTCAATTTTATTCTTTCGGGCAAGGTTAAAATCAAAGGAGTTTTAATTTCGATTGATGAGGTTTTTAGCAGTTGCCCTAATAGTAACATCATTATCCATTACTTACATGGCCTCAACATCTCCTATTAGTGCCGAATTCAAAATTATT
>WNGA01016894.1_pt1 | contig 14163 bp, 9 predicted proteins | sample 5400061 | NCBI WGS metagenome assembly WNGA01 (sample SAMN13153366, study PRJNA577476) | soil metagenome | isolation source: 100 cm soil or saprolite under grassland replicate 2 | place: USA:California | collected 2016-06-15 | reverse complement strand
AGAGCAGGTCACGGTGGCCCCGAACTCGAACTTGGCCCAGGTCGAACCATCCGGGTCCGCGTTGACGTCTGTGACCGGGAACCCCAGATGTCCCGAGACCTCGCCCGCCGCGATGTAGTGACCGAGGACGTATCCATGGAGCTCGTGAGGCGCCCCGTCCCCGATCCCCACCTTGAAGTAGATGTTGCCCCCTTCGAACCGAGCCATGGCGCAGGTGGTCTTGGTGCAGCCGGGAGGGTCGGGCAACGAGATGACGTCGCCCCGGGGCAAGGCGAGGAAGCCCTCGTTCTCGCCCAGCGCTCGGTACTTGTCGTAGATCGGACCGCGCTCCCAGTACGCCCCCGCCCGGGCCTGGTTCCAGTAGATCGCTCCGTTGGCGAAGCGCTGGCGTAGGCCACCCGGGACCGAGACCTCGCTCGTCGTGGCCAGGCCGGGCGAGCACATCAGCTTGTCGTACTTGATACGGGTCTCCCCGGTGACGTGCCGGTCCGCGTTGATCCAGACGCGGTCGTCCTTGAGCGCCAGCGCCCGCCGCAGAGAGGTGCCGGAGATGTCCGCTTGGCCCGAAGTCCCCACCACCCTGACGGTGACGATCCGCCCGGAGACTCCCCGCGCCCGGGTGGCGAACTTGGTGACGGTCCCGATGTTGCCCGTGTACGGGCGCAGCTTCGTGGTCACGGCCGCATCGGAGAGTGGGCCCACGGTCCACACCGTATTCGGGTTCGCCTGCGTGTAGTCTCCCGGGTCGCACACCCCCCGCAGGTACGGGAGGGGCGTGCCACCCCACACGTATTCGTTGTTCTCGGTGAAGCCTCCGCTGGCCGAGTGGTAGTAGGCCTGGATGGGCGCGCCGTTGTACAACACGACCACCCGGTTCGTGTTCGTGACCGCCGAGACCCATCGGCTGCCCTGGGCGCCGCCTTCCTTGTCCCACCCGGCGTAGACCTGATCCCTGGTGTCGTCGTACAGGCCGCAGTTGCAGCCGGACCGATGCTGTCCCACGCGGGCCACCTTCTCGAACGCGTAGGTTCGCGCCGCCACGGCCTGCGTCTGGAGAGCCTCCATCGGCCAGCTGCTGGGGACCTCGGCCAGACCGAAGAGATAGGACTGCGGCTTCAGCACGATGATCAGCCGTTCGCAATAGGCAACCTTGGAGCAGGCCTTGCTGGGGTACAGGTTGAACTCGATGTACCCGCGGTTGTAGGTGTGTCCCGCCTCGGACACCCTGACCTTGCCCGAGCCCGCGTAGACGGCGTAGATGTTCACTTTGGTGCTTCCCCACAGATGCCCCCCGACCATCTTTCCAGCGCCGTTGAGCACCCGATACCTGCCCGAGCCGTCCACGAGCACTCGCCACGTCTCCCCCTGCTTGATCGCTCGGCCGATCAGCGTGCCTCCGGTCGACCCCACATGGAGTTCCACCGACCCCTGCACCGAGGAGACATGCACCGTCTTGGCCGTCTGCACCAGCCCGATGCGAAGTCTGCCGGGGCTCGAGGGAGCGGTCGCCACCTTCGTGCTCTTGTAGAAGTGCCCCAGGATCTTCTGGTGGCTCCAGCCCTTCAGGGCCAGGCCATATGCCCCCCACTGGGGAAGCCCCAGGCCGTGTCCGTAGCCGGAGCCATAGAAGGTGAAGCTCGTGGCCGCGCTGCTCGTGGCTGGGGACAAGACAGAGAGCGCCAGGGCCAGCGCAAGAAAAGCGGGAGCTCGCCTTTTAGGTGATCGATGGGTCATCCGGATGATCCGACCGACGGGCTCGCGGAGGGCGTGGGGCTCGGAGAGGGCGATGGACACGGGGACGGGGAAGGAGAGGGCGACGGGCTGGGCGAGGGGCACGGAGGGACCGGCTTGATCGTCAAGATGAACGCGGCCGGGCGAGCCTGGCCGCTCGGATTCGAGGCTTTGAGGACCACCCGGTAGACGCCGGGGGGAACCGGCTCGCCTCCAGAGGTGAGGCCATCCCACGTGAGCGAGAACGTCGACCCCTGACGTTTCCAGCTCCTGACGACATGGACGTTCGCGTCCAGGACCTTCAGGTTCCAATTCATCCTGGCCGAGGCGGTGGCTTTCCATGTGACGTGACCCTGGCCGGGGATGAACCTCGAGGGCGTTTGCTTCGCGTTGAAGATCTTGGGCAGGCCGAGCTTGTACACCACCGATCGGATCGTCGGCAGGTGCGCATAGAGGTAGTAGCCAGGGCAACTCGTGTACCCCGCGTTCCGGTGTCCCGCGATCGTCCTGAACTTCACCCATGTCCCCGGGGGGTACTTGTTCCCGGTGCTCCCCCTCGACATCATCCAGACCGACGCGCTCGGGTTGACGTGTGCCCAGTCGAGCCGCCAGGCCAGCACTCGCTCAATCGCTCGGATCAATGCCGATGTGGGCCGGGCGATCTGAAAGTTGCCGATGGCGGATACCGCGACGCTCCCCGTGTTGAATCCCTTGGTGGCGCCCGGCAGGACGGGGTTCGTCATCCCGCCGTACCGCCCCTCGAAGACCTGGCCGTACCTGTCCACCAGGAAGTTGTAGGCGATGTCGCACCAGCCCAGGCTCTTGGTGTGATACCAGTAGATCGCTCGCACGATCCCCGGCGATTGGCTGGGACTATAGGAGTTCGCATTCGCCGTGTGGTGCACGAATGCCATCTTCACTCGCGGCGAGTAATACGGCCCGCAGTTGCGGTATCGCTCGTTCGCTCCCCACCCGGCGCGGGTGGTGATGCCCGGCTTGTGGGTCATGGCCTCGGCGGAGGTCACCCCCAGCAACCCGACTGCCTCGAGACGCCAGCCTCGTCTCTGGGCCCCCCCGCGGGCCGTCCCTTCCGTGTTGATGTAGACGGCTCGCATGTCGGAGACCTCGCTGTTTCCCGGCAAGGTCAGTTCGAGGCGGGCACATTCTGCCGCTCCGACCCAGACGAGGTCGGTCCCGGTGCGCCCGGACATCGAGTCGGGCGAGCCGCGGTCCGGTCCGTCCTCCATGGTCTGGGTGGCGAGGGCCCGGCCCCAGTGCAGAAGATCACGCCCGGCCCGGACGCTGGCCCGGAGCGTCCCGCCGCCGATCTGATTCCAGGTGAGTCCCACGGCGGTGAACCGGATCGGCGCGCACATGGCCATGGGGCGCAGCGTGACGCTTCGGCGGGCTCGAACTCCTCCCGGCGTGGCCTGAAGTGAACCGAACGGAGCCTTCGCCAGCAGCGAGGGGCCACGGATGGCCACAGCTCGCGCCTCGGTGGGAGGAAAACGAACGGACAGGGCTCGACCTGGCAAGGGAGAGGGGAACCAGGTGAAGAACGTCAAACCGAGCGCAAGTGAGCCAACCACAGCCATGCGACGTCGGACTGACTGAAGCGAACTGTGAACCTTTCTCGTCCTCAATCGCATGACTCGCACCCACTAAAGAAGCAGGACCGCCGAACCACAGCTCGTCCTAGACATCGGCCGTCCCCCCCGAGCCCCTTAGCCAACCATCGACCACCTCCTTTTGGGAAGGGGGCCGACCGCCAGAAACTGACAAAGGCCCGGGCACCTGTCCGCGCCGATCGCGCGAGCCGGGTGCCCGGGCCTCCCGTGTGCGTCCCGTGTCTACTGAGGCTAGGCCTCGTCCATGGTTCCGAAGGCCCCGCCCAGGGCCTGCTCGGCCTCCTCGCGAGTCATCGTCCCCAGCGGCTGCTGAGCCTCGGCACCGGCTTCTCTGGCCTCGGCCAGCTCGCGCTGCCGGGCTAGCCAGTACTCGGGGATGGAATCGGGGTCGATCCGGACCCTGATGTTCCGGTAACGACCCATCCCGGTCCCGGCCGGAATCAGCTTTCCGATGATGACGTTCTCCTTCAGCCCGAGAAGCGGGTCCGATCGCGCGCTGATGGCCGCCTCGGTGAGCACGCGGGTGGTCTCCTGGAACGACGCAGCGGCCAGCCAGGAGTCCGTGGCCAACGAGGCCTTGGTGATGCCCATCAGGATCGGGCGGGCGGAGGCGGGCTCGCCACCCGACTGCACGACCTCGGCGTTGCGCTCTTCGAACCTCTTGCGGTCGACCAGCTCGCCGGGAAGGAAATCGGTGTCCCCGGGCTCGATGATGTGCACCTTGCGCAGCATCTGCCGAATGATCAGCTCGATGTGCTTGTCGTGGATGGTCACGCCCTGCGACCGGTACACCTGCTGGACTTCGTCCACCAGGAACATCTGCAGCGCCTGAACCCCTTCCACGCGGAGCTTCTCGTGCGGGTTGACGGACCCTTCCGTGAGCTTCTGCCCCACCTCCACCTCGTCGCCATCGGCGACGGCGAGGCGGGCGCGCATGGAGACCGCGTACTGCACCTGGTCCCCGTCCTCCGAAGTGACCGTGATGCGGCGGACCTTCTTCTCTTCGTCGTCGTCGACCTCGGCTCGCCCGGCCAGCTCGGTGATGACTGCCTCGCCCTTCGGCTTGCGAGCCTCGAACAGCTCGACCACTCGAGGCAGGCCGTGGGTGATGTCCTCGCCGGCCACACCACCCGTGTGGAACGTCCGCATGGTCAGCTGGGTGCCCGGCTCACCGATCGACTGAGCCGCGATGATGCCCACCGCCTCGCCGATGTCGACGGGCCTGCCGGAGGCCATGCTCCGCCCGTAACAGGCACGGCACACCCCGACCACGGCATCACAGGTGAGCGTGGAGCGGACGAACACGGTCTCGATGCCATGCTCCGCCGCCGCGTCCAGGATGGCGTGCATCTCCGCATCACCCACGAGGGTGCCCCTGGCCGCCACCATGGTCCGGCCGACCTTGACATCCTCCGCCAGCACCCGTCCGAAGACCTTGGTGTCGAGGATGGCCCGCGTGATCACCTCGAGTCGACCATCCGGGGTTGAGTATCCTATCCGGACCGGGAGGCCCCGGTCGGTGCCACAGTCTTCCTCCCGAACGATGACCTCCTGAGCCACGTCCACAAGCCGGCGGGTGAGATATCCCGAGTCGGCGGTGCGCAAAGCGGTGTCCGCCAGGCCCTTTCGTGCTCCGTGGGTCGAGATGAAGTACTCCAGGACGGTCAGGCCTTCGCGGAAGTTCGCCTTGATGGGCCGCGGGATGATCTCGCCCTTCGGGTTGGCCACCAAGCCTCGCATCCCCGCGATCTGGCGGATCTGCATGATGTTCCCTCGGGCGCCCGAGTAGGCCATCATGTAGATCGGGTTCCGCTCGGTGAAGTTGTTCTCCATGGCGTCCTTCACCTCGTCGGTGGCCTCCGTCCAGATCTGGATCAGCTCCTGGCGACGCTCCTCGTCGGTGATGATGCCCCGGCGGTACTGCTGCTCGATCTTCTCCGCCCGCTTCTCGTGGATGTCGAGGATCTTGGACTTCTCCTTGGGCGTGACCACGTCGTCCAGCCCGATGGTGACGCCGGCTCGCGTCGAATAGTGGAAGCCGAGCTGCTTCAGGTTGTCGAGGATCACTTCCACAGTGGCCCGGTCGTACCGGTTCACGCACTGGTCAACGATGGCCCCCAGGTCACCCTTCTGGACGTGATGATTGATGTACTCGAAGTCTTCGGGGAAGGCCTCGTTGAAGATCACCCGCCCAACGGTGGTCTCGACCACCGGGCCATGGCCGTTGGCGCCGCCCTCCCACCCCTCGGGGAGCATGTCCTCCGGGAAGGCCTTGCCCGAGAGCCGAACCTTGATGACGTCGTGCAGGTCGACGGTCCCGCTGTCCAGGGCCATCAGGGCCTCGTCCGCGGAGACGAGCCGCTTGACCTGCTCGTCCTTGTCCGGCCTGGGGTTGGCGATCGTGAGGTAATAGACCCCGAGGATCATGTCCTGGGTGGGCACGGCGATCGGACGGCCGTGGGCAGGCGACAGGATGTTGTTCGTCGAGAGCATCAGGATCCTGGCCTCGGCCTGGGCCTCGGCCGACAGCGGCACGTGCACGGCCATCTGGTCGCCGTCGAAGTCGGCGTTGAACGCCGTGCACACCAGCGGATGGATCTGGATGGCCTTGCCCTCCACCAGGACCGGCTCGAAGGCCTGGATGCCCAGGCGGTGGAGGGTGGGAGCCCGGTTCAGCAGGACCGGATGCTCCTGGATGACCTCCTCCAGCACGTCCCAGACCTGCGGCCGTGCTCGCTCGACCATGCGTTTGGCGCTCTTGATGTTCTGAGCCAGGTTGAGGTCGACCAGCCGCTTCATGACGAACGGCTTGAACAGCTCCAGGGCCATCTGCTTGGGCAGGCCACACTGGTGCAGCTTGAGCTGCGGGCCGACCACGATGACGGACCGCCCCGAGTAGTCGACGCGCTTGCCCAACAGGTTCTGGCGGAACCGGCCCTGCTTGCCCTTGAGCATGTCCGAGATGGACTTCAGCGGCCGGTTGCCCGGTCCGGTGACCGGACGCCCTCGTCTGCCGTTGTCGAACAGGGCGTCGACGGCCTCCTGCAGCATGCGCTTTTCGTTGTTCACGATGATCTCGGGCGCCTGGAGGTCCAGGAGCCTCTTCAGCCTGTTGTTCCGGTTGATGACCCGCCTGTACAGGTCGTTCAGGTCGCTGGTGGCGAACCGGCCGCCGTCGAGCTGGACCATGGGACGAAGGTCCGGAGGGATGACGGGGACGGCGTCCAGGACCATCCCCAGCGGCGAGTTCTTCGTGTTCGTGAAGTGCGAGACCACCTTGAGCCGCTTGATGGCCTTCTGCCGGCGGGTTCCCTTCGCCGTCTTGATCTGCTCGCGAAGGGACTCGGCCTCGGCCTCGAGGTCGAGGTCGATGAGCAGCCGCTTGATGGCCTCGGCGCCCATGCCACCCTCGAAGTAATCGCCGAACCGCTCCCGGAGAGACCGGTACACCGCGTCATCGGCCACCAGTTGCTTGACCGAGAGGTTCTTGAACGCGGACAGGACGTCGTCCAGGTGCTGGGCCTCCTGGCGGGACCCCTCGGTGATCTTCTCCACGTCGCGCTGGGCCTCCCGCTTGGCAGCCGAGAGCTGGGCACCCTTGGCCCCCTCGGCCTCCATGTCGCGCATGCGGTCCTCCAGCTCCGACAGCCGCTTGGCGATCGTCTGGTCCCTCTGGGTGTCGATCTGCTTCTTCTCGGCGTCCAGGTCCTTGTCGATCTCGGGCAGGTCCTTGTGCCGCCGCTCGGTGTCGACCCGGGTGACGATGTAGGCAGCGAAGTAGATGACCTTCTCCAGGTCCTTCGGGGCCAGATCGAGGAGGTAGCCGAGTCGGCTGGGAACGCCCTTGAAGTACCAGATGTGCGTCACGGGGGCGGCGAGCTCGATGTGGCCCATTCGATCCCGGCGCACCTTGGAGCGGGTGATCTCCACCCCGCACCGCTCGCAGATGATCCCCTTGAACCGAACCCTCTTGTATTTGCCGCAGTGGCACTCCCAGTCGCGGGTCGGTCCGAAGATCCGCTCGCAGAACAGGCCGTCCTTCTCCGGCTTGAGCGTCCGGTAGTTGATCGTCTCCGGCTTCTTGACCTCGCCGTTCGACCACGCCCGGATCTGGTCGGCCGTGGCCAGCCCGATCCTCAGTTCATCGAAGTAGTTGACATCGAGCACTAGCGCTGCGCTCCCTTCACTCTCGCAACCTGGCAGCCGGCGACGCCGCCGCGTCGCTCCGATTCGCTGCGCTTCGCTCCGCTCATAGTCGCTCCGCCTGCGGCGATCGCCGTCATCACGTCACGGCTAGTCAAAGTCCGCTCCGGCTGGTTCTCTCCTGGAGAGATCGATGCCGAGCTCTTCGGCGGCGCGGAAGACGTCCTCGTCGGTCTCCCGCATCTCGATCTCCTTGCCCTCGGCCGAAAGGACCTCGACGTTCAGGCACAGCGACTGCATCTCCTTGATCAGGACCTTGAACGACTCGGGGATCCCCGGCTCGGGGATGTTCTCGCCCTTCACGATCGCCTCGTACACTTTGACCCGGCCGAGCACGTCGTCCGACTTGATGGTGAGCAATTCCTGCAAGGCGAAGGCGGCCCCGTACGCTTCCAGAGCCCACACCTCCATCTCGCCGAACCGCTGCCCGCCGAACTGGGCCTTCCCGCCCAGTGGCTGTTGGGTGATCATCGAGTACGGGCCGGTGCTCCTGGCGTGGATCTTGTCGTCCACCAGGTGGAGCAGCTTCATGATGTAGATGTAGCCAACCGTCACCGGCACGTCGAAGGGCTCCCCGCTCCGGCCGTCGTACAGCCTGGCCTTTCCGACTTGGTCCACCAGCGAATACCCCTCCCAATCCGAGTTCGCCGAGTCCAGGGCCTCGAGGATGTCGCCTTCCCGGGCTCCATCGAAGACGGGTGAGGCCACGAACATCGACTCACTGGGCCAGTGCTTGCCGGCGACCTGGGAGCCGTCCCGACCCGAGCCATCGCCGAGGGCCGGGGCCGTCTTCTGGCCGTTCCTGAAGCCGACCCTGGCCGCCCATCCAAGATGGGCCTCGAGGACCTGCCCCAGGTTCATCCGGGACGGCACGCCCAGCGGGTTGAGCACGATGTCCACCGGGGTACCGTCCGGGAGGAAGGGCATGTCCTCCTCGGAGAGGATCTTGGCGATCACACCCTTGTTCCCGTGCCGTCCGGCCAGCTTGTCGCCGTCCGAGATCTTCCGCTTCTGGGCCACGTACACCCGGACCAGCTCGTTCACCCCGGGAGCCAGCTCGTCGCCGGCGTCGCGGGAGAACACCCGGACCCCGATGACCTTGCCCGACTCACCGTGGCGCATCTTCAGCGAGGTGTCACGGACCTCGCGGGCCTTCTCGCCGAAGATCGCCCGCCCCGATCCGGACGATCCCCCGCTCGTCGAGGTCCTTCAGGATCTCCTCGGAGACGTTGGGGATGTCCCGGGTGATCTCCTCGGGTCCGAGCTTGGTGTCGCGAGCATCGACCTCGTGTTCCTCGATGTGGATCGATGTGAGCACGTCGTCCTTCACCAGCCGTTCGGACAACACGATGGCGTCCTCGTAGTTGTGGCCCTCCCACGGCATGAACGCCACCAGCAGGTTCTTGCCCAGGGCAAGCTCGCCCTTCTCCGTGGACGGACCGTCGGCGATGACCTGCCCCTTCTTGACGTGGTCGCCCGTGCGGACCATGGGCTTCTGGTTGATGCAGGTACCCTGGTTCGATCGGCGGAATTTGAGCAGCGGATAGGTCCGCAGCTCACCGGTCCGGCTCCTGATCACGATGTCCTCCGCAGAGACCTCCTCCACGGTCCCGGCGACGTCCGAGATGATCACGTCGCCGGCGTCCACGGCGGCCCGGAACTCCACGCCGGTCCCGATCAGAGGGGCCTCGGCTCGTAGGAGCGGCACCGCCTGGCGCTGCATGTTGGCGCCCATCAGGGCGCGGTTGGCGTCGTCGTGCTCCAGGAACGGGATCAGGGCGGCGGCCATCGACACGATCTGCTTGGGCGACACGTCCATGTAGTCGACCTCGTTCGGCGTGACGTAGTCCACCTCGCCGCCCTTGCGCCGGACCAGCACGTGGTCCTCGGTGAAGCGGCCCCGGGGATCGACCGGCGTGTTGGCCTGGGCGATGACGTGCCTGTCCTCCTCGTCGGCCGTCAGGTAGTCGATCTGGTCCGTCACCCGGCCCTTCTCCACCTTGCGGTACGGCGTCTCCACGAAGCCGAACTCGTTGATCCGCCCGTACGTGGAGAGCGTACCGATCAGGCCGATGTTCGGGCCCTCGGGCGTCTCGATCGGGCACATCCGCCCGTAGTGCGAGGGGTGCACGTCGCGGACCTCGAACCCCGCCCGCTCGCGGGAGAGTCCCCCCGGGCCGAGCGCCGACAGCCGCCGCTTGTGGGTGAGCCCGGCCAGCGGATTGGTCTGGTCCATGAACTGGGAGAGCTGCGAGGTCCCGAAGAACTCCTTGATGGCCGCGACCACCGGGCGGATGTTGATCAGGGTCTGGGGGGTGATGGCCTCGACGTCCTGTGTGGTCATCCGCTCCCGGACCACTCGCTCCATCCTGGTGAGGCCGAGACGAACCTGGTTCTGGATCAGCTCGCCCACAGAGCGAATGCGACGGTTCCCGAAATGGTCGATGTCGTCGACCTCATAGCCCTCTTCCCCCGCGTGCAGCTTGGCCAGGTACTGGACGGTCTTGATGATGTCCTCGAAGCTGAGGACGCCCTTGAACGACGGAGCCAGCTTGTCCTTCTCACCGCCGTAGGGCTCCGCGAACACCCGCCACCTGGGCTGCTCCCAGTCCTTCTTGTCCGGGTTGTCCTTCTCCTTGAGTGCTTCGAACTTGGCCTTGAGCTGCTTGCGCGCGAGGTCCGCGGAGGATCTCCTCTTCCGTCCATCCGAGCGCCTTCAGGAGGACGGTCACGTTCTGGCGGCGCTTGCGGTCGATGCGAACCCCCACGGTATCCCGCTTGTCGACCTCGAACTCGAGCCATGCCCCCCGTGACGGGATGACCTTGGCCAGGAAGATGTCCTTGTCCGAGGTCTTGTCGAGCTCCCTGCTGAAGTAGACCCCCGGGCTGCGGACCAACTGGGACACGACCACCCGCTCCGTCCCGTTGATCACGAAGGTGCCCTTGTCGGTCATCATGGGGAAGTCGCCCATGAAGACCTCCTGCTCCTTGATCTCCCCGGTTTCCTTGTTGATGAAGGCCGCCTCCACGAACAACGGGGCGGAGTAGGTCATGTCCTTGTCCTTGCACTCCTCGACGGAGTACTTGATCTCCTTGAACTGATGCTTGCCGAAGACGAGCTGATAGGTCTCGGTGAAATCCTCGATCGGGGAGACCTCGGACAGGACCTCGGCCAGCCCGTCTCGGAGAAGCCAATCGAACGACTGACGCTGGATGCCGATCAGGTCGGGGAGGGGAAGGACCTCCGGGATCCGGGAGAAAGAGACACGCTCACGACCAGGCACGATGACCTCAGGCAAAAAGGATCCCTCCTAGAGGAAGAGACGCGACGAACTGACGCTCGCGGGAGACGGCACGGCAAACGAGCAGTATAGGACTCCAGGCACGCAAAATCAAGCGGGGTGTGGGGCTCACAGATAGTCCAACAGCCCCCACCCGGCTTCTATTCCGAGGGATTGTAGCGGATTGCGTCTGGCGGGGGAAGACCCTATCTGACCCCCTCCACAAGCCCTTTCGCGGTCACTGCTCCCCTACAGTTGGAGCATGCAGGTCCACAAGCGGAGCAAGGGGGCCCAACTGACCGACACCCTGCTGTGGGCGGCCTCGTTCGTCCTGCTCGTCTTGTCGTTCGTGCTCTCGTGGGGTCCCCCGCCTCATCTTGGCCCGGCCTTCGATTGGAGCGACAAGGTGTGGCATTTCGCCGGTTATGGCGCCCTGTGTGGGACGGTGCTCCTGGCGGCGGTGTGGCGCCCGGGGCGCGGAGGGGGGCGGTTCGCCGGGGCGGGACTCCGGGTAGCGGCCCTGGTTCTTGTCGTGGCCTGGCTGACCGAGGCCCTGCAGGCGCCCTTTCACCGCGATGTGCAGCTTCTGGATGCCGGGGCAGACCTGGCGGGCGTGATGGTGGGCTTCGTCGTGTGGAGGGTCATTCACAAGGAGACACAACCAGCTGTTCCCGGAAGTCGGCCGAAACAGTCCGCCGATAGACTTTGATCGGGTTAGCTCACGTCCTGATCCCACGTCCGGAAGATAGGAAGCCATTGGATCCGGAGATCCTGGAGCAGCAAGACTGCGTGGCAATCCTGACCGACCACGAGACCGTGGACTACGCTGCCCTCGTGCTCTCGGCCCCGCTCGTCTTCGATGCCCGAGGCGTCACCCTAAAGCTGCTCAAGGCCCAACCTGATACTTCCGTAGCCGGTTGGTAGCCGGTTACTTGACGTCGACCGCGGCTCCTGCGGCCTCGAGCTTCTCCTTGGCCGCCTCGGCCTGTTCCTTGGGGACCCGCTCGAGCACCGGCTTGGGTGCGCCGTCTACCAGGTCCTTGGCTTCCTTCAGCCCCAAGCTGGTGAGAGCACGGACCTCTTTGATGACCTGGATCTTCTTGTCCCCGGCCGACTGAAGGATGACGTCGAACTCGGTCTGCTCCTCGGCCTCCTCCTCGGCACCCGCGGCGCCGGCCCCGGTCGCGACCCCAGCCACAGCCATGGGCGCGGCGGCCTGGATGCCGAACTCTTCCTCGATCTTCTTGGAGAGATCGGCCGCCTCGATCACCGACAGTTCCTTGATCGCGTCGAGGATCTCATCAACAGATAGCTTTGCCATGTTCACTCCTCCTGTCTCTGTCTTCTCTCATGCTGTCTGCGCGGTTTGGCGGCCTCGCTCGGCCAGTGCGTAAGCCAGACGCTGGAGCGGCGCCTGGAACAGGTACGCCATCCGGGCCAGCGGAGCCTGCAACATCCCGGCGATCTTGGCGACAGACACATCGCGCGTATCCATGGTGGCCAGCGCCCGAGCATCCTCGGCCCCCAGCACCCTGTGCTCGATGACGGCTCCCTTGACCTCCAGGGTGGGGAACCGCTTCGCCGCGTCCAGCACCGCTTTGGCTCCGGACACGGCGTCTCCCGCGATGAATGCGATGGCGGTCGGCCCCTCCAGCAGCGAGAGAACCTCCTCCAGGTCGGCATCCTTCGCCGCGATCCTGGTCAGGGTGTTCTTCACCACGGCGAATATGGCGTCGTGGTCGCGGAGGGACCGCCGGAGCTCGGTGACATCTTTCACCGTGAGGCCACGGAAGTCGGCGAACATCGCGCCCTGTGAGCTCTTGAAGCGCTCGGTCAGCTCCTTGACCTTGGCTTCCTTCTGAGCCCTGGGCATCTTACCTCGCTCCCTCTTCTCACTCGCCCTGGGGAACGAAAAACGCCCCCGCCGAGACAGGCGGAGGCCACCTGGTGAGTGCTCTCCCGCCTCGGCAGGTACCTCGCAAGAGGATTACGCGCGCTCGCCCCTGCTGTCTTCGGCTGGAGGAAGGTTACGGCCGAGACAGCTCCAGCGTCAACAAAGGAGCGCAGAGGGAGAGAGGGCCTCCCCGCGAACTTCGTGCCCCCGTCCAAGCGTCACTCTTGTCGGTGCGGCGGGCGACACTTCTGGGGGTAGTAGCCCTGTTGGCGGCATGCCACCGGGGTGGCGGACACCACGAGACGTCTCCCCTCCGCCTAGGCCAGCCCGCTAAGGAGAACCCATTCGCCAAGGGCGTGTTCGTATGCCCGGGAGGCTACGACTGGCCCGCCTATGGTGACGTCGTCTACGCGCCGAGCGACTCCCGGATCCCTGCTGCCGACGTCCGTCCGAAGCGGTGCTTCGCCTCGCTGGACGAGGCCCAGCGAGCCAATTTCCACCTCGCTCCTCCTCCGCCGGGTGGCGTCCTGATCGATACGATCTACCTGGTGCCTCCAGAGCCGCCCTCCTGGGGACCTGCCGGGAAGCGGCTCGCCGACTACGGAAGACGATCCTTTGCCCCACCCTCGTCCCGGAGCCCCCACCGGTCGAGGTCTGCGGGGAGGACAACTGCATATTCGCGAGGGCGTTCGTCCTGTCTTTCACCTTCTCCGGACCTCCCGGGTACGTCGGTATCCCGAACGAGAATGCCAACCACCTGTTCGTCCTGAAGGCCCGGGTCGGGCGAGAGCGGAGCGTGGAGTTCCTGGGCTGCACCGGCGCGCGAAATGTTCAATCCGTCACCGTACGGGGCCACGCGGGCGAATGGATCCATTGTCTTGGAGGCGAGACCATGAATTCCGGCCACGTGATGCTGGTATGGAAGGAGGACGGGGTTCGCTACGCGGTGAGCCTCCATAGCGATACCGTCACCAATCGGGCTATCGCCCCTGCGGTCGCTGCTGGAGTCGAACCGGTTGCGCCTCAAGACGGTTGATTCCGCCTAACTCCCAGAAGTGGCAAGCCTCGAACGGATGAGGCGAGGCGGCGGCGATGCAAGGTTTGCGCGGTGATGCGCTGCCGCCAAGTGCAAGACATCGCTTTTCGTATGTGGAGTCGGTTGGCAGTCGAACATCTGTTCGATATGCTGATGTCTTCCTCCCCCCAGGACTATGCGAGGTCTGGGGTGCCCGAACCGAACGACTGCACGGACCACGAACTCCTCTTCGGCATTGATGCCGTAAATGGGCGCGTCTGCGCCAGCCAAAGGGAGTTGTTCCGGTTCATCGCCGAGGTTGACCGCCGTGAACTCTGGCAGGACTCGGGGGCCAGGGACATGGCTCACTGGCTGGTCATGCGCTACGGAATCTCCTACTGGAAGGCTAGA
>WNGA01010262.1_pt1 | contig 14167 bp, 14 predicted proteins | sample 5400061 | NCBI WGS metagenome assembly WNGA01 (sample SAMN13153366, study PRJNA577476) | soil metagenome | isolation source: 100 cm soil or saprolite under grassland replicate 2 | place: USA:California | collected 2016-06-15 | reverse complement strand
AAGGTGATAGATTTTAGCTTGAGAAATCCTCCAGAATTTGTTACTCAGCTAGAAGGAAAAAATTCATTATGTTTAGCGATTGTAAATATTTTTACATGAATCCCAAGAAAATTTTTAATACCGACTTATGGACCTAATACCAAATATAAGATTGTCCAATATGTAAGCCTATGCCTCAACCCCTTGCTTAAATTTATACTTAACCTATATTCTATAGTGCTCTACAGAATGATGTTGTATCCAATATGCAAAATCTACTTAATTCTAACAGATTGCCTGCTAACATTTGTTACTTCAATTTCTCCTACTCCATCAACTTTCTTAATCGATTCTTCTAATGCGTCCATCTGACCTTCAGAATCATCGAGTGTAATATCTACAATTAATGAATTTAAACCGAATGCTATGGGCTCTGTCACATGGGATTTTAGTTCCATTTCAGCGGGGATTGCCGTCTTTAGTAAATTTGCGAGAGAGTCCAGATTTACTTCTATGTTGGCAGGGAGTATTTTGATTCTTGCAACTAACTTGGTCAAAATTAAGGACCTTCGAATCCACAACCTACACATTTGTAAGATCTAGCAAATTGTCTACAGCTTTCACATCTCCAAATTAGGACATATCCGCAATCTGGGCAGTAGTACTTTACACACTCATCGTTAGGCATTATGGGTCTATTGCATGATGAACAGATCGGTAGCTGTAGAGGTTTTGACATATACGCATGGAATTGTAGTGTCCGAATTTATATCTTGCTTGTGAATTCTAATCAATATTTTAATGCTTATCCGACCAAGCAAAATTGCAGATAATTGCCGCAGCACAATGCAGTTCAATCAGGTCTCTAATGCTAGAATGAGAATCACAGATTAGAACGGTGGCGTCCAAATACTTTCCTAAATTCGTTACCAATTATGCCTTTAGCAATTCCAACTGTTATCCCGGACCCTAAGATTAATGATAGGGCATTAGAATGAAAATCAAAATCCCCCATTTTAGCTATTTCGCTTAGTTTGAGATTGCTAACCGATTTAAATATCCCATCCAGCGCTTTATTGTCTAGTCTTTCCAATAGCTTCCGAGCGACCAATAGTTTGTTAAATTCGTTTTGAAAAATCCTTCGCCAATTTCTGTCATAAATCTGAAGATCTGAAGGGTTATTCTGTATAATAGCTTCGGATATTGCTTTACCAGCGAGAATCCCTGCCATGCCACAACTGTAAATCCCGCCTGCTGTTGTTGGTTTTGTTTGTCCTGCTGAATCTCCTACTTTTATTACTTTACCTTCGACAAAAGAATCAATTGGTCCTCCAACCCATATTGGTGCAAATATCTTCCTAATAATTCCGAATTTTCTCCCCCGAGATTCTATAAAGTTATCTAGTGCCTCAGCGTCAAAGCGTACTTCAAGGTATTTACCTGATATCCAGTCTGCGTAAATCTCAAATTGTGCAGAGGGCATAATATTGGTTTTATTTTTACTTACGAGAGCGCCAACCCCTCGGGCATCCACTATGTAATGACATTGCAATTCACCGTCTGATGTCTTGACAACACTCGTGTTGGAGTCGTTTTTGGTGACGGCACGGAATGCACTTCTAGTTCTGATAATAGCGCCCTGACTTTGCGCTTGCTTTGCGATCTGTTTGTCAAACAGGCGTCTATCTATTACTGCTACATTTTGATTTTCTGCATTCAATGTAATTTGTGATGAAAGACATGATATCTGAGCTTTGGTTACGAAATTCTGGATTACATCAGAATCAGGTATTACTCCCAGTTTATTTAGTCCTTGAACACTAACCACCCCGCTGCAATGTTCAGGAGTGCCTATCTCATGGTCCTTCTCCAAGACAATCACTGAAATTCCCTTCGCTGCTAATTCTCTAGCCACAAATAGTCCAGCTACGCTTCCTCCAGCAACTAGAACTTCATACTTCTCAGGTGACAATGAAGAAACAATTAATTTCAGAACTTATTAACCAAACTCTGGTTAAACTGAAATATAAACAAGTTATTGTCATCAGGAAAGATTTGCAGATGGGTGTCGGTAAAATATCATCACAGGCAGCACATGCAGCTGTCCTGGGAGTTGAAATGGCTAAAAAATATCATAGAGATTGGGTGAAAAGATGGCTTGATGAGGGACAAGCAAAGATTGTTGTTAAAGTGACCAATCTTGAGGAACTGAACCAAGTAAAGACGGAAGCTGATAAGTTGAGCCTTCCTATCGTGGAAGTACGTGATATGGGTTTGACCCAGGTCGACCCAGGCACCATAACCTGCATCGGGCTAGGTCCAGCCCCTTCTGACATCATAGACAGGGTAACCGAGAATCTAAAGCTTCTCTAAATTTGTCATTAGTATTTACTAAGATTCAAGCTATGTGGGACGCCACTCGGATTTCCGGGGTAATACACATAACTGAATCTTGGTAGTATTATTTAGAAACTCCTTCCTTGTGTGTTTATTCTAAACAGGTATATATACTGCCCTTTATAAAGCCACTTAGTATGCCACAGACCAAGCCTATCGTTAGTATAGAAAATGTTGTTGCATCCGCTACTGTGAATCAAACGGTTAATCTTAACTTGATAACACAAATTTTTCCAGATGTTGAATATCATCCTGACCAGTTTCCAGGGCTTGTTTTTAGATTGAAATCACCAAAAACTGCAACATTGATATTCAGTTCCGGGAAAATGGTCTGTACTGGTGCGAAATCGGAAGAGCAAGCGATTAAGGCGGTAAAGAATGTAGTACAGAAGCTGAAGAAAGGAGGAATTCCAATTGAAAATGAACCCCAAATTGAAATTCAAAATATTGTTGCATCTGCAAGTTTGGGTGGTAAAATTCACTTAGAGCTCGCCGCTAGAGTTCTTCCTCGAAGTATGTATGAACCAGAGCAGTTCCCGGGCCTTATACATCGTATGCTGGATCCAAAAACTGTGATTTTGCTTTTTGCAAGTGGTAAGTTAGTTTGTACCGGCGCCAAAAAGGAAAGTGAAGTATACAGAGCCGTACATAACTTGCATACTCTACTCGAAGAAAAGAGCCTTATGATCTATGAAGGATGAGCCTACGCTCCTAAATTCCCCATGAACACTCCCCCTTTCACCCATAATTTTCATCCTATTGTTTTTTAGAAACTAGAATGCCTGAATTATGGCTTAACTATGGAGCTGCTGAGGTAGTATTAGACATTAAGGTCGAAAACCTAAACGCCTATGACAATCCAAGATTTTGCAAATTTGAAGATCCTGATTTAGAGCAAGTTCTTGGATCAGTTCCATTAGAAGAAGCTCGTCTCTTTGCCCTAGACGGATCCAGATCGGTAGCGAAAATCATATCATGCTTCGCAAGATTTACTAGAGAAAGGGGTATGCCTAATCTCCCCGTTGAATGCCTTCAGAAGGACTATTCAGGGCTTTCAAAAAGAATAGACGACGTTGCGTTATACATTACTAAACAAACCCCGTCCAATATTGTAGAGAAAGGGCTTAATCCTAAAACAATTTTTTTATCATCCTCTAGGCAGGATCCTCTTTTTGGATTTGAGGGTGGCCCTACCATTATTTTACGCATGTTTCTTAAGGATAAGATGACCAAAGCTTATAACGCAAGAACTTCAAATATGCCCTGCCCCGGTATTAGAACATCACCATTACAAATTGCATTGGAATCATGCCAGGACATGACCGCGAACTGCGTACACATAATCTCGAGCAATGACTCGATAGAAAGTATATTCCTTGGCCAAATGACCGAATCGTTTGAAAAATCTATAAATCGGCTACAATCTTTAGCTTGTGACGATTATCTCAATATTCGATCAATGATCATAAGTGCAGACAAAAATTCTGATTCGCATCTTAGTTTGTCTGATTCTTTAAAATATTTGTGGAATTGTGTTCACGTCCTAAAAAACAACGGCTTCGGGATACTAATATCGGAAAATAAAAATGGACTAGGTTCAGATGCGCTCCGACGATTTTCAGAAGGAAGATTGACGGTTGACGATTGTTACACTGGCACCGAATATATCGAGGGGATTGAACATCTCCTTTTCATTAATGAGCTCAAGGAAAAATATCAACTAGGGATTCTGTCTTCTCTTCCCCATTATTATTTAAATTCAAAGCTTGGACTTCATCCTTATTCCAGGACACGTGACATTATAACTAAGATATTGGAGATAAATGGAAAGAGTCATAAGGTCTTGGTTATTTCTGATCCGAATCGTGCAGTTTTTAGATGTCCTACGCCAAATATGCTACAGTAAATCAAATATTATATGTGCTGACAAAGTTAAAATAATTACACCCACCTTTTCAATTTAATAAATTGCAAACCTCATTGCGGAAAGTTGGGGATTATCTTTTTCATCGATGCGAAGAGAGGGATGTACCTTCAGTAATAAAAATTAATATGAGTTCTTTACCAGAACACTATTCTGATTATTTTTTTCATTCTATTTTAAGGGAACTACCAGAGGCGTTCATTGTTGCAGAAATTTCTAATCAGGTTATCGGATACGTTATGTGCAAAATAGAGTACGGTTTTTCAAATTTTCGAAAGCTTGGATTTGTGAAGAAGGGTCATGTGGTTTCAGTAGCTGTTCGGGAAAATGACAGAGGGAAAGGAGTCGGCAAGGTGCTCATGGAAGAAGCTATAAACGGGATTGTCTCGAGAAAGAGTGACGAAATATATTTAGAAGTAAGAACAAGCAATAGCGGCGCCATAAAAATGTACGAAAAACTAAATTTTCAAATAAAAACAAAGTTGAGATCTTATTATCGAGATGGAGAAGACGCATATTTGATGGCCTTGGATCTTTCGTGAACAAGCCTACATACGGGGATACCTCTAATTGAAAAAAAATAAACGAGCTGGAGTAGCCCTGTTGTTTGTTTCCATTATTGCTTTGTTCGGTTACGCTTACTTATTGCTAGTCAGTGAATGGAGAGTAATTGTCCTAGAGATCACTGTGTTAATTATAGTAGGCGTGCTGGCCACGATAATGGCATGGATTGGATATACAATGGCAACGGCACCAGAGAAATCATGAAAAAACAAGTCCCCTTCAGATGTTAGTGTTAACATCACTAACTATCTGGTATACCCTGGGTCCAACTTCTCTGACGACCCTAATACGCATGATCGAGTGTTTATATTTCTTGAAAGCCTCTCTGGCATCCAATAGTCCTTTTTCAAGCACGTCTTTCCGATCGTGTGCAGGGATATGAGTAAAATAATGTATTATGCCTTTACCGTTGCTTAGACAAGATACTGCCACATCAACGAATTCACGTGCCCTCTCCGGGAGAGGCATCAATATTCTCGTACATTTATTAAACAAGAAATTCTTCGTTACTTGACTCGCATCTCCGAACAGCGGAATTACTCTGCCTTCAACTCTATTTATTCTACAATTTTCCGCGCATAATTTGTATGCAAAAATGTTCGAATCCACAGAATAAATCTTAGCAGAATTGTTTGTTCGCGCGATGAGTATAGAAAATGTACCTACGCCACCAAACAAATTTGCAATAATCTCATTATCTTCAATTAATGAGGATATTCGTTCCCTCTCGGTAGCAAGTCTTGGCGAAAAGTAGGTATTTGCCACGTCAACTTTAAAATTACACCCATTCTCCTTGTAGTGAGTGACCGTCTGATTAACTCCAGCCAAGAATTCTAAGGCTCGCAATCTGTAATCTCCGTCCACCCGAGATGTTTGACAGAAGACGGATGTTGCGGGCCTTACTCTTTGGAGTAACGTTTCGGCTATTAATCTTTTTTTTTACTTAAGGAATTCGGTACCTTTATTATGATTATGCCCCCAATGTTATCGAATGAAGAATATAGTTCATTTAACTCGGAGGCGTCCAAAGTGTCTTTTAGAGCGTCTTTTAACATTCTTGACATATACGCATTCAACTAACTTTTACTAAAGTAATAATCACCAGAATTTTTTTGTTTCTTGTCCAATCTGCTTCCTTCCTTGTTTATTCTTGGCCTACCGGTTGTTTCGTCTCTTCTGTAAGTGATGGAAACTGCCTTCAAAAATATATTTATGCCTTCTTCCTTATTCATCAAGCTAGAGGCAACGCCATTAATCCCCGGTGTTCCAGTGAAAATAATGAGGGAATCGGACAGAAGATCTATTAACTGCATATCATGATCTATGATTATTGCTGACTTTCCTTCATCCTTTACAAATCGATGGAGAAACCGCGCGAAGAAAATTCTGTCCTCGACATCTAGGAAGGCAGAGGGTTCATCAAAAGCATATATTTCTGCCGGTCGAATGAGAGTGGAACATATAGCAGCTTTCTGCAATTCTCCCCCGCTAAGTGTGCTCACGTTCTTATCGTACAACCTTTTCATTCCCATAGGTATGAGGATGTGATTCTCAACAGGAGAACCATCTATGTCTGTACCATATGCCGCACAAAGGAGGGATCTGGTATCTGCTGCATAATCTTGGACGAGATACTGCGGCTTATAAGATATCTTAGCCTGCAGCTCGATTCGTCCTGTATCAGGTTTTTCAGCGCCAGCAATCATTCTCATCAAAGTTGTTTTCCCCAATGCATTAGCCCCTACGATTCCAACTATTTCTCCTTCGCGGATTTGTGCCTCGCTTGCTCTGAGGACAAAAGATGAAAATGATTTAGTTAAATCAGAATATTGAGCAATTTGTTTCTCTACTACAAAATTCTCCTGTTGTCTTGAACCATCAAATTTGAATGACTTATCCCGAAATCTAATATTTTCAGAGGGAATGTATCCATCCAGAAAATTGTTTATTCCCACCTTGGTACCCTGCAACGGAGATACAATTCCATAAGCTCCTGCTTCGCCGTATAAAATGTGAATATAGTCAGAAAGATAATCCAGTAACGTCAAATCATGTTCAACCACAATAACACTTTTTCCTCTTTCTGCAATCCTCTTTATCACTCTTGCAACTGTCAAACGTTGGTAAATATCGTTGTAAGAGGAAGGTTCGTCAAAGAAATAATAATCTGCTTCTTTGCTACATGTTACCGCAACGGCTAATCGTTGTAATTCACCTCCACTGAGCTGCGATAGTCTTTTATCTAATGATCTCAGTAATCCCAAATCATTCACAAGCAAATCTATCTCGTGTCGTTCGTCATATTTTTCCAAAAGTTCACGAGCAGTTCCCTTAAATGTTTTTGGGATGAGATAAACTAATTGTGGCTTAATCGCTACTTTAAGTGCCCCTGAAGAAATTTTTTCGAAATATGATTTCATTTCAGTTCCATTAAAATTATCAAGAACATCCGGCCATCCGTATTGAGTATTGTAATTACCTAGATTAGGTTTAATATTGCCTGATAAAATGTTTATAATTGTTGATTTACCCATACCATTTCTCCCCAACAAACCAACCACCGCACCCTTCTTAGGAGTCGGCAGGTGATAGAGCCTGAAGGAATTAATACCATATTGATGTATCTTCTCACTGCCTAGTTCTTTAGCAAGGTTAACTATTACTATTGCTTCGAATGGACATTTCTTTACGCAGATGCCACATCCAGTGCACAAATCCTCTGAAATAACAGCTTTCCCATCCTCGGGTCGCTGAACAATGCATTCTCCCCCAGTTTTATTCACTGGACAGTATACTATACATTCTAGTCCACATTTCTTTGGTTTGCAAAGGTCCTCGTCCAATACAGCTACACGATGGGTCGACTCATGAACTTCTTCCATTAGCGTAACGTAATGTAACCCTGACATATTATAATCCTTCAGATATTAAGAGAGGATCAGTCCCATACCGAGTCCTAACTCCAGAAAGCCTAATCATCTAAGTAATAGTTAATATACACTTTATATCTGCTGCGGAAACTATGTCCAATAAAGATAAATTAGGATTGCAACGATAAGCACTACAAGCCGGCCATAGCGGCAGGGTGCGACCCGGTCCCATTCCGAACCCGGAAGTCAAACCTGTCGTCGCTGCTGTGTTACTGATCTGCGTGAGCGGTTGGGAAGCGGCAGTGCTGGCATTGAATAATTTCTCCCTTTGTTATTTTATTTGTAGTTTCCAATAAATTGTAATTTCTTGGGGTTCGCTGACAAAAAACCTACTTAAGCCCACTTGTGATAGCCAGAACTAAGTGCCGATATCATCTCCCAAGTGTATGTCGTTTAACAATCTCTTAATGTTTCCACAGATTTGATCAATAATTGGATATGCAGTAACAAACCCCGCAGCGTCCCAAGCCTTGCTCTCTATTAAACAAGCATAGTTGGCCACTTTTACTGAAATAGATCTAACTTCCAAATCAAGAATCTTTCTTCGTACCTCACGACATAAACTAATATCCATTTCAAGCCTCTGTGCAAGAATACTTCCACTCCAACCAAATTCGTTAACAATGCCGTTGCTTAAACTATAATACGGAACAGCATCTAATAATCTTCGATGATTAAGATCGGTTTCCATTAGGTTGTGATTGCATAATAAACAGTACATATTATAGAAGGGTCCCAATCTCATGACTTCTTCAGAACCTACGTAGTCGATATTCCCATTAAGTATTTTTAAAAACCCATCTCTGTTCCCCAAATAACGCTCATAATACGGTCTGTAGGATTCACTAATATCAGATTTGAAATCACCGATTATGCTTCGTGTTCCGTTCCTAATCAAAAGATCTTTTATTTCATCCATTCGCAAAACAGGCATCTATAAGTAATCGCTAAGGTTAATCTTTAAACTTATGGCGGCTCCTTAATAGAGGATTTAACAGGATACCTGTCAGATTCTATCAATAATTTTAGTATCGTTCTAACGCCAAACCCTGTGGCCCCTTTAGGGTTGTAACTTTTCTCACACGTCCCTTCTTGAAACCATGCTGTGCCGGCTATGTCGATGTGGGCCCAAGGAATAGTAGTAACAAAATTGGAAAGAAATGCGGCGGCGGTAATTGCGCCAGCAGGTCTTCCACCGATATTTTTGATATCTGCGACTGTGCTTTTTATCTGTTCTTCATGTTCCTTAAAAATTGGAAGATGCCACATTTTTTCTCCCACTAAATCGGCTACATATAGGATTTTGTCAATTAATCTCCGATCATTTCCAAACAAGGCCGCCACGTTTGATCCCAGCGCAATGATCGAAGCACCTGTTAATGTTGCCATGTCTATTATTGCCGCTGGTGAATAGTTATTTACTCCATATGATAACGCATCGGCCAAGATTATCCTCCCCTCTGCGTCAGTATTAGCAATTTCCACGGTTTTTTTATTATGCATTCTGATTATATCTCCTGGCCTATAGGAGGAGCCTGAAGGCATATTTTCTACAGCTGGGACTATGCCGATTACATTAAGTGGTAACGATAATTGGTCAACAGCTTTAATTATTGCTATAACGTTACATCCCCCACATTTATCAAATTTCATCTCATCCATTTTTTCTGAAGGTTTTAGGGAAATTCCACCTGTATCAAATGTTACTGCTTTACCCACTATAAGATAGTCTATCTTCTCATCATTTCCAGAGGAGTACTCTAGTAAAATCAGCTTGGGAGTGTTATTACTTCCTTCCCCAACTGCAATAATTCCATTTAAACCCACAGATTTTAGTTGGTCAATTTCCATCACGCGTACTCTTATTCTTGAAGAAACTGCCAATTCTGTTGCGAATCTTGTAAGGTCGTTAGGCGAACATTCGTTAGGAGGTAAATTTCCAAGATCTCGAGAGTAATTCACTGAATCGGATATAATCGAACTTATCCTTGCAGCCGTTTCAAGTTCTTCGCTGAAACTTCCTACGATAATGTAGGATTTTTTAATGTCTTTTTGAGACTTTACATCTTTGGTAGTCTTGTATTTGCCAAACGAGTAGTTCGCAAGCTTTATGCCTTCCGTTATAGCTGAAACTATTTCGGTATTAATCTGCATTTTCAAAGTAAGAGAAAATTCTGAAAAGCCTAACTCCTTTACCTTTTGAGTTACTTTTCCTGCTGTTAATCGGGCCGTTTCTGGCGTAAAGTTTTCTTTATCGCCTAATCCAATTAGCAATATCGTTTTTATTGAATTTCTGTCGTTAGCGTATAAGACAGACATCTCTCCAAAATCTCCATTAAATTCCCGTTTTGATAATAAAAAATTCTTTACTTTCTCTAAGTCACTTGATGAGTAAGGAAGTATGATTGAATCTAATTGGTCCTTAAATAAACCAATCCCCATGACCTCACTCTTGATTTCGTTATAATTTTCTTCAACTACAATTACTTCTACCATGTAGAAATTCTCATATTGACTTTATTTTAAAGTAATGTCATTAAACTACTGTCTTTATTAGCTACTTATTTTCTTACTAAGACAATGCAGGTATTAGGTCTTGAGACAAAACTAGAGGAATACCTTCTTGACATGAAGAGAGACATCAATGCTTCCGAAAATTATACTGAACTTACCAGAAGAGCTATTAAAAAACTGGGTATTGTTGACTACAAAAGTTTAACAAGATTTGATATCATTAAGATTCTGGACACTTTAAGGAAATCTGAAGAATCAGATCCTCTTCATAAATGGATAGGAACTTACAATCTATACATAGTGATTTTGAAGAGGTTCTTCAAATGGATGGTAATACCCAATGTATGGAAAATATAAAAAAGATCAAGAGAAAGGAGAAATCAATTTACAAGCCCAGTGATTTATGGACAGTTGAAGATGATCTGCTATTTCTAAAGTATTGTAATAACAAAAGAGATGCTTGTTATCATGCTATGTCAAGGGATAGCTCTTGCAGACCTTCAGAACTGCTTAAACTGAAAATTAAAGATGTTCTATTTAGACAAGCCAACGGTAAGCAATATGCTGAGATCTTAGTAAACGGTAAAACCGGAACAAGACATATCCCACTATTTCATTCAATTCCCTACCTCAAAGCCTGGTTAGATGAATATCCATTTTCCAGTAATCCTAATGCTTCTCTTATATCAGGACTAAGGCAAAGCCTAGGTAGACACCTTAACAGGACGAGCTTGCATGAAACTTATGCTAGATACAAAGAAGAATATTTTCCAAAACTATTATCAAATCCAGCACGCCCCAGAAGAGAAACAGAAGATAGAGGACTTGCTTAAGAAACCTTGGAATCCCTATATCAGAAGACATTCAGCTCTAACGGAGAAGGCAAAAAATCTGAAAGAACCAATGCTTAAGCAACATGCTGGTTGGTCGCCTAATTCACAAATGCATTTAAAATATGAACATTGGTTTGCTAACGAATCAAACGATGCAATACTTGAGTTATGGGGATTAAAAACCAAGCCTGATGAAATCAATAAACTAGCTCCAGTTCAGTGTCCTAACTGTGGAGAAAGTAATAAGATAGATTCAAAGTTTTGTTCTAAATGTAGGAGGATCCTGTCATACGATGCTTATTCTAAAGTTATAGAAGAAAAGAATCAAGATATTATGAATAAGATGGGATTAACTCCAGAAAGACTTGGTAAGTTAGATCAACTCTTCAAACAATTAGAAGATAAAGGGATAATCTAAGGAGATGCGAATACTTATTTAATCACCACCATTATCATGATTCATGGCAGAACAATGTCTTGAATTAGTTCCAACAAAGAGGAACAGTAGCCAAGACATTGAAAAGTTATTATCAATTGGAGAATTTGTTACATCCTCCGCCATTGAAGGTGATGAAAATTCCATTCAAATTCTAAAGAACTGGAAAGCTAAAGATAGAAATTTTGAGGAATCTTAATTGCCAATTGTTCGATAGCCAGATAATATAGTATACTATAAATATATCATTGTGACAAATATAGTATACTATATGCCATACCTACACAGCAAGATAGAAAAACACAACGATGGGTGCAGAGAACCCTCAGCCAAGAGACTATACATCAGAGACAATGATGATAAAGGTAAACAAAGATTCGTATCATACGGTGTAATTTGTCCAAGCTGCGGAGTTTTAGTAACTGAGGATTATCACCCTAATCCAACTGCCATCCAAAAACAGAAATATCAATTTGATAAAGAATATACTCCAGAACAATTAAAGAGATTTAGAAGTATAGATTTAGACCACATGATTGACACTGCATTATCTAAAGGTAGGGATAGAACTGTTGCATTCAATAACTGGAGACAGAAGTTAATGGATGCAGGTATGACTGATAGAGACGCCAGAAAATATATTATAAAGATCTTTGATAAAAAAATATCCTGATGAAAAACCTAAGAATGATAAGCCTTTACCTCCTGAATTTTATAATGTATTAGATAAAGCCTTTCATTGATACTGAATCTGAATAGCTAGCTATCCCCAACGAGTAACTAACCCCTCTGCTCCCACACAACTGATCAAATGCTTATATTGGTTACAAACGCAATTATCCTTTGTGAGTAGCCATAACCTAACCACAATAGCAATTTCTAGGGAGAATTACTTCCAGCTCAAAGAAATTGGTAAAATGCATGAATCTTTCAACGATGTAGTTGCAAGATTATTAGCTGAACATGGAGGTAAAAATTAAATGAAAAAGGGCGTGAGTGTTGGAACCACTCACACCACAACATTCGTTAGGAGTTTTTTAACTTGGAGAATACTGAAGTAAACAAATATTTAGGGATTGCTGAACTATTAACAAACCCTCAGAAGTTAATAATAGCATAGAACGAAGGCAAAGAGGATTAGTCAAGCCAGGTAGGAAATCTAAGAAGGATGGGTGGGTTGACAGAAAGCACCTAGATACTACTTTAGATTGGGCTACGATTGCACACAAGGATATCAAAGATTGGGTATTCAAGTCTGTCCCTTGTGGTAATTGTGGTGCTGTGCACATGGTTCCTGTAGAGGATTCATTGACATTTATCCACGGTGTAGCTGGATGGGGCAATACAATAGACGATTTTCATTAATACCCTTTCAAAGTGGTTCAGGTTAATCAGGTGAATCAGAGATGAAGCTTAATTATGCCTAACAGCGACCATAAACTTATAGCTTGGTTTGGCACTATATTAAATAAATACTATGCTGAGTTGGTGGAGATAAGAGGTCTGGCAAGACCAGCTTAGAATAATATCTGATATTCAAGGTCTTCTGCATAAAAATAATGATCTTGAAATAATGAGCACGTTAGGATAGCCAAGTTCCACTTATTATAGGTATAAGTCTAAGATTTACAAAGAATCAAAAAGATTATGGAATCAGATTTGTATAGAATCACTTGAATATAGGGCCTTAGAGTTAAAGAAAAGTTTACATCTTTCTATTAAAGTAAACGATGAGATAGCTACAGACCGAAATCAGTCAGCTCAGGATAGGATGGAAGCAGCTGAATTGATGGTTAACGCACAATTAAATATTTTGAAGCTCCTGAAAGAAGGACCAAAATATATGATGGTGAACTTATGAAAGGGGATTGCCTTAGATGTCTGTATGAACCTCCTCTGAAGCAATTTAATTGCACCTACGGAAATGGGACAAGAGAGAAAGTGTCAGGGCTTATATAAATCAGAACCACTGTCCTCTTTAGATTTTCTTTTGTAGGCTACCTGCCGCAAAAGGTATTTAATAAGCATATGATGTTTCGCTATGAAACCAATTATAATAGAAACTATTCAAATACAGATCAAACCGAAGGCCACAAGGATTATTCCCGCGACCAAAAGCGGTTTAAATAATTTACTAGATTCACCATCTACTTTGGACATGGTTAGATTTTGGAGATAACTAATTTAAATGGCTATAAAATATGGTTTAATTTCAAATATTTCATTATCCAATAGGATAATTGGACGTATTTACCTTAAAGCACCTGGGAGAAGTGACTGGATAATTGGACTAATTTAATAACAAATTTAGTAGAGCTTAGGACAGTCTTATCCTCTGAATGAGTGATACTGATGTTTCCAGAAAAATAACTGAAGATATAATGAATATAGATGAAGCAGTGCTAGGTGTCTCAGTTATCAGCAATGCAGGGAATATACTCTCCTCATATGCAAGAGACACTATGGGTAAGAAATTTGAATTAGACAGATACAAGTATGACGCGGATTATGGTACTTGGGCCAAAATCATTATAACTTTGGTCGAACAGGCAAGCAAGAGTACCTTTGGACCTGCTAACGCCGTTATTAC
>WNGA01012837.1_pt1 | contig 14168 bp, 14 predicted proteins | sample 5400061 | NCBI WGS metagenome assembly WNGA01 (sample SAMN13153366, study PRJNA577476) | soil metagenome | isolation source: 100 cm soil or saprolite under grassland replicate 2 | place: USA:California | collected 2016-06-15 | reverse complement strand
GATCGCGCAGAAGATCGCCGGAGAGTCGAAGGAAGGGAGGCAGGCCCAGTCGATGGACGCATCGCGCCCGACGAGCGCGGCGGAGTGGCAGTCGCCGATGAGCGCGTAGTCGGCGATGCGATTCATCGCGCGCTCACGATTCCGTACCCGTCGTCGACCTCGCACGCGAACGTTGCGAGGACGGCGGAGAGCAGCACACGCGTGCGCCAGCGGCTCGCCACCGCGCCCTCCGGAGCAGCGACTCGACGATCAGTGTGCGACGGGGGGGCGTCCGGCGCTCTGGTTTCGTCCCGCGACCCGCTCGCTCGCCCGGTGATGGAGCCGGCGAGCAGGCGCGTCCCGCGTCAGTGCACGTCGGTCGGCCGCTGCCCGAATACGGCGTCTTACGCCACCGTGACTCGCGGGCACGAGCGGGAGCCGGTACACCGTCAGGCCTGCTACGTCGTCGGGTTCTGCTACGCGTGAACTGCACGGCCGACCCTCGTCGGGGCGGGACGGCGCCACCTGCATCACGGGGTCCGCGCAGTCAGGTCACCCCACCAAGACGGTGTCTCACGCCGAGTGCAGTCCGCACATCTCACCGGCGCCGAGGGTGAACGGGTCGCCCAGCCGAAGGACGGGAGGAAGGCATTCCGATGAGGGTACCGGGAGCTGCAGCTCGTGGTGTCGTGGCGGCGGTGTCGCTTCTCTTCGGGGTCCAGAGTGCGAGAGCAGAGCCGGACGGGGGACCGAAAGGCGTCGCAGCCAGGGTCGCGGCACTGGAAGCCACCGTTTCGATCCTGAACACCCGGTTGGCTGCGATCGAAGCGAACCCGATCTTCGCTCTGGGACAGTACGTGACGGTGAACCCGAACACGCTGAACGGCCTCAAGGGCCCCCACGTGATCTTCACCGGAGCCAATGTCCACGTCCGCAGTGGCTCGGGTTCTACGCAGGACGTCAGCGGCCTCACGGGCCTCGGGAACCTCCTCATCGGCTACAACGAGCCGAGACCGGTCCCGTTTGCCGGCCGGGGTGGCTCACACAATCTCGTCGTGGGTCCCCTGCACGACTACGGCAGCTTCGGCGGGTTCGTGGCGGGATCCGAAAACATCCTCGTCGGTCCGCACTCCAGCGTCAGCGGTGGCGTCAGCAACGTGGCCAGCGGCCCGGAATCGAGCGTCAGCGGAGGTAACGTCAACACGGCGAGCGGCGGCGGCTCGAGCGTCTGCGGGGGGCAGTTCAACACCGCCAGCGGGCCCAACTCCAGCGTCAGCGGGGGCCAGCTGAACACGGCCAGCGGCGCCTACTCCAGCGTCAGCGGGGGGCTGCAGGGGGAGGCTCCGGGAGAGTTCGACTGGACGGCGGGAGACGCGTTGTTCTCGGACCAGTGACCGACAGGCCCCGACCCAGGGGTCGGGGCCGTCACGAGGACGATCGCTGACGCGGGTTGAGCGGGCCGCCCCTCGCGGGGTAGAAGCGCGCGCCATGAGCGACCTGCCCAGCTGCCCGAAGTGCCAGTCCGACCTCACCTACGCGGACGGGAACCTCCTCGTCTGCCCCGAGTGCGCCTACGAGTGGTCGGCCGCCGGCGCGGCGCCGGTCGCCGCGCCGGAGGATCAGGTGCGCGTGGTCCGCGACGCGTTCGGTGTGCCGCTCGCCGACGGGGACTCGGTCACTGTCATCAAGGACCTCAAGATCCGCGGGTCGTCGTCCGTCGTGAAGGTCGGGACCAAGGTGCGCAACATCCGGCTCGTCGACGGCGATCACGACATCGACTGCAAGATCGACGGGATCGGCGCGATGGGGCTCAAGTCGGAGTTCGTGAAGAAGGCGTGAGGTATCATCGAGGCGGCGCTCCGTTCCTTCCGTGAGCACCGGTCGGTCCGCCTGGAGCCGCTCGAGCGCCGCCGCCGGCCGACGGCCGCGCAGCCCCGGCACCGTCCGACGGTGAGGGCGCCGGAGCCCGCGCACGCGGCGTGGCCCGATCGGTGACGTGCCCGTCGTCCTCGAGGAGTTCGCGCTCGGCGGCCAGCGGGCGCGCGGCCTTCTCGAGCACGCTGTCGAGCGTCGTCATGAGCTTCAGCTGCAGGAGCATCTCGTCCGACATGAGCTGCGACAGCTCGAGCCCACGCTTCGCGCTCTCTATCGGCCCCCCGCCCTGCTCGCGGAGCCGGGCCGTGCGCTGCTCGAACTGGGCGATCTGCGCGCGCGCGTCGCGCGCGGCCGCCGCGAGCGCACCAGACATCGCCTCGCGCCGCTGCGTGATGCCGGCGAGCAGGTCGTGCGCCGAGGAGCCATCGCGCCCCACCGCGAGCGCGACAGCCGAGCGCAGCCTCGCGTACTCGCGCCACGCGACGACCGCGCCGACGGCGAGCGCGACCAGCAGCGCGGCGACGAGCGCCACCAGCGCCGTGAGCAGCCGCACGAGCCGCTGCTCTGCCGCCGATGCCGGGATCGGTTCCATGGCCCCCCCACTCGAAGCTGCGCATCGGCCGCGAGCGTCGCCGTCCTTGACGCTCGGCGCGGTCCGCGGCAAGTAGGACCCGAAGACCAGCGCGCCCGACGCGGTCGCGGTCGGGCCGTGCTCCCACGGCGTCGAGGCGGGCGAGACCGTCTACCTCTCGGGCCAGGCGCCGCGTTGCTGTTCGGCCGATGCGAGCGGAAGGCGCACGACGAACTCCGCGCCCTTTCCCGGTCCTTCACTCGACGCCCGCACGGAGCCGCCGTGCATCTCGGTGAGCTTCTTCACGAGCGCGAGCCCGAGCCCGAGGCCACCATCGGAGCGCGCCAGCGTCCGCTCCGCCTGGACGAACGCCTCGAAGACGTGGGCCAGGAGATCCGCGTCGATCCCCACTCCCGTGTCGGTGACTAGGATCTCGGCCCACTCCCCGTCTGCCTGGAGCGCGAGGGTCACCTCGTCGCCGTCCCTCGAGAACTTCACCGCATTCTGGAGCAGGTTGCCGACGATCTGCGTGAGGCGGCACGGATCGCCTTCCACCCACGTCGCCTGCGCGGGGACGCGGACGTGGAGGTCCACGCCGCGCCGCTGAGCGAGGGCGTGGTGGTCGTCGCCCGTTCGGCGAAGCAGCTGGCGCAGGTCGATCCGCTCGCGACGGAGCTCGATGCGTCCGCGGGTGATCCGCGTGACGTCGAGCAGGTCTTCCACGAGCCGCGTGAGATGATCGACCTGACGTTCGACGATCGTCAGGATCTTCTCGCGCCGCGCTGCGTCCCCAGCCGGATCGCATCGGCGCAGGAGGAACACCGCGTTGCGGATCGGGGCGAGCGGGTTGCGGAGCTCATGGGAGAGGACGCTGAGGAAGTCGTCCTTGCGCTGGTCCGTCTCCGCCAGCTTCTCGGCGATGGCGCGGTAGCGCTCCTCGCTCTGCTCACGCGCACGCTGCGAGGACCGGAACCCGGGTGCCGTCGCTCCGAACGTACTCGGTCTCTCGCCGCGCCCCGAGGCCCGTGTGCAGCCACCCGGCGGGCGCGCTCCGCTCCGAGCGGAATCGCTCGGCCTCGAACTCCTCGCGAGAGAGACGGATGATGCGCAGGTACTCGTCGTTCGCGAACTGCACGGTCCCGTCCCTGCCGATGAACACGATTCCGATCGGGGCGTCGCGCGCGAACCGTCGAAAGCGCATCGCCTCAACCTCGATCGCGCTGATCTGGAGCTGCCGCGCGAGCAGGTTTCGAGCCGGCGGGAGCGCAGCCGGCGGGAGCGCAGCCGGAGCCCTGTGCCGCGTTCGGCGCTCCGCGGCCACCATCACCGAGAGCGCGATCCCCATCATCGACGAGAGCACCCACGGCACGATGCCGCTCGCATCCGAAGATCCCTGAACGGACGGCGCAAGCGGTGAGGTCGCGAGGCTCATCACGGCGGTCGCGAGCAGGCCGGGCCCGAGTCCGCCCTGGAGCGTGCTGAACAGGACCGGCGCCGCGAAGAGCGCGAGCGAGGGCCCCCTCGGCGCCGAAGGGTCCAGGGCCCAGGCCGCCAGCATGGTGAGCGACGCGAGGGCGATCGCGAGCAGGTAACCGGTCGCGTCGCTCCGCCGCGAAGCAGGGCGGAGTCGCGCGACGGACGCTTGGCCGGATCGATCGGGGTCCATCATGTGCGGTGAGCGTCGTCTAGCGCGGACGGTGCGCCAGCGCTCGGCCGGAGATGGGATCCGCGCCTCCGGTCGCCGTGAATCCTCCGCGCGCGCCGGTACATTGATGGGAGCCATGAGCCGGAGCCTGCTGGAAGTAGATGAGGTCGCGGTCCTGATCCGTCGAGGAGAGGCGCTGCTCCTCGCCGGGGACGAGGGTCCACTGCAGGCCCTGCCCAGGGGCACGTGGATCGCGGGCACGATTCCCTACTTCATGAGCGACGAGGGCGGGGTCACCGACCGTGACCACATCTTCGTCGAGCGGCTGCCGGCGGGCCTGAGCTGCGTAGGCATCCGGCGCTACTCCGAGCGCGACATCTCGCGCGTGTACGCCGACACACCGCCCGGCGCGTTCGCGGTCATGATCGCGCCGAGCGCGAGCCGCCCGCACGTGTCGTTCGCGCTGAACGCCCCGAGCTACGAGAAGTTCGCGGCTTCCCCGCTCTTCGGCTGGATCTCGGGCGTTCACCTCTCCGATGTCGGCAAGGTCACTCCGAAGGTGTTCGACGGCACGAGCGGAGAGGCGCTCGAGCAGGCGGCGGTCGTGATGCACGTCGCGTTGCCTCGCGGCAAGGTGGCCGAGCTCGCCATCCTCAACATCTTCGAGGAGGGGACAGGACCCACGATCACCTTCCCCGAGACGAGCTTCTGCGCGGCGACCGCCGACGTAGACGGACGACGCGTGAACTTCGTCGAGTACATCCGGGAGACCCGCATGGACACGCGCCTGCCGCTCGTCGCCGACTACGCGGGAGCGAGGGTCAACGTGGCCTTCCAGGACGTCGACGACGCGAAGCGCGAGGTCCGCTTCTTCGGTCCGGTCTTCGCGGGCGTGTCCTATCACCACGCGCGACCCGTGGGCGACTACGTGGACGCGTTCGTCTCTGCGCTCCCGACCGGCCTGAGGAACGAGATCGCGTTCTCGTGCAACTGCGTCCTCAACTACGTCCACTCGGCGCTCGAGGGCAGGAGCATGGGGGGCATCGTGGGCCCGATCACGTTCGGCGAGATCGCCTACCAGCTGCTGACCCAGACGATGGTCTACCTGACCGTCTCCGACGCGTGAGCTCCGAGCGGCGCCGACGGCACGCCGGCGCGGGCCTCTAGCGGCGCGCCAGGGCGCGCGCGGGTCGCGGGTCGCGCCACTTCTCGAACCCGCAGTGCAGGCACGCGCGCGAGATCGGGTTCGCGACCCAGAGCGTCCAGTGGAAGCACTTGCCGCAGGACGGGCAGCGGAACGCGGCGAACCACCCGAGCGCCGCGACCGACCCGGTGATCCACGCCGCGGCGAGGAGGTTCGCCGGCGCATCGCTGCCCGCGAGCTCGCCGAGCAGGGAGAGCGCTCCACCCGCGCCGAGGGCGAGCCCCGCGACCGCGGCCACGACGGCGCCGAGCCGGATGCGGTAGTCGAGCCATGCAGGGGCGAGGGGCGGGGTCATCGGCGGGCAGGATACCCCGCCTCCCCGCCGATCTCGAAACGGCCGAGTCGGCGCCACCACGGCGAGCGGGGCCCGGGTCGCCCCCAGCCCCGCTCGAGCGAGCGCGCGCGGCGCCTACTTCTGCTCGCCCTTCCGCGCCGCGATCTCCTTCTCGAGCTCGGCAAGCTCGGAGCTCCTCGCGCCTTCGACCGGCGGCGCCTCATCCTTCTCCTCCCCCGGCTTGCCGGTGAAGTAGGCCTCGCCGGCCGCGAAGTGGCCGGGCTGGATGGTGGAGGCGAGCTCGGTCGCGCCCTGCTTCACGCCGCCCGTGACCTTCTTCACGACCGCGTGCGCGAAGAGCGCGAAGCCGATGAAGGGGAGGAACATGAGCGGCCGCATCGGCCGGAACGACGTGACCGCCGAGCTCGTCCAGGAGGTCGCCGCCACGCGCGCCGCGCGCGTTTTTTCGGCGCGTCTTCGGCGCGGCCGCTCGCGCCGGACGCCGAGCCGCCGGTCGTGCTCGGGCCGCCCCGCTCGCGCGCCGCGAAGATGGGTTCCGGCGCGGAGCGGGCGCCACCGCGAGTTGCGCGAGCCGCGTGGCCGGCTCATCCGTTCGTCACCCCCGCGAGATCCGTTTTCCCAACTGCGGGGTGAAGGAGTGGATCATGGCGACGGTGGACAGGTCGCAGCAGCAGCAAGACACGACGAAGATCAGGGCCGAGATCGAGCAGACGTTCGGGAAGGTGCCGAGCTGGGTCGACGAGATGCCCGATTCGGCGCTGCAGGGATTCTGGTCGATGATGCGGGACTTCCAGCTCGCGGAGACCGCGATCCCGAACAAGTACAAGGAGCTCATCGGGCTCGGGGTGTCGGGCGCGACGCGCTGCAAGTACTGCACCCTCTTCCACACCGAGGCCGCGAAGCTCTTCGGGGCCACCGACGAGGAGATCTCCGAGGCGGCGATGATGGCGGCGCACACGATGGGGGCGAGCACCTTCGTCAACGCGATGCAGATCGACTACGACACGTTCCGCGGCGAGACGCTCGATGCGATCGCCTACGTCCGCAGCCACACGCCGCCGCCGCAGGCCCAGGCGGGAAAGGGGTCGGCCCAAGCTCATGCCTGACCCGCTCGACCGTCTGGTGGAGGACGGGCTCCTCCGGCGCGAGGGGGAGGGCGCCCGCACGACTGCGCGGTGGCAGGCCGCGCTGGCGCGGGCGGCGTTCCAGCTGCAGCGCGAAGGCGCCCCGTGGATGGACCTGCGGCTCCCGATCGCGGCCGCCCTCCTCGAGCGGTACTCCGACGCGTCCGACGAGGAGCTCGCCGCGCTCGTCGAGGCGATGGTGCCGGTGGAGGAGGCGGAGCTCGCGCCGCTCTGGCGCGACCCGTCTGGTCCCGAGCCGTAGCGTCGTGCTGGCCCGGCGCCTTCGGGGCGCCGGGCCACTCGGAGGCGAGTCCCCCTCACCCCGGCCCTCTCCCCCGCTTCGCGGGGCGAGGGAGGTTCGGGTAGACCGGCCCTCTCACTCGCGAGGTTCGGGTAGACCGGCCCTCTCACTCGCCTTGTAGCGGATCCAGCCAGCCGGGCGCCTCATGGACACCTCGTCGGGCTCCCGCCCGGCGGCAGGTCTGTTGTCGGACCCGCTGCGCGTCTGCTAACCCAGGGTCCACCTGAGCGAACCCGTGACCTGCGCGCGCGTGCTGATCGTCGAGGACGACGAAGACATCCGGGAAGGCCTCGCGGACCTGTTCCGCGAGGAGGGTTACTCGGTCGCGGTCGCGACGAACGGAGCCGAGGGGCTCGCCGCGGCGCGCGCGAGCGGCGCCGACCTCGTCCTGCTCGATCTCGCGATGCCCGTGATGGACGGGGCAGGCTTCCTCGCTCGCCAGCAGGCCGACATGTCGATCGCGGACATCCCGGTCATCGTCCTGACCGCCCGGCAGGGCGTGGAGCTCGCCGGCTGCTGCGAGATCCTTCCGAAGCCGTTCGAGCTCGAGGACCTCCTCGCGGCCGCGTCGCGCTGCATCGGCGCGGATGCGGCGCGGTCCGCCGCCGGCCGCTAGGGATGCCCCTCGTGGACCCTCCCTCGCTCCCGAGAAGCGGGGGAGAGGGTCGGGGTGACGGGGGCTGGCCTCGGAAACACGAGCGACGCGACGACGGAGATCCCGAGCATCGCGGCGACCACCGCGAGCGACAGCGCGATCGGGATCGGGAAGACGTCGCTCGCGAGCATCTTCGCCCCGACGAAGGCGAGCACTCCCGCGAGACCGAGCTTGAGGAAGTGGAAGCGGCGGATGACCCCGGCGAGCAGGAAGTAGAGCGCCCGGAGGCCGAGGATCGCGAACACGTTCGACGAGTAGACGAGGAAGGGGTCGCGCGTCACCGCGAAGATCGCGGGGATGGAGTCCACCGCGAACACGACGTCCGTCGTCTCGACGACGGCGAGCACCACGAGGAGCGGCGTCGCGGCGAGGCGCCGTCGCCCGCCGATCTCCTCGCGCACGAGCATGCGCTGGCCGCGGTATTCGGAGGTGACGGGCAGGATCCTGCGGAGCAGCCGGAGCACCGGGTTCGCCTCCGGGTGGACCGCCTCGTCGCGCGAGATCGCCATGCGGATCCCGGTGAAGACGAGGAACGCGCCGAAGACGTAGATGATCCAGTGGAACCGCTCCACGAGCGCCGCCCCGGCCGCGATCATCCCGCCGCGCATCACGAGCGCACCGAGGATGCCCCAGAAGAGGATGCGGTGCTGGTACCTCGTCGGGACGGCGAACCAGGAGAAGACCAGCACGAAGACGAAGATGTTGTCGACCGAGAGCGCCTTCTCGATGAGGTAGCCGGTGAGGAACTCGAGCCCGGCCTCCGGCCCCTTCACCCGCCACACGCCGAGGCAGAAGAGGAGCGAGAGCGCGATCCAGACCGCGCTCCAGGCCGCCGCCTCCTTCACCTTCACCTCGTGCGCGTTCCGGTGGAACACGCCGAGGTCCAGCGCGAGCATCGCGAGGACGAACAGGTTGAAGACGATCCACGGCAAGGTCGATTCCACGACACCTCCTGCGGCGCGGGTGCCCGCGGAACATGGTGTCTGGACGACCCCCCGAACAATGAGAAAGTCTCCGCGTCTCGCTGCGGAAAAACGAATGAGACGCGAACGCGCCCGCCGCTACCCCCGGCGCGCGAGCTCGCGGAGGCCGGGCGCCTCGCGGCCGGTGCGGGCGACGTACTCGCGGTACCCGCCGCCGTACGGGATCGGCCCCTCCGGCCCGAGCTCGAGGACGCGGTTCGAGAGCGCGCCGAGGAAGCGCCGGTCGTGCGAGACGAACAGCATCGTGCCGTCGTACCCGGCGAGCGCGCGGACGAGCATCTCCTTCGTCGCGACGTCGAGGTGGTTCGTCGGCTCGTCGAGCACGAGGAAATTCGGCGGGTCGTAGAGCATCCGCGCGAGGACGAGGCGCGCCTTCTCGCCACCGGACAGGACCCGGCAGCGCTTCTCGATCTCGTCGCCGGAGAAGCCGAAGCAGCCCGCGAGCGTCCGGAGCGACCCGATGGACGCCCGCGGGAACGCGTCCTGCAGCGTCTCCCAGACGGTCGCCTCGCCTCCCAGGAGCTCCATCGCGTGCTGGGCGAAGTAGCCCATCTTCACGCTCCCGCCGACCGCGACGGTCCCCGCGTCGGGCGCGGTCTGGCCCGCGACGAGCTTGAGGAGCGTGGACTTCCCGGCGCCGTTCGCCCCGAGGACGCACCAGCGCTCGCCGCGGCGGACGAGGAGGTCGAGCCGGTCGTACACCGTCCGGCTGCCGTAGCGCTTCACGACTCCCGCGAGCTTCGCGACGTCCTCGCCCGAGCGCGGCGCCCCGCGGAACTCGAAGTCCAGGGTCTTGCGGACCTTCGGCGGCTCGACCTTGTCGATCTTGTCGAGCTTCTTCACGCGCGACTGGACCTGCGCGGCGTGCGAGGCGCGGGCCTTGAAGCGCTCGATGAAGGCGAGCTCCTTCTTGAGCATCGCCTGCTGGCGGTCGAACTGCGCCTGCTGGTGCGCGTCGGCGACCGCCCGCTCGCGCTCGTAGAAGTCGTAGTCGCCCGAGAACGTCGTCAGCTCGCCCGCGTCGATCTCGACGATCTTCGCGACCACCCGGTTCATGAACTCCTTGTCGTGGGAGGTCATGAGGATCGCGCCGTCGTAGGCGCGCAGGAACGCCTCGAGCCAGATGATCGACTCGAGGTCGAGGTGGTTCGACGGCTCGTCGAGCAGCATCGCGTCCGGCCGCATGAGGAGGATGCGCGCGAGCGCGACCCGCATCTTCCAGCCGCCCGAGAGCGCGCCGACGTCGCCGTCCATCATCTCGGCGCTGAACCCGAGTCCCGCGAGGATCTCCCGGGCGCGCGCCTCGAGCGCGTACCCGCCGAGCTCGTCGAAGCGCGCCTGGACGTGGCCGAACCGATCGACGAGCGCGTCGAGCTCGTCGGCGCGCGCGGGATCGGCGAGCGCGTGCTCGAGCTCGTGCAGCTCCGCCGCGACCGTCGACACCGGGCCCGCGCCGTCCATCGTCTCCGCGACCGCGCTCCGCCCCGCCATCTCGCCGACGTCCTGCGAGAAGTGGCCGACGGTCATGCCCCGGTCGATCGCGACCTGGCCCTCGTCGGGCTGCTCCTCGCGCGTCACGAGCCGGAACAGCGTGGACTTCCCGGCGCCGTTCGGACCGACGAGACCGACCTTCTCGCCGCGGTGGATGACCGCGGAGGCCTCGACGAAGAGGATCTGTTGGCCGTGCTGCTTGGAGACGCCGTCGAACCGGATCACGAGGGAGCGGGTTCTCGCACGGCGCGCGGGTCCGGTTCAAGGCGTCGCGCGAGGAAAGGCGAGCGCCCGCCCGTGTCGGCGGCCCCGCCGTGCCCCCGCACGGCCGATGGCCGGAGTCGCGCCGGCCGGCTAGGATCGCCCCGTGTGGTCGCTCCAGGCGAGGGTCGGCGCGGAGCGGTGGCTCGCGGGGGTGGTCTACCTCGGCGCCGTCGCAGCGTTCCTGTTCGCCCAGGAGGCGGGGCTCCGGCTGCGCCGGGAGGAGCGGCGCGCGTGGTGGGCGGGGAGCGGCCGCGACCTCATCAACACCGCCGGCCTCCTCGCCATCGCGGGCGGGCTCCGGCTCGTCGGCTTCCCCGCGGCGGGCGCGCTCCTCGTCGGCGGCACGCTGACGCTCCTGCTGTTCGGCGCCTCCGTCTTCGCCGCGACGCAGACCGGCACCCGCCACCCCCGCGCGTGGGCGTTCGCGGCGGGGCTCCTCCTCGCGGTCCCCGTGCTGCTCTTCCCCGCGGCCGTGCTCGGCGCGTTCGCGCACCTCGCGACCGCGCTGTTCCGGCCGGGGGGCTGACCGCGCGGGGCGCCGCGCGCGCTGACGCGCCCCCGCTGTGCGCTGCGCGGGGGCGAGGGAGATTCACGGTTCATCGGCGGGAGGGGGCATCTCGACGGCCTGCGCGTCCCCCGCCTGGAACACGACGGGCTCCACGAGCGCGTCCGCGAGCTGCGCGTCGGACAGCGATCCCTGCTCCGCCATCTTTAAGAGGAGGTGGCGCACGCGCTCGTCCCACCCGTCCGTCGGCGCGCCGCGCACGAACATCGCGTGGTAGCGGACCGGGTTCGGGATGACGGAGGCGAGGAACACCGCCTCCTTCGGCGTGAGCGCGCGCGCGTCCCTGCCGAACCAGTGGCGCGCGGCGGGGCCGATCCCCCAGAGCCCCGGGCCCCACTCCGCGACGTTCAGGTAGATCTCCATGAGCCGGCGCTTCGGCAGCGACGCCTCGAGGCCGACCGTGACGACCGCCTCGCGCACCTTGCGGGCGAATGTCCGCTCGGGGCCGAGGAAGAGGTTCTTCGCGACCTGCTGCGAGATGGTCGATCCGCCGCGGACGACGCGGCCCCGCTCGGCCCCCTGCGCGAGCGCGTTCCGCAGCTCCTCGAAGTCGAACCCGGCGTGGCCGAAGAAGCCGCCGTCCTCCGCGGTCGTCACCGCGCGGACGACGTGCTCGGGCAGCTCGGCGATGGGCACGAAGTCGGGATTCGCCGGGCCGACGAGGAGCGCGGGGCCGCGGCCGCCCGCGTCGAGCGGCGGCCGGTGGACGAACGGGTCCGCGAGCGGCGACCGCGCGCCGCGCCGCGCCGCCTCCCGCATCCTCCCGAGGTCGAGCGCGGCGGAGATCGTCCACTCCGCGGGCGCGAGGAGCGGCCCCCCGATCTCGAGCCGCCCGTCGAGCGTCCCGACGGCGCGCGGCGCCGAGGGCGGCACGGCGAGCGCGGGCGGGAGCGCCGCGAGCAGGGCGGAGTAGTCGAGCCGGTCCACGCCGACGGCCGCCGAGAACGTGGCGGGCGCACCGAGCACGAGCTCGCCCGCCACCGACGCGGCGAGCGTCCGCTGCAGCGTCGCGGTCCCGTCCCGCAGCGCGAGCCGGCGCGTGGCGCGATCCCACTCGAGCGTCCCGGCGGCCGACGCGCGGAGCGGCCCGACCGGCTGCGGCGCGACCCGCTCACCGGCGAGCACGAGCCCCTCGAGCTCCGCGCGCACCCCCGCGGTCGCGCGCGAGAGGTTCGCGGTCGCCTCCACGTCGGCCTCCACCGCGAGCGAGCCTTCCACGATCCGTGCGCCGCCGCCGCGCAGCTCCGGAGGCAGCGCCCCCGGGCCGACGCCCGCGACGCGCAGGCGCGCGCGCCAGCCCGCGGCGCCGCGCTCCGCGACGAGCGCCGCGCGCCCCCCGCTGCGCAGCAGGAGCTCCGCGTGAAGGCGCGGGCCGTCCGCGCCGCGATCCGCGACGACATTCGCGTCCACGGGACCGAGCGCGATCGTCGCGCCGTGGAGCGGCAGCGCGACGACGAGGCCGCGAAGCTTCAGCTTCGGGAGGGCGCGTGCGCCGCCCTCGGGCGCGCCCGCGCCGGGAGCCCGCGCGGCGCGCGCCGCCTCGAGCCGGGCGGCGAGCGCGCGGAGGTCGCGCCCGTCGGGCCCCGGAGTGACCCGGACGTCGCCGAGCAGGACCGACGCGGGCTCGATCCTCCCGCTCAGGAGCGCGGGGAAGGAGGCGCGAGCCGTCGCGCGGGCGATCGAGACGACCGGCGGGCCGCCGTGCGGAGAGGGGACCTCGATCGGGCCGAACGTGACGCGGAAGAGGAGGTCCACGCGCACGCGCTCGCCGAGCGTGAGCTCGTCGCCGAAGCGCGCGCGGAGGGCGGCGTCGATGCGAGCGCGCAGACGATGCTCGACCGCGGACGTCGCCGCGACGAGCTGCGCCGCGGAGTAGAGCGACGCGACGACGGCGAGCGCGACGAGGAGGCGGCGGCGGGAGGGCATCAGTGCGCGCCGGGTTTACCCGGGGGGGAGGGAGGAGATCAATCATCCTTGAAGGGCGACCCCGCGACTGCGCGACCTCTACCCCCCGAAGGCGACCGAAAGACCGGTCACGTTCACGGTCACGGTCACGTTCACGGGAACTACCGGATGACGGGAGACGGGAACCGGCCAGCCGTTCGCGCTTCCCGTGTGCCCTTCCCGGTCTTTCCCGTGAACGTGACCGTGACCGGTTTCTCGAGAACCGCCGCACAACGAGAAAGGCCGCCGGGGGTTTTCCCCCGGCGGCCCTCGATCAGCTCGAACTGATTGTAGGGGGAACGACCTACATCATCCCGCCCATGCCGCCCATTCCGCCCATTCCGCCGCCACCGCCCGCAGGAGCAGACTCCTCCTTCGGCTTGTCGGCGATCATCGCCATGGTGGTGAGCATGAGGGAGGCGACCGACGACGCGTTCTGGAGCGCAGAGCGCGAGACCTTGGTCGGGTCGATGACGCCGGCCTTCACGAGGTCCTCGTAGTCACCCGATGCGGCGTTGAAGCCGAACGGGACCTCCTTCGACTCCTTCACCTTGTTCACGACGATCGACGGCTCGTAGCCGCCGTTCGCCACGATCTGGCGCATGGGCTCCTCGAGCGAGCGGCGCACGATGTCGACGCCGAACTTCTCGCCCTCCTCGACCTGGAGCTTCTCGACGGCCTTGAGGCAGCGCAGGTATGCGACGCCGCCGCCCGGGACGATGCCCTCCTCGACGGCCGCGCGGGTCGCGTGGAGCGCGTCCTCGACGCGGGCCTTCTTCTCCTTCATCTCCGTCTCGGTGGCCGCGCCGACGTTGATGACGGCGACGCCGCCGACCAGCTTCGCGAGCCGCTCCTGGAGCTTCTCGCGGTCGTAGTCGGAGGTGGTCTCCTCGATCTGCGCGCGGATCGTCTTCACGCGCGCCTCGATGTCGACCTTCTTGCCGGCGCCGTCGACGATCGTGGTGTTCTCCTTGTCGACCGTGATCCGCTTCGCGCGGCCGAGGTCCTTCAGCGTGACCTGCTCGAGCTTGAGGCCGAGCTCCTCGGCGATCATCTTGCCGCCGGTGAGGATCGCGATGTCCTCGAGCATCGCCTTGCGGCGATCGCCGAAGCCAGGCGCCTTCACCGAGCACACGTGCAGCGTGCCGCGGAGCTTGTTCACGACGAGCGTCGCGAGCGCCTCGCCCTCGACCTCCTCGGCGACGATGAGGAGCGGCTTGCCCGCGCGCGCGACCTGCTCGAGCACCGGGACGAGGTCCGCCATCGCGGAGA
>WNGA01011443.1_pt1 | contig 14169 bp, 11 predicted proteins | sample 5400061 | NCBI WGS metagenome assembly WNGA01 (sample SAMN13153366, study PRJNA577476) | soil metagenome | isolation source: 100 cm soil or saprolite under grassland replicate 2 | place: USA:California | collected 2016-06-15 | reverse complement strand
GCTCCCGATGTACGTGAAGGTGCCGCGGCCGAGCCGGGCGGCCTCTCGCATGAAGTGGCTGTTGGGCGCCGAGCCGATGCCGATGGTGAACAGGCGGCTCTGCCCGAGGCGGTCGCGGATCGCGGTGAAGAGCTGCGCCTCGTTGCCGACGGCGCCATCGGTGAGGAAAACCACCTGGCGCAGCTGCCCCCGGCGCTCCTGCCCCTCGAGGGCGCGGAGCAACGCAGGCAGCATCTCGGTGCCGCCCTCCGCCCGGAGCGCGCCGACGTACCGGTCGGCCGCCTGGAGGTTGGGCGGCGTCGCCCGCTGCGCGCTCGCGAAGAGGCTGTCGGTCAGATGGTTGAAGCGGATGACGTTGAAGCTGTCGGCCGGCCCGAGGCGCGCGAGGGCGAGCCCGAGCGCGGCCTTGGCCTGATCGATGGACGCGCCGTGCATGGAGCCCGAGACATCGATCACGAAGATCACCTCGCGCGGCACGCGGAGGGTCTGGACCGCTTCGGACACGGGTGGCATGACCATGAGGAGCGCGAACACATCGTCCCCGTCCTGCTCGGTGAGCAACGCCGCCGCCGGCGCGGCGTCGGCCGCCGGCTCCCAGACGAGCTCGAAGTCGCGGTCGGCGGGGACGCTTCCCTCGCCCAGCTCGATCCGGTACGTCCCGTCCTCCAGCGGCGTGACCTGGATCGTGTGGTAGGGGGCCTCGATCTGAGCCAGCGGCACCCCGGGATCGAGCTCGATCGTGAGGCTCACGGGATTGATGGGACCGAGAGCGGGGTGCCTGACCGGCGGCGTGATCCGCGACGCGTCCGGCACCTCGTCGGTGTCCGGCTCGCATCCCGAGCCGGCGGGCGCCGTCGCCAGCGAGACGCCCGGGATGTAGCGCGGACCGACCACCATCGGGAAGCGCAGCCGGAACTCCCCGGCATCGTACCGGGCCGTCTGCTGGTACTCGATCTCGATCTCGATGGAGGCGCTCGGCGGGATGTTGGCGACCGAGGTCGTGAAGACGTTGGGTCGCTCCTGCTCGACGAGGCTCGCGCGCTTGCCCTCCTGCTTCGCCTGCTCGTAGGTCGTCTTCGCCGCGGCGCGCTCCTGGACCACGCCCTCGATCATCCGGTCGTCGACCCGCATGTGCAGGTGGTCCACCGCGGCATCCTCCGGCAGGGGGAAGACGTAGATGCCCTCCGCCCAGGCGGCGGCCGGATTGGTGAACTCCTGGCGCACGGTGGCCCGGACGACCATCCCGGTCACTCGCATCTCGACATCGGTCTTGAGCACGGGCGCTGGCACGAGCGGCCCGTCGGCGGCCGTCCGCCAGAGCAGGGTCCCTTCCGTCACGCGGCGTGCGCCCACGCCCGCCTCAGCCTTCGGGCCCTCCGCCTTGGCGACCGCCGGCGATATCAGGGCGCAGAGCAGGATCACGAGCATCCAGAGCTTGCTGGTCGATCTCATGGGGCTGGCCTCACTGGCCGGGCACGGGCGAGACGTCGCCGTCAGCGAGCGGCCGGACGGGCGCGGCGGCGCCGGCGAGCCTGCGCATCTCGATGTGCACGCGCCGGTTGAGCTGCAGGCACTCCCGGGTGGGCTCGTCGCAGAGCGCCGCGTCCGGTCCGAGCGTGACCGTCTTCACCGAGGGTTCCGGGACCCCGAGCTCGACGAGAAACTGCTTGACCGCCTCCGCCCGGCGCTGGGCCAGCGCCTTGTTGTACTCGACCGGCCCCTGGCGGTCGGCATAGCCCTGGACCAGCACCCCCCAGGTGCTCGTCCGATCCATGAGGGCCGCGTGCTGCTGGAGGACGCGGACGGCCTCGGCCTTGAGGCGGATGCTCTTGAAGTCGAAATAGACGTCAGCGTGAACGGCCTCGCCGGCGACGGGCGCTGCGGCCACGACCCGGGCCCGTGCCGGCGTCTCGACGGGTGCCGGCGTGGCGGCGTCGACGTCGGGCTCCACGCCGGCCCAGCGCATCCGGTGCGTCGCGATCGTTGCCGTGACGACCGCCAGGATGATCCCGACGATCACCACCGCCTTCACCCTTCGGCTCTTCGTCCCGGCTTCCTGCTGCGCGTTGACCATGGTCGCTCTCTCCTCGGTTCGGTGTCATCGGGCGCCGGTTGCCCGCCCCTGCGGATCGGCCCCAGGTCAAACGTGGAGAGCAACGCGCAGGCCAGTTCGGGTCGACAGCGAAGACCGGAAGAAATCGAGCCGCGGTGCGGGCTTAGGGCGAGCGGGGAGAGAAAGTCGGCGAGGACGATGCGGGGAATCCCCGCATCCCCGCACCGGCCGGGACCTTCCCCGCATCCCGGCGCGCGGGTCAGGCCGTGTCGGTCGGGGGCCGGCGCTCGAGGTGCTGACGGACCAGGAGCTCGAGAGCGCGGAAGTGGCGCTCGGGGAGGTTCTTGAAGCGCCGCCGGCACGCGCCGACGGCGGCGTCGGCGGAGTCGAAGCCCTGGATGGCTCGCAGCAGGTGCTCGTGGTACTCGCGCAGCTTCAGCTCCACGGCGCGGCCGAGCGCCGCGTCACCGGCCAGCGCCAGCGCGGCCCTCGTCCGGTCGCCGCCGGCTTCGACCAGCGCGCGGAACCCCATTAGCGCTCGCGCCGTCGCCTGCATGTCGAACCCGTGCTGCCGCAGGCAGGCGAGCACGGCCGCGTCGCCGGCGGTGTCGTCCCGCCGGGGCTCCCGTGAGGGCAGTCTCAGATCCTCCGCGGTGATGACCGCCCCGCGGGTGAGCGCGGCCGCCTGGCGCAGGCAGTGCGCGAGCTCGCGCACGTTGCCCGGCCAGTCGTGCCCCTCGAGCGCGGCCAGGGCCGCCTCGGACAGCCCCAGGCCGGGACGCCCCATCTCCGCGGCGGCCTCCTGGACGAAGCGACCCGCGAGCAGCGGGACGTCCTCGCGCCGCTCCCGGAGCGGCGGCAGCATGATGACGAGCCCCTTCAGGCGGAAGTAGAGGTCCTCGCGGAACCAGCCATCCGCCATCCCGCGCTCGAGGTCGCGGTTGCTGGCGGCGACCACCCGCACGTCCACCGCGGTGAGGCGCGTCGCCCCCACCCGGTAGAAGCTCTTCTCCTGCAGCACGCGGAGCAGCTTGCCCTGGTGCTCCGGACGCAGCTCCCCGATCTCGTCGAGGAAGAGCGTGCCCCGATCCGCCTGCTCGAAATACCCCTTCCGCTCGCCGACGGCGCCCGTGAAGCTGCCCCGGACATGGCCGAACAGCTCGCTCTCGAACAGCTCGGGCGAGATGGCCGCCATGTTGACGGCCACGAAGGGCCCACCGGCGCGCGGGCTGAGACGGTGGGCCGCCCGCGCGAAGAGCTCCTTGCCGGTGCCCGGCTCTCCCGCGAGGAGGATCGGCAGCGGCGAGCGCGCCACCTTCTCGAGGTCCGCGAAGGCGGCGAGCACCGCGGGATCACGCGTGATGATGCCGACCCGCTCGCACTCGCGCCGCCGCCGCTCGGGCTCGGCGTCGTCGAGCGAGGTCGGCCGGCTGTCCACCGCCCGCAAGCCGCGGGCCTCGCGCTCGAGGTCTTGAAGGCGCTGGCGCGTCCGCTCCTCCTGCGCCCGGGCCTCCGCGAGCTGCGCGCGCAGCGCATCCTCGCCGCCCGTCGATCGAGCGGCGGCGGCGCGGGCGGCCTCCAGGTCCTCCTCGAGCGTCTCCACCGCCGACTCCTGGCGCACCAGCGCGTCGCGGATCTCCTCGACCTCACCTTCGAGGTGCCGGATCCGGCGGCCGGAGACGAGCTGATTCCACAGCAACGCGCCGGCGGAGGAGAAGACCAGCGACGCCGGCGGCAGCCACACCGGCAGCAGGACGCCGGCCAGCGCCGGAGCCAGCGCCAGGCTCACGGCATACCCCGCCGCCAGGCCCGCGACGGCGACCAGCGCCTTCCACCAGCGGAGCGCCAGCCAGAGCCAGGCCGTCACCCCGGAGAGGACGAGCGTGCCGAGCAGCGCCCACGTCATCGGCGCTTCTCTCAGCCAGGAGTCCGTCAGGATGGCGTTCAGCAGCTGGGCCTGGATCGCGAAGTCCGGCGTGGGGCCGACGGGCGTGCGCTGCTCCCCGCGGGCCGGCTCGGTGAGGACCAGCACGATCTTGCCATCCACCAGCCCCTGGAGCGTCTCGAGCTGCCCTTGCTCCGCCGCCCTCCACACGTCGAGGAACGGGACGACGGTGATCGGCAGCGTGGAGTCGACCAGCGCCCACCCGCGCCCATCGACCGGGATCCGGATGGCACCGGAGCTCGATCGCGCGATCGTCACGCTGCCGCGATCGACGGCGATCCGATCGGGCCCCGCGCTCATGAAGACCGTGGCGAGCGCCAGGCCGAATGCCGGCACCGCTCGATCCCCGAGCCGGACGAAGAGCGGCACCTTCCGCACGACGCCGTCCGGCTCCGCGGCGGCGAGGGTATGCCCCACGCCTCCCGCGTGCTCGGCGAGTCCCGGCAGCGCTCCGGCCAGCCCTCGCGCCTCCGGCCACTGCGCCCCCGCCTGCGAGACCGGTAGCCAGGATCGGTGCGGCGGGATTGCCGCGCTCCCTGCCTGGTCACGCGCGAGCTCGAGCGCGATCGGAAACACGACGTCGCCGGCCAGCGCGGTCGCCTGGCTCAGCAGCGCATCGCTCCCGGCCCCGCCGCGACCGGGCGCGCTCGGCTGCCCGAGCGCAACGTCGAGGCCGATGGCTGCGGCGCCGGCGCGGGCAAGGCTGGTGATGAGCCGCGCAAGCACCGCGCGATCCCATGCTCCCGCGCCGAGTCGCGCCGCGCTCACCGGATCGCGAACCACGACGACGAGAGCCGGACTGGCGGGCAGGGGTCCGCGCCCCCGGACGCAGCGATCGTGGACCGACCATTCGAGGGTGGTGATGCTCGGGCCGCCCAGCGCCAGGACGCCCAGCGCCGCCAGGGTCGCCAGGAAACCCATCGCCGCGGCGATGATCGGAAGGCGTACCGTGGTGAGGCCCACCGGACCGTACCTCAGCAGGCTGGCCCCCTTCAGCGGCCTGACAGCTCCTGGAGGAGCCGCTGCGCCTCCTCGTCGGGCGTCGCCTTGAGCAGGCTGACGGCGCGCGCCACGTCCTTCGGCACCCCGAGTCCGCGCGCGTAGAACCGCGCGAGCGCGATCCGCGCGCGGAGCTGCCCCTCGGCGGCCGCGCTCTTGAAGTAGCCGAGGATCCGCTCGTCGTACGGCGGCAGCCGTCCCTCGACGCCCTGCTCGTACAGCGTCTCGAGGAGCCGCTCCGCCGGCTCGCTGAGCGCGGACGCCTCGCGGATGAGCGCCGTCACCGCCTCACCGACGCGCCCCTGTCCCAGGAGAGCGGCGCCCAGGGGCTCGTCGCCATCCCGCGCCACGTCCGGGAACGCCGTCCACAGCTCCACGCGGTAGTCGCGAAACGCCTGGTCGGCGGCCTGGCGTTCGGCCGGCGCCCGCCGGCCTCTGCCCAGCGCCATCTGCCGGAGCTGCGCGAGCGCTTCCTCGGCCTCGGGCACGCCCTGCTCCGCGGCGCGGAACCACCACGTGACGGCCGGCGCGAGATTGCGCTCGACGCCCAGGCCCCCCGCGTACGCCGTCCCCACGAAGTACTGCGCCCGGGGGAGCCCTGCCTGCGCGGCGGCCAGGAACTCCGGGGTCGCCTCCGCGTCTCGGCGCGCCAGCTTGAGCATGAGAGCCAGATTGTATCGCGCGTCCTGGTGCTGCGGATCGATCGCGAGGACGCGGCGGTATGCCTCGACGGCGCCGTCGAGATCGCCCAGCGTGTAGCGCACGACACCCAGGCTGTAGTGGGCCTGGAGCAGGTCGGGCCGCATCCTCACGATCGCCTCGAGCTCGGCCCGGGCCCCCGGCCAGTCCTGCTTGGCGACGAGCGCCGTGGCCAGGGTCAACCGCGCGCGGACGAAATCGGGCCGGGTCCGTAGGATCCCGCGCAGCTCCTCGACCGCGGTGTCGAGATCGCCCATGCCGTAGAGAGCGAGCCCCAGGCTGGAGCGAGCCTGGATGAGATCGGGCCGGAGGCGAAGCGCCTCGCGCAGCCACGGCGTGGCCTCCGCCATGTCGCCCCGGGCGATGAGGACCCGCCCGAGGTCGAGATAGGTCAGCGCCCGGGCCTCGGGCGTATCCGCTCCGGGCTCGCGGTCCTCTTCATCCCGGCTCCGCTCGTCCGCCAGGAGCGCGAGCGCCAGCCGGTAGCGGGCCTCCGCATCGCGAGGATCCACGTGGAGAGCCTCGCGCAATGCGGCGATGTCCGGCGGAGGCGCCGGCTCGTTCGTCGAGGGCGGCTCCGCCCGGGGTTGCGCCGGGAGCGTTCGTTCCGCGAGCCCCGGATCGGGGTGAGGTCGGAGATCAGGCCGGTCGATCCGCGCGGCCGCCGCTCCGGCAGCGCCGGGCGGGTGTTGCGTCGCCGGCGGGCTCGGGGCGGCGAGGGTCGCGCAGCCGACCTGAACGAGGGCGAAGAGACCGAGGACAAGGGCCCGCGTCAGATCAACCTCCTCGAAAGTCGATCACGCGGCGTCGGCTCAGTTCGGGACGATGGCCGCGCGGGTGACGTGGCCCTTGTCCTGCTGGGCGAAGGCTTCGTTGATTTCCTCGAGCGGGAACTTGTGTGAGACGACGCGGCCCCACGGGTACTTCCGGAGGGTCCGGCGCATCAGCTCCAGCGCGCCCCGCAGGTGCTCGGCCTCGTAGTGCGCGAGCCCGATGATCCGCCGGTTGCCGAAGATGATCCACGACGGATCGAACTCCGCCTTCCAGCCCACGTTGATATTGCCGATCTCGAGGTAGGTCCCCTCCGGCGCCGTCATCCGCAGGCCCTCCTCGACCACGCCGGGATGGCCCACCAGCTCGAGCACCACGTCGCCGCCCCAGCCGTCGGTGAGCTGCTTGACGCGGGCCACGCGCGCCTCGGCCGTCGCGTCCTCACGCAGGTCCACCACCGCGGTGGCGCCGAACTGCCTGGCGAGCTCGAGTCGCTCGTCCACGCCGTCGATGGCGATCACCTGACTCGCGCCCATCTCCCGCGCCACCGCGCACGCGTAGACGCCGAGCCCGCCCGCGCCCTGCACCACCACCGTCTGGCCCGCCCGGAGCTGGGCGATGTCGAGCCCCGCGTAGACCTGCGTGTAGGCGCAGTTGATGCCCGCCGCCATCTCGTCGGTGATCTCGGCGGGGAGCTTGAACACGGCGTGGTTCGGCCGGAGGTAGAAGTACTGGCCGAAGCCGCCCTGGAAGTGCGGCCAGACCTCGCAGGAGACCAGCCAGTTGGCCTGGCGCACCGGGCACGACTTGTACTGGCGTCTCAGACAGGCCTTGCAGCGCCCGCAGGGGAAGAAATAGCGGTAGAGCACGCGGTCGCCCGTCTGGAGCGGCTGGCCGGTGGAGTCGGTGGTGACGCCGGGGCCAAGCCTGGCCACCGTGCCCACGTGCTCGTGACCGGTGTTGAGCGGCAGCGGCCGGCCCATCTTCTCGTAGTTCTGCTCGCCCCGCCAGTAGTGCATGTCCGAGCCGCACACGTTCGCCAGCGCGATCCGGATCAGGATCGCCCCCGGCTCGGGCTCGGGCACGGGATACTCGCGGATCTCGAAGGGCTTCCCCGTCCCGTGAAAGACCGCCAGCCGTCCTGTCTCACCCATCGTGTCCCTCCTCGTGATGTGTCCACCGGCCCGAGCGCTGCCGTCGGGCGGCGCTCGACCTCGGCTCTCCCCGCGTGGTCGACCCGTCCTCCCACCCCGCGTCCAGGTTCTCGATCAGGAGGCGTGTCACGCCTCATCGGTCCTTCCAAAGGTCCTGCACAGAGCGCGCCGCCCCGATTCTACCACTCTCTCTGACGTCCCTGACCGTTCACGCGCCCAGGCAGAGGCGCACGGCGTCCTCGAGCCCGCGGGCGAGCGCGCAGTCGCGTGGGCCCCAGTAGCCGCGGGGGTCGAGCAGCACGGCGTCGAGGCCGGCCGAGCGCGCGCCCACCACGTCGACCGAGTAGAGGTCGCCGACGTAGAGGGCCGCCTCGGCCGGCACCCGCGCCTGCTCCAGGCCGAGCCGGAAGATGCGCGGGTCGGGCTTCTCGACGCCCACGACGGCGGAGTCGACGACGAAGTCGAGATCGCGGGCGAGGCCCGTCTCCTCGAGAATGGACCGTACCGAGCCATTGGAGTTCGAGATCACGCCCGTGACCAAGCCCGCGGCTTTGACGCGCCGGAGGGCGGGCGCCGCCTCCGGGTCCGCCCGGTTCCAGAGCCCCACCGGCAGGTTGTAGCCGCGACGCCAGCGGGCGATCGCCTGGACCTCGTCCTCGTCGGATGCCGAGATGGTGGAGCACGTAGCGGAGGTAGCGCCCGTGGACGTCCTTGCTCTCGGTGGACGCGCCGGGGGCCAGGTCGCCGTCCAGGCGGACCCGCGCGCGCAGCTCGGCTTCTTCCACCTGGGCGGCGGTGACGGCGCGTCCCCGAGCGGCCAGGTACTCGGCGATCACGGGATAGTTCATCCGGAGCAGCGTATTGCCGGCATCGAAGAGGATGGCGCGGGGGCGGCGAAGCCGGGACGGAGTCGGGCCGGTCACGAGGGTGTCTCCTTCGACATTATAATGGTCGACGGCATGACTGCCTCGATCAGGCGCGCCCTCTTTGCCACGGCCGGCGGCGCGCTTCAACTCCTGCTCCGGGTCGGACGAGCCGGCGCCGATCACGGCGCGCCGCTCGCGCGCGAGAGCGCGAGCCCGCTCGTGGTCGCCATCCTCGCCGCGATCCTGGTCCTCACGACGGGCATCGCCATCGTCGTCATCGCGATGTTGCTCACGAAGAAGACCCCGCGCTCTGAATGACCGCCTTCGGCTTTGCGGCGCGCTGGACCCATCTGGTCTGCGGGCTCGGCCTCGTCGGGATCTTCAGCGCAGCCCTCCTCGCCGGGCGCAGCGACCGTCCTACCGCGGACGCGTGGGCCTCGCTCACCCTCCGGCTCGCGCGCTGGCTGGCCGCCACCGTCCTGCTCTCGGGGCTCGCGACGCTCGCGTACCAGGTGGTGGTGGTCTCGGGACGAGCCGATGCGCTGCTCGAGCCGGGCATCTGGCTCCGCATGCTCCTGCACAGCCGGTTCGGCACCATCTGGCTTCTCCGGCACGGCCTCCTCGTCCTGGTCGCGGCGCTCCTCCTGCTCCGTGAACGGGAGGAATCCGCCGTCGACTGGACGGCGTGGCGGCTCGAGGCCTGGGCGCTCGGCGCGGTGGCGGCGGCCGCGATGGCGTGGGCCGGCCACGCCGCGGCGGCGGAGCCGCTCGGCCTGGTCGCCGCGCTCGCGGACGCGTGTCACCTCGTGGCGGCGGGTCTCTGGCTTGGCGCGCTCCTCCCGCTCGCTCTCCTGCTGCGCGCCGCCTCGAGAGAGTCGGGCGCGGATGCGCGCCCCTACGCCGTCCTCGCCGTGCGGCGTTTCTCGCCCCTCGCCCTGATGGCGATGCTCGCGATCGTGGCGACGGGTCTCGGGAACGCCTGGGTCGAGGTCGGCAGTGTCCCCGCGCTGGTCGGCACGCGTTACGGCCGCCTGCTCCTCGTCAAGATCGCGCTGCTCGGCCCCATCCTCGGCCTCGCCGCCGCCAACCGGCGGCGGCTTCTCCCCGCGCTGTCGGGAGACGGCGCCACCGTGGGCCGGCCCGCCATGGCCCGGCTCTCGCGCTTCATCGTGTGGGAGCTGGCGCTGGCCCTCCTCATCCTCGCGGTGACCGCCATGCTCTCGCTCACGGTGCCCGGGGCCCACGACGTCCCCTGGTGGCCATTCTCGTACCGCCTCGCCTACGACGCCGTGGCGGGACTGCCGGGAACGAGCGCGCGCCTCCTGATCGGCAGCCAGCTCGCCCTCCTCGGGTTCCTCGCCGCCCTGATCGCCTGGCTGCTCGAGCGACGGCGGGGGCTCCTCGTCGGGCTGGGCGCGCTGGCACTCCTCGCGGGCCTCTGGATCGCGCTGCCCCCGCTCGCGGTGGACGCGTATCCGACCACCTACCGGCGCTCGCCGTTGCCCTACCAGGCGGCATCGATCGCCAAGGGCATCGCGTTCTACGCGGCTCGGTGCGCGGTGTGCCATGGCCGGGCCGGCAAGGGCGATGGTCCCGGCGGCGCCGGCTTGCCGAAGCTCCCTGCCGACCTCACGGCCCCGCATACCGGCCAGCACACGGCGGGCGATCTCTTCTGGTGGATCACCCGGGGGATCCGGGGTTCCGGCATGCCGGCCTTCGGCGAGACGCTGTCCGAGGACGAGCGCTGGGACCTGATCAACTTCCTGCGCGCGCTGGCCGCGGGCGAGCAGGCGCGCGCGCTCACGCCTCTCGTCGAGCGCACCGGACCGCGCGTGGTCGCCCCCGACTTCAGCTACGCCGTGGGGCCGACGCCGCCGCGGAGCCTCAAGGAGTTCCGCGGGCGCTGGATGGCGCTCGTGGTGCTCTTCTCGCTTCCGGAATCGCGCCACCGGATGGACCAGCTCGCGGCGGCCTACCGGGAGATCGAGTTCTCGGGGACGGAGGTCGTCGCCGTCCCGATGGACGCCGACCCCGCGATCATCGGACGTCTCGGCGCGACGCCGCCCATCCTCTTCCCGGTGGTCACCGAGGGCGGCGCCGAGATCACCGCGGCCTACGGGCTGTTCTCGCGGGTGCCGGGGCCGCCCGCCCCTCGCCACGCGGAGTTCCTCATCGACCGCCAGGGATATCTCCGCGCCCGGTGGATGCCGGGCGGCGGGGGCAGGGGCTGGGACGACCTGGCCACCCTGCGCGCCCAGATCGACGTCCTCGACAAGGAACAGCTCTCGGGCCCGGCCCCGGACGAGCACGTCCATTAGACTCTGGCGCGCCGTCCTCCTGATGAACCTGGCCCTGGCCCTCGGGCTCATGCTGGGTTATCTCGCCTGGGGACGACAGCTCGTCCGGCTGGAGCAGGAGCTCTCGGCGGCGCGCCAGCAGGCGGCGGCACTGCCGCGGACCTGGACGGTGCGCGGGATCGTGCGCGCCATCCTGCCGCAGGCGAACATCGTCATCCTGACCCACGAGGACATCCCCGGGTTCATGGCGTCCATGACCATGGGCTTCCTCGTGAAGGACCCGGCGCTCTATCAAGGGCTCGACATCGGCGAGACGGTGCGCTTCACCCTCACCGGCACGCCGCCCAACGTCGTGATCACCGCCATCGAGCGTGAGACGCCGTGACGCCGGCGTCTCTTCTCCGGGATTGACAAGTACGGTAAGCTACCTCCCGATGGCCAGCGCTCCCCCTCTCGCTCCGCGCCGCCGACTCGCAACCGTGGCGAGGCCTCTCCTGCTCGCCATGGTCACGGTGCTGGCCGTCCTCGACGCGAGCCAGCCCCTCCACTTCCACCGCGGGAGCACGCCCGGGCTGTACAACGAGGAGCACGTCCTCGCCGCCCTCGACTCTGTCACCGGCGACGCGCCGCTTCCCGATTCCCCTGCGACCGTTCCGGCGGGCGTGGTCGTGGGACCCGGCATCCTCGCCGCCGGGGCTCGCCTCTCCGCTCCCGTGGCGCGCTGCGCCGACTCGCGCGCGCCACCGCTCGCCTAGACTCGCTCCGCCCTTCTCCCTACTCGCCGGCCGGCGGGCGGCATCCGCCCGCGTCCGGTCCCACAACTCGTCTCGAGACGGAGGAGTCTATGCACCCATGGATCGGAGTCTCTCTGCTCGCGGCGGTGACGCTCGCGCCTTCGCTCGCCGCGGCCCAGGATGCCGATGCGCTCCGGAAGGAGCTGGAGCAGATGCGCAAGCAGTTCGAAAGCATGAAGGGCAGCTACGAGAAGGCGATCAACGATCTCGGCCAGCGGCTCCAGAAGCTCGAGTCGGCGCCACCGCCGGCGCCGGCCGCCGTCGCCCCCGCCCCGCCGGCGATGAGCCAGGCCCCGACGGTCCCGCCATCGCCCGGCCAACCCTCGCTCATGGAGCTCGCGCGGCCTCGCCAGCCCTTCTCGCTCTACGAGCGCCGGGGCGCCGGCCAGCTCCTCTTCGACATCGGCATCGCCGGCGACTTCATCGGCAATCTGACCCGGAACAACGTGCAACAGGCCCAGGGTGGCACCTTCTCCGGCCTCGAGAACCGCTTCTTCCCGCGGGAGGTGGAGCTGAGCCTCTTCGGCCAGGTGGATCCCTATGCGCGGGCCGAGGTCCGGATCGAGACGGGGGAGAGTACGCGGGGCGAGGAGCTCACTGTGAACCTCGCGGAGGCCAACCTGACCCTGATGACGCTCCCCTTCAACACCCAGGCCAAGCTGGGGCAGATGCGCAACCGCTTCGGGCTCACGAACCAGATCCACGAGCACGACCTGCCCTTCATCGACCGTCCCGACGTGCTGGTGCAGTTCTTCGGCGACGAGGGGCTCGTCGAGAAGGGCGTCGAGTTCACCTGGGTGCCTCCCCTGCCGTTCTATCTCGAGCTGCTGGGTGGCGTCTTCAACGGGGACAACGAGACCGCCTTCGGGCTCGGGAGCCTCAAGTACCCGCTCGCGACGGGGCGCGCCCGGACGTTCTTCGAGCTGGGAGACTTCGGAGCGATCCAGCTCGGCATGTCCGTGGCCAACGGGCTCCAGCCCGACCGGCTCAACAATCTCATTCTCGGCTGGGATCTCAAGTACAAGTACGTGCCGGAGGGCTGGCAGCACGCGCTGCTCACCCTGGCCGGCGAGGTCCTCTATCAGATGCGGCGGGTGAACGTCTTCGGGGAGGACCTCGACGGGGACGGGGTGCCGGACACGCCCAACGAGAAGCGGACCCGCCATCGCGTCGGATGGTACGGCTATGGCGAGGTCCAGCCCGTCCGGTTCGGACCTCTCAGCCGGTTCTCCCTGGGCTTCCGCTACGACTGGACGGAGTACCCGACGAACCCCGGTCACCAGTGGGCCGTGCAACCGTACCTCTCCTTCATGCCCTCCGAGTTCCTGCGCTTCCGGGTCGGCTACAAGCACACCGAGGGCAACACGCCGGGCTGCTGCACGAACACGGACGTGGGCAGCGCGCGCATCAAGGACGAGCTCTTCTTCCAGTCGTCGTTCATCCTGGGCGCTCACCCCGCCCATCCGTTCTAGAGGAGGCCACCCATGCAGACCACGTTGCGCGCCATGCTCTTCGCTCTCGTGCCTCTCGGTCTACTGGGCACGAGCGCCGACGCCGCAGAAAGGATCCGCGTGGTGGCGAGCACGACCGACCTCAAGGCGCTGACCGAGGCCGTCGGCGGCGACCTCGTCGAGGTCGACGCGCTCGCCCGCGGGAATCAGAACGCGCACGATCTGGAAGTCCGCCCGAGCCTGATGGTCAAGGTCCGCCGCGCTGACCTGATGGTGCTGAACGGTCTCGAGCTGGACCAGTGGGCCGAGGTCGTCATCCAGGGCGCCAACAACCCCAAGGTCATCCCCGGCGCCCCCGGCCGCGTCGATGCCTCGCAAGGCATCCTGGTCCTCGAGGTCCCCACCGCCCGCGTCGACCGCTCCATGGGCGATGTCCATCCGGTCGGCAACCCCCACTACACCCTCGATCCCGGCATGGCGCCGGCCATGACCGCGAACATCCTGGAGGGGCTGGTCCGTGTGGCGCCGCAGTACCGGGCCACGTTCGAGCGGAACCGTCAGGCGTTCCTCGGGCGTCTGGACGAGGCGATGGCTCGCTGGACGACGATGATGGCGCCGTTCAAGGGGAAGAGAGTGATCGTGGATCACAACATGTGGCCGTACTTTCTGACCCGCTTCGGCCTCCTCCAGGCGAACTCGATCGAGGAGCGCCCCGGGATCCCACCGACACCCGGACACCTGACCAAGCTGATCGCGATGATGAAGGAAGAGCACATCACGGTCATCCTCTCGGCGCCCTGGAGCGATCAGAAGCTGGCAGAGCGTGTCGCCCAGGAAGCAGGCGCCAAGGTCGTCCCCGTCGCGTCGGCGGTCGGGGCGGTCAAGGGCACCGACACCTACCTCGACATGGTCGATTACAACGTGAAGGCGCTCGCCCAGGCCCTGCGATGATCGTCCATCACCGGAATCCCGCGCGAATGACGGGAGGGCTGAATTAGTTAGGGACAACGGCGTGTTCGGCGGCGTGCTGCGGCTCGCGGATGGCGACGAGGCCTTTCACGGCGCGATCACCGTGCTCGGGTCGCGGACCATGCGCTATGGTGGCAGCTTTGGTGAAGGCACGGCTACCCTGACCGAGGG